>BNJT01002516.1_pt1 | contig 343415 bp, 366 predicted proteins | sample 8540491 | NCBI WGS metagenome assembly BNJT01 (sample SAMD00202455, study PRJDB9452) | human saliva metagenome | host: Homo sapiens | reverse complement strand
GCTGGAAAAAATTGGTTTAAGTCCTTCTAATTTGAATGATAAGGCCGTCTGAAAAGGATTTTCAGACGGCCTTATCATTTTGAGAAATTTTAAAAGGGGCTGTACTAGATTAGCAGATATGTTACCCTCGAAATATGATAATAACGCACTGCAAATTAAAAGAAAAAGTACAAAGGGCTAATCTAGTACAGTCCCAAAAAAATGAAATAAGAGGTATTAAGTTATGGTAATTATGAAACCAGAATTAGAAAAATATTTTTGGATATAGAACAAAATGACAAAACTATTTGGGAAATATTAGGGTTACCCTCATCTAATTGTTACGTAAATACTGAATGGGAGAGAGACCTAGGTTATATTTATCACAGAGTTCTTTTGATTTTGGAATTAGTATTTTATTTATTAATAATAAAATTAGATACAATATTTTTTCATGAAAGAAAAAGATGGTTTTAAAAAACTGATTTATCACCATTTAATTTCATATCTATTCATGATGGTATAAAGAAAATTGAAGAAAAATAAATTATATGATAAGAAGGAAATCCTGAATAATGGAAGAAATATTAATTATTTTGTTAATAATATTAAAATTAATTTAACTATTAATACACATAATGAGATTGAACTATTGGCTATTCAACAAACCATTGTCTGTATAAAGTCTAAAATTTACAGTAAACCCTAACCTACATAAAACACCCATAACGCAAATAGCTGCTTACACGAATCCTTCACGTAGAGTTTATGTGCAAGCTGTAGTCCATATGAAACCTAAACTCAACAAGTAGGATGTGTGCGGAACGCACGCATGCAGTTCTCAAGGTTTTGAGCTAAGAGGCCGTCTGAAACAACAAATACGGTTTCAGACGACCTTTCTTTCAACAAGCCACCACAGCAATCAGACAAAAGCAACCCACCGCCACACTCATGTCGGCAGCACGGCCGGCAAAACGATTATCCGAAGCGGCGGGGATACCCCCCCTCAAAGGTGCGCAGCTCATCGGCAAAGGAGTACAGGCAGATACGCGTAACCTGCATATAGAAAGTGTACAAGATAGCGAAACCTATCAGGGCAAACAACAAAACGCCGGTGCCCAAGTGACCGTAGGCTACGGATTCAGTGCCAGCGGTAGTTACAGCCAAAGCAAAAATTAACGCCGAGCACCAAAGCGTCAGCGAACAAAGCGGCATTTACGCGGGTGATGCGGGCTATCAAGTGAATGTGAAACAACACACCCAACTTGATGGCGGCATTATCACCAGTAACCAAAGCGCAGAAGATAACGGCAAAAACCGATTCAGCACAGGAACACTGACGACAAGCGACATCAAAAACCACAGCCGATACGAAGGAAAAAGTTTCGGATTGGGTGCAAGTGTTGCCGTAAGTGGTAAAACATTGAGGGCAAGGCGCACAAAATAAACCACAAGACAGTCACTTAACAAGCGTAGCGGATAAAAACAGTACAAGTTCCTCAGTGGGTTATGGCAATGACAGCGACAGTCAAAGCAGCGTAACCCGAAGTGGTCATTAACACCCAAAATATCCGCATTACAGATGAAGACAAACAAATCCAACTGACGGGCAAAACGGCACAGGAGACCAAAGCCGACATATACACAAACACAACCAGCGAAACCGCGCAACAACATTCAGGCAGCCTGAAAAACGTGTTTGACAAAGAAGCGGTGCAAAAGTGAACTGGATTTGCAAAGAACCGTTAGCCAAAGTTTTAATCAAAAACGTTCAGGCTGCCAATACCGAAATTAATAAACACCTAGACGAATTAAAGGAAAAAAACTAGACGACCCAAAAAATTAGTGCAACAGAAAAAGCCGAGATAGAAGGCAAAAATCAACAATTGGCAACGAGGACAAGTGCTGCTCAACAGTATTGCCTCAGGCTTAACTGCACCCACCCAAAGCACAGCAGGTATAATGGCAGCGACTGCATCGCCGGCATTGTCGTATGAAATCGGGCAACACTTTAAAGGAAAAAAACGCAGAAGGAACGAGCGCATATCCTTGCCCATGCGGTATTGGGAGCGGCTGTTGCAGCAACAGGAGACAATAACGCCCTAGCAGGAGCGATTAGTGCAGGTGGGGCGGAGGCTGCTGTGCCTTACATCAGTAAATGGTTATATGGTAAAGAAAAAAGGCAGCGACTTAACGGCAGAAGAGAAAGAGACCGTAACAGCGATTACCAATCTGTTGGGAACGGCTACAGGGTGCAGTGATTGGCGACACCACAGCCAATGCGGTGCAAGGCAGCCTGAATGCGCAAAAGTGCGGTGGAGAATAATAGTGGTGTAATACCAGCCCCCATACCTTTACCTATTTATATTCCTAAAAACACAAGCACAAAAAGAAGCAGATGAACGAGTAGCTATAGCCATTCAAAAACTGGGCGAGAAACGATAAAAACCATTAGTGCAGGCAATGCCGCATTATGGAGTGGATTGTTCTGTCAATTTGATTCGGGTTGTGAAAAGTTCCCTTGCTGCGATGAATGGTGTTTGGAACGAACACATGGGGAATAATGAAAGCGAAGTGGCTGCTATTCAGACAACACAGACATCTACTGGGTTACCTATGCCTGACCCTGATGATGAAAATAAAAAGCCAATTGAGACATGCCAAGCAAAGAAGAGAAGAAGCAAAACTGATGCTCATAGAAGCGTTGGTGATTCTAATCGTATCGTAAGAGAAGGAAGAAAATTTTTAGATACTGAAACTGGTAATTATGTTTTATGTAAAAGGAGATAGGATTGTTATTCAATCACCAGAAGGACGCCCTATTTCACAATTTAAAAAATCCTCGTAATAATACTCAAAATAGAGTTAGAAGTGGAAGATGGAAGCCATTATAAATAATAGAATTTTTAGAAAAAGTCAACATATCAAAAATCAACAAATCATAATTTACGCTTTATATGACATAAAAGACAAGTTATTTTCTGTTGTTGCTATTCATTTTTTTATATGAAAAATGTAGCAGTACCATTTAATGACTATGAAAATTTATTTCATGAGTTACTTTATTCTGAATTAACAGAATTTTATTTAGATTGGTATGGAGATATTAATACAGCTATTCAAAAATTTTTGAAGATTTTTCTAGAATAAGAGCATTGAGTCAGCATAGCCTGTATGATAGCAAGCGTGGATGCTCGCACCCACGCGTTCTCTTTTTCGCTGTTAATCCACTTTCAGGCAGCCTGAAAAAACGTGTTTGACCAAGATAGAGTGCAAAGCGAGTTGGATTTACAAAGAACCGTTAGCCAAAGTTTCAACCAAAACGTTCAGGCTGCTAATACCGAAATTAACCAACACCTTGACCAACTCAAAGCACAACTAAAAAGGCGCGATAAGTCAAAGCGACTACGATACCCAAGTGAAAAATTGGCAACGAGCAAGCCGTAGCCCATATGGAACCTAAACTCAACAAGTAGGATGTGTGCGGAACGCACGTATGCAGTTCTCAAGGTTTGAGCTAAGAGGCCGTCTGAAACAATAACTACGGTTTCAGACGGCCTTTCCAACAAGCCATCACAGCAATCAGACAAAAGCAGTCCACTGCCACACCCATATCGGCAGCACGGCTAGCAAAAATCATTATCTGAAGCGGTGTAGACACAACTCTAAGACGGCAAATTTTTGAACGTCATAGCCTTTCGGGTATGACATTAAAGGACGATATGATCAAACAGCGCGAAATCCATCTGGCCATACCCGCACAAACTAATAAGGAGCAAAGATTGCAGTTGCAACGCGTGGTAGAGTATGGCAAAAAATCTAAACATTACAGTCAAAATTACGGAGATCAAATAATGATTTTTTTAAAACAGAATCAAAATTATTGGGCAGTTTTTGATGCTAATAAAGAAGCTCTGATTGTTCAAACATGTTTCAGGTTTGGGGTTAACGGCAATAGACCACCTATATCCCCCATATCCTGCCATTGGATACCGACAATGAAACTTTAGGCATGACGGTCTTGCAAGCGTTGGCAAACAGCAGGACGTTGAGACAACGAAGCTGAACGTATTGATTTTTAAAAACAGGAAAGTTTTAAAACCACGTTATGAGGATTGGGTTTGCCAACCCTATGCGAGAACTTGGGCTATAAAAACCAGACGCGCCCTATTTAAAAAAACATGATGAGCGTGGATATTTGGCTGCACAACGGCTGCCTGAAAAATCAGCCCGAGCCGCCATGTCAAGCTGGAAGCGTGGGATGCCATTGATGCAGACGATGTAATTTTATCATTGGATAACAGTCCTGAAGAAATCGGAGCAGGTTTAAAGGTTGGCATTGAGCCGCTGCCGATAATAGTTTAGCAAAAGGTCGTCTGAAAGCCGGAAAAATGTTTCAGACGACCTTTTTTATGAACTCAAGCTCGCGTGCGTGCGTACCGCACTACCTTCGCTGCAGATTTAATGTGGGCTACGACTTGCTGAAGATAAAGTTATTAAGGAATTTGGCAAATATGGAAAAGATTGAGAAATTTAAATCTGAATTATTTGATAATATCTTTGAGTATATTCAGTGTATATCTATTTTTGTTTATAAAGAGAAATATATATTATTTGATTGATTATAAGGAAAAATTTTGAATTAAACGCAAAAAAATATCTTTTGATATTTACCTAAGAGAGGAATTATAACTAAAGAACAATATGATTATGATTATAAAAATTACCGTAATGGTATCTGGCAGTTAACTAAGGACAATTTCGAAAAGCTATCTTCAATCAGATTCAGTCATTGTATTAAAAAGATGAATTGAAGGAACTGATGTTTCAGGGGTTTACTTCTGCTGAAGCAGTAAGGTTATATTCCGTTGTCGAGAACAAGCTGTCGTACAATGATCCTATCTCAGACTCTGGCCCGCAAAGTGATTTCTTAAAAATCAATCAGATTTCTTCGAGGCTGCCTTTGTTCTATATCAATTTTGATACGGAAGTGTATCTGCATATGGATTGGGACAGATGTCATGAAGATTATGTCTATGATGGCTGGTTTTCAAAGGCAATGGATTTTGGGTATTTAATACCGGACGAATTCTGTTACTGGAAAAAATTGAAGGACGAGATTATTGGAAATTTAGCCAATTATAAATATAAAGCAAGCCAAGCCATAGCTTGTATGAATTCAAAGGCCGTCTGAAAACAGCAAAACCGTTTCAGACGACCTTTGTTTAATGCCATCGAGCCAGCGGGCCATAAAGCGCTTGGCCAAAAAGGTATATTGATAGGCAAATACAAAAAGGAGGAAAAGTCAATTTTACTATCTTCAAACATTTTCAATTTGGAGTATTGCTATGATAATTAATTATTTTTGAATACGGGCTTGCGACAGGCAAAATGTTTTGGGTTTGACATGGAATCAGGTTGATTTAGACAGGAAGGTCTGTTGGTATCATCCTGATGAAATGAAAAGCTGAAATGCACTGGGTGTTGCTTTGAATGATACTGCTGTTGAAGTATTAAAAGCGGCAGATAGGGCAAGCATAAGAAATTTGTTTTTGTGAATAAGTGGAATAAACCAATTAGCGGCATTAACAGCCGATATTGGAAGAAGACGTTAGAACTGGCAGAAATAGAAGACTTTATTTGGCACGATTTAAAGGCACACTTGGGCAAGTTGGTTAGTTCAGCGTGGCGTACCATTGAGAGTGTTGCAAGAAATGGGTGGTTGGAAGACGTTAAGGATGGTGCAGAGATACGCACATTTGGCTCCTGGGCATCTTCATCAACATGCTCAAGTTTTGCACGAGCTTGTCACATTTGACACAAATGGCGCAAGTTAGACACAAATCAGGCACAAACAAAAAGACAGCCTTACAAATAAGCTGTCAATTAGAAATTTAGAATCTTAGGTTTTTTTCAATAAATTCAGATATTTATTGGTGCCCGGAGCCGAATCGAACCGGCACGGCCGGTTTAGGGCCGACGGATTTTAAGTCCGTTGTGTCTACCTATTTCACCACCCGGGCGTAGACAGTAAATTGAGAAATTGGAGGCGGGGGCGCGGATTTGAACCGGCCTATATAAGGGTTGCACCCCTTATAGCATAAACACTCTGCCACCCCGCCATGAAATGGATGGAGGCGAGAGTCGGAATCGAACCGGCGTAGACGGATTTGCAATCCGCTGCATAACCACTTTGCTATCTCGCCAAATAAACTACTTTGGAGTGTCTGTAGTATTGAAACTGGAGCGGGAAACGAGTCTCGAACTCGCGACCTCAACCTTAGCAAGGTTGCGCTCTACCAACTGAGCTATTCCCGCGTATTCGGATGCATGATTTAATGGAGCGGGAAACGAGTCTCGAACTCGCGACCTCAACCTTGGCAAGGTTGCGCTCTACCAACTGAGCTATTCCCGCATTTGAGTGCATCTGAAATTAAACTGGAGCGGGAAACGAGTCTCGAACTCGCGACCTCAACCTTGGCAAGGTTGCGCTCTACCAACTGAGCTATTCCCGCATATTGAAAAAGAACAATCAACAAGTAATCAGTATGGAGCGGGAAACGAGTCTCGAACTCGCGACCTCAACCTTGGCAAGGTTGCGCTCTACCAACTGAGCTATTCCCGCTCTGATATTTGTTGCTTCGTATATCGAAGAAGACGCAATTATTATGGATTTAATCGTGTGCGTCAAGTGTTTTGTTTTTATTTTTTTAAAAATTTTATTTGAATTCTTTCCACGCCATTTTCAGGTAGTAGCACATGGACCAGATGGTCAATACAGATGCTATAAACATCAATATGTTACCAATGAGATAGAAAGGGTCGTTATATTTGTCTGTGCCGATAAGTAAAAGGAAGATGGCGATCATTTGGGCAGTAGTTTTGAATTTGCCGATAGTGGCTACGGCGACGCTGCCGCGTTTGCCCATCTGTGCCATCCATTCGCGCAAGGCAGAAATGGTAATTTCCCGGCCGATGATAATCATGGCGAAGATGGCGTATGTTCTGCCAAGGCTGACGAGCAGGAGCAGGGCAACTGCGACCATGAGTTTGTCGGCAACGGGGTCGAGGAATGCGCCAAAGTCGGAAGTTTGTTTCCAGCGACGTGCCAAAAAGCCGTCAAACCAGTCTGTAATAGCTGCAAGTGCAAAGATGATGGCGGCTGTCCAGTTGACGGTTTGTGGTTGAATCCATGTGTTCGGTAAATAGAATAGGATGGTGAACACGGGGATTAATAGGACGCGCATCCAGGTAAGTAAAATAGGTATGTTCCAAGGCATGGTTTGGGACCTTTTGGACGATGTGTCGGATTGTCCATTATAGCTTATTTGCTCGCAGGGCTTTTTAGAGTGTTGTTTTTTTGCCGACAAGTAACGTGGGCATAGGGCTTTGTTATGTGGGTTGTGAAGAAAGTCTGTTAAGGCCGTCTGAAAAAAATGGGTTGTTGAGGGGTGTAAATGTTTTTGGGCAGGTAAGTGCCTGCAAAATAGTGGGCAACGAGGTCGGCCTGCTGCTCGATATTGAGTTGGTTGAAGTGAGGCAGAGGTATGGGATAGGCGTAAGCTTTGCGTTTCCTATATCCGCCTTTGAGCATAATGAATAAACCGGATAACCAAACTTTGTGACCGCGCTGGTGTTGCCAGACATGCGTCAGTTCATGAATCAGCCAGATTTTGTAGGCGATGCCGGCTTGAGTGAAATCATCAGGGCAGTGTTTGTGCGGGAAATATATATTTCCATTGGGGGCGATAGCGGTATTGGGGTTGGGCAGGAAGGGGATGCCGCGATATATTTTTAATGCGGTTGAAGTTCTATGCTGTCGGCAAAAACCTGTTTTTGCCATACGGACTTCGTTCTCGGTTAGTCTGCGCCAATTGGAAAAAATCATATTTAAAAAGAATGATAGAGGGTAAAAAGATTTTCAGGCCGTCTGAAAGGTTTCAGACGGCCTGAACATGGGGTTTATTGTTCTTCTGAAGCGGCTTGTTTGCCGTTGTCGAACAATTTGTCCATAGGCGTCAGATTGACTGCATTGCCTTGGCTGACTATCCATTTGTTTTCAACACGCCACACGCCTGAGGTATCTTCAACTCGCAAGTACCAATGGTTGGTTTGATGGAGAGGTTTGAAAGATGGCTTCGTATTCCATGCGGCCGTTTTGCGGTTCGGCTGTTACGGCGCGCAGCTTGACGGTTTGGTCGTCAGCTTTGCGTGTCGGGTGCATCAGCAGCAGATTTAATGGCTGTTTGGGATCGAATTGTCCGCTGACGAATACTTTGGCGGCATTCATATCCGGACTCGATTAAAACCTGCACCTGAATCTGCCGTTTAACGGCTTCTTCATCGCGGTGAAGCTGGATTTTCGATGTGTTTGCCGTCTTTATAGTAATCGTCGGAAACTAAGTCTGTCGTATGTTCTTTTTGCGACGAAGAACATAGACACGCTGGCGATAACGACAAAGATTGGACCTGCCATCAGCACCCAAGGCCAAGTGTGTTTTATACCAAGGCTTAGTGGGATTGGGTTGGGACACCGTTGTTATTCTCCAATAAAGGTTGCTTTTTCATTCAAGACAGTCGATTCGGCATCAGCGGCATCGGTTTCACGATATGTGAAAGTAAATTCAATCGGCTGGCTGCCTTTTTCGGCGTACTCAGGAATGGTGGACACTTGAACCGGAATGGTCACGGTTTCGCGTGGCGCAATTTTAATCCCGTTTTCTGGCAAGCCGGTCAAGGCGATATCATCAAAACCTTTGACTGCTGCAGTAACGGTCTGTTCATGTTCACTCTTATTAATGATGCGCAGGTTGTAGGCATTTTCTAACCAGCCTTGGCTGTTTTCACGCACCATCACGCCGCGGTCTTTCAGAATATCCACTTCGACCATTTTACGGGTGGAAATGCCGGTTAAGAAAGCAATAATAACCACAAACAATACTGCACCATAACCTGCGACACGAGGGCGTTTCAGGCGTTTTTGATGTCGCTTTCAGGGTATTCATGCTCCATTGCACCTTCGGTAGTGTAACGGATCGAGCCGCGCGGATAACCCATTTTGTCCATAATTTCGTCACAAGCATCGATACAGGCTGCACAACCGATACATTGGTATTGCAGGCCGTCGCGGATGTCGATGCCGACGGGGCAGACTTGTACGCACATGGTGCAGTTGATACAGTCGCCCAAGCCGCTGTCTTCTTTGTTGGCGGTTTTTTTGCGTGCACCGCGCGGTTCGCCGCGTTCGGTATCGTAGGAAATAATCAGCGTGTCTTTGTCAAACATCGCACTTTGGAAGCGTGCATACAGGGCACATATGCAGACACACTTTTTCGCGCATGATGTGGGCAAAAAGAAGGTCATGAATCCGTAAAACGCTGCGGCAAACATTGCGCCACCGCCTGCTGCTCCGGTGAATAAATCAGGGAACAAACTGGCGGATAGGGACAAACCAGCCTGCAAAAGTGATACCTGTCCACGCACAGACAAGGAAAATCAGTAGATATTTGGTGGACTTAATGCGGATTTTAGTAAAGTTCCAAGGCGATTTTTCCAGTTTTAAACGTTTGTTGCGGTCGCCTTCAACCAAGTTGTCGATCCAAAAGCATGATTTCGAGTGTAAACCGTTTGCGGGCAAGAGTAGCCGCACCACAAACGACCGGCAATGGTTGTCCACCAAAAACAGTCCAGAGCACAAATCATCAGCAGCAAGGCAAAGGTAAAATCAAATCGCCCATGCCCAGTGACAGGCCGAAAATGAAAAATGACGGTCAGGGATATTGAATAAAACTGCCTGACGGTTTACTCCAGTTAAAACCATGGAATTACGTAAAAATACAAACTGGGTCGCCAATACGGCGGCTATACGTGAGTTTGGCAAAGCGTCCTTCTGCTTTTTTCGGATGGATGCGTTCGCCTTCAGGATGAATTTGAATTACGCTGGATTTGGGTTTGGAAGGTTTTGGGCGGAGTGGCTTTTTGCCGTTTTTCTGTTGAGGGTGTGGCGTTTTTCAGCTTGGTTTTCGGGTGACATAATCAGTGTTCCTTAATCGAAGTGCACACAAGCCTTTTTGTCATGGTAGTAGTTTGATGCGAATATTTTCAGACGGCCTTTGGGTGCATATAAAATCACTAACATTTGACTCTATGCAAAGCAAAAGCAGGGGTTTAGCCTTAACAATAGTTGCGGTACTCCTGTCTCATACAAGGCCGTCTGAAAAGAGCAGTATTCAAAGACTTACGGAATAAGTGTAGGTTTATGCTTATAGTGATTTCCTATTTATCCGATAAAAATTTACAACATACTGTTTCAAAAACGAAATAACAGTTAATATCATCTATCCCGTCCATTTCAGACGGCCTATTGAAAATCATGCTGTCTGACAATGCAAATATCAAAAGGCTATTCTTGAAAGCACAGCTGATTCAGGCGATAATCGAGCACACTTTTTCATATTTCCAATCTTGTCCAAAGGAAGGTCAAACCATGTCTCAACTGGCAAACGCAATCCGTTTCCTCTCAGTCGATGCCGTACAAAAAGCCAACTCTGGCCACCGCAGGTGCGCCTATGGGTATGGCGGAAATGGCGGAAAGTATTGTGGACGAAGTTCCTCAATCATAATCCAGCCAACCCGAAATTCTACAACCGCGACCGTTTTGTCCTCTCCAATGGTCATGCTTCCATGATTCTTTACAGCCTGTTGCACCTGACCGGCTACAACGTTTCCATTGATGATCTGAAAAAATTTCCGCCAACTGCACAGTAAAACCCCAGCCATCCTGAATATGGCTACACCGACGGTGTGGAAACCACGACCGGTCCATTGGGACAAGGTACTGCCAACGCTGTGGGCATGGCTTTAGCCGAAAAAATCTTGGCTGCCGAAATTCAATAAAGATGGTTTGGATATCGTTGACCACCACACCTACGTTTTTCATGGCGACGGTTGTATGATGGAAGGCGTGTCGCACGAAGCCTGTTCGCTTTAGCCGGTACTTTGAGCTTGGGCAAACTGATTGTTTTGTATGATGACAACAATATTTCCATCGACGGTAAAGTGGACGGCTGGTTTACCGAAAATATTCCGCAACGTTTTGAAAGCTACGGCTGGCATGTGATTCCAAATGTAAATGGTCATGATACCGATGCTATTCAGACTGGCCATTGAAGCAGCCAAAGCCGAAAACCGGCAAACCGTCCCTTATCTGCTGCAAAACCTTAATCGGCAAAGGCAGCGCCAACAAAGAAGGCAGCCACAAAACCCACGGTGCGCCTTTAGGTACGGACGAAATCGAAGCCACGCGCAAACATTTGGGTTGGGCATATCCTGCGTTTGAAATCCCTCAAGAAATCTATGCTGCATGGAATGCAAAAGAAAAAGGCGCGAAACTTGAAGCCGAATGGAACGAGCTCTTCGCTCAATATCAAGCCAAATATCCTGCCGAAGCCGCAGAATTCGTGCGCCGCATGGATAAAAAACTGCCGGACAATTTCGATGCATACGTTCAAGCTGCATTGAAAGAAGTGTGCGCCAAAGCCGAAACCATCGCCACCCGTAAAGCCAGCCAAAACAGCATCGAAATTCTGGCCAAAGAGCTGCCCGAATTGGTGGGCGGTTCTGCCGACCTGACCCCGTCCAACCTGACTGACTGGTCAAACAGCGTTTCCGTTACCCGTGAACACGGCGGTAACTATATTCACTACGGTGTGCGTGAGTTCGGCATGGGCGCAATCATGAACGGCCTTACCCTGCATGACGGTGTTAAACCATTCGGCGCAACTTTCCTGATGTTCAGCGAATACGAGCGTAATGCCTTGCGCATGGCTTCACTGATGAAAATCAACCCTGTATTTTGTGTTCACTCACGATTCCATCGGTTTGGGCGAAGACGGTCCGACCCACCAACCCATCGAGCAAACTGCCACTCTGCGCCTGATTCCAAATATGGATGTATGGCGTCCATGCGATACCGTTGAATCTTTGGTAGCATGGTCTGAAGCCGTTAAAGCTGCCGATCATCCGTCCAGCTTAATTTTCAGCCGTCAAAACCTGAAATTCCAAGTGCGTGATGAGCAACAGCTGAACGATATCAAACGCGGTGCTTACGTAATCAGTGAAGCTAAAGGCAATGCGCAAGCTGTTGTAATTGCTACCGGTTCTGAAGTTGAATTGGCTCTGAGGCGCAAAAGGTATTGGCAGAACAAGGTATTGCCGTACGCGTTGTTTCCATGCCTTCTACCAATGTATTCGACCGCCAAGATGCTGCCTACAAAGCCGCCGTTCTGCCGGAAGGCTTGCCACGCGTAGCCGTAGAAGCCGGACATGCCGACGGTTGCATAAATACGTCGGCTTGAACGGTGCAGTGGTCGGTATCAACCGCTTCGGCGAGTCCGCACCTGCTGACTTGCTGTTCAAAGAATTCGGCTTTACCGTAGACAATGTGGTTGCCACTCGTTAAATCCGTTTTGTAAATCAGATTTTTGATTGAGATAAAAGGCCGTCTGAAATTTCAGACGGCTTTTTATTTTTCAGTCAGTTAAACAGTTTCTGCTTCAGGTTTTGACCTGCTTTTCTTAAATTTCAACACGGCTTCTTCTTTGCGACATCCCAGTCTATCAGCACAAAGCCACCTTCAGTGAGTTTGCCGAACAGGAGTTCGTCGGCGAGCGGTTTGCGGATTTTTCCTGGATCAGGCGGTTCATCGGGCGGCGCCCATTTGCAGGGTCGAAACCTTTTTCCGCCAGATATTTGCGCAAGGCCGGTGTGAATTCGGCTTCGACTTTTTTGTCGAGGAGCTGGTGTTCGAGCTGAAGCAGGAATTTATCCACGACTTTGACGATGATGGGTTCGGACAAGGGTGCAAACGGGATAATCGCGTCAAGCGGTTGCGGAACTCGGGCGTGAAGAGTTTGTTGATTGCCTGCATTTTCGTCGCCGCGTTCGCGTTTGGCGGTAAAGCCGAGGCTGGGGCGGCTGAGGCTTTCCGCGCCTGCGTTGGTGGTCATAATCAGGATGACGTTGCGGAAATCGGCGCTCTTACCATTGTTGTCGGTCAGTTTGCCTGCGTCCATGACTTGCAGGAGAACGTTGAAAATGTCGGGGTGGGCTTTTTCGATTTCGTCCAAGAGCAACACGCAATGCGGCTGTTTGTTGACGGCTTCGGTCAAAAAGGCCACCTTGTTCAAAGCCAACGTAGCCCGGCGGCGCGCCGATGAGCGCGATACGGCATGGCGTTCCATGTATTCGGACATATCAAAGCGTTGCAGCGGTACGCCCATCGAGTAGAGCAAGCTGTTTGGCGACTTCGGTTTTGCCGACGCCGGTCGGGCCGGAGAAGAGGAAGCTGCCTATCGGTTTGTCGGGCAGGGCAAGGCCGGAACGCGACATTTTGACGGCGGCAACCAGCGCATCGATGGCATTTTCCTGACCGTAAACCATGTTTTTCAAATCGCGGCCGAGGAATTGCAGCACTTGTTTGTCGTCGTGCGACACGGTTTTTCGGGAATCCGCGCAACTTTGGCGATGACGGTTTTCGATTTGCGCTTTGCCGATGACTTTTTTCTGTTTGGATTTGGGCGGAATCCGTTGCGCTGCGCCTGCCTCATCCATCACGTCGATGGCTTTGTCGGGCAGGAAACGCTCGTTGATGTAGCGTGCGGAAAGTTCGGCTGCGGCTTCGAGTGCGCCTTGCGTATAGCGGACTTGATGAAAATCTTCAAACATCGGTTTCAAGCCGCGCAGGATTTGCACGGTTTCGGAAACAGTAGGTTCGACCACATCGATTTTTTGGAAACGGCGGCTTAAGGCGTGGTCTTTGTCGAAAATGGTACGGTATTCGTCGTAAGTGGTTGCGCCGATACAGCGCAAAGAGCCTTTCGCCAATGCGGGTTTGAGCAGGTTGGACGCGTCCATTGTGCCGCCGCTGGTACTGCCTGCGCCGATGATGGTGTGGATTTCGTCAATAAACAAAATGGCGTGCGGGATTTTTTCGAGCTGTTTCAAGACAGATTTGACCCGCGCTTCAAAGTCGCCGCGGTATTTTGTGCCCGCCAAAAGCGAACCCATATCTAGCGCGTACACTTCGGCCTCTTTAAGCGCGTCGGGAATGTCGCCGTTGACGATTTGGTGTGCCAAACCTTCCGCCAGCGCAGTTTTGCCCACGCCAGCCTCGCCGACCAAAAGCGGATTGTTTTTGCGGCGGCGGCACAGGATTTGCACCAGCCGTTCCATTTCGTGTTTGCGACCAATCAAAGGGTCGATACGGCCGGCTTTGACTTCGGCGTTGAGGTTGACGGTGTAGTCGGAAAGGGAGCCGGTTTTCTGTTCTGCTTCCTCACCCTCGCGTCCCAGGCCGTCTGAATCATTGCCATCCTCGTCATCGGGCGAGCCATGGGCAATGCAACGCAAGACTTCAAAGCGCGTAATGGATTGCAATTTGAGGAAATAAACGGCATGGCTTTCAGATTCGCTCATCATGGCAACCAAAATATCCAAAGGCTCTACTGCGGCTTTGCCGGCAGACTGGGTATGCACCATCGCCCGTTGGATGACGCGTTGGAAGCCCAATGTCGGCTGGGTTTCGACCGTATCCAGAAGATGATCGGGAATTTGCGGCGTGTTTTCTGCAACGCTGGCGGCAAGCTGCTCGGACAGGACTTTCAAATCCGCACCACACAGTTTCAAGACGTTCGGCACAGCCGCATCTTCTTCTATCAGCACCAAAAGCAGGTGTTCCAAGCTGATAAATTCATAACGAGCGTTGCGTGCTTCACGGTAGAGCAGTTGCAGGATGTGTTCCAATTCGGGTGAAAGCATGGTTTAAACCTCTTCGACTATACATTTGAGCGGATGCCCTTCAGCTTTGGCACGTTCCATGACCTGATGTTGCTTGGTCTGGGCAATATCACGCGTGTGGGTGCCGACGAGGCTCTTTGCTTTCGTGGTGCACCAGCAACATAACGGCTACGGCCTGTTCCTGTGCAAGCATAAAGACTTCGGTCAGGATTTCGACGACAAATTCCATGGTGGTGTAATCGTCGTTCAATAAAAATACGCCGTAACGTTTCGGCGGCTGTGTGTTGATATCGCTGAGCAGGGTATCGGATTGGTGGTCGGTATTCGGATGGTTCATGATCTTAGTTTCAGTTTTCAGACGCCTGTTTTAGAGTGTAAACCGTTTTCTGTTGTATTTCCGGCAATTTTTTCTATTTTCCCACTTTTTTGAAAACATAGCTTGACGTTTTGTCTTAACAAATGTAAAAAGACGGTTAAGCAGAAGTTGGCACTCGACCGCGTATTAAATACGGGGGAGAAACGCTGAACGTTTTAGTTTGCTGTATGCCTTGTTTTGCTGATTTTGTTAATTTTTAAGTATAGGAAGTTTCTAATGGCAACCGGTATCGTAAAATGGTTTAACGACGCTAAAGGTTTTGGTTTCATCACTCCTGATGAAGGTGGCGAAGATTTGTTCGCTCACTTCTCAGCGATCAACATGGAAGGTTTCAAAACCCTGAAAGAAGGTCAACGCGTATCTTTCGACGTAACCACCGGCCCTAAAGGCAAACAAGCTGCTAACATTCAAGCTGCTTAATCAAATGCGCGGCGTAAGCCGTAAAATCATGGCGGGGTTTCCCGCCATTTTTTATGGGCGTTCGAGTTAAAAATTATGAATCCAAATTCATCTTATCAAAATGCTTTAAACCAGTTGGACGAGCTTATTCGTCATTTTCGCAGCGAAGGCGAGGTCAGCTGCGCCGTTGCCGAGCGTGAAGACCAAATCTTGATCCGCCTTGCTGATTTGAAACTGGATTTGCGCCCTGAAGATGAAAAAGCCATTGCCGATATAGACCGCTTTTACCGCCGCCATGTTTTAAGCGAATAAACGTTTCAAAACCGTTTGCCGTTTTAATTTTTAAGCATGCCTGATAAAATAGGCCGTCTGAAAAGTTTGTAAAGAATCAGCATAATGAGTATTGCCAATAATAAAAAAGCCTTTCACGATTTCTTTATCGAAGACCAAATCGAAGCCGGTATAGTATTGGAGGGATGGGAAGTCAAAGCCATCCGCGCTGCACGCGTGCAATTAAAAGAAAGCTATATCTACTGGAAAAAAGACGCATTTTATTTGGTGGGCTGCCACATTACCGCATTGCCCACTGCCTCGACACACGTCAAACCCGACCCTGTCCGTCCGCGTAAGTTGTTGTTGAAACAATCGAAATCAACAAGTTAATCAGCAAAACCGAACGTGCCGGTTATACGATTGTGCCCTTAAACCCTGCATTACACCCGCGGTAGAATCAAAGCGTGAAAATCGGTTTGGCCAGGGTGAGAAAACAGCGCTGACAAACGTCAAAAGCCTGAAAGAAGCGGATTGGAAGCGTGAGAAACAACGTTTGATGAAAAACGTACGTTGATTTTTTCAGACGGCCTTTGTATAAAGGCCGTCTGAATATTTATTGTTTGAACATTTTAAAAGGAAAACAGATGAAAACCATGATTTTAGCGGCGGCTTCAGCCGTATTGTTGCTGGGCGCGTGTTCTACGACCGAACAAAGAGTATTGAAACCTGAAGAGCTGACCAGCATCAAACATGTCTGCATCATTCAAAACGCAAAAGTAAGACCGCATGATTTGGATCGTGCTTTGTCTAAAGCTTTGGCAAAACGCGGCATTGGCAGCACTATTGTAACCGCAGATAACCGTGGCAAACTGTATGATTTTTCTTGCCCGTATAACCTGCGTTACAAAACCAAAGGCAATGACGAAATCTTGCGTAAAGGCGTATTTGTGTTGAGAAGCACGAAGTATGCGGTTTCTACTGTCAGCTACTCTTTGAACGATGAAAACCACTTCCGAACCAATCCTGATTTGGTGAAACAGGCTGAAGGCGTTGTGGCTAAAATTATTGGAAAAACAGCAAATAAAAGCCAGGATAAAAAACCGGCTTGCCGTGATATGGAGAATATCGGGCAAGCCGGTTTTATTTTCAGACGGCCTTAAATGGATTTGATTTTTTCCCAGAGGGTTTTGACCGTACCTTGATAGTAGGTTTCAGAAGTGCAATAGACTGTTTCTAAAGCACATTGTCCTTGTGAGCCATATTTTTTGATACACTGATTCAAGGCAATTTGATGCACGGTTTTGAAACGTGGGGAGGTAATAGCCACCACGTTTTGAGCAGTCAATTTGCCCATGGCTTTAGGATAGGCAACAGCGATACAGGTGTTGTGCAGGGGAACAACCGTTTTACAGCCAGTCGCTTGGCCTGCGCCGATACCGGCTGAGGCATCTTGGCCTTTACAGAATGTTTCGAGTTCGGCTGTCGCATCCAGTTGGGTGGCATTTTCTTTGGTGGTTTTGATTTGCAGCGCTTCATTGCTGTCGGCTGGGTTTTGCCACATGGCCAGGTAGCCGTAAGTGTCGGCAGCCAGGGCGGCAGGAGTCAGTGCGCAAAGGATAAGTGTCGTTAGTGTTTTTTTCATGTTTGTTCCCTGTTTGTTGGGTATTTGTCGTTATTATAAAAGCAAAAGTACTTATTTGATATAAATTTGCTTTTTAAAATGAATATTTGAGTGTGGTAGATAGATTATAGGCCGAGACCTTTTGCAAAATTCCCCAAAATCCCTAAATTCCTACTAAGACATTTAGGGGGATTTTTCCATAAAACACCTTCTTTCAGCAAACCACCCAAGCCATGATCGCCAAACACATCGACCGTTTCCCACTATTGGAGTTGGATCAAGTGATTGATTGGCAACCGATCGAACAATACCTGAATCGTCAGAAAATCCGTTACCTCCGAGACCACCGCGGCCGTCCCGCCTATCCCCTGTTGTCCATGTTCAAAGCCGTCCTGCTCGGACAATGGCACAGCCTCTCCGATCCCGAGCTCGAACACAGCCTCATTACCCGCATCGACTTCAATCTGTTTTGCCGTTTTAACGAACTGAGCATCCCCGATTACAGCACCTTATGCCGCTACCGCAACTGGCTGGCGCAAGACAACACCCTGTCCGAATTATTGGAACTGATTAACCGCCAACTGACCGAAAAAGGCTTAAAAGTAGAGAAAGCATCCGCCGCCGTCATTGACGCCACCATTATTCAGACCGCCGGCAGCAAACAGCGTCAGGCTATAGAAGTTGACGAGGAAGGACAAGTCAGCGGCCAAACCACACCGAGTAAAGACAGCGATGCCCGTTGGATAAAGAAAAACGGCCTCTACAAACTCGGTTACAAACAACATACCCGTACAGATGCGGAAGGCTATATCGAGAAACTGCACATCACTCCCGCCAATGCCCATGAGTGCAAACACCTGTCGCCTTTATTGGAAGGTTTGCCCAAAGGTACGACCGTTTATGCCGACAAAGACTATGACAGTGAGGAAAACCGGCAACATCTGGAAGAGCGTTGGCTGCAGGACGGCATTATGCGCAAAGCCCACCGCAACCGTCCGCTGTCGGAAGCACAAACCAAACGTAACCGATATTTATCAAAAACCCGTTATGTGGTTGAACAAAGCTTTGGTACGCTGCACCGTAAATTCCGCTATGCGCGGTCAAGCTATTTTGGTCTGATTAAAGTGAGTGCACAAAGTCATCTGAAGGCGATATGTTTGAACCTGTTGAAAGCCGCTAACAGGCTAAGTGCGCCTGCTGCCGCCTAAAAAGGCGGCCGGATGCCTGATTATCGGGTGTCCGGGGAGGATTAAGGGGTATTTGGGTAAAATCAGGGAGTAATTAGGAGCTGAAATAGACGAAAACCTGTGTTTGGAGTTTCAGCTGTCGAAGGAAGGGCTTTTTTTGCAAAGGTCTCATAGGGTGTATTGATCGCCGAGCATGACCCAGCCGCCTGCGGGCGCATCTTCTATAGCGGAGCCAAGCTTCCCGAAAGAGAGGATGCTGTCGTTGTCTTTGCGGATGGCGGGGGTACCGTCGTCTGAAAAAAAGTGGTGCAGCCAGCGAGAAGGAATACTGCGGATAAAAAGGGGAAGACGTATGTTTTTCATAATGTTTGTTTGAAGGTATTTAAAAATCAGGCAAATGGGGGAATACTCAATCCGAATTGTTCCAACAAGCCGACCGTTTTCGTAAACGGGCAGGCCCATCACGCCTGTAAAGCTGCCTTGCAAATGCTCGACAAACACGCCGCCCAAACCCTGAATGCCATACGCGCCCCGCTTTGTCCATCGGTTCGCCACTTCGGATATAGGCGGATATTTCTTCGGCAGACAAGGTTTTTGAAACGTACATCGCTGGTTTGCAAAACGCCGTGCGTTTTCCCTTGCCAATATACGCATACGGCAGTCAGCACCTGATGCGTCTGCCCTGAAAGCCGGGCGAGTATTTCGGCTGTTTGGGCTTCGGTTTCCGGTTTGCCGAGAATGTGGTTTTGATAGGCGACCGTAGTGTCGGCAGTCAGAATCGGATATTCGGGCGACGCGTCGTGTGCGGCAAACCATTGCTCGACAGCGGCGGCATTTTTTTCCTGCGCCATACGTTGCACATAATCGGAGGCTTTTTCGTCGGAATGCGGCGTTTCGTCGATGTCGGCAGGGATACGGATAACTTTGAATCCTAGGTTTTCCAAAATTTCGCGGCGGCGCGGGCTGCCGGAGGCTAGGTAGAGTGTGTGCATAAAACTTTCTTTTTAAAGGGATATAAGGTCGCCTGAAAATTATTTTTGACTGTTTGTGTTGGCCGGACAAGCGCACATAATGCGCGGAAGAATATTTCAAAAATTCTTTTTCTTTTCGGTCAGCGGGCGGACTTGTTTGACGGGCGAACCGACATAGAGATAGCCGCTTTCAAACGTTTGCGTGGCGGCACCAAGCTGCCTGCGCCTATCATTACGTCGTCTTCGATGACGGTATCGTCCAGAATAATCGTACCCATCCCAATCAACACACGATCGCCGATGCGGCAGCCGTGCAGCATGACTTTGTGTCCGACGGTTACGTCTTCGCCGATGATAAGGGGTGAGCCTTCCGGGCTTTTCCGCGTTTTTGTGCGAAACGTGCAAGACACTGCCGTCCTGTACATTGCTGCGCGCGCCGATGCTGATGCTGTTCACGTCGCCGCGCAACACGGCATACGGCCAAACGGATACGTCTTCGGCAAGCGATACTTCGCCGATGATGACGGAGGTTTCGTCGATGAGGCAGGATTCGTGAATTTGCGGAGTATGGTCTAAGAAAGGGCGGATAGGGTTCATGTTGTTTCTTCCTTTTTGACAGTGTGGCGGGTTTCAGACGACCTGCGGCTCGGTATGGCGAAAGTATGCCGTTTTGACGCAGGTGAGGCAAGGACGGCGTCTGCCGAGATTTCGTCATGTCTTTGTAAACAATATTTTTATGGTTAAGGAATCATTTTCCGTTAAGCCTGCCTCTCTTGTTTGCCGAAGGTGGAAAATTGTCCGTTATTATCTTGTAGTTGCAAGTAGCTGCAAACCATTCTCTTGCCATTTGAATTGGAATGATATATATTTTTAAAAAATATTTCATAAAAATAACGAAAACCCGATGGTTTTGTTTTCAACCAGGTTTGGTGGGTTTCAATCCCACAAACCTTGGCTTCCATCCGTGTCCGTTTTCAAATCTATCAATCCACCTTGTTTAAATAAAGGCGGCCGGAAGGTCGTCTGAAACTGTATGAAGGATATTCACATGAGCGAAACACAAGAGCTGACTTTTTGCCAAACGGCTGAAAGAGCAAACTACAACTATTCACGATAGCGTGGACAACTTGGTTATGTCTGTCGAGCCGTTTACCAACAAAGAGAACTACATCAAATTTTTGAAACTGCAATCCGTGTTCCACAAAGCGGTTGATCATATCTATAAAGACCCCGAGTTGAACAAAGCCATTCCCGAGCTGGAATACATGGCGCGTTACGATGCGGTAACGCAAGACTTGGCGGATTTGGGCGACAAACCTTACGAATACGGCAAACCGTTGCCGCATGAAACCGGCAATAAAAGCCATCGGTTGGCTGTATTGCGCCGAAGGTTCAATTTGGGCGCAGCATTTTTATTTAAACACGCGCAAAAGCTGGATTACACCGGCGAACACGGCGCGCGCCACCTCGCTCCCCCATCCGAACGGCCGCGGCAAACATTGGCGTGCTTTTTGTCGAGCATCTGAATGCTTTGGGTTTAAGCCCTGAAGCTGAAGCCGAAGCGATTCAAGGTGCAAAAGATGCATTTGCGTTCTACAAAGTCGTTCTGCGCGAAACATTTGACCTGCCTGCAGGTGCGGAAGCTCCGGAAGGCTTTGTTCCGCACCGTCATTAATGGTTTGACGATATAAGTAGAGGTCGTCTGAAACACATCTGTATACGCGGATTCATAAATTCCGCTTTCAGACGGCCTTCATACTGATGCAAGTTTAGTACCGTTTGGTTATCCGCATTTGCGGTATATTTTTAATTGGTTTGATGTAAATAATTATCAAATATTTTTATCACCATCATTCCAAAATACCATTATCACATTCAGGAGTTTGACCATGAAGGAATCATTTAAATTAAGTATGCTGGCGATTGCCTGCAGCATCGCATTGAGTGCATGCGGTTCAAGCGGTGGTGGTACGCCGTCTGCACAGCCTGCACCGACCCCGCAACAGCCGGGCAATAATTCCGGCTCGGGCGGAGGAGGTGATTCAAAACAAACAGAAGACGCTAAAGAAAGCTGAAGAAGCCAAGAAAGCTGAAGAAGCCAAGAAAGCTGAAGAAGCCAAGAAAGCTGAAGAAGCCAAAGAAAGCTGAAGAAGCCAAGAAAGCTGAAGAAGCCAAGAAAGCTGAAGAAGCCAAGAAAGCTGGAAGAAGCCAAGAAAGCTGAAGAAGCCAAGAAAGCTGAAGAAGCCAAGAAAGCTGAAGAAGCCAAGAAAGCTGAGGAAGCTAAGAAAGCCAATGAGGCCAATTCAGGTCAAGGTTTTGGCGGCGAAGGCAAAGTAATGGGCAAGGCTTTGGATGGCGGTGTCTTGGTAGCGAAAAAACGTGAAACCGGCGATTTGGAATATGCCAAAACCGAAGCTCCGACTGCCTCGGATAAAAAAACAGCGTCGTACTTGATGGTGTCGCCATTAATACCAAAAGACGTTAAAGCGGGTGAGTTTACGTTGGGCGAAAAAGTATGAACGGCGGTAAAACCGATGCAGCACAATATGCGGTACACAGCGGCGACCTGTTGCCTGACGTTCGTTACGGCGGTGTTGCCGATGTCAGTGATCTGCGTGATGTGAAACAGGCGTTGTTTGTCAAGGCACGCCATCAGGCAGTGATACCGTTGCAGCCCAAAGAGGGGATGCAACCTATAAAAGGCATCGGCCTGCATTTCCAAAACGGACTGCCGATCAATACAAGAGGTCTGCAAGAAATTTTTGAAACCGGTTCGCAAAGCCAAGCTGGCCAATCTGTATCCTGCCGCCAAAAGCAACCGATGTTACCGCAAAAGTCAATTTCGACCAAAAACCATCAATGTCAGCATCAACCGCTATTCCGATCAAACGGTTGGCGGTGGTAGTGGTGGCAACAGGATTGCAGGTGTCGTCAAATCCAATGCGCGCGATATGGCGGAAAAATCTGTCTTTCAATGGCGATTTGCACGGCAACACCTTCTCCAACAAGCAAGGTACGATGCAAGGCGGATTCTTTGGCGCGAAGGCAGACCAACTTGCCGGTACATATAGTGCGGCAGGCAAAAACCAACGTGATGAAGACGTAGTGGCGCGCGGTGTGTTTGGTGCAAAACGCCAAGATGCGACAGCTCAAGCAGGCGGACAGCCTGATGCGCCGGTTGCCAAACCTGATGCGCCCGTAACCAAACCTAAAGATGATGCCGCCGCAGCCGAATTGAAAAAGGTGAAACAGGCGAGCAATATATCTTATCGAATATCGCGAACTTGACCAAAGTCATTATCAATGGTACGACAATCGCTTTGGCACCTGTTACCAACAAGCTCCATCAAACTGAATTGGGTTCGGACTACAAATCGTTTTGTTGCTTCAGGCAATTTGAGCAATGTTGTCTTCGGTGCGGCAAAAAACTTGCCGATAATGCCTACTCCTTGTTTGTTCAGGGGGTAATGAGTACCTCTCTACCGTCCGGTACGGCTAAATACGCAGGCGAGGTGTTGAATTTCCGTGCCCGCAACTTGGATAATAAGGAAAAACTGGGTGGGTGATACAGGAGGCTACCATGCTGCCGGTTCGTTTACCGCAGATGTCAACTTCGATACCAAGACTATCGCAGGTAAAATCAATAGTGGTGACAGATGGTTCATGAATGAACGAGCCTTTACCGCAGGTATTACAGGCAGCAGCTTTAATGGTAAATGGGATTCTGGTGTGCAGGTTCTATCTCAGGCGGATTCTACGGCGACAAAGCTGCCGAAATGGCGGGACGATACAGTTACAATGAAAAACCAGGTGATAATGGCTCTTCAAGTAACAACGCTTTCGGTGTATTCGGCGGTAAAAAGCAATAACCGTCTGTTTAAGCTGAAAAACAAACCGCCTGAAAAGGGGCAGTTTGTTTTGAGTAAAGTAGGATTTTCAGACGACCTTTTACGGTAACAACAATCTAGAGAGCAATTTACCCGCTAAAAGGTCGTCTGAAAACCTTGAATCTTATTTTCAGATAATCTGAGACCTTTGCAAAATTCCCCAAAATCCCTAAATTCCTACTAAGACATTTAGGGGATTTTCCATGAGCACCTTCTTTCAGCAAACCGTCCAAGCCATGATTGCCAAACACATCGACCGTTTCCCACTATTGGAGTTGGATCAGGTGATTGATTGGCAACCGATCGAACAATACTTGAATCGCCAAAAAACCGTTACCTCAGAGGCCATCGCGGCCGTCCCGCCTATCCCCTGTTGTCCATGTTCAAAGCCGTCCTGCTCGGACAATGGCACAGCCTCTCGATCCCGAACTTGAACACAGCCTCATCACCCACATTGATTTCAACCTGTTTTGCCGTTTTGACGAACTAAGCATCCCCGATTACAGCACCTTATGCCGCTACCGCAATTGGCTGGCGCAAGATAATACCCTGTCCGAATTGCTGGAACTGATCAACCGCCAACTGACTGAAAAAGGCTTAAAAGTAGAGAAAGCATCCGCCGCTGTCGTTGACGCCACCATTATTCAGACCGCCGGCAGCAAACAACGTCAGGCCATAGAAGTCGATGAAGAAGGACAAGTCAGCGGCCAAACCACACCGAGTAAAGACAGCGATGCCCGTTGGATAAAGAAAAACGGCCTCTACAAACTCGGTTACAAACAACATACCCGTACCGATGCGGAAGGCTATATCGAGAAACTGCACATTACCCCTGCCAATGCCCATGAGTGCAAACACCTGTCGCCTTTGTTGGAAGGACTGCCCAAAGGTACGACCGTCTATGCCGATAAAGGCTATGACAGTAAGGAAAACCGGCAACATCTGAAAGAGCGTCGACTGCAGGACGGCATTATGCGCAAAGCACACCGCAAACATCCGCTGTCGGAAGCACAAACCAAACGCAACCGATATTTGTCGAAGACCCGTTATGTGGTCGAACAAAGTTTCGGTACGCTGCACCGTAAATTCCGCTATGCGCGGGCAGCCTATTTTGGTCTGCTCAAAGTGAGTGCACAAAAGCCATCTGAAGGCGATGTGTTTGAACCTATTGAAAGCCACTAACAGGCTAAAGTGCGCCTGTTGCTGCCTAAAAAGCGGCCCGGATACCTGATTATCGGGTATCCAAGGGGGATTAAGGGGGTATTTGAGTAGAATCAGTGGATATTCGAAACAAAAACAGCCGAAAACCTGTGTTTAGGTTTCGGCTGTTGGGGAAAAGGAATTTTGCAAAGGTCTCAGGCCGTCTGAAATTTCAGACGGCCTGTTAATGATGTTTCAAAGAATAGGGCGCAGTTTAGAGATTCATGCGCCGTGGCGGTCGAGCCAACGTTCGGCATCAAGCGCGGCCTGACAGCCGGAAGCCGCGCTGGTGATGGCTTGACGGTAGGTGTGGTCTTTGACGTCGCCTGCCGCCCATACGCCTTCGATATTGGTGGCGCCGACATTGTCGCCGGTACCGCCTTTGGTTTTCAAATAGCCGGTTTCATCCATATCAAGTTGGCCTTTGAAGATGTCAGTGTTGGGTTTGTGGCCGATAGCGATGAAAACGCCTTTTACAGCGATTTCTTCAGTGCTGCCGTCATTGTGTTTCAGGCGTGCACCGGTAACGCCGCTTTCGTCGCCCAAGATTTCATCGACCGAGCTGTTGAGCTTGAGGATGATTTTACCTTCTTCAACCCGTTGCATCAGTTTGTCCACCATGATTTTTTCGGCGCGGAAGCTGTCGCGGCGGTGAATCAGGGTAACAGTGTTGGCGATATTGGCAAGGTAGAGGGCTTCTTCTACAGCGGTATTGCCACCGCCGACTACAGCAACATCTTGTTTTTTATAGAAGAAACCGTCACAAGTTGCGCAGGCGGAAACGCCTTTGCCGGCAAAAGTCTCTTCGCTTGGCAAACCTAAATATTTGGCGGATGCGCCGGTAGCAACAATGAGTGCATCGCAGGTGTATTCGCCCATATCGCCTTTGAGGGTAAACGGACGGTTTTGCAAATCAACGGTGTGGATTTGGTCGAAAATCATTTCAGTGCCGAAGCGTTCGGCATGAGCTTGGAAACGGGCCATTAGTTCCGGACCTTGTACGCCTTCTGCGTCGGCAGGCCAGTTGTCCACTTCGGTGGTGGTCATCAGTTGTCCGCCTTGTTCAACGCCGGTAATGATTACAGGGTTGAGGTTGGCGCGGGCGGCATAGACGGCGGCAGTATAGCCGGCAGGGCCGGAGCCGAGGATGATGAGTTTGTGATGGTTGCTCATGATGGTTTCCTTGCTGATAAATGATTGAATTTTGTCGTGTCTACGCTTTCAGACGGCCTAAATTCTACTTGAATCTGCCGCCGTCTGAAATATGTTTGTCGTTTGGGTTTAGTGACTGTCTTTCCATTGATAGTATTTTGAGCCGAGGAAAGAGCCGAGTTTGCGCAGGAATGGTTGGGTGATGATGTTGCTGTGGCGCAGTTGCTCGAAAGGTTTCAGACGGCCGTCATCGCCCATGATAGCTTCGGCAATCGCCAAACCGGCAATGCCGGTAATCGCCATGCCGTGTCCGGAATAGCCTTGGGCATAGAAAACGGTAGGGGCGAGGCGGCCGAAATGTGGGGCGAGGTTGCGCGTGATGTCGCATTCGCCGCCCCAGGAATGCTCGATTCTGACATCGGCAAGTTGCGGGAAAACTTTCAGCATGTCTTGGCGGACGAGTTCGGTCATGCGGTCTGGATCGTCGATAAATTCGTTGTCTTTGCCGCCAAAGAGCAGGCGGCCGTCGGCGCTGAGACGGTAGTAGTCGAGGACGTGGCGGTTGTCGCAGATGGCCATATTGTTGCGGATCAGGTCTTTGGCACGCTCGCCCAGAGGCTCGGTGGCGATGATAAAGGTGCTGATGGCAATGGCTTTTTGTTCCAATACTTTGAATTTCGGGTGTAAACCGGCATAAGTATTGACGGCATAAACGAGGTTTTTGCACTCAACGCTGCCATTGGGTGTGTGTACCAGCCAGCCGTTATCGCATGGCTCGATACGTGTCATCGGGGATTGCTCAAAAAGTTGTGCGCCTGCATCGGCTGCCGCTTTGGCAATGCCTAGGGTGTAATTGAGCGGGTGCAAGTGGCCGGATAAAGGATCAAATTGCGCGCCTTGATACATATCGCTGGCAAGTTGCTGCTTCAGCGTGGCTTTATCCCAAAGCTGGTAATGGCTTGCGCCATAATGTTTTTGGGTGTGTTCGTGCCATTGTTGCAATTCTTCCCAATGCTGAGGACGGACGGCGACGGTCGCATAGCCGCGTTGCCAATCGCATTGGATATTGTGTTTTTGAATGCGCGAGTCAACCAGTTCAACGGCTTGCAGGATTGCTGCCAGAACCATTGGGCCTGTTCTAAGCCGACTTGTTTTTCGATCTCTTCCATGCCGCAGGCAAAGTCGCTGATGACTTGTCCGCCGCTGCGGCCTGATGCGCCGAAACCGATACGGGCGGCTTCAAGCACGATGACTTCATGGCCGTTTTCGGCAAGCGGTAGGGCGGTGCATAAACCGGTCAAGCCGCCGCCGATAACGCAGGTTTCAGTTTTCAGACGGCCTTCGAGCGTCGGATAAGACGGATGGGGATTGGCTGTGCTGACATAGTAGGAAGGAAGGTATTCTTTGAAGCTGGGATTGATCATGATTTGGGCTTTAGGTTGGTTTTAACTTCATTGAAAACAGGTTTTCAGACGGCCTTAGAATGTGGGCTTAAGTTTAGGCTGTCTGAAAGGATTAAATGCAGTTAATAAAACAGGCTGTTCCGACGCTTTATCGGACAGCCTGTCTGCATATTAGGCGGCTTTTTCGGCTGCCAGTTTTTCTTGGCGGTAGGCTTCGGCAGCCTCGCGTTCCCGTTTGGTCGCCTGACGCATCATCCAGTAGTTGACGACAATAACCAGCGTACCGATGATACCGATCAGGATGGTTGCCAAAACGTTCATCTGAGGGTCAAGGCCGAGTTTGATTTTGGAGAAAATTACTTGCGGCAATGTCGATGAACCCGGGCCTGACAGGAAGGAGGTAATCACCAAGTCATCCAAAGACAGGGTAATGCCCAAGAGGAAGCCGGAAGCAATCGCGGGGGCAATCAGCGGCAGGGTAATCACGAAGAAAATCTTCAGTGGACGGGCGCCCAAGTCCATAGCGGCTTCTTCCAAGGATTGATCCAATTCTACCAGGCGCGAGCGGATGACGACGGTAATGTAAGCCATGCAAAGCGTGGTGTGGCCGAGGAAGATGGTGAAGAAACCGCGATCGAAGTAGAGCGATTGCAGCAATTCACTGCCTTGCAGGAACATTTGTACCTGAATAATCAGCAGCAGCATGGACAAACCGGTAATCACATCAGGCATCACCATAGGCGCGGAAATCATACCGGCAAACAGGGTGCTGCCGCGGAAACGTTTAATCCGTGCCATAGCGTAGCATGCCAATGTGCCGAGTGCCACGGCGGCAAGCGAGGAAACGATGGCGATACGCAATGACAGCCAGGCAGCTTCCAAGATGGTGTCGTTTTCCATTAATGCGCCGTACCATTTGGTTGAGAAACCGCCCCAAACGGTAACCAGTTTGGATTCATTGAAAGAATAGATGACCAAAACCACCAGCGGAATATAGAGGAATGCCAGCGAGAGCAGGAGCATCAGTTTCAAGAACCAGGATAATTTGGTTTTCTGCATTATTTGCCTCCTTCTTCCAATTCGCGGTTTTCATAGTGTTGGAACAGGGCAATCGGTACAACCAGCAGGGCAACCATGATGACGGCGACGGCAGAAGCCAGCGGCCAGTTGTTTTGGTCGAAGAATGCCTGCCACAATACTTTACCGATCATCAGGTTTTCAGAACCGCCCACCAATTCAGGAATCACAAATTCACCGACGGCCGGTACGAAGACCAACATAGAGCCTGCGATGATGCCGGTTTTGGACAAAGGCAGGGTAATGGTAAAGAACGATTTGATCGGACCTGCGCCCAAGTCGGAAGCGGCTTCGAGCAGACGGTTGTCCAGTTTTACCAATTGTGTGTACAGCGGCAAAATCATAAACGGCAAATAGGCGTAAACCATCACCAAATTCAGCGAAAACGCATTGTAGAACAAGTCTAAAGGCTCGCTGATGATTCCGTATTTGATTAAGAAATTGTTGATGATGCCGTTGTGTCCCAATAAGCCCATCCATGCGTAAACACGCAACAGGAAAGAGGTCCAGAAAGGCAGCATGATTGCCAACAGCAGGCCATTGCGCGCAGCCGGATTGGCGCGTGAAATGGCATAAGCGGTCGGATAACCAATCAACAGGCAGATGATGGTCGTCGTCAGCGCAGTCTTAATCGAAGACCAGTAGGTCATCAAATAGATATTGCTGTTTTCACTGTCGCCAAACGGATTAAGCGTATTCCAAAAGTTTTGGAAGATGTCGGCGTAGTTCTGATAGCTGATGGCAATGTTCAGACGGCCTAAGTCTTCATCAATCGTTGTCAGCGGCGTAAATGGCGGAATGGCAATTTCTTGTTCGGCAAAGCTGATTTTCAATACGATGGCGAACGGAATCAGAAACAGAATCAAAAGCCAAATATACGGCACGGCAATCACTGCACGCTGGCCGGGGCGGCGGAACAGTTTGTTTTTCAGTTTTTTAAGGTTCATTGCATTTCCCTCAAATTAACTGAACAGAGGTGTCGGTTGGTTTTCAGGCCAGCTGATGTAGACAGTCTCGTCCCAGGTCGGCGGCGTAATGTTGCGCACATACCAATAAGGTGCGGGAACTTGGCTCTTAACGACACGGCCGTTGGCAAGTTTGATGTGGTAAATCGCGAAGCTGCCCAAGTAGGCAATTTCTTTGACTGTGCCTTGGGCCCAGTTGTGCGCGCCCAAGTGTTCTGGTTTTTCTTTATGCAATCAATATCTTCAGGACGGATGCTGATCCAAATTTCATGGTCGTTCGGAACGCCCAGGCCGTGGTCGATGCGGACGTGGTTTTCCAAGCCGTCACATTTGACGATAGAGAAATCGGCGCGGTCGTCAATAACAACGCCGTCAAAAATATTGGTTTCGCCGATAAATTCGGCGGTAAAGCGGCTGTTAGGATAGTCGTACACGTCGCTAGGTGTGCCGACTTGGCGCAATTGGCCGTCGGACATAATGGCAATACGGGTCGCCATCGTCATCGCTTCTTCTTGGTCGTGGGTAACCATGATGCAGGTCACGCCGACTTGTTCCAGCGTGTTGACCAATTCCAGTTGGGTTTGTTGGCGCAGTTTTTTATCGAGTGCGCCCAAAGGTTCGTCAAGCAACAGGATTTTCGGACGTTTTGCCAGGCTGCGCGCCAAAGCGATACGCTGTTGTTGGCCGCCGGAAAGTTGGTGCGGCTTGCGTTTGGCGTATTTGGTCATTTGCACCAGGCGCAACATTTCTTCGACGCGGGCGTCGATTTCGCCTTTAGGCATTTTGTCTTGTTTCAGGCCGAAAGCAATGTTTTGTTCAACACTCATGTGCGGGAACAGAGCATAGCTTTGGAACATCATGTTGATTGGGCGCTCATACGGGGCAAGCTTGGTAATGTCTTGACCGTCGAGAATGATTTTGCCCTGATTGGGGCTTTCCATGCCTGCCAACATACGCAGCAGTGTGGATTTGCCACTGCCTGAGCTGCCCAAAAGAGCGAAGATTTCGTGTTGATAGATGTCCAAGTCGATGTTATCGACAGCGTAATTGTCACCAAACTTTTTCACCAAGCCTTGGATTTGCAAATAAGGTTTGGCTGAAGACGCAGTGGTTGCGGTCATAATGGCAATACTCCAAAAAGAAAGACGAGTACCGGCAAAACGGATTTTCGAATGGGTGATAAAAAGCTGTTTGATTGCTGGCGGGAGTCGGACGGAGGCCGTCTGAAACTCTTGTAAAGCGCACGGGCAGCGTGGATAGAAAGCAGTTTAAGCCTCAGCTTTTGCTCTCGGCAAACTCAATATTATATTAGCCTAAGCCTCATAGGGGCAATATGAAAATGCTTGTAGCGGCTGATTTGAAACAAATAGGAAAGGAAAGGCAGGCAGGGGAACAGGATAGCGAAAATGGGTAACGTTGTTTTTCTGCACAAAAGGATTTAATTTATATTCAAATGTCTTAAAAAATAATTCAAGATAGAATAAAATACGCAAATTGCATTAATTTTAATAAAGTTGTGCGGATTGCGTTTTATGCGGGCAAGATGGTTTTGTTCTGAATAAAAAAACAAATCCGTTATATGAATAAAAAGGGAAAACATGAGTATCAAAGAATGGCCCGAGGGGGAGCGGCCGCGTGAGAAGCTGTTGGAGCGCGGCGCGGCGGCATTGAGTGATGCGGAGTTGCTGGCGATTTTATTGCGTGTCGGAACGCGCGGCATGAGCGCGGTTGATTTGGCGCGTTATTTGTTGAGCGAGTTCGGCAGCTTGGGAAAGCTGATGAGTGCGGATGCCAAAACACTTTCTGCTTGCAAGGGCATGGGTTTGGCGAGCTATACTCAGTTTGCCGTAGTCAAAGAAATCGGACGGCGGATTTTGGGTGAGGATTTGCAGGAGCAGATGGTGTTGTCAAACCCGAAATCGGTTGCGGATTATCTGCGCCTGCATCTTGGGCATGAAAAAATCGAGGTCAGCGTTGCCTTGCTGCTCAACCGTCAAAATCAATTGATTGCGGTACGGGAATTGTCGCGCGGTACGGTGGCGGAAAACACGGTTTATATCCGTGAAATCGTCAAATTGGCATTGGATGAATACGCCGACAGTTTGATTTGGCACACAATCATCCGGGTGGTTCGGCAAGGCCGTCTGAATCTGATGTGCAGTTTACAGAGCGTTTGAAACAGGCTTTAAGTTTGGTGGATATTACGCTCTTAGACCATTTTATCGTAACGGCAAAAGAAACCTGTTCTTTGCGTGAACAAGGCTATATGTAAGGATGAATGTTCAGACGGCCTCAGTAAGATGGGTTACCTTACCAAGGCCGTCTGAAGGATTATTGCGTTACTTCATCGGAGGACTCTTCCTGATAGATGATTTCTTCCGATTTTGGCTTTTCTTTGCTCTTTTCTTTTTCTTTGTCCTTGTCTTTTTTGCCGTCAGGAATGGCGGCATCAATCACTGCCCCCGTTCCTTTGACAACCAATTTTCCAGCAGTCAGGACAGTTGTAGCAGCCAAATCGACAGCCGCGCCTACGACGCAGCCGTTAAGCGTCAGGCAAAGGGCAAGTGCCGGAAGCAGGTGTTTTGTGCATCTCAATGGCTGCATCCGCAGTGTCCTTCGTGATGATGGCCGCATCCGAGTGCTTCTTGCCAAGCATCATCGTCGCCGTCAAATTCTTCAACTTCGTCAAATTCGCCGTTTTCTACCATGCTTACCAGCTCTTCCAGGCTTTCTGCGCCTTCTACCCAAAAGCAGGGAATATCGGGCGGTGTGTCGGGGGCAAGCAGGGCGGCCTGTTGGTCGTGCCAAGCAATCCAATAGCCGTTTTGCGTTTGTACGAATACGGCATCGGGATGGATGGTTTCGTTTTCAGTATTGACCAGCATTCTGGCGGCGATATCGGTTTGAAAAGGTAAGGTTTGCATGATGGTTTGAGAATGTGAGAAAAGGAAGTATTGTAACATGGCAAAAACAAACGCACCGTCTGAGTCAGGCGGTGCGTTTGTATCTCGGCAACATGGGTGCGGACGGTTTAAGGTGTCGGCCGCACCGGAAATATCATTCCGTTTAGATTATTTGTCGTCGTTGTTTGCCAAAACAAAGCGGTAAATAGCCGCGCCAACTGCTGCGCCGGCAATAGGGGCCAACCAGAACAACCACAGTTGTTCAACAGCCCAGCCGCCTTGGAACAAGGCAACGCCGGTAGAACGTGCAGGGTTGACGGAAGTATTGGTCACAGGAATGCTGATCAAGTGAATCAGGGTCAGACCCAGGCCGATGGCGATAGGGGCGAAGCCGGCCGGAGCCAGTTTGTCGGTAGAACCCATGATGATGATCAGGAAGAATGCGGTCAGTACGAATTCGATCAGCAACGCGGCCATCATGTCGTAACCGTTAGGAGAGTGTTCGCCGAAACCATTGCTGGCAAAGCCGGAAGCAACAGCATCAAAACCGGTTTTACCGGAAGCAATCAGATACAGAACACCAGCAGCGGCAATCGCACCGATAACTTGGGATACGATGTAAGGCAACAGGTCTTTACCGTTGAAACGGCCGCCGATGAAAAGGCCGACGGAAACGGCAGGGTTGAAGTGGCCGCCGGAAATGTGGCCGACGGCGTAAGCCATGGTCAGTACGGTCAAACCGAATGCTAAAGCGACACCGGCAAAACCAATGCCAAGTTCAGGGTAGGCTGCTGCCAAAACTGCGCTGCCGCAGCCGCCGAATACCAGCCAGAAAGTGCCGAAAAATTCTGCAAAATATTTTTTCATTTGTTTTTCCTCGTAAAGGGTGGGGTGTTGCCGAAGGGCATGAATCATAATAATATTGTTTCTAATCGAAAAACGGATTTACCTGTTTTTTCCGGTCTTGACAAAAGGCCGTCTGAAAATGGCGACAAATGAATAGGGATATATCTGGCAGGTCGAGTTTTGTTTATTTAGGCTGGGTTTATTTAATAGTGAAGCAAATGCCGTTAATGTAAAAGCATTTGATTTTGTAGGTAATATTATTTGCAGATTATTAATTTGATCGGAATCTTTGAACTCATTATCTGATTTTAAAAGGCCGTCTGAAAAGTTTTCAGACGGCCTTGATTTAAAGCAAGGATAAATTAATCCAGATGGTCGCTGCTTTGCGCCAGGATGGTGCGGTTGCCGTTGTTTTCCGCCGGGGAAACAATACCGTCGGCTTCCATTTGGTCAATCAGGCGGGCGGCGCGGTTGTAGCCGATGCGCAGTTGGCGTTGGATATTGGAAATGCTGGCTTTACGTGATTTCAAGACAACGGAAACGGCTTCGTCATACATGGGGTCGAGGTCGCTGTCGTTGTTGCGGCTGGTACCGGTAAAGTCTTCGGCCGAACCGTTGCTCAAAATATCGTCGATATAATCGGGTGCGCCGAATTGTTTCAGGTATTCCACTACGCGGTGTACTTCGTTATCGGAGGCGAACGCGCCGTGTACACGTTGCGGATAGCCGGTGCCGGGCGGCAGGAACAGCATATCGCCTTGGCCGAGCAGGTTTTCCGCGCCCATTTGGTCAATAATCGTGCGGCTGTCGATTTTGCTGGACACTTGGAAGGCAATGCGTGTCGGAATATTGGCTTTAATCAGGCCGGTGATGACATCCACGCTGGGGCGTTGGGTAGCAAGAATCAAATGGATGCCGGCTGCGCGTGCTTTTTGGGCAAGACGGGCAATCAGTTCTTCAATTTTCTTACCGGCGGTCATCATCAGGTCGGCAAATTCATCTACGACGACCACGATAAACGGCAGTTTTTCCAATGGCTCAGGGTCTTCAGGCGTGAGGCTGAACGGGCTGCCGATTTTTTCGCCACGCGCGGCGGCTTCGGCAATTTTTTGGTTGAAGCCGGCAAGGTTGCGTACGCCCATAAAGCTCATCAGGCGGTAGCGTTTTTCCATTTCGTTGACGCACCAGTTCAGTGCGTTTGCAGCCAGCTTCATATCGGTTACGACAGGGGCGAGCAGGTGCGGAATGCCTTCGTAAATGCTTAATTCCAGCATTTTCGGGTCAATCATAATCATGCGCACATCTTCAGGCGTTGCTTTGAAGAGCATGGACAGAATCATGGCGTTCACACCCACGGATTTACCCGAACCGGTCGTACCGGCAACCAGCAGATGCGGCGCTTTGGCCAAGTCAGTGACGACAGGCTGGCCGGTGATGTCTTGGCCGAGCGCGAGGGTCAGTTTGGATTTAGATTCGGTAAACGCAGGCGAATTGAAGATTTCGCTCAAGCGGATCATTTGGCGTTTCGGATTAGGCAATTCCAAACCCATGCAGGTTTTGCCGGGGATGGTTTCCACCACGCGGATGGAAGCCACGCCAAGTGAGCGCGCCAAGTCTTTTTCAAGGTTCAAAACGGCACTGCCGCGTACACCGACATCAGGTTCAATCTCGTAGCGTGTAATGACCGGGCCGGAATAGGAGTCCATCACTTTGACTTTAACTTTGAACTCGGCCAGTTTTTCTTCGATGGTAATGCTGTTTTCCAGCAACTGTTCTTCAGTTTGCGAGGCGCTCGGGTCAAACTGCGGCGGCAGAAGCAGGGCGGTAGTCGGCAGGTGTGCCTCGGTCAGTGTTGCCGAAGTTGGAATAGCTATGCTTGGTGTATCTTCTTGAACGCTTGGTTCTACGCTTTGAACAGGTGTTTCAACGACTATCTGTGTATATTCAGACGGCCTTACGATTGTTTCAGCTGGTTCAACAGGTTCAATGGTTTCAACCGCTTGAATAGCTTCTGTTTCCGCTTGTACAGGCGCTTCTGGCTCACCATCGAATCCTGTTTCTTCTTCCGCAGATTCGCTGATTAAATAATCGCGGATACTGCGTTCAGGCTGATTGCTAACGTGCGCATTGACTTGCGAATCAAAAAAATCGGCACTTGGATTTTATGTTCGAAAAGCAGGCGGCTCGGGGAATATCAATCGGCGCAATTGAGGTTTGGAAAACGGGCGGCTCGGGAATATCGGTTTTCGCCATCGGGACGACCGGTACGGCAGGCGGCTCGACTACGGTTGCGTTTGGCGCTGCGGGTCGGGAGATATAAGGGGATTTTTTAACAGGCGCAGCCGGTTTTGGACGGGACGGCGTTGCCGGTGCGGCAGGTTGCGGTGCAATAGCTTCCGTGGCAGCTTGTTTACGCGCCCATCTTTCGGCGGCCGCTTCGGTATGGCGAACTTGACGGCGCAGGCTGGCAGGACGGCTGATTTGTCCCAAGTTGGCCAGAATTTCGTCATTTTCGATGGTGCGCGGAGAGTAGTCGCGCAAAGGGGCGACGGCCGCGGCCAGTTTGTGGCGTGCGGCGGTACGGCGGGCAAGGTTGTCGTGAATATCTTCCGCTTGGATTTCAGAAGGGAATGCCTGCATGGAAGTATAGGGGAGTATGGCTTCTTTTTCGGCAGTTCTTAAGGCCGTCTGAACGGTTTCGATATGCGGCGCATTGGCTTCTGCCACGCGGACATTATTGGCGCGCGCCAAGGCACGTTCGCGTGTGCGGCGCAAAACAGGGTCGTTGTAGTCGATGATTTCCATGCCGGTCATCGGCAGGGATGAAGCGCGCAACAATGGGGTCTCGACTTCGTCTTTGTAAATCGGCGCATTTTTTTCGGCCAAATGTTCGTTCCATTCTTCAACCGCCGCTTCGTGCAGGGAACGGGTGGCTTCTTCTAATGTGATTTCTTCAAAATTGCTGTTTTGCACCAAAGACGGGCTGTATTCGGGCGTTTCCATTTGCGCAAACGGCGTGATTTTGGGAATACGTTCCGGCTTGGCAGATTTGCGGGTTTTAGGCGCAACTTTGATTTCTTCTTCGGTCGTTGCGATGTGTTCCGGCTCTTCGGCAACGGGCTCTGCTGCGTACTCTTCGTCTGTTTCGGCGTGTTGCATTTTATTGTGTTCGAGCGCGGAAAGCAGGCGGATGCGGGCGATTTTATGGTTGTCGGCGGTGCGCTTGTTCATGCTGAACAAACGTTTCAGGCTGTCCAGTTGGCTGGCAAAACCGACCGGGCTGTCTTCTTCGTTGATTTCTTCTTCATCGCCACTGAGTCGTGCCAATTCTTGGCGCCACTTTTGCTCTTGTTTCTGGCGCCACCAGAACAATCCGGCTATGACAGCCAGCAGAATTAAAGCCAATATTGTCCAAAGCATGCGTCCATCCCCTTAATTAAACGGCAAAGTCCGTTATTCTAACGCTTTTTTCAGGTAAACAAAACCAGCCGAAACAAGCTTTAACGGCAAAGGCAGACAGGATTGTCAAAGCTGTGGCTTGAGGCGCGTATAATAGGCCGTCTGAACATTTTGCGGATGAGAAGATGATTTTTCAAAACGGATGGTTTCCCGTTGGTGTCGTGATGGCGGCATGGCCTGTATTGCTGGTGATTTTTGCTTTATGCGCAAAGCAGGCATGGGTGTCGGTATCGCAGCATCGTTCCGCATTTTTGTTGGCTGCCGTGATGTTGCCGCTGGCTTGGAGTTTGAATGCCTCTCCGGAAAGCGGACAACTGGCCGGCATGAGCTATCATTTGCTCGCCTTGAACCTGACGGCTTTAATGCTGGGCACCTCTGCTGCGTTCTGCATCAGCGTTTTGCTGTTTTTTCCATATTTATGGCTTTGGGGCGATTGGCATATGTTCCCCATCAACGCCTTGTCCGTATTGCTTCCGCCTTTGTTGGTGAACTTGGGTTTTCGCCATTGGGTGTCGCGTTTGCCTGCCAATATCTTTATCTTTATTTTTCTGAATGGTTTCTGGGCCGCGGCGGTCGGCATGGTGTTTACCGGTGTGGTTTTGGTCGGTTTGTTGGACTGGGCGGATGTGTTTGATACGACGGTATTATGGAAAACCGCTTTTCCTGTTTTCTTCTTAATCGCTTGGGCAGAGGCATTTTTGAGCGGTATTTCAACAGCCATTTTTATTGCGCTCAAGCCGCAATGGATTTGTACTTTTGATGACGGCAGGTATTTGAAATCTGCGCCTAAGATTTGGCAATAAGATATGAAGGCATCTTTGTGTGGTTTTCAGACGGCCTCATGACCGGATGGCCTGTTTTCAATTAAATTTTTAACGTGTTATGTTTGCTTATATTTTTCCCATTATTTGCGGTGCCGCTGTCGGGGCTGTATTGCGTTGGTTGTTTGGCTTGGTGCTGGTGTCTTCTGCGCCTTTTTCTATCGGTACATTGGCGGCAAACTGGCTGGGCGCGCTGCTGATCGGCGTATTGGCAGAACTCTTAACCGATCCGCAATGGCGTTTGCTTTGGATTACCGGATTTCTCGGCAGCTTGACCACATTTTCAGGTTTTTCAGTGGAGATGGTGGGTTTGATGCAGGCGCAACGCTGGAGCATGGCTTTGATGGCAACCTGTCTGCATGTTTTCGGTTCGTTTGGTTTGACGGCGCTGGGGATTAAATTGGCGCAGATTTGGAAGTAAGCAAAAGTCACAGGGTGCAAAATTGCACCCTGTTATTTTTATAGGTATTCAATCAATGCCAATAGGTAAACAGACGGTTTCTTGACAATAGGTTTTGCCGAATTCGCTTAAATGCGCCGGTTTGTAGGCGGCAAAGGTGTAGGTCAGGTCTGCGCGGAATGTGTCGGGATCGGCTTCGGCGGTGTCGCAGTTGAGGCCGGTGGGAATATCGAGGGCGACTTTCAGGCCGTCTGAATGATTGAGTTGGCGGCAGAGGGCGGCGATTTCGGTTGGAAGCGCGCCGTTGAAGCCTGTGCCGAATATGCCTTCGATAATGATGTCGTAACCGTTTTTCAGACGGCCTTCCAGTTCTTGGACGGATATCAATTCAATATGGGGCAAACCGTTGAGGCGTTCCCGATTGGTTTGAGCCAAAGGGGAGAGGTTTTCTCCGAGTGAAAACAGAATGTCGATGTGCCAACCTTGCGCCTGCATATATCTTGCCATGACTAGGCCGTCGCCGCCGTTGTTGCCTTTGCCGCAAACGATCAGGGCGCGTCCGGCTTGAGGATGACGCTGCATGAGGTCTCGGGCGGCAGAGCTGCCGGCGTTTTCCATCAGTTGGTCGAAGCTCGTGCCTTTGTCGACGGCTGCTTGTTCGCGTTCGCGCATTTGGGCGGCGGTATAGACTTTCATGATCGGCTCTCTTTGCAGGAAGTTATTGGTCGGCGGTATTCATCAGGCGCAAGGCTTTCAGACGGCCTATTTCTTTTTGATATTCCACCAGCCCGATAAATGTGCCGTCTCGGCTGTACACACGGATGGGCTGTTTGGCGGAAATGTCGTCGGTGAACTGGGGACGTTGGCCGTGTTTGAGCATGGTAACGGCGTAGTCGTTTAGCTCAAGTTTGGGGAAATGTTGCACCAAAACATCGCAAGGCAGCAGCAGGGCATCGCGTTCGGCTTCGTCCAATTCTGCCAAGGCTTCGAGCGTGTGGCTTTGGGCAATGGTAAAGCCGGCGGTTTCAGTACGGCGCAGGGCGGTCAGGTGGGCGAATGTGCCGATGTGTTTAGCGATGTCTTCACTGAGGGTGCGGATATAGGTACCCTTGCTGCAACGTACGTCTATCACGGCTTTGGGTGCATCAAATTCAGTGATATTAATGGAGTAGATGGTGATGTCGCGCGCTTTGCGTTCGATGACGATGCCTTTGCGTGCGTATTCGTACAGCGGTTTGCCTTCGTGTTTGAGGGCGGAAAACATGGGCGGCACTTGGCGGATATCGCCTGTTAAGGCATGACAGGCCGTCTGAAATTCGGACAATGAAATATTGGCGCGTGCGGTGGCGATGATTTCGCCTTCTGCATCGCCTGTGCTGCTGGCTTCGCCCAGTTTCAGCGTGGCGGTATAGGCTTTGTCGGCATCAATCAGATATTGGGCGAACTTGGTCGCTTCGCCGAAGCAAACAGGCAAAAGCCCCGTGGCCAAAGGATCGAGTACGCCGGTATGCCCGGCTTTTTCGGCACGGAACAAGCGCCGTGCTTTTTGCAGGGCGGTGTTGCTGGAAAGGCCTTCGGGTTTGTCAAGGAGAAGAACGCCGTTGACCGGGCGTTTGGTGGGTTTGGCTGTCATATTAAGCGGGGGGAGTGTTAATGTTCAGGCCGTCTGAAAGCATTCAGACGGCCTGTGTGTTTTAATCAATCAGTCTTCAACCGGTTTTTCCGCCGCCACTTGGTCGATCAGGCTGGAAATACTCATGCCGCGTTCGAGTGATTCGTCGTATTTGAAGTGCAGCTCAGGCGTTTTGAAGAGTTTGATGCGTTTGGCCAATTCGCTGCGCAAATGGCCTTTGGCGTGCTCCAAAGCTTCTTCGGTGATGTCGCGTGTGCTGTCGTCGAGGACGGTGTAGAACACGGTTGCGTGGCTGTAATCGCGGGTAACTTCGACTTCGTTGATGGTGATGAAGCCTGCGCGCGGATCTTTCAGGCCGGTGCGGACGAGTTCGGCCAGTTCGCGCATGATTTGTTCTTTGACACGGTCTTGGCGGGCGTAGCCGCGTAGGGGTTTTCTCATGGTTTTCCTTGATGTATGGCAGGCTGTCGTTTCAGACGACCTGCGGTTTGGATTTTGAACAGCTGCCTATTATAACGGAGCGCGGTTTATTGTGCTTGAACCGAGAAAGGCATATCGATTTTTTGCCATTGCGCGCTTTCGTAGTCCAGCGCATCGGCGATAAGGGGGTGTTGCTCCAGCCATTGGGCGTTGATGCGCAAGATGAAGCTGTGGTTGATTTCATCGACGCGAAGCTGGGTTTGCGGCGGTAAATCAAGCGGCAGGCGTGAGCGGCAGAAGAGGGCAGCCAGGCGCAGGGACAATACGGCACACCACATGATTTCGTTGTTGCCGATAATGTCCGCCATTTTCTTAAGGTCGCCGCGATGGCCGATAACCAGTTGCGCCAAATGGTTTGCTCTTTGCGTGAGAAGCCCGGCATATCGGCGTTTTCGAGAATGTAGGCGGAGTGTTTGTGATAACCGGTATGGGCGATATCCAAACCGATTTCATGCAGACGGCCTGCGCGGCTGAGGTATTGGTTCCACAGGGCAAGTTCTTGAACAGTTACGTTTTTGGCGTGGCACAGGCTGTTCATGAAGGCTTGCGCGGTATCGGCAACGCGTTTGGCTTGGTTGAGGCTGACGTGGTAGCGTTTTTGGAACTCGGCCGTTGTCTGCTCGCGCATATCGACATTGAGGCTGCGGCCGATTAAGTCGTAGAACACGCCGTCGCGGAGGGCGGCTTCGGTAACGGTCATTTTAGTCAGCGAGAGTTCGTCGAAAGCGGCCATCATCACGGCCAACCCGCCCGCAAAAACTTCGACGCGTTCAGGTTTGAGGTTTTCAAATTTGGCTTTTTTAACCGAACCGGCTTCGATAATCCTATCGGCAAGATAACGCATGCCTTGGGCGGTAATATCGGCTTCTTGCGGCAATTCGGCCGCCAAAACGTCGCGTATGGATTTTGCCGAACCGGACGTGCCGATAGCGAAATCCCAACCGGTACGCTTCATCAGTTTGCTGATGCGCTGGATTTCGATACGCGCGGCGGAAACGGCGGCTTGGAAATCTTTGGCGGTCACTTTGTTTTGGAAGAAGCGCATGCTGTATGTTACGCAGCCCAAGGCAGGCTTTCTGTGGTCAGCGGTTGCAAATCCGAGCCGATGACAAATTCGGTCGAACCGCCGCCGATGTCGATAACCAGCATTTTGTCGCCTTTGGGCGGCAGGGTATGCACTACGCCGGTGTAAATCAGACGTGCTTCTTCGCGGCCGGCAATGACTTCGATGGGAAAACCCAGCGCCGCTTCGGCACGGGGCAGGAATTGGGCGATGTTTTTGGCGACGCGGAAAGTGTTGGTGGCCACCACGCGCACGTTTTCAGGTTGGAATCCGCGCAGGCGTTCGCCGAATTTTGCCAAACATTCCAAGGCTTGTTCTTGAGAGGCTTCGCTCAGGTTTTTTTGTTCGTCCAAGCCGGCGGCAAAGCGTACCATTTGTTTGAAGGAGTCGATGACTTTCAGCTGGCCGTTGTTGTTTTCACAAATTTGCAGGCGGAAACTGTTGGAACCCAAATCGACGGAGGCTAAAACGTTGGCGGGAGTGGTGGTCATAAAAAATACCGCTTGATTAGAAAAACCTAAATGTTACTTGAGGCGGTATCACTTGACAATAAAAGGAATACAGCTCTTTGATTCTGCTCATAGATGTATTTTATAATGCTAATTTTAAGCAAATATATCAAAGGCCGTCTGAACTTTTCAGACGGCCTAAAAAGAGAAACACATGAAATCGGAAAACCAAGATTCCTTATTTTTATCACGCCGCCGCCTGTTGCAAGTCGGCGGAGCCATGCTTTGACGCCTGCGGCCGCTTGGGCGGGGGCGCAACGTGAAGAAACGCTAGCCGATGATGTGGCGTCCGTGATGCGCAGTTCGATCAATAGCGCCAGTCCTGCGCGGCTGGTGTTTACCGATGCAAGGGAAGGGGAGCGTTGGTTGGCGGCGATGTCTTCCCGATTGGCAAGCTTTATTCCCGATGAAGGCGAGCGCCGCCGCCTGCTGATCAATATCCAATACGAAAGCAGCCGCGCCGGACTCAATACTCAAGTGATTTTGGGTTTGATTGAAGTGGAAAGCGCGTTTCGCCAATATGCCATCAGCAGCGTGGGTGCGCGCGGTTTGATGCAGGTGATGCCGTTTTGGAAAAACTATATCGGCAATCCGTCGCACAACCTTTTCGACATCCGCACCAATCTGCGCTACGGCTGCACTATTCTGCGCCATTACAACAATATCGAAAAAGGCAATATTGTCCGCGCGTTGGCCAGATTTAACGGCAGCTTGGGCAGCAACAAATATCCGAATGCCGTATTGGGCGCGTGGCGGAATAGATGGCAGTGGGGTTGAGCGGCTTGCGATTTGCCCCATGCAATTCCTTTGAATCCTGTATAATCAGAAAATCTGTTAATTCACACTTTCAGACGGCCTTTCGCAAATTTAAGGTCGTCTGAAACATTATTTATGGCAAGAGATAACCGCATTCAAATGTTTCCGCACGAATGGCGTGCCAGTACCACACTCTCCGGCGTTTACGCACTGCGTATGCTGGGGATGTTTTTGGTACTGCCTGTTTTGGCAATGTATGCCGCTTCGTTGCCCGGTGCGGAAGATAATAAAGCATTGGTCGGTATGGCAATGGGCATTTACGGGCTGACACAGGCCTTGTTGCAGCTGCCATTGGGCATCGCTTCCGACAAGTTCGGCCGTAAAAAAGTGATTTATATCGGCTTGATTGTGTTTGCCGCCGGTAGTTTTTGGCCGCAGTTGCCGACAGCCTGCAAATGTTGGTTGCCGCGCGTGCCATTCAAGGCGCGGGTGCTGTCAGCGCGGCGGTAACGGCTTTGCTGGCGGATTTGACCCGTAGCGAAGTGCGGACGCGTGCGATGGCGATGATCGGCCTGAGCATAGGCTTGACCTTCTCCGTCAGCCTGGTGCTTGCCCCGATGATTGCCAGCTTTATCGGCGTATCCGGCCTGTTTGCGCTGACCGGTATCCTGACGGTAATCAGTATCGGCGTGGTTGCGTGGATGACGCCGGAGCCGGAAGAGTCAAAACTGCATGAAGACACGCAGGCTCAGCCTTCGCGTATGGGCGAAGTATTGAAAAACCGCCAGCTGCTCAATCTCGACTTCGGTATTTTTGCCTTGCATGCGGCACAAATGGCTTTATTTACCGCATTGCCGTTTGCCATGACGCAGCTGGGTTTGGAAAAAATCCATCACTGGCAAGTCTATCTGCCGTCAACCATTACCGGCCTGATTATTATGGTGCCGCTGATTATCGTTGGTGAAACGCGCAACAAACTCAAGCAAGTGTTTATCCTCGGTATTGTCTGCATCGCAGCGGCGCAAATCGGCTTGCTGTTTGGTATGCACTCGATATGGTTGATTACCGCCTATTTGATTGTTTATTTTATTGGTTTCAATGTATTGGAAGCCAGCCTGCCGTCTATGGTATCGAAAATCGCCCCGTCCGATTTGAAAGGCACGGCGATGGGCGTGTATAACACATTACAGTCGGTCGGCTTGTTTGTCGGCGGCGCGACCGGCGGCTTATTGTTCCAAAAGTATGGGTTTTCAGGCGTTTTTACCTTTTGTAGCGTATTGATGCTGCTGTGGCTGGTATTGGCACTCATCTTACCGGCACCGAAACCCGTCAAAAACCTCAGCTATCTGCTTAACACCGAATGGCAACAAAATCCGGATTTGCTCTACCAAAAACTGACCGAAATTGAAGGCGTCGAAAGCATCAGCTTTAGCGCAGACAAACAAACCATTTATATCAAGGCCTTGCAAAAAGGATTCGACCAAGAGGCCGCCGAAAAAATCATCACAGGAGTGTAAAATGTCATTAAATAAAGTCATCCTTATCGGCCGTCTCGGCCGCGACCCGGAAGTCCGCTATATGCCCAACGGCGAGGCCGTCTGTAACTTCAGCGTTGCCACCAGCGAAACTTGGAACGACCGCAACGGCCAACGCGTAGAACGTACCGAATGGCACAACATCACCATGTACCGCAGACTCGCCGAAATCGCCGGCCAATACCTGCGTAAAGGCAGCCAAGTGTACCTGGAAGGCCGTATCCAAAGCCGTAAATACCAAGGCAAAGACGGCATCGAGCGCACCGCTTACGACATCATCGCCAATGAGATGAAAATGCTCGGCAGCCGCAACGACAACAGCGGCGGCGCACCATACGATGACGGCTACAACCAAGGCGGTCATTCAAGCCAAAGCAGTTACCAACAAGCGCCTCAACAGCAATACCAATCTACCCCGGCGCAAGAACCCCCAGCCGCCCCAGCCCGTCGTCCTGCTCCGACACAACCGACCGCTCCGGTTGAAGATATCGACGACGATATTCCGTTCTAATTGTTGAGTAACACAAAGGCCGTCTGAAAAATATACTTTCAGACGGCCTGAGACCTTTGTAAAATTCCCCCAAATCCCCTAAATTCCCACCAAGACATTTAGGGGATTTCCATGAGTACCTTCTTCCAGCAAACCGCCCAAGCCATGATTGCCAAACACATCGATCGCTTTCCTTTGCTAAAGTTAGATCAAGTGATTGATTGGCAACCGATCGAGCAGTACCTGAATCGTCAAAAAAACCGTTACCTCCGAGACCACCGCGGCCGTCCCGCCTATCCCCTGTTGTCCATGTTCAAAGCCGTCCTGCTCGGACAATGGCACAGCCTCTCCGATCCCGAACTCGAACACAGCCTTATCACCCGCATCGACTTCAACCTGTTTTGCTGTTTTGACGAACTGAGCATTCCCGATTACAGCACCTTATGCCGCTACCGCAACTGGCTGGCGCAAGACGACACCCTGTCCGAACTGCTGGAACTGATTAACCGACAACTGACCGAAAAAGGCCTAAAAATAGAGAAAGCATCTGCCGCCGTCATTGATGCCACCATTATTCAGACCGCCGGCAGCAAACAGCGTCAGGCCATAGAAGTCGATGAAGAAGGACAAGTCAGCGGCCAAACCATACCGAGTAAAGACAGCGATGCCCGTTGGATCAAGAAAAACGGCCTCTACAAACTCGGCTACAAACAACATACCCGTACCGATGCGGAAGGCTATATCGAGAAACTGCACATTACTCCCGCCAATACCCATGAGTGCAACCACCTGTTGCCTTTGCTGGAAGGTATAGCCGAAGATACGACCGTCTATGCCGATAAAGGCTATGACAGTGAGGAAAACCGGCAACATCTGGAAGAGCATCGGTTGCTGGACGGCATTATGCGCAAAGCCCACCGCAAACATCCGCTGTCGGAAGCGCAAACCAAACGCAACCGACATCTATCGAAAACCCGTTATGTGGTCGAACAAAGCTTCAGTACGCTGCACCGTAAATTCTGCTACGCCCGGGTAGCCTATTTTGGACTGATCAAAGTGAGTGCGCAAAGCCATCTGAAGGCGATGTGTTTGAACCTGTTGAAAGCCGCCAACAGGCTAAGTGTGCCTGTTTGCGCCTAAAAGGCGGTCCGGATGCCTTATTATCAGGTATCCGAGGAGGATTAAGGGGGTATTTGGGTAAAATTAGGAGTGATTGGAGGAGAAAACAGCCGAAAACCTGTTTTTGGGTTTCGGTTGTTGGAGGAAAAGAAATTTTGCAAAGGTCTCTGCCTTTTGCGTTGAAGTTTTCCAACCCCCGCCCGATACGTTTTTCGTTATAATCATCCCGATTCCTGTTTATATATATTTCAAAATGTTCAAACGCTTCCCTTTATTTTTCCTCTGTGCCGCACTGTTTTCGGGCTGCGCCACTCATCCCAAGCACACCCCCGCCGCCGTGGAAACCGCCGAAACGCTCGGTCTGCCCGCCAGCTCGCAGCCGCCGATTGCGCCGCAATGGTGGCGTGCGCTCAACGATGCCAAGCTCGACAGCCTGATTGACACCACCCTCGAGCGTTCGCCCGATTTGGCGGCGGTACAGGCGCGCTTGCGGCAGGCGCAGGCGGGGGCGGATTTGGCGGATTCGCAGCGCGGCGTGAAGATTGGATTGGGGCTGAGCGGCGCACTGCTGCACCGCGACGGCGTAAACGAGCGCGAGAAGCCCGAACTCATCAGCGATTTGGAAAAGCGGCTGCTGGGCGACCACGGCACCAATATCACTTATGAATCGCTGCAACTGCAAGGGCAATGGTCGCCCGATGTGTTCGGCAAATACAAGCACCAGCTGGAAGCTGCGCTGGGGCAGCAACGCGCCGTGGAATACGAAATCGCGCAGACGCGGCTACTGCTGGCGCAGGGCGTGGCGACGTATTACCGCCAATGGCAGTTGCTGCTGGAAACGCGGCAGCGCGTGGCGCAGCGGGCGCAGTTGAACCGCGAGCGCGAGCAGGTGGTGCGCGAACTCATCCGCGCCGGACAGGTCGCGCCGAGCAGGCTCTATGCGGTACAGCAAGGCAACAGCCGTTTTCAGGCTGCCTTGTCAGATTTGGACGGCAATATTGCCCAAGTGCGCCACGCGCTTGCCGCGCTGACAGGACAACCGGCGCAGGCGTTGGACACTTTCACGCCCAATCCCGCCACCACCACCCCCGCACCGCCCGTGTCGCAGCTCACCGCCGATTTGCTCGGCAAACGCCCCGATTTGGCGGCGCAGCGCGAGGCACTGACCGCCCGCCGCCATCTGGTTGCTAGCGCGAAAACCGAGTTTTATCCGAACATTACCATCAAGGCGCTGGCCGGCTTGTCCAATGTGGAAATCGGCAACCTGCCGCATTCGTCGTCGTTTCTCGCCGGACTGCTGCCGAGCGTGAGCCTGCCGATTTTCACCTCTGGCGCATTGCGGGCGAACCTGTCGCGCAAGGAAGCCGAGTTTGACGAGCAGGCGGCGCGTTACAACAAAAACGTTTACACCGCCCTGCGCGAGGCGGCAGATGCGCTGACGCAATACGAAACCGCTGCCGCAGCCGTGCGTGACCAAACCGAGATGACCGCGCTGGCCCGCAAAAACGCCGCCGCCGCGCAAAGCCGCTACCGCGCGGGGTTGGACAACAAGCTTGACTGGCTCGCCGCGCAGGACGAAACCCTGCAAAACGAAGCGCAACTGGCGCAGGCACAGGCGAAGCTGTTTACCGCGTGGCTGGCGTTAAATACCGCCTTTGGCGGAGGTTTTGCGTCGGACAAATAAGGCAGCCTGAAAACGAGCAACGCGAGTTTCTGCGAAGCTAAAATCCTAAATGTCTTCTGAAACAAAATTTTGCTGTCATTCCCGCGCAGGCGGGAATCTTGGTTGAGCCGCATCAAAAGGCAGCAAAAACCACTGCTGCCGAAACCCGAACAAGATTCCCGCCTGCGCGGGAATGACGAAAGTTTGAGGCAGCCTGAAACGCAAAGGCTACCTGAAAACCAGCAAGCTAGTCGGGCATCCCTACCCGACCTACCCATAAGGACTCCCCATGCCCCTGCAATCCGGCGGCTACACCTTCAAGCCGCATGAAATGCCCTTTATGCCGGGTTCGCCCGCCTCGCCCGAGCATCCGAAAAAGCGGCGGCTCGCGTATCTTGCCATCGGTTTATTACTCGCGCTGTCGTCGGGCTTCCAAAACGGGCTGCTCACCGCCTCGCTGCCGCAGCTGCGCGGCGATTTGTCGCTCGATTTGCAGCAGGGCGGCTGGATTCAGGCGGCGTATTTCATGGCTTACGCCTGCATGAGCGTCCTCTTTTTCAAAGTCCGCAAGGCGTATGGCCTGCAACGCTTCGTCCGCATCACCCTGTTCGCCCAGCTTGCCGCCAGCCTACTGCAACTGGTTTATCACCATTACGAAGTGGAACTCATCGCGTGTGTTGCCGCCGCCATCGCCGCCAGCGGCCTGCTGGTGCTGTCGATTTACTACATGATGCAGGGCTTTACCGGCACGAAAAAGCTGGTCGGGCTGGTGTTCGGGCTGGGTCTGATGCAGGTCGGCACGCCGCTGGCGCAGAGCCTCGTGCCGCTGCTGTATGGCGACGGCGACCTCAACGGCGTGTTCGCCTTTCAGGCTACCCTCGCGCTCGCCTGCACCGCCTGCCTGTTCGCCCTGCCGCTGCCGCCCGGCATCACCGTGCGCAAATCGTTCACGCTGACCGACGCGCTCAGCTTTACCCTGTTCGCCTCCGGCATCGCGCTGTTGTGCGCCTTTCTCGTGCAGGGGCGCACGGTGTGGTGGACGACGCAGTGGCTCGGCTGGCTGCTCGCGGGCGGAGTGGGGCTGACGGGGCTGGCGTTGTACATCGAATCGACGCGGCACAAGCCGATGCTGGACTGGCACTGGATGACCGTGCCGCAAATCCTCATCTTCGCTGTGATGGGCGCGATGGCGCGGCTCTTGACCTCGGAGCAGACCGTCGGCGCGGCGGGGCTGATGGGCGCGGTGGGCGTGGGCAGCGCGCAGATGAGCACGTTTTACCTGATTGTTGCGGGCGGAATGCTGGCGGGTGTGGTCGGCAGCCTGATTTTGCTGGATATCAACGACATCCGCCGCCCCGTGATGGTTGCGCTCGCCTGTTTCGCCCTCGGTGCGTGGCTGGAAATCGGCGTGGGCATGCAGACCCGCCCCGCGCAACTTTATTTCAGCCAGTTTATCGTTGCCTTTGCCTCGCTGCTGTTTATGGGGCCGATGATGCTTGAAGGCGTACTGCGCGCGCTGGCGAAAAGCCCCGACCACATAATGAGCTTCTCCGCCGTGTTCGGCCTGTCGCAAACCCTCGGCGGGCTGGCGGGTGCGGCGGCATTCAGCGCGTTTTTAACTTACCGCACCCGCGACCACCTCGCCGCCATCGCGCAAAACCTGACCCTCTCCAACCCCGCGCTCGCCACCGACATCCAGCGCAACGCCGCCGCCCTCTCCGCTACCCTCTCCGACCCGGTGCTGCTGCAAGGCCGCGCCGTCTCGCAAATCACCGCGCAGGCGGGCAAAGAAGCGTCGGTGGCGGCATACAGCGACCTGTTCGCGCTGCTGGCGGCGATGGCGGCGGTATCGACCCTCGTCGCCGTCGCCTTGTGGCTGTACCGCCGTTATTACAAGATTGATATTCTGGCGGCGGAGAAGGCGAAAGTGTTTGCGGCGTTGGGGAAATAGTGTTTCAGACGGCATTAAAGGCAGCCTGAAAACCACCGCACCAACCCATTAACCGAATCAACCCCCAAATCAACGGAAAGCAAAAAAATGTCCCAACCCGACACCCCCTGAACAACCCGACACCGAATCCCAAAAAACCGCCGTGCCGCAGCCCGAGATGCAGCCTGAAACGTCGTCTGAAACCCCGTCCGAGCCGCAAGAGCCCGCCCAATGGCAGCCTGAAAAACACCGTTTCGGCAGCATCGGCATACTCGCCGCCAGCGCAATCGGCGTGGTGCTTGCCCTGTATGCCTTCCGCCTGCCGCCCTTCGGCATGGGCGAGGTTTACACCAACAACGCCTATGTGCGCGGCAGCGTAACCGCCGTCAGCCCGCGCGTGGGCGGCTATGTGCAGAAAGTGCTGGTGCGCGATTTTGACAACGTAAAAGCAGGGCAGCCGCTGGTGGAAATCGACCCCGCGCCCTACCGCGCCAAAGTCGCCCAAGCCGAAGCTGGGCTGGCGGGGCAGCAGGCGGCGTTGAACAAAACCGCGCAGGACAAAGCCTCCGCCCTCGCCGTCTCCAAAGCCAACCAAGCCGCGATTGACAACGCCCGCGCCCAGCTTGACCGCGCCCGCCGCGAATGGCAGCGCATACAGGCGGTGAGTGCCGATGCCGTGTCGCAAAGCAGCCGCGATGCCGCGCAAACCGCTGTTAAACAAGCCGAAGCGGGCCTGAAACAGGCGCAGGAGCAATACGCCGTGGCGCAGCAGAACATCATCAACACGGGCGTAGGGCGCGAGGGCGCACAGGCGGGCATCGCCAACGCGCAAGCCCTGCTGGACTTGGCAAAACAGGATTTGGGGCATACTGTGATTTACGCGCCCGCCAGCGGCAAACTCAGCGAAGTCAGCGTAAAACAAGGGCAGCTTGTGAGCGCGGGCACGCAGCTGATGTCCGTCGTGCCGCCCGAACGCTGGATCATCGCCAACATCAAAGAAACCGATATGGCCAACGTGAAAATCGGGCAGAGTGCCAGCGTGAGTATCGACGCACTCGGCGGCAAGGCGTTCAGCGGCAAAGTCGCCGAAATCTCGCCCGCCACCGCTTCCGAATTCAGCCTGATTAAAGCCGACAGCGGCACGGGCAACTTCGTCAAAATCGCCCAACGCATCGCCGTAAAAATCGTATTTGACGCAGGGCAACAGGATTTGGAACGCCTCGCGCCGGGGATGTCGGCGGAAGTGAACATTGCTACGAAGTAAGGTAAAAGGTCGTCTGAAAAGTTTTCAGACGGCCTTTCAGACTGCTTTTTTTATTGAAGTAAAGCAAATCGGGCATTATCCGTGCATCAATTGCCCAACCCACTCAACAAAAAGCAGCCTCAAACTCCATTCCCCCATTTTCAGGCTGCCTTGTAAAATTCTATAATTACGCCTTTATGCCAAACCATTTATCTGCGAAAGTCCCACACCCAATTTGACGTTGCCGTCATCGGCGCAGGCCCGTCAGGCTCGGTTGCCTCCGCCCTGCTTAACAAACAGGGCTTCAAAGTATGCGCGCTGGAAAAACAGCATTTTCCGCGCTCTGTGATTGGCGAGAGCCTGCTGCCGCACTGCATGGAAATGCTGGAAGAAGCCGGTTTTGCCGATGCCGTGCGCGCCGAGAAAGGCTTTCAGTTTAAAAACGGCGCAGCGTTCGCATGGCGCATTTCACGCGGATCACCGACAACATCGCCGCCGAAGCCGATTTTGACCGCAACAAAATCCTGATTACCACCCACCCGCAGCACCGCGACGTATGGTTTTGGACAATCCCTTTCGGCGACAACACCTGCTCGCTCGGCGTGGTCGGCACACCCGACAAACTGGCGGGCGATTCCGAAGCCGTGTTGAAACAAATAGTGGCAGAATGCCCCAATCTGGTTGAATTTTTTAAACATTCCGAATGGGAAAACGGCTTCCCCTACCGCAGCATCCAAGGCTATTCCGCCAATGTTAAAGCCCTGCACGGCAAACATTTCGCGCTGTTAGGCAACGCCGCCGAGTTTATTGACCCCGTGTTCTCATCGGGCGTAACCATCGCGCTGCATTCCGCCAAACTCGCCGCTGACCTGCTTGCCCGCCAGCTCAAAGGCGAAGCGGCAGACTGGCAGCGCGAGTTCGCCGAGCCGCTGATGGTGGGCGTAAACGCTTTTTCGCACCTATGTGGACGGCTGGTACGACAACCGTTTCCAAAACGTGGTGTACGCACCCAACCGCGCGCCCGAAATCAGCCGCATGATTTCCGCCATTCTCGCGGGCTATGCGTGGGATACGGCAAACCCGTTTGTAGAAAAAAATTGGAACAGCGGCTGAACACGCTGGCGGAACTGGTGGGGGATTTGGCGTTTGAATAGGTGTTGATGTCGTCTGAAAACAGTTGCAGGTCGGGCATTGATGCCCGACAAACACCGACCTGTTTATCTTAAAATGAGACCTTTGCAAAATTCCCCAAAATCCCCTAAATTCCCACCAAGACATTTAGGGGATTTTGGGGAATTTTGCAAAGGTCTCAAAAGGAGAAGAAATATTACAAACAGCTGTTCCGTTAATTGAGCAAATTGATGAGTTATTTTTCGGAAAGTTGGATAACAACGAAGAACAATTTAAGCATTTTCTTGTTAGATTAAACAAAGAATAAGAATATTATTTATGGAGTTGTCAATTTTTGATAGCTCCATACTACATTTGAAACTCAAAAATAGAGCATAGCTATAGAACAGAAATTTATTCAAGAGAATTATTTACACCAAAATATAGAAGTCCTCTGTTTTATTTTCAAAAAGTAAAACAGAGAACATAAATGGTTGGCTCTTGAAAGCAATGTGTAAAAATTTTACGTTAACATTGTAAAAATATAATGATATAATTACTCTGTTATCGGGGTTATTTTTACGTATTTTTAAGAAAGTCATCAATATTTGATTGCAACAAGTTGAAATAATTAGAGTTTTATTTTTTCATTCTTTCCTTATATAGAAACAACCGTTCTAATGACTAAATAATAAAAGGCCGTCTGAAAAATAGACTTCAGACGGCCTTTAAAATGATTTAAAAGAAAATCCTACATTTGTACCGAGCCGTTGACGGTCAGGCTGATTTCTTCCGAACCCGGAGAGACCGGTATGCCATCTTCTATTCCTGCCGCCACTTCTGCGGCGGGGATTGCACGCAGCATTTTGGCATGTGCAAAGTCGCCGCCGACTTGGCGGTTGCCGATGTGGCCCAAGTTGAGTTTAACGATTTTGTAGCTGGAGAAGCCGAGCGTTTGGGCGAGGTTTTGGGCACGGTCTTTGAAGCGCAGGATGACGGTTTTGCTCAATTGGTCGACGGTTTCTTCGCGTTTTTCTTTGGATACGTAAAATGAGGAGTTTTCCAAAACGGCGATATTGATGCTGTCGGCAATCAGGCGGTTGAGCGCTTCAAAGTCTTTGCTTTCTACTTTGAAGTAGGCGTGTTCTTCCCAGCCGGTTTGGGTACGTTTGCCGTTGGTGTATTGATAGCGCGGGGAGGCGTTGCGTTCCATCAGTTCGGCTTTAAATTTGCTGTTTTGGGAGATTTTGTTGAACTGGTTGAATTTCTTCATGAAGGCTTGGTTGACGGCTTGACGGTCTTTGCCTTCTGCGTTGACGCTGAAATATGCGGTCATGGTGTCCCGCGGTACTTCCATGTTAGCGGATTCGGAAAATTCAACGATGTTGTAGTTGAGGCTTTCTGCTGCTACGGGCAGGGAGGCGGCTAGCAGTAGGGCAATAAGGGCTGGACGGAGCATTTTGGTTTCCTTATAAGGGGATTTCAAAAAAGTAATTTAGCATGAAAGATGGAAACGTTGGCTTTGGCAAGCGTAAGGATTTGTATGGGCTGAGGCCGTCTGAAAAGAAGTTACTTTGTATCCGTCAGGCCGACTTCATGGGGATTGAGACGGGCGTTTTCTTCTTGGCCTAAGCCGATCAATTTCCTCAAGCGGGTCATGTAGGCGTTGACATCTAGGCCCCGTCCGTAGCGTTGCGCTTCCCAGATGGTTTCTGCCAAGGCTTCCATCATATCGTGTTCGGCTTTGACCCAGTCGCCGTTGTAACGGGCGCAAAGTTGTTGGTGGATGGCACGGATGCCCGGGGGCTGGTCGATGGCGCTTTGCTCTTGCAGGGAAAGGTGTAGCGACATGTGCAGGAATGGGTTGCTTTCGCCGTCTTCGGGCAGCCATTCTTTATCTAAATATTGTTCGATGTCTTCGAGATAGTGTCCGTATTCGGGATGGGCTTCGATAATGCGTAAGGCTTTTTGCTGTAGGCCGTCCAATTGGAGCGGTGCGAGCCTGTGTTGCCAGACGTGGGCGAAGAATCGTCGGACATCGTGGGTGTTTACGTCATACATGATGGGTGTAATTTGATTTTGGGATATGTGATTATATAGCGATTGCGATAAAAAAGGCCGTCTGAAAAGTGTGTTTTCAGACGGCCTTTGTTTGATAGGTTTAGCGGCGGTCGATGATTCGGTAATACACTTCGCCGTCTTGGACGTAGCCCAATTCGACGCGGGCAATTTCGGCGATGGCCTCTTGTCCGTGTGCCAAGTCTTCAACTTCCGCATTGAGGAAATTGTTGCGCAAAGTGAGCGTTTGGTTTTTTTCCTCCTGACGGACGAGCTGCTCCTGCAATTCTTCCGTATGCCCGACGCTGCCTTTGCCAAACCAAAGGCTGTACTGACAGCACAAAAGTGCGAAGGTTAAAACAAAAGTCACCCACTTCATACAATCAATATCCTATATTCTGCTTATTTGCCCAGTTGGTAGAATGCGGCTTTGCCGGGGTAGTAGGCGGCTTCGGCCAATTCTTCTTCAATGCGCAGCAATTGGTTGTATTTCGCCATGCGGTCGGAGCGGGACAGGGAGCCGGTTTTGATTTGCATACAGTTGGTGGCAACTGCCAAGTCGGCAATGGTGCTGTCTTCTGTTTCGCCGGAACGGTGGCTCATTACGCTGGCGTAGCGGTTGCGTTTGGCCAAGTCGACGGCTTGCAGGGTTTCGCTCAAAGTACCGATTTGGTTGACTTTAACCAGCAATGCGTTTGCCACGCCTTTTTCGATGCCTTCAGCCAAGATTTTTGGATTGGTTACGAACAAGTCGTCGCCGACCAATTGAACTCTGCCGCCCAATTTTTCGGTCAGCAGTTTCCAGCCTTCCCAGTCGTTTTCGTCCATACCGTCTTCGATGGAAATGATTGGGAATTCGTTAACCAGGCCTTCCAGGTATTCGGCAAATTCTGCGCTGGTGTAGGAGCGGCCTTCGGCTTCCAGGTGGTATTGGCCGTCTTTGTAGAACTCGCTGGATGCGCAGTCCAGGGCGAACAATACGTCCTCGCCTGCTTTGTAACCGGCGGCTTCGGTGGCTTCCACCATCAATTGCAGGGCTTCTTTGTGGCTGTTTAGGTTGGGTGCAAAACCGCCTTCGTCGCCAACGGTAGTTGGGAAGCCTTTGCTATCGCACAGTTTTTTCAGCGCGTGGAAAATTTCGGCACCGCAACGCAGGGCTTCGCGGAAAGATTTTGCGCCGACAGGCATGATCATGAATTCTTGGATGTTCAGGCTGTTGTTGGCGTGTTCACCGCCGTTGATAACGTTCATCATCGGAACCGGCAGAGCCATTGGGCCTGCACCGCCCAAGTAACGGTACAGAGGCAAGCCTGCATCTTCAGCGGCCGCGCGTGCTACGGCCATAGAAACGGCCAAAGTGGCGTTGGCGCCCAAGTTGCCTTTGTTTTCAGTACCGTCCAATTCGATCATGATTTGGTCGATATAAGATTGTTCGCTGGCATCGATGCCGATGAGGGCTTGCGCGATTTGGTTGTTAACGTGGTCAACGGCTTTCAATACGCCTTTGCCCAAGTAACGGGATTTGTCGCCGTCACGCAGTTCCAAAGCTTCTTTTTGACCGGTTGATGCGCCGCTTGGTACGGCTGCACGGCCCATGACGCCGGATTCCAACAATACGTCACACTCTACAGTAGGGTTGCCGCGAGAGTCTAAGATTTCGCGTGCAAAAAAATATCAACGATTGCGCTCATGAATATCTCCAAATAGGGATGGTAAAAGGAAAAAGTAGCTTTGTTACGCTTCAGACGGCCTTGAGGATGATTGCCGAAGTCTGATAAATGCAGACATTATACCGTCTTTTGCCGGACATGGCATCGGCGTCGGTATGAAACCAACTGTAAGTTTGTTTCACGTCAATATCGGTCAAACAAACATAAGCTGTATAGTATAACATTTTTTTACCCTTTTTAGGGTGAAAAGCTGATTAAATCAGGCATAAGGCCGTCTGAAAACCAGATATTAGCCTTCGCCTAAAATCATCGAGCCTACGCCGTCGTCGGTCAGTACTTCCAAGAGCAGGGCGTTGGGAACGCGGCCGTCTATGATGTGCGTGGCTTTGACGCCGCTTTTGGCGGCTTCGACGGCGGAGGCAATTTTAGGCAGCATACCGCCGTACAGCGTGCCATCTTCAATCAATTCGTCAATGCGGCTTGGTGTCAGGGTGGTCAATAATTTGCCTTCTTTATCCAGTACGCCGGGGATATTGGTCATCATCAGTAGTTTTTCGGCCTGAAGTTTTTCCGCCAGTTTGCCGGCAACCAAGTCGGCATTGATGTTGAACGCTTCGCCGTTTTGGCCTACACCGATGGGTGCGATGACCGGAATGCAGCCGCGTTCGACCAAGCCTTCTACCAACCGGGTATCGATGTCGGCCACGGTACCGACTTGGCCGATGTCCACGCCTTTTTGTTCGGGCGTGTCGATCAGGAGTTTTTCCGCTTTGATAAAGTGGTTGTCCCGGCCGGTAATGCCGACGGCGCGACCGCCGAAGGAGGTAATCATGGAAACGATTTCTTTATTGACGTGTCCGCCCAAAACCATTTCCACAATGTCCATGGTTTCGCTGTCGGTGACGCGCATGCCTTGAACAAATTCTCCTTTTTTGCCGACTTTTTCCAACATTTCATTGATTTGCGGACCGCCGCCGTGAACGATGACGGGATGCAGGCCGATCAGTTTGAGCAGGACGACATCGCGTGCGAAGCCCTCTTTTAAGGCCGACTCGGTCATGGCGTTGCCGCCGTATTTGATGACGATGATGGAGCCGGAAAAACGGCGGATATAAGGTAAAGATTCGGCAAGGACGCGCGCTTTGATCGCAGAGGAGACAGATTGTTGCTGAGTCATGGTTTCAACCTTGTTTCATGATTTCGGCCTTTATCTTAATCCCAAAGGCCGTCTGAAACAATATTTCCAAGCGCTTGAAATCCTGTTAAATCAGTTAAATGGTTGAAACCAGCCTCATGCAAACGGTAAAATGACGGTTTGCTTCGGCCTCTTTGCCGATTACTAAGGATACCCATGATGAAAATCAGCACCCAATTCGATGCCGGTTCGGTCGTTGTCAAAGATTTGAGCAACCCTGCCGATATCCGCCTCGCCCTGCGTCCCGACAATGCTTCGGAGTTTGCCCAATGGTTTTACTTCCGTTTGCAGGGTGCGGCCTATCAAAACTGCGTGATGCATTTTGAAAATGCGGCGGACGCTGCGTATCCTTTGGGCTGGGAGGACTATCAGGCTTGCGCCTCTTACGACCGCCAAAATTGGTTCCGCGTGCCGACCAGCTACGAAAACGGCGTGTTGACCATCAACCATACGCCTTTGTCCAACAGCGTTTACTACGCCTATTTCGAGCCTTATTCCAACGAGCAGCATTTGAACCTTTTGGGCGATGCGCAGGGCAGCGGCTTGTGCCGTATCGACGACTTGGGCAGTACCGTTCAAGGCCGCGATATCAATCTTCTGACCATCGGCAACCAAGTCGAAAGCGACATGAAAGTCTGGATTATCGCCCGTCAACATCCGGGCGAAACCATGGCGGAATGGTTTGTCGAAGGTTTGCTGGGCCGTTTGCTTGATCCGCAAGATCCGACCGCGCGCATGCTGCTTGACCGTGCGACTTTTTACATTGTGCCGAATATGAATCCGGACGGTTCGGTTTTGGGTAATCTGCGCACCAATGCCGCCGGCGCCAACCTCAACCGCGAATGGGAAAACCCGACTTTGGAGCGAAGCCCCGAAGTCTTTGCCGTCCGCGAAAAAATGATGGAAACCGGCGTGGATTTGTTCTTGGATATTCATGGCGATGAAGGTCTGCCGTTTGTCTTTGTGGCCGGTACCGAAGGCGTGCCGAATTACAACGAGCGCATCGAAGCCTTGGAAGACCAATTCAAGCTCGCGCTGCTCAATGCCAGCCCTGATTTCCAAGACGATTACGGCTATGACAAAGATGCGCCGGGTCAGGCAAACATGACTTTGGCGACCAACTGGGTAGGCAATCATTTCAACTGCCTTGCCTATACTTTGGAAATGCCGTTTAAAGACAATGCCAACCTGCCGGACGACGATTTCGGCTGGAACGGCCAACGCTCGCTGCGCTTGGGCGAGGCCATGTTGTCTGCTATTTTGAATGTGGTTGGCGATTTGCGTTAAACTGCCTAACACTGCATACAGGCCGTCTGAAAGTTCAGGCTTTCAGACGGCCTTTGAGATAAGGAACACACATTATGATGATACATCCCCAGTTTGATCCGGTGCTGATCAGCATCGGCCCGCTTGCCATCCGCTGGTATGCCTTGAGCTATATTGTCGGCTTTATCCTGTTTACGATTTTGGGCCACCGCCGTATCGCGCAGGGCAATTCTGTGTTTACCAAAGAAACACTCGACGATTTCCTGACTTGGGGTATCTTGGGCGTCATCTTGGGCGGCCGTATCGGCTACGTTTTGTTTTATAAATTTTCCGACTATCTGGCCAACCCGTTGGATATTTTCAAAGTATGGGAAGGCGGCATGTCGTTTCACGGCGGCTTTTTGGGTGTGGTCGTTGCCATGTGGCTGTTTGGTCGCAAGCACAACATCAGCATTTTAAAATTGATGGATACCGTTGCGCCGCTCGTGCCGCTTGGCTTGGCTTCCGGCCGTATCGGCAACTTTATCAACGGCGAACTTTGGGGACGCGTGACCGAACTCAATGCTTTCTGGGCGATGGGTTTTCCCCAAGCGCGTTACGAAGATGCGGAAGCCGCGGCGCATAATCCTTTGTGGGCAGAATGGCTGCAACAATACGGCATGCTGCCGCGCCATCCGTCTCAACTTTACCAGTTTGCCCTTGAAGGCATTTGCCTGTTTGTCATTGTTTGGATTTTCTCGAAAAACCACGTCCGGCCGGACAAACGGCAGCATTGTTCTTGGGCGGTTACGGATTGTTCCGCTTTATTGCAGAATTTGCCCGTCAGCCTGACGACTATCTCGGCCTATTGACTTTGGGCTTGTCCATGGGGCAATGGTTGAGCGTGCCGATGATTGTATTGGGTGTGATTGGTTTCGTTTGGTTTGGCCGTAAAAACCGTGTTGCCAAAGCATAAATAAAACAATGAATAAAGGCCGTCTGAAAAGGTTTTCAGACGGCCTTTTAATGTCTTCAAGAGGATGGATTTTAGGCTTAACCGAAAAAGCCCATTTTGACTTGAATGAGTTTTTCCAACTCCGGCAGGACGCGGCGGCGTGAGACGAAGAAGATAATGTGGTCGCCGTCTTGGAGGATGATTTCGGTGTGGTGTCCCATGATGACCTCGCCGGTTGCGCCGCGGACGATGGCGGCGATGTAGCAGTCGCTCGGCCATTTGATGCCGCTGATGCGGCGGCCGACGATGGCGGAAGTGTTTTTGTCGCCATGTACCACCACTTCGATGGCTTCGGCCGTGCCGCGGCGCAGGGGGTGGACGGCAACGATGTCGCCACGGCGGATGTGGGCGAGGATGGAGCCGATGGTAATCAGATGGGGGGAAACGACAATATCGATTTTGTTGCCTTCGAGCAAATCGACGTAGCTTGAGCGGTTGACGATGGTAATCACGCGTTTGGCGCCAAGGTTTTTTGCCAACAGGCTGGACATGATGTTGTTTTCGTCGTCGTTGGTCAGCGCGCAGAAGACGTCGATTTCGTCGATGTATTCTTCATCCAGTAGGGTTTCGTCGGTGGCGGAACCTTGCAAGACGAGGGTGTTGTCCAGATTTTCGGCCAGCCATTCGGCGCGGTGGGGTTTGTATTCGATGATTTGATGTCGTATTTGGATTCGAGCTGCTTGGCGAGGCGGTAGCCGATGTTGCCGCCGCCGGCAATCATGATGCGGCGGGTGCGCGCTTCTTTCGGACGCAATTCGCGCATGATGGCTTCCACGCTGTTGATGTCGGCGGCAAACAGGACTTCATCGCCTTCAATGATGACGGTTTGCGGGGTGGGGACGATCAGTCGGTTGTTGCGGTAGATGGCGCAGATTTGGCAGTCCACGCCTTCGAGCAGGTGTTGGTTGATGTCGGCAATTTCACGGCCGATCAGCAAACCGCCTTTGCGGGCTTGAACAATCACCATGCGCACTTTATCGTTGGCGAAACTGAGTACCTGCAATGAGCTGGTGTAGTTGAGCAGGCCGACGAGTTGTTCGGTAACCAGTTGTTCGGGGCTGATGGTTTCGGTAATGCCGAAGATGTTGAGGCTGCCTTCTTCGGGGTTGTCGCTGCCGTCAACCGGATATTCGAGGTATTCGCTTGAGCGCACGCGTGCGATGCGGCTGGGGATGTTAAATAGGTCGGCGGCGATTTTGGAGGCGACAATGTTGGTTTCGTCGCTGCGGGTCAGGGCAAGCAGGAGGTCGGAGTCTGCCGCGCCTGCCTGTTCGAGGGTAAAGGGCGATGCGCCGTTGCCGACGATGGTTTGGACATCGAGGCGGCTGCTGATGCGGTTGAGCGCTTTTTCGTCGATGTCGATGATGGTAACGTCGTTGCTGGGAACGGAGGCGAGGTTTTGGGCGACGGTCGAGCCGACTTGGCCGCTGCCGAGAATGAGTATTTTCACGGTAATCGAGTGTGTTCGGTAAAAGTAAAATTGTAACAAAAGGCCGTCTGAAATTGGAGTTTCAGACGGCCTGATTTTTCAATCGGCTAAAGGATTACCAATAGCCCAAGGCTTTCCACCACAAGATGCCGACAGTGCTGAAAATCAGGATTTCGACCACGCTCATGATGAAGCCGGCTTTCCACCACTCGGTCATGTTGACGTAGTTTGAGCCGTAAATGACAGGGGCGGAACCGGTGGCGTAGTGAGTCAGCGACATCATGATGCCGGTAGCGGCTGCCATAATCAGGGCAAACAGCATCGGTGGCGCGCCCAAGGCCAAGCCTGCGCCGTAGAATGCGCCGAACATGGCGGTAACGTGTGCCGTACCGCTGGCGAAAACGTAGTGGGCGTAGAGGTAGGCCAACATCAACAGGGCGCAACCGGCTTCCCAACCCAAACCCATGTGGGCGATACCGCTTTGCATGGAGTCGGACAACCAGCTGATGAGGCCCAGTTTGTTGAGGAAGTTTGCCATCATGACCAAGGCCGCAAACCAGACAATGGTGTCCCAAGCGCTTTTTTCTTTCAGCGCGTCGTCCCAAGTCAGTACGCCGGTCAACAGGCACAGGCTCAAGCCGAGGAAGGTAGTGGCGGTAGCGTCCACTTTCACGCCGAACAGCATTTCAGGAATACCCGCCCACAACAGCAGCAGAACTAAGAAAATACCCAGCATGATTTTTTCTTCACGCTTCATCGGTCCCATGGCAGCCAAATGCTCTTTTGCCAATGCAGTGGCGTTAGGGGTTTGTTTGATTTCAGGCGGATACAGGAAATACAGCACCAGCGGCATCAGCAGCATAGCAATCAGGCCGGGTACGACCATTGCCAAGAACCAAGTACCCCAAGAGAGTTGGATTTGCGAATTGGTGGCTTTGGCAACCAATTCGACCACCAGCGGATTAGGTGCGGTGGCAGTGATAAAAATCAGACAGGTAATTACATTGGAGTGGAAGTTGACCAGTGAAAGGTATTTACCGATTTTGCCTTCCGTCCCTTTTTCTGGGTCGGAGTCGAAGCTTAAGGCAATGGATTTCATAATCGGATGCACAATCGCACCGCCGCGTGCGGTATTACTCGGCGTTACCGGACCGATGACCAAGTCGGCCAGCGCCAAGCTGTAACCAACGCCCAGCGTGCGTTTGCCGAAGAGGGAAATCAAAAGGTAGCCGATACGCATACCCAAGCCGGTTTTCAACAGGCCGCGTGAAATGATGATGGCGATACCGATCATCCAGATGAGCGAGTTGTTGAGGCTGCTCAAAGCGTCTTTGGTTGCATCGGCGGCTTTTTCGTTGGTCACGCCGGTCAGTGCAACCAAGGTAATGCCCAAAATCGCCATTGCGCCGATAGGCATGGCTTTGCCGATGATGCCGGCGATGATGCCGACGAACAATGCCAAAAGATGCCATGCGTCAGGCGATACGCCTTGGGGAACGGGGATAACGAACCAGATAAGCAGCGTCAGCACAAGTGCGACCGCAGCAGGAATTGGCTTGAAGCCCATGTTGAATCTCCTAATTTGAGGATTAAAGAATTGGGAAATCGGTTTTCAGACGGCCTGAGTGTTGCTTAAGGCCGTCTGAACGTATTTTGGTAGGTTCGGAAGGTATTTTTCTTAATGGGTTTCTTTTCTATCTTGGAAAGAAGAGAAAGGGGGGCGGGTATCGTTTTTCAGACGGCCTTTACAGTAACAGGCCGTCTGAAAACAATACCGATTTACTCCTGTTCTGCCGGCAGGCCGTACTCTTCGGGGAAGGTACGCAGCGAGCTTTGCAGCACGGTTACTGCGCCGTCAATCAAACCGCAACGGCCGCTTCGGGGCAGCAGTTGGCACAGGCTTTGCAAGGCGCGCAGGTCGTCGGGAGTGCCGATGCCGGTGTCCACGCGGTTGAGCAGGCGGGAAAGTTGGAACGTGCCACCTTTGCACGGCGGGCACTGTCCGCATGAGTTGGCAGCAAAAACTCCACATATTCAGATACTTTACGCACCACACTCGTGCCTTCGGAAATCACAATCATCGCACCCGTACCGAGGCTGGATTTGCGTTCGCGTACGGAAACGAAGTCCAATGGCACATCCAAATCTTTGGCGGTCAGAAGCGTGTTTGACGGGCCGCCGGTAAAGACGGCTTTAAACGTGCGGCCTTCAAGCATACCGCCGCCGTGATCGAAAATCAGTGATTTCAGCGTTGTACCCATCGGCAGCTCGTACAGGCCAGGATTCAATACGTCGCCGGAGAGCGAGTAGAGTTTCGTACCTGTGGCATCACCCAAACCCAGTGATTTGTACCATTCCGCGCCTTTGGCAAGGATTTGCGGAATATTGGCGAAGGTTTCGGTGTTGTTGATTAGGGTCGGTTCACCGTTGACACCGCTTTCGGCAGGGAAAGGCGGTTTGCGGCGAGGGAAGGGGAAACCGCCTTCCAACCATGAAATGACAGCGGTTTCTTCACCGCCGATATAACGGCCTGAAGTTTCAACCAGCTGCAAATCCAAAGGTTTGCCCAAGTAGTTTTCAATGCGGATAAACAAATCGCTGTTTTTCCATTGCTCGATGGCCGGTGTGATGGAAGCGATGGATTCGGTTTGATGCGGGTTGATATACAAAATCGCTTTGTTGGCGCGGCAGGCAACAGCGGCAATCAGGACGCCTTCGATAACTTGGTGCGGCGTTTTCGCCAGCAAAACGCGGTCTTTAAATGTGCCCGGTTCGTCTTCGTTGGCATTGCAGACGACGTATTTGTCGCCATTTTTGCTTTGGGCGGCAACGGCAGCCTCCCATTTGCGCCAGGTCGGGAAACCTGCACCGCCCATACCGCAAAGATTGGCTTCTTGCAGTTTGGAAACAATGCTTTGAGGATCGGCAAGCGCCGCCAACAGGCCTTCGCCGCCGCCAACTTTACGCCATGCGGCTAAATCTGCGCCGACTTGGCGGGAAGGGTGCAGTAAGTTTTGATTGGCTTGATTCATGATTGTTGCTCCTGCAAACAGGCGTGTTCGCGCAAATCGAATTTGCCGTAGTCGGGATATAAAACGGGGGCTTTGATGTCGCTGGTCAGACCGGCGCGGGTCATTTCGCGTTGCAGATCGTGGACGTGGCCGACACCGCCGCGCACTTTTTCAGCGGCAGGCCGCAATTTGCCGCGGCTTTACCGGCACGGCGGCCGAAGCTGATGATGTCCAAAAGTGCATTGCCCATCAGGCGGTTGCGGCCGTGGATGCCGCCGGTTACTTCGCCGGCGCAATAGAGGCCTTCGACGCAGGTCGCGCCGTCGCCGTTGATTTCGACACCGCCGTTTTGATAGTGAAGGGTTGGATGAATCATCATCGGCTCAACAGCAGGGTCGATACCGCATTTGTGGGCAACGTGGCCGAGTGTTACCAAACGGTTCAATACATCGGGGTCGTTGGCAATCAGGCGCGGGGTGTCGAGGAACACGCCGACTTGACCGTCGCGCACCACGCCGCGGCCTTCGCGGCACTCGCGCAGGATGGCGGCGGCAACGACGTCGCGCGGCTGCAATTCGTCAACGAAACGTTCGCCCAAGCCGTTGACCAGTTTGGTGCCTGCAGAGCGGACGGCTTCAGAAATCAGCGCGCCTGCCAAGTGTGGCGGATGGGCGACGCCGGTCGGGTGGTATTGGAAAGAGTCGACATCGCGCAGTTTCGCGCCGATGCGGTAAGCCATTACCAGGCCGTCTGCAGTCGCGCCATAGTGGTTGGATGTGGCGAAACCTTGCAGGTGCAGACGTCCGCTGCCGCCGGTTGCTAAGACCACGGCTTTGGCGTGAACCAATACCAAGGAGCGTTTTTCCAAATCGTACAAAATCGCGCCGACGCAGCGGCCGTGTTCGTCTGATAATAATTCGATGGCGGGGTGGCGGTTGAGCTGGGTGATATTTTCGTCGAGTTCGACCGCCTCGCGCAGTACGCGCATCATTTCGAGGCCGGTAAAGTCGCGGTAGCTCAAAATACGCGGTACGGTTGTACCGCCTGCACGTTTGCGGCTCAACATGCCGTTGCTGTCCGCGCCTTTGGCAAGGTCAAAAGTCATGCCCAAGCCAATCAGCCAACGGATGGCGGACGGCGCATCGGTAACCATTTGTGCCACCAATTCTTTTTTGCCTGCGTTGTGGCCGCCTTTGATGGTGTCGTCAAAGTGTTGCTGCAAACTGTCTTCCGCGCCGACTGCCGCCTGAATGCCGCCTTCGGCCATCACGGTATTGCTGTCGCCGATACGCAGCTTGTTCGCCATAATCACGCGCGCGCCTGCTTCAGTCGCGGATAATGCTGCCGCCGCACCTGCACCGCCGCCGCCGATCACCAAGACGTCGGTGTTCAGGTGTTCTGCACCCGACAAATCATAGTCGTCAATCAGAGGCTGACTGATTAAGAGTTTGGCCAGGTCAGGGTGGCAGTAATCTCCTTGGTTCGGGCCGATAGGCAGTTTCACACGCGCATCGGCCTGATAGTCAGGGTGAAACTGGCTCAGCAATTCGTTTTTTTCAGGTAAATCGCCACGCAGTTCCAATGAGGACGCACGCAGATTGGCAAGGGCGGTTTCGTAGTCTATGCCTTGAATTTTGTTAGCCATCACAGTGCCTCCTCTTCAAATTCGACTTTCATTTTGCCGCTGTCGATTTCGCGCAGGCGGCGCATCAAATCCACCGGACGCAATGTACGCGCCGCTTTCATGCGGCGGGCGAACAGGCCCAAGTGGTTCGGACGGATGTGTTCTGGGCAGGAGAGGGTGCAGAGGTTGCACATCACGCATTGGTCGAAGGTCAGCGCAGCCGCGCCGAAATCGCCGGAAACTACCTGCGCTACGCCGTTTTCCACTTGCAAACCTTTAGGACAGGCGCGGTTGCAACCACCGCAATGACGGCAGTTTTGCGCTTCGGGGAAGGCTTTGGCGGTATCGTCCAACCAGTTCCAGCCGTCGCCAATCTCGCTCACGTCGTAATATTGGATATGCTCAGGAATAAAGTAGTCCAAGAAGCTAACCTGCATGCCTTCCTCGACTTTGGTCTCGCATGCCAGTGCAGTCGTTACTTCGCGCTCGCCTTCTTTACGAATCATGCAGCGGCAGGAACCGCATACGCCTTGACCCATGCAGCCGACGTTGGCAGTAATTGCATTGCCCGAACGTGCATAGGCTTGGATGATTGACGAATCGGCGGAAGCTTTGACTTCGTGGCCGTCTATGGTCAGGGTTAACAAATTTTCACTCATGATTTGTTCCTGTGAAATTGGAAGTTGGAATAGTGGATAATTTGGTTAATTGTATTTTTATTACATTTATTGCGTATGAGGAAAATATCCAAGTGATTTACTCGGAAATTCTTTTAAAATCAATGTTTATCTATATAAGGCGAAGTGTATCAGAATTTGTTGGATTTGATGATAGGGAGGGATTAGCCTTACTTAAGGAAAAGATTGTAAACAAAATATGCCTATTATTTAGACAAATTAATTATTTATATTTGATTTTAAAGGTAAAAGAAAATTACCTTTTTAGTATATTTACAAAAAAATAATCTAATATTTGCTAGTAGAAATCATTATTATATATTAGAAATTAATATATAACCTGTTGTATAGATTGGATAATATCTAATTTTGTAAACAAACGAAAAGGCTGTTATAAAATTTCAGAAAATTAAATAAGTTTGACATTCGTCAAGAAGGTTGAGGGAGGGAATGACATAAATTTTACAATTGTGTATCGTATTAAAAAATAAAATGGCCGTCTGAAATGGGGATGGTTCTCTTTTAAATACAGGCTACTAAATTTTTTACTCAGATGTGTAGGGCAAATATTTCAGACGGCCTAGCAATAAGGTTATCGTTTAAAAATAATGTAGTTTTATTTCTATGTGAGCGAATGGCCAGTAGATATAGGTTATCAATAACCAAGTGATTTAATATGTTATTAAATTCTATTTAAATCAATAAGGTATGAAAATGATATTGTCTGGATTATTCATTTGAAAGCACTATTACACTATTGAAGGCCGTCTGAAAAATCGGTCTCTTAAAAAATAAACAAACCCTTCCTACCATGACTCCCGAAAAGGAACACAATCATGACCGTCATCAAGCAAGAAGACTTTATCCAAAGTATTTTCGACGCTTTCCAATTCATCAGCTACTACCATCCTAAAGACTACATTCAGGCTTTGTACAAGGCTTACCAAAAAGAAGAGAACCCTGCCGCCAAAGATGCAATGGCGCAGATTTTGGTCAATAGCCGTATGTGTGCCGAAGGCCATCGTCCGATTTGTCAGGATACCGGTATTGCGACCGTATTCTTGAAAGTGGGCATGGATGTACAGTGGGATGCCGAGATGAGCGTACAGGAAATGGTCAACGAAGGCGTACGCCGCGCATATACCTATCCTGACAACAAACTGCGCGCCTCCGTATTGGCCGACCCGGCAGGCAAACGTCAAAATACCAAAGACAACACCCCTGCCGTTGTACACATGGAAATCGTGAAAGGCGACAAAGTCGAGGTTACTTGCGCGGCCAAAGGCGGCGGTTCTGAAAACAAAACCAAAGTGGCCATGCTCAACCCATCAGACAGTATCGTTGATTGGGTATTGAAAACCGTTCCTCAAATGGGTGCAGGCTGGTGTCCTCCGGGTATTTTGGGTATCGGCATCGGTGGTACGCCTGAAAAAGCAGTGTTGATGGCCAAAGAAAGCCTGATGAGCCATATCGATATTCAGGAGCTCAAAGAAAAAGCCGATTCCGGTGCAGAATTGTCTACCACCGAAGCCCTGCGCTTGGAACTCTACAAAAAAGTAAATGCCTTGGGCATTGGCGCACAAGGCTTGGGCGGTTTGAGCACCGTGCTGGATGTCAAAATCCTTGACTACCCAACCCACGCGGCTTCCAAGCCGATTGCCATGATTCCAAACTGCGCGGCAACCCGCCACATCGAATTTGAATTGGATGGCTCAGGTCCGGCCAAACTGGAAGCCCCATCTTTGGAAGACTGGCCGGATCTGACTTACAGCCCTGACAACGGCAAACGTGTCGATGTCAACAATTTGACCAAAGAAGAAGTGGCTACATGGAAAACCGGCGACGTATTGTTGCTGAACGGTAAAATCCTGACCGGCCGCGATGCCGCGCACAAACGTCTGGTTGACATGCTCAATAAAGGCGAAGAGTTGCCGGTGGATTTCACCAACAAACTGATTTACTACGTCGGCCCGGTTGATCCAGTCCGCGATGAAGTTGTTGGCCCAGCCGGTCCGACTACTTCCACCCGTATGGATAAATTTACCCGCCAAATGCTGGAACAAACCGGCCTTTTGGGTATGATCGGTAAATCCGAACGCGGCGCAGCGACTTGCCAAGCCATTGCCGATAACAAAGCCGTTTACCTGATGGCTGTTGGCGGAGCGGCATATCTGGTGGCCAAAGCCATTAAAGCATCTAAAGTCTTGGCGTTCCCAGAATTGGGTATGGAAGCGATTTACGAATTTGAAGTCAAAGACATGCCTGTGACCGTTGCAGTAGATAGCAACGGCGAATCGGTTCACGCCATTGCGCCAAAACAATGGCAGGCCAAAATCGGTATTATTCCGGTTGAAGCTTGATATTTGACTGAATAATCAAAGGCCGTCTGAACGATTTCAGACGGCCTTTTTTGTGTATAAATAATTCAAATATTTTCAAACGAGTAAATTTCCCTTCCTAAAAAACACTTGTCAAAATCAGTATTTGAAACTAAAATTCATAGCTTATCGAGTCGGAGTGTGGCGCAGTCTGGTAGCGCACTTGCATGGGGTGCAAGGGGTCGAAGGTTCGAATCCTTTCACTCCGACCAAAAGATTTAAGGACTTAACCTATTTTTCCGGTTAAGTCCTTTTTGTTTTTACTCTTCAAGTCTCATTATAGATTGCTCACTTAGGTATAGACTATTAGGCTGAAAAAAATCTTGCAACCTTGTGGGGCAGTATGATGATTTTGTGTAGCAAAGGCCGTCTGAAAATAACGAAAAACCTGCTTAAAAAAGCAGGTTTTGTTGTTTCTAAAGCAGGTCTATTCGGCACTATTTTTTAGCGTGTCTTTATAAGTATAAAGATACGATGCGCCGACAAAGGATGCGCCACCGACGACATTGCCCAGGAATACGGGAATCATGTTGAAGAAAAACTGCCCATGTGATGTTTGCACCTGCCAAAATGCCGGCCGGGATAACGAACATATTGGCGACAAGGTGTTGGAAGCCGTTTAATACGAAAATCATGACAGGGAACCAAATGGCCAGCATTCGTCCGGTTGTGTTTTTAGCGGCAAAGTGCAGCCACGCGCCCATGCAGACCATCCAGTTACATGCGACTGCCGATACGAAAGCACGGCCGAAATCCATATGGACTTTTGCTTCCGCCACAGCAATGGTTTTTTCTGCCACGCTGCTTTCGGTCATGCCGACATAGTGTCCGAGAAAAAACGCCATCGCCAGCGTGCCTACCAAATTGCCAATGCAGACGATAACCCAGTTTCGCAGCAGCATTTTAGAGGAAATCCGTCCGGCCAACCTGCCTAAAGACATAATCATCATGTTGCTGGTTACCAGCTCGCCGCCGCCAAGCAGGATACAAATCAAGGCAATTGGGAATACGGCGGCGCCAAGCAAAGTTGCAACGCCGCCCCATTCGTGCGGAATGCCGCTGACTACTTTTAAATAGGCAAGATAACCGAAGCCGATGTATCCGCCGGCCAAAATGCTCAAAATTGCCAGTGTGGGGATGCTGGATTGTGCTTTGGCGCAGCTTTTGTCGAGAACAACCTGTAAAATTTCCTGTGGGTATAAATCGCGCGAAGCCATGATGTTCCTTAAAGTGGGTTGAGGAGGAAACGTTGTTTTAAAGGTGGTACAAACTGTCGCGGTAGAGTGGTGTTATAGGGAGCCGGTGTACGGTCTTTATCTTATCAATCAGTCTGAATTAAACCTAAAAAACAGATACTTCGCCTTGTTTTAGCTCAAAAGAAATATTATTACATTTTGTCCCCATATTAAAAAAGGCCGTCTGAACATTGAAATTTCAGACGGCCTGGTTTTGATTTCTTAAACTGACAAATGAGCCAGCTTTGCATTGCCTTCGCGTGGAATAGGGCGCGGATTACCTTGTGCATCGATGGCGACGTAAGTGAATACAGCTTCAGTAACCAGTTGGCGGTCTTCCGTTACCATATCGTTCATCAAAGTCTTCACCCACACTTCGATTTCAGTTGCAAAGAAGTATTGCCGACGCGTACGCAATGACCATAGCAGCATACGACGTTGCCGACCTTTACCGGTCTGATGAAATTCATTTCTTGAACAGCCACGGTTACAATTCGTCCCTGTGCGATTTCTGCCGCCAAAATACCGCCGCCCAAATCCATTTGCGACATAATCCAGCCACCGAAGATGTCCTGATTAGGGTTGGTATCGCGCGGCATGGCTACCGTACGCAATAAAAGTTGTCCTTCGGGGGCGGCATGGGTTTGTTTGTTGTCAGTCATAAAAAAATCCTGTCAAAAAGTGGTATTTTACGCCATTTGTGGCGTTAAACCTATGTAGGCCGTCTGAAAAATCAGCAGGTAAAGTGTTACAATTAAATATATTTATCAGACAAAGGAGAAAGCTCATGCATCCGATTCAAGAACCACGAAATAGCGGCCTTTTACGCGTATCCGACATTCACGAAATCTACTGGGAAGAGTCAGGCAATCCTGATGGACACCCCGTGATTTTCCTGCATGGCGGCCCCGGAGCAGGCGCATCACCTGCTTGCCGAGGCTTTTTCAATCCAGAACATTTCCGCATCGTCATCATCGACCAACGCGGCTGCGGACGCTCCAAACCGTATGCCTGTATCGAAGACAACACCACATGGGACTTGGTTGCCGATATTGAAAAAGTACGCGAAATGCTCGGTATCCAAATGGCTGGTTTTCGGCGGCTCATGGGGCAGCACCTTGTCGCTGACTTATGCCGAAACCCATCCCGATTGCGTCAGTGGCTTAGTTTTGCGCGGTATTTTCCTATGCAGGCCGTCTGAAATGGCATGGTTGAACGAAGCAGGCGGCGTAAGCCAAATTTATCCGGCCCAATGGCAAAAATTCATTGCCCCCGTAGCCGAAAACAAACGCCAAGCCCTAATTAAAGCCTACCATGAGATGCTGTTCAGCGAAGATGAAGCCACGCGCCTTAAAGCGGCCAAATCATGGGCAGACTGGGAAAGCTATCTTATTCAGTTTGAACCTAAAGACGTGGATGAAGATCCGCAAGCCTCCCTTGCCATCGCAAGAATGGAAAACCATTACTTCGTGAACGAAGGCTGGTTGCAGGGCGATAAAGCCATCTTGGCAAACATCGACAAAATCCGCCATATCCCAACCATCATCGTCCAAGGCCGCTACGACCTATGTACCCCGATGCAAAGCGCGTGGGAACTCTCGCAAGCCTTCCCTGAAGCAGAATTGAGAATCGTCCAAGCCGGCCACTCTTCTTTTGATCCTTCGCTTTCTGAGGCTTTAGTGAAAGCAGTGGAGGATATTAGAAGTAAGTTATAAAGCTTAATAAATGACAATGCCGTCTGAAAAAGTTTCAGACGGCATTTTTCTATTTACATGTTAAATTTAATATCATATTATCATTGCATGATATCAGTCTGAATCTTTTAGAATTTCAATATGAAACCCCTAATTTACTACGCCCATTCCGCGCAAAATAAACTCGGTAATCTCTTGCCTTACGAACATTGGCAAACCTTGCAAAGCCATTCGGTAAATGTAGGCGAAATGGCGGCGAAGTTTGCTCGGGTATTTGGTGCGCAGGAAATTGCCTGTCAGACGGGACAGCTTCATGACTTAGGGAAATATTCGGAAGCTTTTGACCACCGATTGCATGGTGGCTCCTCTGTTGATCATGCTACCGCCGGAGCCAAGGTTGCTGTCGAGCGTTGGGGGAATGTGATCGGCAAGTTAATGGCGTTTTGCATTGCGGGGCATCATGCAGGGCTGGCAAATGGCAGCGGTGAAGGCGATAACCGCCGTACGTTGAAACAGCGTTTAGCTTTGCAATTTGGCGCAGATATTCCCGCTCTCGATAACCTGTGGCAACAAGAAATCAAACTCCCCCCAAAACTTATCCGCACCGCCACTCAAAGCCGACGCGCATCATCCTTTTTTCTCCTACGCCTTCTTCACCCGAATGCTTTATTCTTGCTTGGTGGATGCCGATTATCTCGACACCGAAGCCTTTTATCTACAGCTAGAAAACAAAGCCGCCGAGCGAGGCGGTTATCCCGATTTAAACGCCTTACAACACAATTTCAATCAATTTATCAACGATTTCAGACAACGTATCGCCAAAGCTCCAGCGCAAACCGAAGCCGAAAAACGTAACGCCGCCTTAAACCGCCTGCGCAGTGAAATTCTCGATCATACCGTAGAACAAGCGGCACAACCGCGAGGGCTGTTCACGCTCACCGTGCCGACCGGCGGTGGCAAAACCTTCACTTCCATGGCGTTCGCTCTGGAACACGCCAAACGGCACGGTATGCGGCGCGTGATTTACGTCATCCCGTTCACCAGCATCATCGAGCAAAATGCCGCTGAATTCCGCAAAGCCTTTGGCGAATTTGGCGAACAAGCCGTGTTGGAACACCACAGCACCTTCGACGGCGGCAAACTGCAAAATGAGGCCACCAAAGACAAATTGCGCCTTGCCTCGGAAACTGGGATGCGCCGATTGTCGTGACCACCGCCGTGCAATTCTTCGAATCCCTCTTTGCCGACCGCTCCTCGCGCTGCCGCAAGCTGCACAACATCGCAGGCTCCGTCATCATCCTCGACGAAGCGCAAATGCTTCCGCTCAATCTTTTGCTGCCCATCATGCAAGCCATCAAAGAATTGGCGCAAAACTACCGTTGCAGCGTTGTTATGTGCACCGCCACCCAGCCAGCCGTGCAAGCCGAAAACGGCTTCTATCGCGGCTTTGAAAACGTGCGCGAAATCGCCCCAAAACCGACCGCACTTTTCGACAAACTGCGCCGCACCACAGTGCAACACATCGGTACACAAACCGACGCCGACCTGCTCGCCAAACTTGGCGAACACCCGCAAATGCTCGTTATCGTCAATAACCGTCGCCATACCCGCAGCCTGTACGACCAAGCCAAACACCTTGAGGGCACATTCCACCTGACCACCCTAATGTGCGCCAAACACCGCAGCCAAAAGCTCGATGAGATTCGAGGTCGTCTGAAAAACGGCGAACCCTGCCGTGTTATTGCCACCTCCTTAATTGAAGCCGGCGTTGATGTGGATTTTCCGCTGGTAATGCGCGCCGAAGCAGGTTTAGACAGCGTTGCCCAAGCCGCCGGACGTTGCAACCGCGAAGGCAAAAGGCCGTCTGAAAACAGCTTTGTTTGGATATTCGCACCCGAAGATAAATGGAAAGCTCCGCCCGAACTTGCCGCCCAAGCCGCCGTTATGCGCCTGACTGCCGACAGCTTTTCAGACGACCTCTTATCCACCCAAGCCGTCACTGCCTACTTCGCCGAGCTTTATCAATTAAAAGGCAGCGAACTGGACAATAAAAAAATCCTGAAAATGCACAACGACACAGGGCAAAGCCTCGATTTCCCATTCCAAACCATCGCCGACAAATTCCGCATGATCGAAAGCCACATGCAGCCACTGATTATTCCGTTCGATGTTGAGGCCGAAAGCCTTATTAGCAGCCTGCACCACGCCGACCACATCGGCGGACTCTTACGCAAACTGCAACCCTACACCGTCCAAATCCCCGAAAGCGCCCTCGCCGCTTTATATAAAGCAGGGCGTATCGAACCGATTAACGAGAAAAACTTCGGCAAACAGTTTTATACGCTGATTGGGCTGGATTTGTATGATGAAGTGGCGGGGCTTTCTTGGGGGGATACGGAGTTTTTGAAGGGGGAGAGTTTGGTGTTTTAAAGAAAATTATTTTGATTAATTGAGAAGATAATTACATAGGAATTCAGAATGGCTAAAGATATTACACAACTTGATGACTATACAAAATTAAAAAAACTTGCTTCTGCCCTTTGGCAACAAAATAACTCTTATCATGGTGCAGCTATTATGATAGGTGCTGGTTTTAGTAGAAGCGCTGCGACAACAGGAGATAGCAATAAAAAGCTTCCACTTTGGTTTAACTTTTCTGAACTATTAACTAAAGAATTGAGTTCAAATAGCTCAGATCCATTACGACTAGCTGAAGAATACAATGCATATTTCGGTAAACAAGCATTACATGATTTAATCAAAAAGGAAATTAATGATTCAGCCTGGATACCGGGGGAACTACATAAATCCTTACTAGAATTACCATGGTCAGAGGTTTTGACTACAAACTGGGATACTTTGCTTGAACGTGCTTCAGAAGAAATTCATCAGCCTGTATATAGTATTGTTTCAAAACAGGAAGATCTTTCAAGTGCAAGATCACCTCGTATCGTGAAATTGCATGGCACTATCGATGTAAGTAAAGATTTGATTTTTACTCAGGAAGATTACCGTAAATATCCGCAACAATATGCAGCATTTGTGAACTTTGCTCGGCAAGTATTTATTGAAAATGAACTATGTCTAATTGGGTTCTCTGGAGATGACCCAAATTTCTTACAGTGGGCTGGTTGGGTTAGAGATCATTTAACTAGCCATTCTAGACGGATTTACCTCGTTGGAGCTTTAGGATTAAATTCTTCAAAACGGAAATATTTAGAGTCGCTCAATATCGCACCCATAGATTTATATAGTTTGGTTAAAGATTATGATGACGCGGATATGCGTCATTTTAAGGCCACAGAAATATTTTTTCAGACCTTGCAGGAACTAAAACCTAAGAATACATGGGAATGGGAGCCAAGTCAGCTACATCGAACAGAAATGACAGAAGAAGAGCTAAATAGGCGTTATCAAGATCATGAGCATGCAGCTCATCTCCTTGAAAGGCAATTAGTTCCTTTGGAAAAGGATAGATTGTCTTACCCTGAGTGGTTGGTATGTCCAAATTTATTGAGATTTACCTTGCATATGCAGTTAACAGATCCTTGGCCTAATCCTGATAATTTGTCAAGAATGAATAAAGATTCAAGAGCTAAGCTGCTTTATGAAATTGCTTGGCATTATAAAGTAACTTTTGAAATTCTTCCAAATTGGTTGGTAAATGAACTGCTAACAGTATGTGATCTTGATAAACCTTGTTGTTTAACAAAGAAACAACAATTAGATATTGCGCTTCTTTTATTGAAAAATACACATTGGATGGAACAGTCAGAAAGTAAAGATATTATTCTAATAACAAGACGTATATTGGAAAAAGGAAAAGAATATTGGACAGAGATTGATAACGAATTGTCCTATTATTCTGCTATTTTAGCTCGGGATTCATTTGATTATCCAGCTTTAGAGAAATATGCAGAAGAAATTACTACCAATGATCCAATTTGGAAGTTGAAAAAAGCTTCTTTATTTGCAGAGCTTGGAAATTTTGAAGAAGGTAAACACTTAATAAGTGAAGCATATAGTGATTTACTTAAGCAGTATAGAAACAATCATGGTTCTATTTATTTGCTCTCTCGCTTAGCTTGGGCATACTGGTTAGCTAGAGGTGTTAACTTGAGTGAACTGGAAGAGAAAATTAGAATTTTCTCTTTTGATTATAAAGAATCTAAATGTGATCCTTGGGATTACATAGAATACATGCAGGAAAAAATTACCAAAAAATTAGCAAAGCAACAAGAACAAGAGATTGAGCCTTTATTTGAACCAGGGCATTACAAAGATAACTCCAATACTGTAACTTGGAGTAATGAATTACACCCGCTACTTCTACTTGAAGGTATATCTAATACTGTTGGACTACCATTACGTTGGCAACATACAAATTTTCTTGTCGATTCAGCCGCAAAAATTACTGAATTAACTGAAATTGATAATATCCAACGTTTCTCTCTTGCTATTAGAGCCGCCAGTAGTGAGACATCTAATGTCTTAAAAAGAGTATTTTCTAGAATTAAAATTGCGTGTTTATCTCAGGATGAGGCTAATTTTTTAATAGAAAAAACTATATCTTCAATTGAATATTGGTCTAAAAAGAGAGAGACTCAATCGAGTATAAGCGGTATTACAAACTATGCAATTGATCGCTTACGTGTTTTTATTGAAGTTTTAGCTAGAATTTCTGTAAGAGCAACATCTGAACAAGCTAAACAAATATTTCGCTTAGCAGTATCTTTAGGGCAGAATAATAAACTTCAACACTTATGGCTATTTGATTCAATTAAAGACTTAATTGAATTTTCTCTTAAAAGTATTCCTGACGCTGAACAACATGAGGTGTTGCTTGATGCATTATCTTATCCACTTGAAACAGAAATTCAAAAAAATGAATATGGTAAGTGGGCTAATCCTGTTATAGATAATCCGGGGGAGCGTAAGCAAAATATTTTTATTGATAAACGTATTAATGAAATTATAGATACTATAGAAAGAAACTCTTCTAAAAATGCTCCAGCATTATTAAGATTATTACCATTAATAAAGAGTAAATTCCTTACCGAAAAAGAATGCAGACAAATTGCATTAAATATATGGGGGGATAATCCTGATTATAAAAATATACCTGAAACTGGATTGCTTAATTACGTTCTACTTGAATTGCCAAACATGGATTCTTTGTCTGTAAAAACATTAGTTAGAGAATACTTATTTGAACAGAAAGAAGAAAACTTGTTTAAATTGGATTTTTTAATGGATGTTGCTAATGCAGCACTTGGAAAAAATGTTAAGGAATTGCCAAGTGAAGAACGAGCTCTTGATTATTTTGAAAAATTAACTTCTTGGAGATTGCCTCAAAAAGATAATAACGAAATAGGTTTTTCTAAAAATATAAATTCTAAAACGGCTGAATTAATTAGTGAAGTATTAGCGCGTTCTATTGTTCCTGCATTATCAAAAGAAGCATTAACTGAAGAAAATTTCCAGAAGTTGTGTGATATGCATATAGCACTTGATAAACCGGAAATTCTGATGGCGTATCCATATTTTGCTGCATCAGATGAAATGTTTGTCGGTAGAGTTGAAGGTTTTATAAAGAAAGGTTTTCAATCTACAGGATCTAATAAATTAGCGTATGCCTCTTATGCTCTTCTTACTTGGAGGAAGCTCCAAGATTCACCAGTTATAAACAAATTAATTAAGCGATTGATTTATATAATTGGTTCAAATCAAAAACAAGGATTAGCAGCACTTCTTTGGACGGCTAATCAAATGTATAAAAAAGAATATCTTTCAAACGAAGATATTGAATCGCTAAGTGAAATTCTTCCTGTTATTTTTGATAGTACGAGTTACGAGAGAACTCCGCCATATAATCAAGAATCTGTAAGTATTTCACTTGTTCGTGCTGCTTGCGTTAGATTGGCTAGAGATATTTTAAATAAAGAACAAAATAATGATATAGAGCTAAAAAGAATATTGGAAATGGCAAAGAATGATCCACTTCCAGAAGTAAGATTTGCAGAAATTACAGATATATAAAAATATCATTCAAAGTGCGGTCATTTTCGCTAACGTTTTCAAAACGTCGTCTGAAACCGAACTTCCCAACCAAAAGGAGAACCAAATGAACCAAATCCGCCTACACGTTTGGGGCGATTATGCCTGTTTTACCCGTCCGGAGATGAAGGTGGAGCGGGTGTCTTATGATGTCATCACGCCGTCGGCGGCGCGCGGGATTTTGGCGGCGGTGCATTGGAAGCCGGCGATTCGGTGGGTGATTGACCGGATTTATGTGTTGAAGCCGATTCGGTTTGAGTCGGTGCGGCGCAATGAGTTGGGTGGCAAGATCTCGGCGGGCAAGGTCGGCGGTGCGATGAAGCGCAAGAGCGTTGCCGATTTATATATGCTGATTGAAGACGACCGCCAGCAGCGCGCGGCGACGGTGCTTAAAGACGTGGCTTATGTGATTGAAGCCCATGCGGTGCTGACGGCAAAAGCGGGGGTGGATGAGACCGTTACCAAGCATATCGAGATGTTCAAACGCCGTGCGAAAAAGGGGCAATGCTTTCAGCAGCCTTGTTTGGGCGTGCGTGAATTTCCTGCCGATTTTGCATTGATTGATGAAGGTGAGCCGCTGCCGCTGTCGGCGTTATCGGAAAGCGAGGCAAACCGCGATTTGGGTTGGATGCTGCACGATATTGATTTTGACCACGGCAACACGCCGCATTTTTTCCGCGCACAAATGAAAGACGGCGTGATTGATGTACCGCCGTTTTACGCCGAGGAGGTGAAAGCATGATTCTTGCCCCCCTTGCCCGCTATTACCGCCGTTTGGCAGCAGAAAACGATGAAATGGGTAACCCGAAAGTGCCGCCTTATGGCTTTAGCGAGGAGAAAATCAGCTGGATTTTGGTGTTGGATAAAGAAGGTCGTCTGAAAACTGCCGTGCCGAATCTGACCGCCGATAAAAAGCCGCAGCCGAAGCTGATGAGTGTACCACGCCCTGAAAAACGCACGTCGGGTATCAAACCGAATTTTTTGTGGGATAAAACCGCCTACGCGCTTGGCGTGGAAGCCAATAAAAACAAAGCCGAGGCCAAAGAAAAACCGTTTACGTCGTCTAAAAAAACTTTTGACGCCTTTAAGCAATACCATCTCGATTTACTGCAAAACAGCGACGATGAAGGCTTACAAGGCTTGTGCCGTTTTTTGCAAAACTGGCAGCCTGCACATTTTACTGCCGAAAATCTGCCTATTGAAATACTCGATGCTAACATCGCATTTTCTCTTGAAAAACCGACCGCACTTATTCATAAACGCGAAGCCGCGCAAAGCTTGTGGGCAGGCTACCTGAAAAGCGACGAAGCGCTCGAAGGCTTATGCCTGATTAGCGGCGACACCGCGCCGATTGCACGGCTGCATCCGGCGATTAAAGGCGTGTTTGGCGGACAAAGCTCCGGCGGTTCGATTATTTCGTTCAATAAAGAAGCCTTTGCCTCTTTTGGTAAAGAGCAAGGCGCAAATGCGCCTGTTTCTGAACAATCCGCCTTTGCCTACACCACCGCACTGAACTATCTGTTGCGCCGCGAAAATAATCACTGTTTGACCATCGGCGATGCCAGCACGGTCTTTTGGGCGGAAGCGGACGATAGCGCTACGGCGCAGGCTGCCGAAGGTTTCTTCGCGCAAGTGTTCACGCCGCCGGATGATGAACAAGAAAGCGCCAAAGTTTTCAACGTATTGGAACAAATCGGCAAAGGTCGTCCGCTGCAAGAAATTGCGCCCGAACTCTCTCCCAATACCCGTTTTTATATCTTAGGGCTTGCCCCCAACGCCGCGCGGATTTCTGTTCGGTTTTGGCTGGATACCACTTTTGGGCAGCTGGCGGAAAATTTGGCGCAGCATTGGCAAGATTTAGCCCTTGAGCCTTGCGCGTGGAAAACACCGCCGTCTATTTGGCGACTCTTATTGCAAACTGCCGTGCTGGGCAAAAGCGAAAATATCTCGCCCGTATTGGCAGGTGAAATGACCCGCGCCGTGATTTGCGGTACACCGTATCCCTTAAGTTTGCTGTCGCAATTGATTACCCGAATTCGCGCCGACGGAGATGTAAACGGACTGCGCGTGGCAATGATTAAAGCTGTATTGCAGCGGCGTTTTAGAAAAGATTTTATCGAAGAAGGAGTTCCTATGAGTTTGAACAATGAAAGCCCGAATCGCGCCTATCTTTTAGGGCGGCTGTTTGCCGTGTTGGAGCGCATCCAATATCAGGCGCTGGGCGAATTAAACGCAGGCATTGCCGACCGCTATTACGGTTCTGCATCCGCCGTGCCGTTTTCGGTTTTTCCGCGCCTTTTGTCGGGTGCAAAACACCATTTGTCGCGCTTGCGTAAAGACAAAGCCGGCATGGCGGTGAATTTGGATAAAGATTTGGGCGAAATCATTGCCAAACTGCCCGAAACCTTTCCGCGCCATCTAAGCATTGACGAGCAAGGCCGCTTTGCCATCGGCTATTACCATCAAAAACAAAGCTATTTTGCTAAAAAAGAAACCGCTGAAACCATTGAAAACTAAGGAGCCAGAAAATGTCTGCCATTCAAAACCGCTATGAATTTGTTTACTTTTTTGACGTAACCAACGGCAACCCCAACGGCGACCCCGATGCGGGCAATATGCCGCGTCTTGACCCTGAATCCAGCAAAGGCTTGGTAACCGATGTCTGCCTGAAACGCAAAATCCGTAATTTTGTGGAAATCAGCAGCGAAAACGAAGCCGGTTACGAAATCTACGTCAAAGAAAAAAGCGTGTTAAACCTGCAAAACAAACGCGCTTATGAAGCGCTTGGTATTGAATCTGAAGCCAAAAAACTGCCAAAAGACGAAGCCAAAGCCCGCGACATCACCGCTTGGATGTGTAAAAACTTCTTTGACATCCGCACCTTCGGCGCCGTGATGACCACCGAAGTCAATAGCGGGCAAGTGCGCGGCCCGGTACAACTGGCGTTTGCCCAATCCATTGATCCGATTGTGCCGCTGGAAGTTTCCATCACCCGCATGGCAGTAACCAACGAAAAAGACTTGGAAAAAGAACGCACCATGGGGCGCAAATACATCGTTCCTTACGCGCTCTACCGCGTGCACGGTTTTATCTCCGCCAACCTTGCCGCCAAAACCGGCTTTTCAGACGACGATTTAGCCAAACTCTGGCAAGCCCTGCAACTGATGTTTGAACACGACCGATCCGCCGCCCGTGGCGAAATGGCGGCGCGCAAACTGATTGTCTTCAAACACGACAGCACACTCGGCAGCCAGCCTGCACATAAATTGTTTGACGCCGTGAAAGTTGAACGCGTAAACGGCGAATCAGGTACGCCCGCAAGCGGTTTTGGCGATTACAAAATCAGCGTGGTTTCAGACGGCCTCAATGGCGTGAGTGTGGAAGAGTTGCTGTAAAAACACTTAAAAAGATGACTGCACTTTTAACCGAAACCCAAGGGAAAAATCAGGACACGCGCCTGATTTCCCTTTCCGCCCTGCAACACTACGCCTTCTGCCCGCGTCAATGTGCGTTGATCCATAACGAGCAGGCGTGGGCGGAGAATTATTTGACCGCGCAGGGCAAGGCGCTGCATGAGCGAGTGGATTCGGGCGAGCCGGAAACGCGCAAGGGCGTACGCTTTGAGCGGACGGTGCATGTGTCGGCGGAGAAACTGGGCATCAGCGGCGTGTTGGATTTGGTGGAAGTGGACACGAAAACAGGCAGCCTGAAACCCGTGGAATATAAACGCGGTAAGCCCAAATCCGACCCGATGGATGAAATCCAGCTTTGTGCCCAAGGCTTGTGCTTGGAAGAAATGACGGGGCAAACCGTCAGCGAAGGCGCGCTGTGGTATATGCAAACCCGCCACCGCGTCCCCGTCGTATTTTCAGACGACCTACGCGCTCAAACACGCGCTACCATCGCCGCCGTGCGCGAACTCCTAAACAGCGGTCAAACCCCGCCACCCGATTACGGCAAACGCTGCAAAGCCTGCTCGCTGGTGGAGATTTGCCAACCGGAGTTGCTGGGGAAACGGGATAGGAGTGTGGGGTATGTGGTGGGGTTGTTTAAGTTAGATATTTAGCTACAAAAATCAAAAAATGTTATTATTTTAACCTTTAAATTAAAAGGAAATTATCATGTCTCTTGATGTTTTTAAACCAGAAAACTTAAGTATTGAACAAGTATTTGGTAATGCAGATTCATTTTACCAAATGCCTGAATATCAAAGACCTTATTCTTGGGATAAGGAGAGGGTGGAGCAATTATGGTTTGATCTTGTTGAAGCCTATAAAAATTATATAGAAGATTCCACCGTTGATTCAAATTATTTCTTGGGATCTTTGGTAGTGGTTAAAAATGGGCAAGGTTATGATGTCATTGATGGCCAGCAAAGGATGACAACATTAACTATTTTATTTTGTGTATTAAGAGATTTAGATAAATTAAATTTACCTGATACAAGAATGAATAAAGTTAAACATAGTATTAAAGACTTACTTGGTGGAAAGGAGCGATTAAAGCTAACTACTCAATTGAATAACCAAGCTCTTTTTGAAACTACTGTTATTAATAAAATTAATTTTCAGGCAAGTAAGGCAAAAATTGAGGAAAATCGTTTTTTACAAACAGCTTTTTACTTCAAGAGCCTTATAGAAGAGTCTCAGAATCCTAGTTCCCATTATTATATTAATGATTTATCTGGGTTTATTAAATATATATTTGAACAAACAACATTAATTCGTGTAGTTTGTTATGACGAGAGTTTCGCAATTAAATTATTTACTGTTTTAAATGATAGAGGACTGGACTTGGCTTCTTCGGATATCATCAAAGCATATTTATTGCAAAAACTTAGTGAAGATAAGCGCTCATCTTTTGTTGAGGTCTGGAAGCGAGTAGAAACTATTTGCAAACAAGCTGGTGAATCATTACAAATGGTTTTAAGTTTATATCTTTATTACTTAAAAATCAGGAAATCCCAAGAAAAAAATTTGCATGAAGAATTAAAATTAGAATTAAAGAATAAAGAACCAATAGAAACTATTCTATTCATTGAGGAATTTGCGAAAAATTTGAGTGAAATAAATGATGATTATCAAGATAAAGATATTTCAAAGTTGAGATACCTTCCTCAATCAATATATTGGAAAACTATTCTTTTAGCTGCGAAACAAACAAATTATCAATTTTATAATGAGTTAAAAAACCTATTAGTTAGGTATTATTATCAAAGCTGGATAGCAGATGGAACATCTAATCGTATCAAACAAACATCTTTTAATATATTAAAAAAATGGTAAAGGATGGAAAAAGATATTCTAGATATTAAAAAAAGAAATCATAAGTAATTTGAATATTTATGAAAAATTATCTAATATCTTTAGATAGGAGTAATATTTATAGTTTCAAATGGCACAAACCATTATTATTAGCAATTGAATACCATCAACAGGATAAATACCAATTTATTGAAATAAATAGAGACTTACATACTGAGCATATTTTACCAAAAGAATGGAAAAATGATGATCTTAATTGGAAGGATATTTTTTCAGATATTGATGTAAAAAAATATTTAAATAGCTTGGGTAATTTAACATTATTGTCAGGTAAAAAAAATATTCGGGCGAGTAATCGCAATTACACAAATAAAAAAGAAATTTACAATGGAAAGGGCTTAGATGGAAAGTCATCTTTTGAAATTACTAAGAAGATTATGGAAGATGCCCCAAACGAGTGGAATGTGGCAGAAATAATTAAAAGAAAGGATTGGTTAATTAATCAAGCTAAGGAAATTTTTGATATTAAAAAGTAATATTAGTTGGATTCTAGTATTCTTCCTTCCTAACACAACCTACCCGCTGTTTTTAGGTAGCTTGCACGATCTGTGTGAATCGGATACTTAATTCGACAATGTTCCGAATAGATGTAATTTGAAATGATTGCTGAGGTTGGTAATGTCGAACTCGAGAATTCGACCTACTGTCTTTCAGGTAGCCCAACCATAGCCACAAAAAGCACGATCAAACCCTAAGGAGTTCCCCATGCGCAAACTGCAAAACACGCTCTACATCACCACCCAAGGCAGTTATTTGCATAAAGAGCGGGAAACGCTGGTGGTGGAGCAGGAGCGTAAGAAGGTGGCGCAGTTGCCGGTGCATTCCATCGGGCATATTTTCTGTTTTGGTAATGTGCTGGTATCGCCGTTTTTGCTGGGGTTTTGCGGCGAAAATAATGTGAATTTGGCGTTTTTTACCGAAAACGGACGTTTCTTGGGGCGGCTTCAGGGGCGGCAGAGCGGCAATGTGCTGCTGCGTCGGGCGCAGTATCGGGTGTCGGAGCAAAATCCCGTGCCGATTGCGCGCAATATCATTGCGGCGAAGATTCAGGCGAGTAAACGGGTGCTTCAGCGGCAGATTCGCAATTACGGCGAGAATGCGGCGATTCAAAGTGCGGTTGATTCTTTGAATATTTCGCTGCGGCAGTTGAAGGGCGCGGCGGAACTGGACGTGATACGCGGCATTGAAGGCGATGCGGCAGCGCGTTATTTCGGTGTATTCGGGCAGCTTTTGAGCGAAAAAAGCGGCTTTACTTTTGACGGGCGCAACCGCCGTCCGCCTAGAGACGGGGTGAATGCGCTGTTGTCGTTTGTGTACAGCATTCTGGGAAAGGACATCAGCGGCGCGCTGCAAGGCGTGGGACTGGACCCACAGGTAGGCTTTCTGCACGCCGACCGGCCGGGGCGCGACAGTTTGGCGCAGGATATTTTGGAAGAATTCCGCGCATGGTGGGCAGATAGGCTGGTGTTGTCGCTGATTAACCGCGGGCAAATCAAACCGCAGGATTTCGTTACCGAGGCAAGCGGCGCAGTGAGCTTGAAAGCGGAGGCGCGTAAGCTCTTGTTCCAAGCCTTGCAGGCGAAAAAACAGGAGAAAATCGTTCATCCGTTTTTGGGCGAAGAAGTGGAAATCGGACTGCTGCCGTATATTCAGGCAATGCTGTTGGCGCGGCACTTGCGCGGGGATTTGGCGGAATATCCGCCGTTTTTGATGAGATAGGTTTGCAGGTCGTCTGAAAACGGGCCGGATGTTTTCAGATGACCTTTAAAGCAGCCTGCACATGGAAATACAAAATGCTGATGCTGATTACTTATGATATTTCGCTGGAAGACGCGGAAGGACCGGCAAGGCTGCGGCGCGTGGCGAAATTATGTTTGGACTACGGCGTGCGCGTGCAATATTCGGTATTCGAATGCGACATCGCACCCGATCAGTGGGTTGTTTTAAAAGACAAACTTTTGAAAACCTACAATCCCGAAACCGACAGCCTGCGCTTTTACCATCTGGGCAGCAAATGGCGGCGGAAAGTAGAACATCACGGCGCGAAACCGTCGGTGGATGTGTTTAAGGATACGTTGATTGTGTGAATCGCCAACCTACGGTTCTCATGAAAATGCGGCAGGGGTGGCGAATTAGGATTGTTCTTTAACAATCAGGATATTGCGAATGCGGGTGTAACGGAAAAGGCTGTGTTATACTTGCGTTCGCGCTTTTCTTGGGAGCCTAGCGAAATCGGGGCTGCGAAACCTGATGGAGCAAGGCTTTTGAGAGAGGCTCAGCCGCCTTCAGGCGGCTGTGTGTTGAAACCCGAACTGTTGGAGCAGACCAATAGCGCGGCAGTGCAGCCGCCTTCAGGCGGCTGTGTGTTGAAACTGAACAACGGATTCTGTCCCTGCAAGTTCAGCAACAGCCGCCTTCAGGCGGCTGTGTGTTGAAACACGCCGACACGGTTTTGCCGTGTATCGACCGTAACAGCCGCCTTCAGGCGGCTGTGTGTTGAAACAACTCGAATGGTTGGAACTGGTTAGGCGCAATGACAGCCGCCTTCAGGCGGCTGTGTGTTGAAACGCTGTAAATGTCGTCAGGGATTACACAGGCCGTTTCAGCCGCCTTCAGGCGGCTGTGTGTTGAAACAGAACTACCTTCGTTTTTTTGCATAAAAAATAATCAGCCGCCTTCAGGCGGCTGTGTGTTGAAACGGATCGTAAATATCACATTCGCCTGTAATCCAATCCAGCCGCCTTCAGGCGGCTGTGTGTTGAAACTTCGTCTGTATAAAAATCAGAATACAGGCTGCCCCAGCCGCCTTCAGGCGGCTGTGTGTTGAAACAGCCGATTGTGAAGAATGACGGTTCTCTTGACGACAGCCGCCTTCAGGCGGCTGTGTGTTGAAACAGTGTATTGCTGAAGATGCTAGCAGTCGTTACATCCAGCCGCCTTCAGGCGGCTGTGTGTTGAAACCATGCGCTATCTAACCTATTGATTCCTAGTAGGTCAGCCGCCTTCAGGCGGCTGTGTGTTGAAACCTGCTTGCTCCCTGCTGAATACGCGGTAAGTACACCAGCCGCCTTCAGGCGGCTGTGTGTTGAAACAAAAAATCCTCCCCCGAAATAATCGAAAAGACACCTCAGCCGCCTTCAGGCGGCTGTGTGTTGAAACAGACAAACGCCAATTCCTGCAATATAAGCTAGGTTCAGCCGCCTTCAGGCGGCTGTGTGTTGAAACTAGTTTTGCCATTGCTGGCGAAATTAACGTTAATCAGCCGCCTTCAGGCGGCTGTGTGTTGAAACAACAAAAGGCGTTGGGTTACTATCGATAGAAGGCAGCCGCCTTCAGGCGGCTGTGTGTTGAAACCATTGCGATCGCGTCGGCGATTGCGCGGCAGATGCAGCCGCCTTCAGGCGGCTGTGTGTTGAAACAAGCTATTAGCAAAAATGCTAGCAGTAGAAACATCAGCCGCCTTCAGGCGGCTGTGTGTTGAAACTCCCCAATATAATCGAAAAGACACCATCATATAAACAGCCGCCTTCAGGCGGCTGTGTGTTGAAACAAAAACAACAGGCGCATGGGCGTTTCCGGGCGATTCAGCCGCCTTCAGGCGGCTGTGTGTTGAAACCTGACAGCTTCACGTCGCCATAAGGGACAATTTTCAGCCGCCTTCAGGCGGCTGTGTGTTGAAACGCAATCCAGTTGATCCGCCGCGTATTGCGCTAACAGCCGCCTTCAGGCGGCTGTGTGTTGAAACGGTATCTACAAAGAATCCAAAGGCTCGGGCGGTCGCAGCCGCCTTCAGGCGGCTGTGTGTTGAAACAAATGAGCTTTTTATCGGAATTTTAATTCAGGCTACGGGTCAGCCGCCTTCAGGCGGCTGTGTGTTGAAACAAATGACACAATTGGTATTGCATAACAGTAGCTTCAGCCGCCTTCAGGCGGCTGTGTGTTGAAACAGTCTATCAAAGACGGCCTGAAACTGGAAATTACCAGCCGCCTTCAGGCGGCTGTGTGTTGAAACAATATAAAAGCTGTTACCAACTAGGCCCGGATAACGCAGCCGCCTTCAGGCGGCTGTGTGTTGAAACAAGGCCAAATCGTCGGCGTTAAAAAATTCAACGGACCAGCCGCCTTCAGGCGGCTGTGTGTTGAAACAATGGACTAAATATGTTTTAGATTCTTGTCATTTCAGCCGCCTTCAGGCGGCTGTGTGTTGAAACCATTTGTTGCTTTTACAGCCTTAGTGATTCGTGCAGCCGCCTTCAGGCGGCTGTATGTTGAAACAATGTTAGGTAACGTTAAGACATTGTAACTGTTTGCCAGCCGCCTTCAGGCGGCTGTGTGTTGAAACTATCAAAGGCTTTGCGGCCTTTACAGGCTTACTGCCAGCCGCCTTCAGGCGGCTGTGTGTTGAAACTGCAACAAGGAGCTGGCCTGAGTTAGGCGGTGGCAGCCGCCTTCAGGCGGCTGTGTGTTGAAACTGTTTCTAAGGTTGAGAAAGCGGAAAAGACTGCCCAGCCGCCTTCAGGCGGCTGTGTGTTGAAACACGCGGTCGCGCCGAAATGGAGCGTATGCTTGAGACAGCCGCCTTCAGGCGGCTGTGTGTTGAAACAATAAAGGCTTCAGGACGGTAAACAGCCAAAGCCCAGCCGCCTTCAGGCGGCTGTGTGTTGAAACAAAAAAACTAGAGAATATATATGTAAATGAAATCAGCCGCCTTCAGGCGGCTGTGTGATGAAACTTCCAGTTCCACGAACAAACAAGATGGCGATACACAGCCGCCTTCAGGCGGCTGTGTGTTGAAACAAGACCGCCATGTCGATGATTTCAGGCGGCTGTGTGTTGAAACAAAGTAAGGCATTTAGTGGCACAAGGTCGTCTAAACCAGCCGGCTGAGTGTTGAAACTCTGCCACCGTATCTCATGTCTGAGTAGGGAAGAGGGCTGTATGTTCAAATATCGTCCAAGCAGGCCACTTTTCTTTTGATTCTTCGCTTTCTGAAGCATTAGTGAAAGCAGTAGAGGATATTAGAAGTAAGTTATAAAGGGTAATCAATAACAATGCCGTCTGAAAAAGTTTCAGACGGCATTTTTTCTATTTACATATTAAATTTAATATCATATTATCATTGCATGATATCAGTCTGAATTTTTTAGAATTTTAATATGAAACCCCTCATTTACTACGCCCATTCCGCGCAAGATGAACTCGGCAATCTCTTGCCTTACGAACACTGGCAAACCTTGCAAAGTCATTCGGTAAATGTTGGGGAAATGGCGGCGGAGTTTGCCCGGGTATTTGATGCGCAGGAAATTGCCTGCCAGATGGGACAGCTTCATGACTTAGGGAAATATTCGGAACTCTTTAATCACTGATTGCATGGTGGCTCTTCAGTTGATCATGCTACTGCCGGAGTCAAAATTGCAAAAATGCTTGCTTCAGGGTGGGTTCCAAAGTATAAACTGTGGTTATCTTTCTTAGGCTAGATAACTTTATTAATGAATTAAAAGGCAAAAATAATGGAAACGAAACAAACCAATTCAACCATCAAATCGCGTGCGGCGGTGGCATTCGCTCCAAATCAACCCTTACAAATTGTGGAAATCGATGTAGAAATGCCGCGTAAAGGCGAGGTGTTAATCCGCAATACTCACACGGGCGTGTGCCATACTGATGCGTTTACGTTATCAGGAAGCGATCCTGAAGGCGTATTCCCTGTGGTGCTTGGACACGAAGGTGCGGGTGTGGTTGTTGCTGTGGGCGAAGGTGTGTCAAGCGTAAAACCAGGTGATCACGTTATTCCTCTTTATACCGCTGAATGTGGCGAATGTGAGTTTTGTCGTTCGGGTAAAACCAACTTATGCGTCTCAGTGCGTGATACGCAAGGTAAAGGCTTAATGCCGGACGGCACGACGCGTTTTTCTTATCAAGGTCAGCCGATCTATCACTATATGGGCTGTTCGACTTTCAGCGAATACTCTGTTGTTGCCGAAGTTTCATTGGCGAAAATCAACCCGGAAGCCAACCACGAACATGTATGTTTGCTCGGTTGCGGCGTGACCACAGGTATTGGTGCGGTACATAATACGGCAAAAGTGCAAGAAGGCGACTCTGTGGCCGTGTTTGGCTTGGGGGCGATTGGTTTGGCAGTGGTGCAAGGTGCGCGCCAAGCCAAAGCCGGCCGCATTATCGCCATTGATACCAATCCTGCAAAATTCGAGTTGGCAAAACAGTTTGGTGCAACGGATTGTTTAAACCCGAACGATTACGATAAACCGATCAAAGATGTGTTGTTAGACATCAACAAATGGGGCATTGACCATACCTTTGAATGTATCGGCAATGTAAATGTAATGCGTCAAGCATTAGAAAGCGCACACCGTGGCTGGGGACAATCCATTATTATCGGCGTAGCGGGTGCTGGCCAAGAAATTTCAACGCGTCCGTTCCAGTTGGTAACCGGCCGTGTTTGGAAAGGCACGGCATTTGGCGGCGTGAAAGGCCGCTCTGAACTTCCGAAAATGGTGGAAGATTCAATGAAAGGCGACATCGAGTTAGAACCGTTTGTGACCCACACAATGACACTCGATCAAATCAATGAAGCCTTTGAGTTAATGCACGAAGGTAAATCGATCCGCGCTGTTATTCATTACTAAGGTACGCGATGAAACTGATTGAACAACATCAAATTTTTGACGGTTCGCAACAAGTTTGGGCACACCATGCCCAAACGTTGCAATGCGAAATGAAATTTGCCGTCTATTTGCCAAATAATCCGGAAAATCGACCGCTTGGCGTGATTTATTGGCTTTCCGGGTTAACGTGTACGGAACAAAATTTCATTACCAAATCAGGCTTTCAGCGTTATGCAGCAGAACATCAAGTAATTGTGGTTGCCCCCGATACCAGCCCTCGCGGAGAGCAAGTGCCGAACGATGCGGCTTACGATTTAGGGCAAGGTGCGGGCTTTTATTTGAATGCGACCGAGCAGCCTTGGGCGACGAATTATCAAATGTATGATTATATTTTGAACGAGTTGTCCCGTCTGATTGAAGCAAATTTCCCTACCAACGGCAAACGTTCCATTATGGGACATTCAATGGGCGGACACGGCGCATTGGTATTGGCATTGCGAAATCGAGAACGTTATCAAAGTGTCTCTGCCTTTTCACCCATTTTGTCGCCAAGCCTCGTGCCTTGGGGAGAAAAAGCCTTTTCTGCCTATTTAGGGAAAGATCGTGAAAAATGGCAGCAATATGATGCCAGCTCGCTGATCCAACAAGGCTATAAAGTGCAAGGTATGCGCATTGATCAGGGCTTGGAAGATGAGTTTTTGCCAACACAATTGCGTACCGAAGATTTTATTGAAACCTGTCGTGCGGCAAACCAACCGGTCGATGTGCGCTTCCATAAAGGCTACGATCATAGCTATTACTTCATCGCCAGTTTTATTGGTGAGCATATTGCCTATCATGCGGCATTTTTGAAGTAAACCAAAGAAGTAAGTTGTGTTAATAAATTAAAAAGGCATCGGATTGATGCCTTTTATTTTTTATAAATGATAAAAAATAATGCGATTAAAATGAGTTAGCTCGCCCACTCTCATTTAAATATCCCCCCATTCCAGTCCAAACCGTTGCAAATACTTTCTCAATCGGTCGCTGTCATTGACTTTTGCCCTTTCTGTTCGGGAGACGTTGAACAATGCACGGCCGGCGGCGGCCATGTTGGGGTGTTTGCGGCATTCGTCGATGACGTGTTGCAGTTGCAGTTTGTCGAACAAATCCAATGCGTCCCAATCGATTTTATCGGGGTAGTCTTGTGTTTTTTCAGACGGCCTATTATGTAGGAGGCCGTCTGAAAAGGGTTCTTCCGACCATAACCATTTTAGGCGTTCGATTTCGGCTTGGACTTGTTCTACCTGTATCCTGCCTTGCGGCGCGAGTGTGGCCAGGCGCATGATACTGGCGGCGAGGTCGCGGAAGTTGCCGCGCCATGGCGCTTGGTTGGAATGGGCGAAGTCGAGATAGGCGGCCAGGGCTTCTTTGTTGAAGCGGGTGGTTCGGCCGAGTTCTTGCGAAGCTAGGGCGAGCTGGTGTTCGACGTTGGGCTCGATGTCTTCGAGGCGGTTGGCGAGTGCGGGCAGCGGATAGTTCCAAATATTGATGCGGGCGAACAGGTCTTCGCGGAAGCGTCCGGCGCGGATTTCATGACGTAGGTCGCGGTTGGTGCCGGCGATGAGTTGGAAGTCGCTTTTGACTTCGCTGTCGCTACCGACGGGATAAAAATGTTTTTCTTCAATGGCTTTGAGTAACATGGCTTGCTCATCTAAACCCAATTCGCCGATTTCGTCCAAAAACAATACGCCGCCATCGGCAGTTTTTAGATAGCCTTCACGCTTTTCTGCTGCGCCGGTAAAGGCGCCTTTTTTGTGGCCAAACAGGGCAGATGCTGCGCCGTCGCCGCGAAGGGTGGCGCAGTTTACATCGACAAATGTGCCTTTAATCAGGTGGCGCGCTTTTTTCAATTCAAAAATCCTGCGTGCCAGCATAGATTTGCCCGCGCCTGTCGGACCGGAAAGCAGAATGGGGGAAGGAGAGTTGAGCGCGACTTGTTCGATTTCGGCAATCATGCGGTTGAAGGCGGCGTTTTGGGTGGAAATGCCGCTTTTCAGGTAGCGCACTGCGTCATCGCGTACGGCGGCAAGGCGTTCAGCCAGTACGTCGTAACGGGCCAAGTCTAAATCGATGATTTCATAACTGCCGACATTGCCGTCCTCCATACTGCGTCTTTGGTTTTTGGGAGGTGCGGTTTGTAACAGAACGCCGGGGATTTGACGCGATTCCACCAATAAAAACAGGCAGATTTGGGCAACGTGTGTACCTGTCGTGATGTGGGTGAGATAGGTTTCTTCTTCCGTATCAAATGGATAGCTCGCCGCCCAATCGTGCAGTTTGGTATAAACCTCAGAGAAATCCCACGGGTTTGCCAGCTCCATAGGCACGAGATTGACGACCGTGTGCGGCGACACCTGCTGAATATCAGCTTTTACATGATCTGCCAGCTCGCGGTATTTTTCCGCATAAAACAGTTCCATGCGGTCAAGATGAAAATCCTGACGCTGATTCATGGCGACATTCGGCCGCCATTTCTGCCAACGCCCTTGACCGAAACCGCTGTCTAATACCGTACCGAGAAAGCTGACGGCGACTTGTTTTTTAGGATGGGTATTCATGTTTCAGACGGCCTTTAAATTATTTTTTTCCAAGACAAATTTGCCGTTTACTTAGCCGCAGGCGTTTGTCCAAATCATCAAATCGCATCATATATCCTCTTATATCTTATTTTCTATATAACTATCTATAAATATATTTTTTACTATTCTACGCTTCTTGCCGATAAAAGCTACTTTAAAATATATTATCTTTATATTCAATCAATTAAAAATTATTTTTATAAAAATTTTATTCTTGGCACGCTGTTGGCTATGTTGTGAATGTAACGATACAGCAGATGCTTCGGGAAATACAGTTACCGGAGAAAAATTTTCCGTAAATTTAGTTGCGGTGTGGTTACAGGGCGAATGCCGACAAGACTACATTTGGATTAACAGGTTCGAGCCCTGTCTCGTCTGATAGACGTTGAACGTCTTGTTTATTTAGTCGCCCACCCTTTTCCAATATGGCAGGCAAATGCCTAGGGAAACTACAACATGGATATCCTTATGTCGCAGGTTCGAGTCCTGTCTCTGTTATCTAAAATAGCAGAGTAGCTCAGTTGGTAGAGCCAAGGCATGTTTCCCTGAAAAACTTGTTGCGTGCCATATTATTTTTACGGCAGCAGGCGGATGCCCGGAAGAGAGTACATTAGCTTTCAGTTAAAACCGTTTCTCTTCATCTTTAGCCGCTACGCTGCCACCTATTCTAGGCCGTCTGAAATATTCAGGCGGGCCGATATAAAAACCGTTTTCGGTGCAAACGGCAAATGCCGGAGGAATTACAGCCTGCTAAGCTCGAGGTCGCGGGTTCGAGTCCCGCCTCTGCCGCCAACAATGGCAGAGTAGCTCAGTGGATAGAGCGCGTAAAAATTTCTCCACTCTTTGTTGCCCAATGTACCACCCCTTATGGGTGAATGCCATTAGGATTACATTCCTTTCTTGCTACAAACCTGAATGATCCTAATTAAACTAGTCGCCCTACGGCAGTAGGCGGATGCCCGGAAGAGAATACATTAGCTTTCAGTTAAAACCGCTTCTCTTCATCTTTAGCCGCCACACTGCCACCCATTCAAGACCGTCTGAAAAATAAAGCTAAAACAAGTTCAGACGACCTCAAACCAACAATATGAAAGAAAATGAAAATGGCTAATACTACCTTGTTTCAATCTATTAAAAACCGTTTAACTAAAACCGACACTTATAACGAAGCCGGCGGCATCGCCTACACGCTGACGCCCAAACAACAGCTAGCCCAGCTTGCCGCTACCGGATGTCTGAACAATACCTACTATGCGGATGCCCAAAGTCAGCTTGACCAAGTGTTGAAATTGGCAGAAAACCTGGATGCCGAGTTTATCGCCAAAACCGCTGTGTATTCCCGTCAAAAAGGTTTCATGAAAGATATGCCTGCGCTGTTGCTTGCCGTGTTGGCACAAAAAGACGTGAACATGCTCGCCCGCGTATTCGACCAAGTAGTGGACAACGGTAAAATGTTGCGTAACTTCGCACAAATCATTCGCAGCGGCGCAGTCGGCAGAAAATCCTTCGGCAACCGTCCGAAAAAACTGATGCAGACCTGGCTTTTGACCGCCACCGAAAAACAACTGCTTAACGCCGCCGTCGGCAATTCGCCGTCGCTGGCAGATGTGGTCAAAATGGTGCACCCAAAACCGCGTGAAGCATGGCGTGCCGCCTGGTTTGCATGGCTGATCGGTAAACCGTACGACCGCGAAGCATTGCCGCCCATTACCCGCGCTTTTGAAGACTACAAACAAAGCCGAGAAGGCGAATTGCCCAATGTTCCCTTCCAAATGCTCACCGCTTTAGACTTGAACAGCGGCGACTGGGCAGAGATTGCCCGCAACGGCTCATGGCAGCAGGTTCGTCAAAACCTGAATACTTTCCTGCGCCACGAAGTGTTTGCCAAAAGCAAAAACATCAAAATGGTGGCAGAAAAACTGCGTGACGAAACCGCCATTGCCCGCGCCCGCGTCCTGCCTTACCAATTGCTGACCGCGTATCAGGCAACATCTAATCAAATGCCGTTTGAAATCCGCGAAGCGCTGCAAGACGCGATGGAAACCGCCGTACAAAACGTACCGGCCATCCAAGGCAAAGTCGTGGTTTGCCCGGACGTCTCCGGCTCTATGCACAGCTCGGTTACCGGCCATCGCGGCAGCGCAACCAGCAAAACCCGCTGCATCGATATTGCCGCACTCGTATCCGCCGCCATGTTGCGTACCAACCCGCAAGCCCGCGTGATACCGTTTGAACAAATCACGGTAAACGTGCAGCTCAATCCGCGCGACAGCATCATGACCAACGCCGAAAAACTCGCCAATATCGGCGGCGGCGGAACGGCTTGCAGCGCACCGCTCGCCATGTTGAACCGCGAAAAAGCCGACGTGGATTTGGTCGTCATCGTGTCAGACAACGAAAGTTGGGCAGATGACAGCCAACAGTGGGGCGCAACAACCAGCCTGATGAAAGAGTGGGATATTCTGAAAAGACGTTGTCCGGAAGCCAAACTCGTTTGTCTGGATATCCAGCCCTACGTCCAGGCTCAAGCACGAAACCGTCACGATATCTTGAACATCGGCGGCTTCTCCGATCAAGTGTTCACGCTCATCGGTTCCTTTGCTGAACGAGGCATGGGTACAGATTTCTGGGTAGAAGAGATTGAGAAAACCGAGCTTGCGGCGGTAAATTAGCCAAGGGGTCGTCTGAAAATAAGGTGTCAACGTTTTTAGACGATCCGCTCTCTTAATCTAAATAATTATGGTTGCAATGCAGGATCATCATGTAAAGTTTCATAAGGAACAACTCCTTCCCAGTTAAATATTTTCACGGAATCCACCTTATCCTCAGAAAAGAAGCGATATGGCAATTTCAGTTTTTTTTCATCAATACCAAGCCATTCTGAAAAAGCATAAATAAAATCAAACCCGCTTCTTCTAACTTTTAAGTGTACTTGTTTTGTATCATCACTTGAAATTTTAATAAATGGAACATGATAAGCCTGTTTGTCTTTTGTAGAATTTAATAAACTAACATGATCAGTATTTTTATCTATATGAGCTAACCCATGATCAGATAAATACATTATTGAATAGCTACCATAGGATTTCATCTCTACTTCAAGACGTTGTAATAATTGATCGGTTTGCTTTAGTGTTTCCAAATAACACGACATTTTTTCACTTTTAAATCTTTCTGATACAGGCTGTATCAAACGTTTACAAAAATCAGGATGAGAACCATTTATATGCAATACAAATAATGAATTATGCGCATTTTTCATCTGTTTTAACTGTTCTGCCACTCCTTCCAGTAATATAAAATCACTAATACTGTTTTTACCATCTCTGGATGAATTAGGATCATAGAAATGTGAATAATCTGCCTGAATACCCACTCGGGCTGCAGCAGTATCCGCATCATCGGAAGTTGGCTGGGTGGATAGCCAATAAGTTTTAAATCCTGCTGCTTTAGCAAGCGAAATAAGATTATTAGGGTAACTTATTATGTTACCTTGAGTAAGGTGAAGCATTCTAGTCAAAGACGTTTGGGTATTTGGGGCAGGAGCTATAAATTCATCTATAACTAACCCATTGGATCTTCTTAAATAAGGAGTTGTATCAATTGGAAAACCATATAAAGACATGTAATCTGCCCTCATGCTTTCACCAATAACTAATACATAATTTTTATATTTGGGGTGGGAGCCTATAATTTCCCAAACAGGTTTATTTGAAAGAATTTGTTCCGACTGGATTCTTTCATCATAATATTGCTCTACTGCCTGAAATATCCTGAAATAAAAATTAATATTCCCAACTTCTGTATTAACTAACTTAAATGGTTGATGTCTTTTTAGTGTATTCGTCGTTGGTTTGTGTAGAGAGAATAGTAAAAAAATACTGAAAAAAACAATTACAATATATTTATGTCTTTGCAAACTATAGTTTTTATTTGTGTATCTACCTATATAAATTACACCAAATCCACTTATAAGAACTAATAGCCCTGTTGCCCATGCTTGCCATGTAATCAAATTGATAAATTCAGTAGATTCATGGAGATTGGTTTCGAACAAAGATGCGATCAAACCAATATTGATGCGGCCATATAAATAAGCAATTGGAGCAAATAAAACACATACGATTAGATTTATTAAAAACAAAATACTAAATATTTTTTTATTAAATAAGAATAGACCATACCAGAAAAAGAACATTGCAAGTGTGTAGACACTTACTAAATATCCTAATCCAAAGTTTGATACTAAAGAAAATACTATTATTGATAGCGGCAGGCTATATTTCTGAAAAAAAACCTTCATCTTAAATCCTGAACTTAGTAAATAACTAGGGCGTTATTATACTCAACCCAACATAACTTTACACATAAAAAACAAAAAACTTACAGTTTCAGATAGCTTTTCTACCAAACGTCGTCTGAAAACCCAAATAAGGAAACTAAAACCATGCAAAAATTTATCTTAATCCGCGGTCATCAAGGTTCGGGAAAATCGACTTTTGCCGAACAAAAAGCCGCCGAATTTAAAGCGCAGTATCCGGATGCTGAAGTGGTCCGTATTGAAAACGATTTGTTCATTACCGATGAATATGGTGAATATCGTTGGTCGGGCGAAGCGGTGGATAAGGCGCAAAAACGCGGTAATGCTTTGATGACTGAAACATTGAGACTTGGACGTCAAAATCCGAATCGAAATATTTTGATCATTAATTCCAATACCAACCAAAAAGCTTCACGTTGCCGTCATTTATTGGATCAGGCGGAGAAAAGCGGTTTTGAAACAGAAATTTATCGACTGCATAATTTCTATCCCAACCTGCACGGCGTAAAAGAGCATGACGTGTTGGCGGCGTATATCAAGTTGAACCAAAACCGAGTGTCAAACGAAATCCACATCGAGGCCGTGCAGCCGGCAAATGCGGAGCAGTTAGAAAAAATCGAGCAGATGCAGGCTATCGAGCATAAGCCGCTGGTATTTGATGAGGCGCAGCAAACCTTTGTGACCGATCATTATCTGCAACACGGCAGCCGCAACTTTACCGCCAAAGCGTCCAAGCGTTACCCTGAATTGCGCGTGTTGAAATACGCCCGCAGCGTGTTCTATAACAACCGATTTGATGATGCTTTGCTGGAAATGCGCGGTTTGATTATCGATACGCATAATCGAATCATCGTGCGCCCGTTTAAAAAGTGTTCAATTATTCGGAGCGTATTGCCAAAGGCAGCCGTTATCCGCTCCGAATCAGCGACGATAGATTGGTAGATGCGGTCGTAAAAGTAAACGGCTTCCTCGGCTGCTGCACTTTCGTCTCGCTTTCAGATGACCATCCGTCTAAAGGCGCTTCTTTTGACGGCAAAGTGCTGTATTCGACCACCGGTTCGCTTGATAGCGCGTTTGCAGACATGACCGCCGCACACTGCGCGCAATACGAAACCCTGTTCCGTGCTTATCCGAATCATACTTTTTTGTTCGAAATCACAGACGCGAAAGACGTGCACATTATCCGCGAAGAATTGGGCGAAACCTTAATCGGCTGCATCGACGTGGCGACAGGCCGTCAGTTTACTGAAGCTGAATTGGACGAAATCGGCAAACAATACGGCATCCGCCGTCCCGAAATGCTGAAAAACATCACGTTCGGCGAGCTGAAAGGCCGTCTGAAAAATGTGGAACACGAAGGCTTTATGGTATTTGATGCACAAAACGGCGAAATGCTGTTCAAACTCAAATCGCCCTATTACCTGATTTCTAAGTTTTTAGGACGAAGCAACGAAGGCAATATCGGCCGTAAGCTGGACAAACGCCACGTCGATGAAGAATTTTATCCTTTAATCGACTACATCCACGAGCATCAGGAAGCATTCAACGCTATGCCGGAATTGGATAAGATCGCGTTTATCCAAGCATTTTTAAGACAGTTGTAAGGCCGTCTGAAAATATAGGGAGCAATGCGTATTTATTTTTCGCGCTCATACGCTTCGATTTCGCCGACTTTAGCGCATAGCCGCTGCTTGTGTCATGGTGCAAATCCAACCAGATATCGACTAATGCCCAAGCGGCAGGCGCGGCGATGACGTTTTGCCCCATACATAAAACCTGCGCGTTATAGTTCTCCACCGAGCCGCGGACGGTAAGCAAATCATGTGCCGTCGCCGCCCGTATGCCGCGCACTTTATTGGCGGCGATTGCCGTGCCCACGCCTGTGCCGCAAATCAACAGCGCACGGTCGGCGCGTCCTGCCGCGACTTCTTCGGCCGCGGCAAACGAGAGTTGTGGATAGGTTCCTTCGGGCGAGGATAAATCGACCAAGCTGCTGACGCGCGGGTCGTTTTGCAGATGCGCTTTGAGCGCGTCCTTCAATATTGCGCCGTTGGCCGGCGCGGCAATAACCAAACGCATATGAACTCCTTGAAGCACATAAAAACATTACTCAGCATACGCCCGCGCGTGATACGATTCAAGCCTGCAACGCAGAAAGCACGGTATGAGCAAAATCTACTTCACATCAGACCTACATTTCTCACATAAAAACATCGCCAAATTTTGCCCGCAATTTCGACCGTTCGATAACGTGGAGCAGATGGATGAATTTTTAATTCAGACATGGAATGAAACCGTTATGTCTGAAGATACGGTATACAACTTGGGCGATTTTTCCTTTGCCCACGACCATAAGCAGATAGAGCGCGTTTTGTCGCGTTTAAACGGGCAACATCACTTGATTTATGGCAATCATGATCATGTGATTCGGCAGCATGCCGATTTTTTCCGCAGTCAAACCAAGCATGACGGTCATCCGCTGCTGTCGTCCATACGGCCGTATATGAAACTCAAATTGCCGGAAATTAAGAATACGCTGGTTCTCTTTCACTATCCGATTCAGGAATGGGACGGCTGCTATCAGGGCTGGTATCACTTGTACGGCCATTTGCATGACAGGATGGCGGAAATCAAAGGGCGTGCTTTAAACGTCGGATTTGATTTGCACGGCCGTTTTTTGACGGCAGAAGACATCGATAAGTTTTTGTGTGATTTGCCTAAAATTTCGTATTTTGGCGAAGCAGGATTGAAGGCCAACTCGCCGGAAGAAGCAGCAGAGCTAGTGTCTTGGAAACTGGCGCAGTTAAATCAGGTATAATTTCAGACGGCCTTTGCGGATTCCGGCAAAGGCCGTCTGAATATCAATTTCCCATTTTTGAGTGAGACATGGAAAACCTTTCGGCTTACTTACTACAAAAAATCAGCCTCCCCAATCAATCCGGCAAGGATAAGCCATGAGCGGCAAGCCTTTGAAGTATCCTGTTTCCGCTTTGGTCGTTTTGCATGATGAAGACGGCAATATCCTGCTGATTGAACGCACGGCGCCGCAAGGTTTTTGGCAGTCGGTTACCGGCAGCTTGGAAGAAGGCGAGCGTATCGAAGAAACCGCATGGCGCGAAGTGTGGGAGGAAACCGGTATCCGCCTTGCAGACGGACAGTTGGAAAACTGGCACGACAGCACCGTTTATGAAATCTATCATCACTGGCGCCATCGCTATCCCAAAGGCGTTTTTGAAAACCGCGAACACATCTTCTCCGCCCAAATTCCACGCGATACGCCCATCGTCCTGCAACCGGACGAACACGTTGCCTATGGTTGGTTTGGTGCGGAAGAAGCGGCGGAAAAAGTGTTTTCCCCTTCCAATAAACGCGCAATTTTAGAATTGGTCAAAAGGCTGAATGCCAAAAAGGCCGTCTGAATACGACAGTTTCACATTTTCAGACGGCCTTGGGTTTGCTATACTTTCGCCGTTTGACTCTCTTTAAAATCAAAGGAAACCATCATGGCAGACTTCAACAAAATCCTGACCCCGGGCGACGTGGACGGCGGCATCATCAACGTTGTCAACGAAATCCCAGCAGGCAGCAACCACAAAATCGAATGGAACCGCAAACTGGCCGCCTTCCAACTCGACCGCGTTGAACCGGCAATTTTCGCCAAACCGACCAACTACGGCTTCATTCCGCAAACTTTGGACGAAGACGGCGACGAATTGGACGTATTGCTGGTTACCGAACAGCCTTTGGCAACCGGTATTTTCCTGGAAGCACGCGTTATCGGCGTGATGAAATTCGTTGACGACGGCGAAGTGGACGACAAAATCGTCTGCGTTCCGGCCGACGACCGCAACAACGGTAACGCCTACAAAACTTTGGCCGATTTGCCGCAACAACTGATCAAACAAATCGAGTTCCACTTCAACCACTACAAAGACCTGAAAAAGCAGGTACCACTAAAGTTGAATCTTGGGGCGATGTAGAAGAAGCGAAACAAGTTATCAAAGAATCTATCGAACGTTGGAACAAACAAGCCTAATCGTTTTGTTCCACTCAATATCAAGGCCGTCTGAAAGCAAAGTTCAGACGGCCTTTTTATGTTTTCAACCAATATAACAAAATCGTCTTTAAAACAAACAAACCATTCTTTCCCATTTTCAGACGGCCTCATTAAAGTAACGCCTATACCAAAAATAAGGAGTACTTCAATGACTGCTACCACGACCGACCCGCGCGCCAAGCTGCCTGATACACCGCTTTCCGGCAACGAAGCCTTGAAAGAACGCAGCGATTATCTGCACGGCACCATTAAAGAAGAGTTGAAAGACGACTTTACCGGCGGCTTTACCGCCGACAACTTTCAACTTATCCGCTTCCACGGCATGTACGAACAGGACAACCGCGATATCCGTGCCGAGCGTACCGAACAAAAGCTTGAACCTTTAAAAAACATGATGTTGCGTTGCCGTTTGCCCGGCGGCATCATTACGCCGAAACAGTGGCTGGGTATCGACAAATTTGCCGGTGAAAATACGATTTACGGCTCTATCCGCCTGACCAATCGCCAAACCTTCCAATACCACGGCATTCTGAAAACCGATTTAAAACAGGCGCATCAGGCATTGCACAAACTGGGTTTGGATTCCATTGCCACAGCCAGCGATGTCAACCGTAATGTGTTGTGCACCAGCAATCCTGTGCAAAGCACGTTGCACCAAGAAGCCTATGAATGGGCGGCGCGCATCAGTATGCACCTCCTGCCGCGTACCATGGCATATGCCGATGTCTGGCTGGACGGTAAAAAAGTGTTCACGACCGAGCCGACCGAGCCGCGCAATAAAGAAATTGCCGACGACGTAGAGCCGATTTTGGGTAAACCTATTTGCCGCGCAAATTCAAAACCGCCGTTGTGATTCCACCTGATAACGATGTGGACATTCATTCCAACGATTTGGGTTTTGTGGCGATTGCAGAAAACGGCAAGTTGGTGGGTTTCAATGTATTGGTCGGCGGCGGTTTATCCAGCGAACACGGTAATACCAAAACTTATCCCAATATTTCCTATGAATTCGGTTTCGTTCCGCTGGAATACACCCTCAACGCCGCAGAAGCCGTCGTCAGCACCCAGCGCGACTGGGGTAATCGCAGCGACCGTAAAGCAGCGCGTACACGCTATACGCTGCAACGCGTCGGCGTGGATGTGTTCAAAGAAGAAGTCGAAAGACGCATGGGCATTAAATTTGAACCCATCCGCCCTTACGAATTCACCCACCGCGGCGACCATATCGGCTGGGTACAAGGGCATGAAGGCAACTGGCATTTGACTTTGTTTATTGAAAACGGCCGCCTACTCGATTATCCCGGCAGACCTTTGAAAACCGGCGTACGTGAAATTGCCAAAATCCATCCCGGCGACTTCCGTCTGACGGCCAACCAAAATCTGGTGGTTGCCAATGTACCGCCCGAATTGAAAGACACGATTGATAAAATCGCCAAAGATCATGGCCTTATCAGCAAATCGATTACCATCCAGCGTGAAAACTCCATGGCTTGCGTTGCCTTGCCAACTTGCCCGCTGGCAATGGCGGAGGCCGAACGCTTCCTGCCGACATTCTCCGATAAAATCGACGAAATGTTCGCCAAATACGGCTTGGAAGACGAATACATCGTTTTACGCGTAACCGGTTGCCCGAATGGTTGCGGCCGCGCCATGCTGGCCGAAATCGGCTTGGTCGGCAAAGCCGTTGGCCGCTACAACCTTTACGCAGGCGGCAACCGCGAAGGCACCCGCATCCCGCGCCTGTTTAAAGAAAATATTACCGAACCTGAAATCCTTGAAATTGTCGAAGGCTGGGTGGCCGATTGGGCGCAAAACCGACTCGATGATGAAGGCTTCGGCGATTTTGCCGTCCGCACCGGTATCGTCAAACCCGTATTGGACGCACCTCGCGATTTCTGGGCATAACGCATACAGACAGACCCACAAGTCTGCAATAAGAAAATAGAGAAGGGCTAAAGGCCGTCTGAAAAATCAGGATAACTGGTTTTCAGACGGCCTTTTATATTAGGGATGTTTATATGAAAGATAGGATATAAACCGAATTAGCGGCGACGGCCAAAGCCTCGGCCCATGCTGGGGCGGCGGTAGTTGGAAGGCTGACGCGTAGTTTCACGGTATCGTTGTTGCTGCTGGGCGTTTTGTTGCTGGGCACGCAGGGTGCGTGTATTCAGCTGTTGGCTGGTGCGTCCGTTTGGACGTGCGCTTTGATAATAGTTAGCACGGGCTTGACGGGCAATCGGGCTGTTTTGATTGCGCGCCTGTGTGAATTTATTGGCCAATGCGTTGCCGATAAATGCACCGGCTGCAGTACCCACCAAGCTTGCAGCAGCCAGCTGCCGGTAGATTGGTCGTAGATGTATTGTTGGCCGTCTGTACCGGTTACCGGTTGGCCGTTGTTACCGTTGGCTTGTGCCTCGGCAGGAATGGTGTCTTTCACAGCTTCGGGCGTGAGCTGGTAAACCGTATTGTCTTCTTGTTGGCCGTTTTGTTGTGCCAACTGTTGTTGCAATGCTTCGATTTGTTTTTGTTGCTGCTCAAGTTGCGCTTGGGTATTGTCTTTGCAGGCAGCAAGGGCGAAAGTGGAAAGGGCGGCTAAGGCAATCAGTTTTTTCATTGTTTTTTCCTGAGAGAAGTTTGTCTTTGCCGAGGTTTCGGCGGAGTGTGTTTGCCTAATATTAAACCATTTCCCTGTTTTTCAAGTGGTTTTACAAAGAATATTGGAAAGTTGCGCGGCAAATGCACGGCTGTTGGCGGCCAGGTTGCCCAGTGCAGGCATCTCGTGTTCGGTTTCGATAATCAGCAGGTTGGCAGGGCGGCGGGTGTGCAGGGACATTTGCATTTCAGCGGGAGAGAAGGGCATGTGATGGCGTTTGGCGAAGGCTTCGGCGCGTTTGTTGGCGGTTTTGAGCATGGGTAATAGGGTAATGTCCAAATGGAAACGGCGTACACCCAAAACCAAAATACGCGCCGCGAAGAAATCTGCTTCATCAGTAAAAACATTCGGACTGCTTTGATTGAAGTCGTGGCGCTCTGCGGCAATCAAAGTCGCGATGGTGCGCACTTGCGGAATCAGGGCTTCGCTGATGAGGTTGTCGGGCGTATCAGGCAAAGTGAGCGTGTTGAGCATGCTGTGGTGGCTGTTGCTGTCAACGACCATGCGGCAGGTGTGTAACATTTGAGTTTGGCTGTGGATTTTAGTTGAAGCGGTCATGGCTGTATTCCTTATTTCTTAAAAATGGGTGGATTTAAGCGGCCATGGTGGGTATAAAAAAAGCCGCTCAAATGAGGCGGCTCTGATTTGCGTATTTTCAATTTGGTCTGTTTCAGACAAGCGCAAAAAAGTACCGCACGTTTGTGTGGTACCAATAGAAGAAAGTAGCGGAGCATTGCGCGGTTTGCATGATGAAAATACGTCTTTAATGTAAAAAGTATGGAACGTAGTTTAAAACAAGAAGGCCAGTAATTTCAATATCCAATCGACAAAACCCACCAATAAATCTACAAGTTGTTGTAATCCTTCCAATTTATTTTCTTTCGAGTGAGTCAAATTTGCACAATTATAATGCAAGACAAGATAAATTGATAACAATCCGAGCAGGCTCTTTAAAAAGGCCGTCTGAAATTTAGCTTTCAGACGGCCTTTATTTTTTGTTTATCCAATCAATAAACATCGCGTTGGTAGCGTTTGTCTTCGCGCAGGTCGTTGAGATAGTCTTCGGCTTCGTCTCGGCTGAGTTTGCCTTGGGTTTCGATGACTTCGATTAGGGCGTTTTCGACATCGCGTGCCATGCGTGCGGCGTCGCCGCAGACGTAGATGTGTGCGCCTTGTTGCAGCCAGTTCCAAACTTCGGCGGCGCGTTCGGCGATTTTGTGTTGGACATAGACTTTGTGTTCGCCTTGGCGGCTCCATGCGAGGTCGGCGCGGGTGAGAAGGCCGTCTTTGCGCCAATCGCTCCATTCGAGTTGGTAGAGGAAGTCGTCAGCCAGGCGTTGGTTGCCGAAGAAGAGCCAGTTTTTGCCGCTGTCGCCATTGACGGCGCGTTGTTGCATGAAGGAGCGGAAGGGGGCGACGCCTGTACCTGCGCCGATCATGATGATGGGGATATCGCCGTTTTGCGGCAGGCGGAAGTTGGGGTTGGGTTCGACAAAGACGCGGACTTCGCTGCCTTCTTCGAGGCGTTCGCCCAAGTAGCCGGATGCTGCGCCGGTGTAGGTGTGGTCGTGGTGGTCGAAACGGACGACGCCGATGGTGAGGTGGACTTCTTCGCCGACTTCGTCTTGTGCGGAGGCGATGGAGTAAAGGCGTGGGGTTTGTGGGCGGAAGAGGCTGTATAGGGTTTGTGCGTCCAGTGGGTGCGGATAGGCTGCGAATACGCCGACGGGCGGTGTGGCGGAGAGATAGGCATCCAGTTGGGCTTTATCTGCGGCTATGGTTTTGAGTTCTTCGTTGTTTGTTAATTCGGCGTATTGTTGGACGAATGCCGGTGTGTTTTGGGTGATGTCTGCGGATTCGGTCAGGGCGGTGCGGATGTCGGTTTCGCGGCCGTCTGAAAGTTGGACGGTTTCGCTGCCGGTCAGTTGGTTGAGGTCGAGGATTTCTTGAACGAGGTCGGCGGCATTCAGCGGCCATACGCCGAGTGCGTCGCCTGCCTGATAATGCAAACCTGAGCCGCTGAGGTCGATTTCGATGTGTTCGACGTCTTTTTCTGCGGTGCGTGAGGTGATTTTTTGGCGCACGGAGAGGGTGGCTGTGTAGGGGTTTTCTTTGGTGTATGCGGTGCCGCTGCTTGGAGTGGCCGGGCTGTGTGCTGCGGTGGTTGTGCTTGGGCTTGCTGCTTGGGCGGTCAATTCGGCTACTTTGGGTACGACGGCGGCTACCCATGCGTCGGCATTTGCTTGGAACTCTAAGTCACAAATGCCCAAGTCGTTCAGACGGCCTGCGCCCAGTTCGGCAAATTTGGCATCAAAGTCTTTGCCTGCTTGGCAGAAGTTGGGATAGGAGGAGTCGCCAAGGCCTAAGACGGCAAAGGTGAGTTTGCTGAGGTCGGGTTTCTTTTTGCCGTAGATGAATTTGTACAGGGGCAGGCTTCTTCGGGCGGTTCGCCTTCGCCTTGGGTGGAGGTAACCAAAAGGACGATGTCTTCGTCGGGCAGGGTTTTGCTTTTGAAATCGCCGGCGTTGCTGAGGCGGGCTTCTACGCCGGCGGCTTGAAGTTTGGCGTGTAAGGATTCGGCAACGCTGCGTGCGTTGCCGGTTTGGGAGGCGGAGAGGACTAATACGCGGCGGCTGACTGTCGGGGCGGCTGCTTGCAGGATGGTCGGTTCGGCCGCTGCGCCGGATACGCCTTGGCTTTGCGCCCAGCAATAGCCGGAGAGCCAGGCAAGTTGGGTGGGGGATAGGGCGGAGAGTTGGGCGGAGAGTTCGGCAGGCAGTGGATTGGCTTGGCTCATTTTGTTTCCTTTGTTGGGACGGCTATAGCCGATTGTTTGAATAATGGACAGTCGCTACTTTAAACAGGCCGTCTGAAAAAAGGAAAGAATGCTTGGTTTTAATTTAAGATGATTTCGTTATATTCGGAATATAAGAAGGCCGTTTTGGTTTCAGACGGCCTTTGCGGTTTTTTAATGGCTTGAAAGTTTCATGACGATTACGCCTGAAATAATTAAGAATGCGCCGAGCCAGCGGCCGAAGTTGGCGGCATCGTTGAAAAAGGCTACGCCTACTAAAAATGCACCTGCCGCGCCTATGCCTGTCCAAACGGCATAGGCCGTCCCCATGGGTATGTTTTTTTGAGCGAGGAATAGAAAAAATCCGCTGCCGACAATGCAGGCCAGGGCGGCAGCGATGCCCTGCCAACGGTAGCCTTCTTGTTGTGCCAATTTCAGCCCCAAGGGCCAACCGATTTCCAGTATTCCGGCCAGTATCAGATAAAGCCAACTCATAATGTGTCCTGATGGTGTGTTAAGGTTTCAGACGGCCTTGGAAAGATTGTTTTCTTCCGAGAGTTCAACGCGTTGTCCGATGTCTTTAGATTGGAGTATTGTTCGACCAAGCGCGGCACATCGTCCAAGCTCATTGCAAACATCCATAAATAAGTGCTGACGGAATAGATATGGCCGGCGCTGCCATAGCCTTTAAGCGTCATGTGTATAAAGGCAAAGCCGAACAATACGCTCATCGCCATGCCGATACTGAGATAGCCTAAGGCTTCGCGGTTGGAAATCAGCACGCGTAGTTTGGCAACCCAGCCATAGTGGCGGTAGAGCTGATGCTCGTTGCCGTCGCGGATAAGGTGGTTGTCGCGTTCAAGCCGGTTGTTCAAACGGAAATATAGGTTTTCGCTGATGGCGGCAAAACGCGGCAGCAACCATAAAAACAGGGCAAGTATCGCAACAGCCAATACGCCCACCCAAAATTCCAATATCAGCAACATCATACATGCACCGAAGATGGAGACCAGCGAAGTAGCAGCGATGGGCAGGTGTTCTTCAAAGAAACTGACAAACTCACGCGATAGGGCGACGCGTGCGGTAATGGCGGAATGCGGTACTTCTCGTTTGCGCTGTTCCAAGACGACCGGAACGGCTATTTCAGTATAGATTTGGTAAATGTGCGCGTATCGGCTATCCTTCGGGCGGCGCCGATTATCCACATCAATAAAACCACCACACCATACAACATTGCCTGCCAGACTTTGCCTGCCATAACGGCATTAATCGCCCAGCCGCCAAACACGGGATATACCAGTAAGAGCAGATTATCCAAGCCGACGAGAGAGAAGGTTGTGATGAGTTTGCGGCGGTGTGTTTGACCGATGTGTTTCAACATTTTCCACATGGTTGCCCTCCTTATTTAGTATTGAGGGTTTGCGCCATTAATTCGGCTAATGCGTCCAAATCGGCAAACAGTCGGGCTGCACGTTTTTCACCGAAGGCGGTAAAAATTCGTTTGCTGAATTCCTGCATGTTTTGCACCAATGGTGCGGCGGATTCTTTGCCTTGCTCGGTCAGTGACAATAAACGTTCGCGTTTGTCTTGTTCGCTTTCGTGAAATGTCAGCAAGCCTTGTTCCGCCAGCGTTTTGCATGTGCCGGAAACGGTTTGCTTGGGCAGGCTCCATTCTTCGCCTATGTATTTTTGAGTGCGGCTGCCTTCGGTGGCCAAGGTGTAGAGAACGGCGAAGGTATTGTAGTTGGTGTTTTGCTGTTTAATCCATTGGTCAAATGCGCTGTCTATGTGGCTGATGCGCATACCGAGTTGGTCGAGCTGATTCATAAATTGGTCTCAATATTGACTAATTGGGTGCGGATTATAGTCATGTTTAGGACTAATTGCAAATAGAGGGCCGTCTGAAACAATCATTTTCAGACGGCCTTGAAACCGTTAAAATAATTAATGTAGAAACGATATATTCAAACTACGATAAACCTAATAAAACCATCTTCAGCACATACGCCATGATTCATTTCTTATCTCAAAACATCTCCTCTAAACAAGCCACTGCCATCGGGCTGCTTGCCGTTGCTTTGTGGAGCTTTGTCATTTCTCTGATACGCTCTTTGAGCCTGCATATGGGGGCAGTGGGCGGCGCGGCAATGATGTACACCCTGTCTACCGTATTGATTTGGTTGATTTTCGGCAGGCCGCATTTGCGTAATTACAACCGCAGCTATTTGCTTTGGGCAAGCATTTTTTTTGTCGGTTGCGAACTGTGTTTGTCGTTGTCGGTCGGTTTTGCCCAAAATGCCCGACAGACGGTTGAGATCGGCATGGTCAATTATTTGTGGCCGACGTTTACTATTTTTAGGCGCGGTCTGTTTCAACGGGCAGCCGGCAAAATGGTGGATAGGCATAGGCTTTGTATTGTCGTTTTTTTCGGGATTGCCACGGTATTGGGCGGCGACGGCGGATTGTCGCTTTCGAGGGATTTATCACAATGTCCGCACCAATCCTGTCGGTTATCTGATGGCATTGGCCGATGCACTTTTTTTGGGCGGCATATTGCACGCTGACGGCGCGCGTGAAGGCGGAAGGAAGCAGCGTAGGCTTTTTCTTTATGCTGGTGTCGCTGTTTTTGTGGGCGGAATATTTTATCGGCGGGACACACAGTCTGAATTTTGATGCGGAGTCCGTCGGCTATGCCCTGGCCGCCGCGTCTTGCATGGGTTTGGGCTATGCGGTTTGGAATATCGGTATTTCGCGCGGGAATATGACGGTATTGGCGGGCGCATCTTATTTTATCCCTGTGTTTTCCGCGTTAGTGTCTTCGTTTGTCATCAGTGCGCCGCTGTCTGTACAGTTTTGGCAGGGGGCAGGGATGGTGTGCGCAGGTTCGGTTGTTTGTTGGTTGGCCACGCGCCGAAAATCGATATAACAAAAATATCTTTTTTAACAACCAAACATTCTTTCCCATTTTCAGACGGCCTGTTTAAAGTAGAGACCAGTTTGAGAAATCACGAGAAATAGGAAAGAACCATGACCGCAACTACCGCCCCGCTTTTGCGCTTCATCACCGCCGGCAGCGTCGATGACGGCAAATCCACCCTCATCGGCCGCCTGCTCTACGACAGCAAAACCCTGCTGACCGACCAGCTCGACAAACTCAACCGCGCCGCCGAAAACGGAGAAACGCCCGACTTCGCTAGCCTGACAGACGGCCTTGCCGCCGAGCGCGAACAAGGCATTACCATTGATGTGGCCTACCGTTATTTTGCCACGCCCAAACGCAAATTCATTATTGCCGACACGCCGGGACACGAGCAATACACGCGCAATATGGTTACAGGCGCATCGACCGCCGATGCCGCCATCGTCCTGATAGACGCAACGCGCGTCGATTTTTCCGGCAGCGAACCTGTCCTCCTGCCGCAGACCAAACGCCACAGCGCAATTTTGAAGCTCTTGGGCTGCCCCAACATCATCGTCGCCGTCAACAAACTCGACCTGCTCGACTTTGACGAAGCCAAATATCAAGCCATTACCGAGGCTTACCGCAAACTGGCGGAACAAATCGGCCTCCAAGCCCAAATCCACTTCCTGCCCATCAGCGCCTTAAAAGGCGATAATATCGTCAATGCCAGCAGCCAAACCCCGTGGTATCAAGGTTTGCCGCTTCTGCCTTTGCTTGAAAGCCTGCCCGTCAACCGTCAAAATGCCGCCGACCAAGCCGCGCATTTTCCCGTACAACGCGTGGCGCGCCAAGACGGCAGCAGCAGCGACGACTTCCGCGGTTATCAAGGCAGATTGGAAGCAGGCCGTCTGAAAGTGGGCGATGAAGTCAAAGTCCTGCCCAGCGGTCATGTTGCCAAAAGTTGCCGAAATCTACAATGCCAACGGTAAAACCGAATCTGCCGAAGCAGGGGAAGTATTGACCGTCGTTTTGGATACGGACATCGATATTTCACGCGGCAACAGCATTGTTGCAATCGACAGCGCCATTGTTCCCGAACAACAATTCCAAGCCGCGCTTTGCTGGTTTGACGATATTCCGCTCAATCTGCGCCGCAAATATTTGCTGAAACACACGACCCAAACCACGCCCGTAAAAATCAGCGAAATTGCCTACGTTTGGGACGTCAATACCCTCAGCCGGGTCGAATCCGCCGAAACGCTCAAGCTCAACGACATCGGCAGCGTCAGCCTCAAAACCCAGCAGCCGCTCGCCGCTGCTGCATACGAAGACAACCATGCACAAGGCGCGTTTATTTTTGATTGACGAAGCCACTAACCATACCGTCGCTGCAGGGCATGATACGCAAAGTCAGCGAAACAAACAGTTTTGAAATTTAAAAGAAAGTCGCAATAAAAAAGGCCGTCTGAAGTTTCAGACGGCCTGTTATTTCATCCAAGGGGAAATGCTTATGCGCCGTAAACCGGATATTTATTGCACAGAGCAGTCACTTGTTCGCGGACTTTGGCAAGGTTGGCTTCGTCTTCAGGGTTGGCTAATACGTCGGCAACCAAGTTCGCCAATACGCGCGCGTCGGCTTCGTTAAAGCCGCGTGTGGTCATGGCGGCGGAGCCGATGCGGATGCCGGAGGTAACAAATGGTTTTTCCGGATCATTCGGGATGGCGTTTTTGTTGACGGTGATGTGTGCTTTGCCCAAAGCGGCTTCGGCGGCTTTGCCGGTGATTTTCATCGGTTGCAGGTCAACGAGGAAAACGTGGCTTTCGGTGCGGCCGGAAACGATGCGCAAACCGCGTTTAACCAACTCTTCCGCCATAGCTGCGGCATTGATTTTTACTTGTTTCGCGTATTGTTTGAACTCGGGTTGCAACGCTTCTTTAAACGCAACGGCTTTGGCGGCAATAACGTGCATCAGCGGACCGCCTTGCAGGCTTGGGAAGATGGCGGAATTCAACGCTTTTTCGTGGGTATTATCACGGCACAAAATCACACCGCCGCGAGGGCCGCGCAGGGTTTTGTGGGTGGTGGTGGTGACGAAGTCGCAGAATGGTACGGGGTTGGGATATTCACCGCCGGCAATCAGGCCGGCGTAGTGTGCCATGTCAACAAAGAGGTAGGCACCGACTTTATCGGCGATTTCGCGGAATTTTGCCCAATCGATTTGCAGTGCGTAGGCAGATGCGCCGGCCACAATCATTTTGGGTTTGTGTTCAAGCGCCAAGCGTTCGACTTCGGCATAATCGAGAACTTCGTTTTCATCCAAACCATAAGTAATGGCATTGTAGAGTTTGCCGGAAATATTGACGCTGGCACCGTGGGTCAAGTGACCGCCGTGTGCCAGAGACATGCCCAAAATGGTGTCGCCCGGTTTTAAAACAGAAGCATATACGGCTTGGTTGGCTTGCGAGCCGGAGTGTGGTTGGACGTTGACATATTCTGCGCCAAACAATTCTTTAGCGCGGTCAATCGCCAATTGTTCAACAATATCAACGTATTCGCAGCCGCCGTAGTAGCGTTTGCCCGGATAGCCTTCGGCGTATTTGTTGGTCAATTGCGAACCCTGGGCTTCCATAACGGCGCAGCTGACGTAGTTTTCTGAAGCAATCAGCTCGACATGGTCTTGCTGGCGTTGGTCTTCTTGGGCGATGGCGGCTGCCAGATCGGGGTCATATTGTGCGAGGGTAACGCTTTTTGAAAACATGTTCTCGGTTCCTTTGTGTTGGGCTGAAAATAAGGGATGGAGTACTGCGGATTGGTTCAAGATGAACTATTTTTCTTACATTGTCAACAATTTCATCAGGCATTTGGTTTCAGACGGCCTGGAGCTGAAGGATTCATTTGAAAATATCGTCTTGTTTTAAATGAAAATCCATTTTTTCCAAAAGCGCGGCCAAATCGGCTTCGGCTTGGGCGGCTTGAAGATTTTTTGCCAGCTCGGCCATGGCCGCCGCATTTAAACGCTCTTTCTCCAGCCGTAGGGCTTCTTCGCTGAAGATTTTGATATTGTCTGCCGATTCGGCGGCATCTATTTTTTCAAATGGATAAAACGATTCTTCGTGCACGGCCAAACCGTCGGGCAGGGGCGCGGCATGGTTGAAATCGGCATCATTGACCGGCATCCATGAAGGATGGTTTTCAAGCAGGATAAATTGTCCGTCCATGCCGTTGATATGACGGAATAGGGTGGTTCGGCCATTGTGTAAACGCATAAGCCCGATTGTATGCCCAAGTCGGCAAACCGTCTATAAACCCGTTTCTTTCCATTGGGACGATGGCTAATGTTGATATTATTAATTTTGACATAAAGCAGTTTCGGCTTAAAAAAGACTGGATAAAACGCCCGTGTTTGTTATAATGAAGCTAAAGATTAATTCGTCCTAGTTTTTGGCAGCAGTACTTTTTTATTTAATTAACAAGAGAGGAAAACAAATGTTTCCAGAATATCGCGATCTGATTTCTAAACTGAAACAAGAGGATGCACACTTTGCCCGTTTGTTTGAGGAGCACAACGAGCTGGACGATAAAATTACCGGTTTGGTGAATAACGTGGTAACCAGCGGCTCCGAAGAAATCGAGGAGCTGAAAAAAGCCAAACTCAAACTCAAAGACGAATTGTATGCCCTTTTGCAAAAAGCAGCAGGCAAATAATTAAAATTTGAATAAGGCCGTCTGAACGGTATGATGGAAATCTCAGATTCCCTTTCATTCCGGTTCAGACGGCCTTTTTAATTATTAGGCATTTGGTTATTTTTATTGGCTTAATTTAACGAATAATTGTAAATCACTCTTAATTGCATTGAAAACTCTGTTAAGTTTATTTAAAATCTCGAATAATTTTTATTTTGATTTTAACAAACAAAGTTAAAGAGAAACGATGCAATGAAAACATTCACACTCGCCATTTTGCCTTTGGCATTAATCAGCGCATTCTCTCACGCTGCTGAAGAGAAAGCTGCCGAACAGGCTGAAGTCGATACCGTTTACGTTACTGCCGAGAAGCAACTGCAACAGTCGCTGGGCGTATCGCGTATTTCAAAAGACGACATCGACAAGCGTCCGGCAGTCAACGATATTTCCGAATTTGTCCGCACCATGCCGGGCGTCAACCTGACCGGCAATACAGCGACGGGTCAGCGTGGCAACAAACGCCAAATCGACTTGCGCGGTATGGGCCCTGAAAACACATTGATTCTGATTGACGGCAAGCCTGTAAATTCGCGCCAATCCGAGCGTATCAGTATGCGCGGTGAACGCAATACGCGCGGCGACAGCAACTGGGTGCCGGTTGAAGAAATTGAATCCATTACCGTTTTGCGCGGTCCGGCGGCAACACGTTACGGCTCCGGCGCGATGGGCGGCGTGGTCAATATTGTTACCAAAAAAGTGTCTAAAGAATTAAAAGGCCAAGTCAATCTTTACGCCAATCAGCCGCAAGACAGCAAAGAAGGCGCAACCCGCCGTATCGGCTTCAATTTGAGCGGTCCGATTATTCAAGATACTTTGGGCTTCCGCATTTACGGCAACCTGAATAAAACGGATGCAGATGCAGCCGATATCAATGCCGGACACGGCAACGACAGCGCGGCCGGTGTCGAAGGCGTACGCAATAAAGACATTGCAGGCCGTCTGCAATGGAAAATCAGCCCTGCGCAAACATTGATTTTAGACAGCAGCTACAGCCGTCAGGGCAATATCTACAACGGCGATACGCAAAACAGCAATCCACGTTCCGCTTTGGTTAATTCTTTAGCTGACGGCAAAGCCGAAACTGCCCGTCTATATCGTTCCGCTTATTCTTTAACGCATGACGGCGCATGGGAATGGGGCGATACCAAAAACGTGATCAGTTATGAGCGTACAGTCAACAGCCACTTGCCGGAAGGTTTGGCCGGTGGTCCTGAAGGCAGCTATACAGGTTTGGATTTGTTCAAAGCCGTCTGAAAAACCTGCGTTTCAGCAGCGAAGCGAATATTCCGTTTAAACTCGGTGTTGATAATGTGTTGACGGTCGGCGCAGAATTTACGGACAGTAAGTTGGATGATCCTGCTTCCAATAGTCAGGGATTTAAAGACCAAGGTAAAACTGATGTGTTTGACGGTATTTCAGCGGTACGCGGCGGTAAGGCATCGCAACGTAACTGGGCAGCTTACGTTGAAGACAATATTTCGTTGACCGACAAAACCCATCTGATTCCGGCCATCCGTTTCGACCACAACAGTGACAGCGGCAGCAACTGGAGTCCGGCGTTGAACTTCTCGCATCAAATCGGCGAAAACTGGTTGGTCAAAGGCGGTATTGCCCGTGCGTATAAAGCGCCAAATCTGTATCAAACCAATCCTGACTTTATCCTGTACACGCGCGGTCAAGGTTGTCCAATTGATGCGCCGGGCAGTGTCCGTTGCTACTACATGGGTAATAATAATTTGAAACCCGAAACCAGTATCAATAAAGAGATTGGCCTTGAGTTCAATAAAAACGGCTGGCAGGCTTCTGCGACCTATTTCCACAACGCGTACCGCAACAAAATCGTGATTGGTGAAAATATCATTGCCACCAGCAATATCGGCAACTGGCTTTTGCAATGGGAAATACGCCGAAAGCGACTATTTCGGGTATCGAAGGCAACTTGGTGATTCCGTTGCATGACACACTCAAATGGAGCAACAATTTCACTTACATGCACAAATCCGAAGATTATCAAGGCAATCCATTGTCTTTGGTACCGAAACACACCATCAACAGCACGCTGTCTTGGACACCAAACGAACGTTTTGATGCCAACCTTACCTTTACCCACTACGGCCGTACCAAACCGCGTGGCGTGGCGATTAATAGACTGGAACGAGACGGTAATCCTCGTGCAGGGGTTACTCCTTTGACTTCCGAACATAACCAAACCCAAGTCGGCTCTTACGGTATTTGGGGCATCAATGCAGGCTACAACTGGAACAAACGCGTGGCCGTCCGTGGCGGTGTCAGCAACCTGTTCAATAAAAAACTGTACCGCACAACTGCCGGCGCACAAACATACAACGAACATGGCCGTGCTTTCTACGGCAGTTTGAAAGTGTCGTTTTAAGCAGTAGCGTATTAAACAAGGCCGTCTGAAATGGTGTGAAATGAAATCAAGGATTTCTGACACTGGGTTTCAGACGGCCTTTTTATTTGGATTTTTAGCAGTCTTTGTTGTTACGGAATTTGCTTCTCTTTTAGAAAAAAATAAAAGGGCGGTATTCGCCGCCCTGAAAATCCAAACCGCTTATTCAACCCAAGTCACCATTTCTTCAATTGGTTTGCGTGCTTTTTTGGTAATTTCTTTGGCGCGATAGCCGAATGTTGCCGCTACGGATACGCCCCATTCGTTGGCATCAAACAGGCCTTCTGCCGCCAATACTTCGTTCATTTTGTCGTAGTTGAAGCCTTCGATTGGGCAGGAATCGATGCCGATGGCTGCTGCTCCAGTGAGCATATTGGCCAAAGCAATATAGGTTTGCTTGCTGCTCCAGTCAAAGAGTGCGCGTTGGTCGTCGGCAATTTTTATGTCAGTTTCCTGAAAGCTTTTATATTTTGCCAACGCTTTCCAGCTGCTCGCCTTGCAAGCCCCTGCGTTCGGCAACGCTGCGGAAGAACGGGGTATCGTAACGGGCATTTTTCTTGGCAAGGATAATGACCAGATGGCTGCAGTCGTCCAGTTGCGATTGCATACCCCAGCTGAAAGGTTTGAGCTTTTCTCTCAAGGCTTTGTTTTGGATAACCAAAAATTTCCATGGCTCGGAGCCGACAGAGCTGGGCGAGAGGCGGGCAAATTCTAAAATCGCTGCAAAATCTTCTTGGCTGATTTTTTTGTCGGGATCGTAATAACGGGTGGAGCAGCGATTTTCGAATACTTGCAGCATTTGTTCGCGTGTAATTTTACTCATTGGTTTTTCCTAATAAATGAAGATGTTATTTTGACCGTTTTGCCGATATCCTGTTTACGTGAATTGAAGGAGGAAACAGGATAGGGCAGCACCATGTTAAATCAAACCCTGCGGTTAGGCTATCTTTTAATTTTGAACTTCGCAGAAAAAATCGATTAAGTATCAATATGAATATAAAAAGGCCGTCTGAAATTTTAAAAGTAAAGTTTCAGACGGCCTTTGATTTCAAATCCTGATTACAGATGCGGATTCATCAGGTTTTCAGGAGAGAGGATGCGGTTGAGCTCTTCTTCGCTCAACAGGCCGCGCTCCAGTACGACTTCGCGCACGCCTTTGCCGGTTTGGGCGCAGATTTTGCCGACCAAATCGCCGTTGTGGTGGCCGATGTACGGATTCAGATAAGTGACCAAACCGATGGAGTTGAAAACATAGCGTTCGCAGATTTCGCGGTTGACCGTAATGCCTTTGACGCATTTCGGACAAGTTGACCGCGGCGTTGCCCAAGAGGGAAATGGTTTCAAACATACATTGGGCGATGACCGGCTCCATGACGTTCAGCTGCAATTGACCTGCTTCGGCTGCGAAAGTGATGGTGGTGTCGTTGCCGATGACTTTGAAGCAGACTTGGTTGACGACTTCGGGAATTACCGGATTGACTTTGGCCGGCATGATGGATGAACCGGCCTGCAATTCAGGCAGGTTGATTTCTTTCAAACCGGCGCGCGGACCGGAAGAGAGCAGGCGCAAGTCGTTACAGATTTTGGACAGTTTGACGGCTGTGCGTTTCAATGCGCCGTGTACCATCACATATGCGCCGCAGTCTGAGGTCGCTTCGATCAGGTTTTCAGTCAGTTTGCAAGGCAGGCCGCTGACTTCGGAGAGTTTCTCAACGACTAAAGCCGCATAGCCTTTGGGTGTATTCACGCCTGTGCCGATGGCGGTGGCGCCGAGGTTGACTTCAAGCAGCAGGGAGCGGGTGCGGTCGAGGTTGAGGATTTCTTCTTCCAGCAACACTTGGAAAGATTGGAATTCTTGTCCGGCCGTCATCGGTACGGCATCTTGAAGCTGGGTGCGGCCCATTTTCAAACGTCTTTAAACTCTTCAGCTTTGGCGGCAAAGGCGTTTTTCAAGATGGCCAGTTTGTCGAGCAATTCGCCGATGCTGTAATACACGGCAAGGCGGAAGCCGGTAGGATAGGCGTCGTTGGTGGATTGGCTGGCATTGACATGGTCCATCGGATTGACGATGTCGTAGCGGCCTTTTTCGTATCCCAACACTTCCAGCGCAAGGTTGGCAATGACTTCGTTGGTGTTCATGTTAACCGAAGTACCGGCGCCGCCTTGGTACACGTCGGACGGGAATTGGTCGAGGCAGCGGCCTTTGACCAATACTTCGTCGCAGGCTTTTTCAATGGCGGCCGCGATTTCCGGCTTGATGGCACCCAATGCGCCGTTGGCTTGCGCGGTGGCTTTTTTAACCATCACCATGCTGCGGACAAATTGCGGTACGTCGGAAATTTTTTGCGTGGAAATTTTAAAGTTTCAATGGCGCGCAGCGTGTGGATACCCCAATAAACATCAGCGGGGATTTCGCGGTCGCCCAATAAATCGTGTTCGATTCGTACAGTCATTTCTCTTACCTTCTCGTATAGTTGTGTTGGTGTGCGTTATGCGTTTGGAACATTAGCCCAGTTCGGCAAGATTGTCCAGTCGGTAAGGCTTAATCGTCAGGGTGAAAACGTGCCGCTTCGCGCTCTTTCGCGGCTGTCTCTTTATCTTTCAATTTCGCACCCAGTCCCAACATTTTTTCATATTCGGATTGCGGCGTGCCATCCTCTTCCATGCCGAATGCGCTGGCATTGACCCAAAGGGAAAGCAGGGAAACGATGAAGGCGAAAAAACCAACGATATACCAAAACATTTTTTTCTTCCTTGTGTGTCTGCGTGTGCAGATTGTTGTGGTTTGTAAAGATATGAATGTAGCACAAACACGGTTGGGTTTAAATTCTTCTCCCGCATCCTTTCATTGATTTACCTGTAAGTGTTTAGAAAGGAAAAGGCCGTCTGAAAAGTAAGACTTTTCAGACGGCCTTGGGGCTTTGTCGGGAAGATTAGCCGCCGCATGCGCCGCAGCAACCGCCTTCGCCATGGCCGCCGCGTTTTTCTTCGTTGTTGACAACGGGCAGCTCGGTTTCTTCGGTTTGCTCTTTTTTATCTTCAGGCAAATCGTTTACTTTGATTTTGTTTTCTTCAGCCATGATATATCCTTTCAATGGATTAGGGAGTGGAAAGATTCATAAAGATAGCATCTTTAAAGCGATAAACCAAGTAGTGCAAAACGGTCTTGTGATAATGCCATGACTTGGAACAATAAATTTGATTGTAAAAGCGTGAAGGCCGTCTGAAGGAATCTTTAGGATGCGTGTTGGTTTCTGTGGTTTGGAATGATGGCCGTAAGATTTGTGAATGTTTGGGTTTCAGGGTTGAACTGACATGGATTTCAAAAAACAATACAATGTTATCATCATCTGGAAACCGCCAATTGATCGGAGCATATATGTATTCACACCACAGCGAACGCCATTTCAGCGACCGCAACAACTGGCTTCGGGCAAGCGTATTGGGGGCCAATGACGGCCTGATTTCCACTGCCTCGCTGCTGACGGGCGTAGCCGCCGCCGCGCCTGATTTCCAAACCCTGCTGTTGACCGGTGTTTCGGCGCTGATCGGGGGAGCGGTATCGATGGCGGCGGGGGAGTACGTTTCCGTGTCCAGCCAATCGGATACGGAAAGCCGATTTGCACAAAGAACGCCACGAATTGGCAAATAATCCTGATGCGGAGTTGGAGGAACTGACTGAAATTTACCGCCGCCGCGGTTTGTCCGGCGCGCTTGCCGCCGAAGTCGCGCAAGCCTTGATGGAACACGATGCACTTGCCGCCCACGCGCGCGACGAAATCGGCATTACCGAAGCCTCGGCAGCCCGTCCCATGCAGGCTGCGCTGGCTTCTGCCGCTTCATTTTGTGCCGGCGCGATTTTGCCTTTACTGGTCGCATTGACAGCTTCTGGTGCCATTGTTCCGGCCTTGGCAGTCTCCACTTTGTTCGGCCTGGCATTACTGGGTTATGTCTCCGCCAAACTGGGCGGAGCGCCTGTTGTTCCTGCGGTTATACGCGTGTGCCTTTGGGGCGTGGCGGCATTGGCGATAACCGGGTTTATTGGAAAATTGGCAGGCGTGGCCGTCTGATTGTAAGGTCTTGTATTCTTTTAAACCTGTATCCAGTAAAATTGAAAATTAATTTGCTTACTAAGGGCCGTCTGAAAAATTTTCAGACGGCCTGCGGTGCTTGTATTGACTTATTGCACACTGTTTCTGTCATGACCTATCCGATTCCCAAACCCCGTGAAAAATCCCGTTGGCTCAATCTTTCGCAAGGCTCGCTGCCCTTGGCTTTGGCGCGTTATCTGCCGCATAAGCGGCTCAAAGTCGTGCTGACCCAAGATGCGGAACAGGCGTTGCGCCTTCAGACGGCCTGGCTGTTTTTCCGTCCGCACGATACGGCGGTGTTCCTGCCGGACTGGGAAACGCTGCCTTACGAGCGTTTTTCGCCTCATCAGGATTTGGTGTCGGAGCGGCTCTCGGCGTTGTGGCAGATTAAAAGCGGCGCGGCGGACGTGTTGTTCGTGCCGGTTGCCACGGCGATGCAGAAGCTGCCGCCCGTGCCGTTTCTGGCGGGGCGCACGTTTTGGCTGAAAACGGAGCAGACTTTGGATATAGGCCGTCTGAAAACCGATTTGGTGGATGCGGGCTACAACCATGTTTCCCATGTTGTCGCGGCGGGCGAGTTTGCCGTGCGCGGCGGCATTGTCGATTTGTTCCCGATGGGCAGCGAAATGCCGTACCGCATCGATTTGTTCGACGATGAAATCGACAGCATCAAAACTTTTGACACCGAAACGCAGCGCACCATTTCCCCCCCGTTTCCGAAATCCGCCTGCTGCCGGCGCACGAGTTCCCCACCGACAGCGAGGCGCAAAAGATTTTCCGCAGTCGCTTCCGCGAGGAAGTCGATGGCAATCCGAACGATGCGGCTGTGTACAAAGCCGTCAGCAACGGCCACTTCGGCGCGGGCGTGGAATATTATCTGCCGCTGTTTTTTGAAAACGAGCTGGAAACGCTGTTTGACTATATCGGCGAAGATGCGCTGTTTGTCTCTTTGGGCGATGTTCACGCCGAGGCAAACCGTTTTTGGAGCGACGTCAAATCGCGTTACGCCATGGCGCAGGGCGACGAAACCTATCCGCCTTTGCTTCCACAGCATTTGTATCTTTCTGCCGATGTATTCGCAGGCCGTCTGAAAAACTACGGACAAGTGCTGCCCGATGTTTCCGGCAAGGAACACACCCTGCCCGACCTTGCCGTCAACCGCCAATCCGACGAGCCTTTGCAGGCATTGAAGGATTTTCAGACGACCTTTGAAGGACGGATTTTGCTGTGTGCCGAAAGTTTGGGACGGCGCGAAACCATGCTCGGCTTCTTGCAGCAAAACGGTTTGAAAGCCAAAAGCGTGTCCGACTGGCAGGCTTTTTATCGGCGCACGAGCCGCTGATGATTACAGTGGCGCCGTTGGCTTACGGGTTTAAATTAGAAGATCAAAACATCGCGGTCATCACCGAATCCGATCTCTATCAATACGTCGCCCGCTCGCGCAAACATCATCGCAAGAAACACGCCGCCGTTTCAGACGGCCTGTTACGCGACCTTGCCGAAATCAATATCGGCGATCCCGTCGTTCACGAAGAACACGGCATCGGCCGATATATGGGCTTGGTAACGATGGATTTGGGCGGCGAAACCAACGAAATGATGTTGCTCGAATACGCGGGCGAAGCGCAGCTTTATGTACCTGTTTCGCAACTGCATTTAATCAGCCGCTACTCCGGTCAGGCGCATGAAAACGTCGCCCTGCACAAGCTCGGCAGCGGCGCGTGGAACAAGGCGAAACGCAAGGCCGCCGAAAAAGCGCGCGACACCGCCGCCGAGTTGCTCAATCTCTACGCCCAACGCGCCGCCCAATCGGGACACAAGTTTGAAATCAACGAGTTGGACTATCAGGCGTTTGCCGACGGCTTCGGCTACGAAGAAACCGAAGACCAGGCCGCCGCCATCGCCGCTGTGATTAAAGATTTGACGCAGGCGAAACCGATGGACCGCCTCGTGTGCGGCGATGTCGGCTTCGGCAAAACCGAAGTCGCCCTACGCGCCGCGTTTGTGGCGGTAATGGGTGGCAAACAGGTCGCCGTACTCGCCCCGACCACACTTCTGGTCGAGCAGCACGCGCAAAACTTCGCCGACCGTTTCGCCGATTTCCCCGTAAAAGTCGCCAGCCTTTCGCGTTTCAACAACAGCAAAGCCACCAAAGCCGCGCTCGAAGGCATGGCGGACGGTACGGTCGATATCGTTATCGGCACGCACAAATTGGTTCAGGACGACATCAAATTCAAAAATTTAGGACTGGTCATCATCGATGAAGAACACCGTTTCGGCGTGCGCCAGAAAGAGCAGCTCAAACGCCTGCGCGCCAATGTCGACATCCTCACCATGACCGCCACGCCGATTCCGCGCACCCTCAGCATGGCGCTCGAAGGCCTGCGCGACTTCTCGCTGATTACCACCGCGCCCAGCCGCCGCCTCGCCGTCAAAACCTTTGTCAAACCCTTCAGCGAAGGCAGCGTGCGCGAAGCCGTATTACGCGAACTCAAACGCGGCGGGCAGGTATTTTTCCTGCACAATGAAGTGGATACCATCGAAAACATGCGCGAGCGGCTGGAAACCCTGCTGCCCGAAGCCCGCATCGGCGTGGCACACGGACAACTGCGCGAGCGCGAGCTGGAACAAGTCATGCGCGACTTTTTGCAGCAAAGATTCAACGTGTTGCTCTGCTCCACCATCATCGAAACCGGCATCGACATCCCCAACGCCAACACCATCATCATCAACCGCGCCGACAAATTCGGGCTGGCGCAACTGCACCAGCTTCGCGGGCGCGTCGGCCGCAGCCACCACCAAGCCTACGCCTACTTGCTCACGCCCGAATACATCACCAAAGACGCAGAAAAACGCCTCGACGCCATTGCGGCGGCAGACGAACTCGGCGCAGGTTTCACCCTCGCCATGCAGGATTTGGAAATCCGCGGCGCAGGCGAAATCCTCGGCGAAGGGCAATCCGGCGAAATGATGCAGGTCGGCTTCACGCTCTACACCGAAATGCTCAAACAAGCCGTGCGCGACCTCAAAAAAGGCCGCCAGCCCGATCTCGACGCACCGCTGGGCATCACCACTGAAATCAAACTGCACAGCCCGGCATTATTGCCTGAAGACTACTGCCCCGACATCCACGAGCGCCTCGTCCTCTACAAACGCCTCGCCGTCTGCGAAACCGTGCAACAAATCAACGCCATACACGAAGAACTCGTCGACCGCTTCGGCCTGCCCGAACAACCCGTCAAAACCCTCATCGAAAGCCACCACTTACGTCTTGCAGCAAAAGAATTGGGCATTGACGCCATTGATGCGACCAGCGAAGCGGTAACGGTAACCTTTGGCAAAAACAACAATGTCGATCCAACCGAAATCATCCTGCTGATTCAGAACGACAAAAAATATCGCCTTGCCGGCGCGGATAAGCTGCGATTTACCGCAGAGATGGAAAATATCGAAGTGAGGATTAATACAGTGAAGAACGTATTGAAGACTTTGAAAGAAAGGGTGATGGTTAAGTAAGGAAGGAGGAAAAAAGGCCGTCTGAAAAAGGTGCAGGCTGCTTTTTAAGGCGTTGAAATAGCAAAAAAGTAGTCTGCACTAGGCTATATTATTAATTATTTTATTATAATTTATGCATATGGGGCGTAACATGGATAATTTGCTACTGAATTTATTATTTTCTTTTTTATTATTCTTTATATCAAATTGGTTTGGTAAGAGATCAATAAAATTTGGATATCACCAATTGTCATTTGACAGTAGTGAAGAACAACCTATATTTAATATATTATATCGATCTTTTACTCCTGTTGTTTTTCATATTAGTAGTATCAGTTTTTTTAGATAAAATAAATCTTTTTATTTGACGAAAAAAATATTTATATAACAACAATATTTTATTTCTTAATCAGATTTATTTTTTTATCTTAATCATAGGTAGATTAAAAAAATTACAAACTGGGTAAAATATATTCTAACAGCTTTTATTTCTATATTTATTTCATATATTGTTTATAAAAAAATTTTTATTGAAAAAAAGATACTTCCCTTTTGCCAACGGAACAAGAAATTACAACAGCATTGTGGTTTTGCGATTATTGGTTATATATATAAAGTTATTAAAGATATTTCAATATCATCTTTGGATAATAGTAGGAAATTAAATTATGTAAAAGCATAAGCACGATTGTTTTTTTCTCATAAATATGGTTCTATTATTGAAGAAGCAATTGGGACTGATATAGATAATAGCATTATTGAAAAACAAAAAGCATTAATATATTCGATTTTAATTTATGAAGACTTTAATAGACATATATTATGTAGGTTTATGGAAAGATTACTTTTTGGGACTGGTAGAATTAAAACATCTGGCATTATGCAGGTAACTTCAGACGTATATTTATCTAATCAAGATAGCGTAAAAAAAGGGGCATGTATCTTAATTGAAAAATATAACGAAGTGTACAAAGATAAATATAATGATACTCAAGATAAAAATCACAGCCTATATGCAGCCAGAAGAGAGAGTATTAAACATTATAATCCTGATATATCATATATTAATGAGGTTGAGTCGATTTATAATTTATTAGAAGTTATATATCCGAAATCTTCAGATATATATGAATGTGATGGTGAGTAATTAGTAAGTCATATAATGTAAATTAATTACTTCAGTAGCGTCAAACAAAGAATGCGGTAGCATGCATAAAACCTTTCGGTAGCGTGTGTACGGTACGCACGCATGTGGATTTTAAGTGAAAATACAGAAACAGTATGAAATAAAGGCCGTCTGAAAATACTGAAACTGTCAGTGATTGAAAATTGAGCCTAAGGTTACTAAATCGAGCAGGGAATTATTATGAAAATAAGGGCAATGATACTGAGTATTGCAGGCTTGATATTATCCGGTTGCTTTTTCTCTAATGATGAAATTAAGTTGAATGATATTCGGAATTTTAAAATTACTGTCAAGGAAGCTAAGGAGGATAGGCTGGCTCATTTGACAGGCTTATTAGGCAATAGTGCAATGGGTATTTCGGATATCAAAACAACTAGCCGCAACGATGAGCTGAATATTACTTTATTTCAAAAATTAGCAGGTTCGGAATACTCAGGAATATTAAATAAAGAAATTGCTCTTGAAAGTAATATCAAGAAGATTACTTATGGTTCTAAACACGAGATTATATGGCAAGACTAAAAATACAATAAAGGCTGTCTGAAAATTGAATTTCAGACGGCCTTTAAATTATAAATAGATAGATTTTTTTGGCTATTCTATTTCGGCAACATTTTAAGATGTTTCTGCGCAGAAAAAGGAATACAGCAACTGTATCATCTCGGTTACCCTCGGGTCGGCAATGTAATATTGCCGTTCCCGATGGTTCACTTCAAATGATACCAAACCGGCTTCACGTAATAGGGCTAATTGGCTGGACATTGCCGCTTGCGGCAGTCCGGATGATTCAGCCAACTCGGTTACATTGTGCGGCTTTTCATGTAGTTTGCACAATACGGCGAGACGGTTGGGATTGGCCAGTAGTTTGAGAAAAGCGGTGGCTTCTTCGTAGGGAGGTTGATTGTCTGCAATGGTCATTTTTCACGCTTTTCGGCAAATGAAGAGGTCGCATTATCAGTCATAATAGTCTTAGCAGCAACTTTCAGACGGCCTTTGCTTAATGATTCCATGGCATTTTGGCCAGCAGGCGTGCCATGCCGCAGAATCCGGTTAACCCCGCCGTTAACAGGCCTGTGCCGACCATCACGTCTATCAGATAAAACCAAGGCGATACCAGCCAACCTGCCAGCACGCCCAACAGAATCAAACTGCCCGCAATGGTTTGCACCTGCCGCATGATGTCCGGTGCGGCACGGTCGGCAACAATAGGAAGCCCTGCAGCCTTCCATGCCTGTAAGCCGCCTTCTAGAATATAGCATTCGCGGCCTTGGCCAAGCGCTGACAATATTGTTTCAGCCCCTGCTGTACGTTTACCACTCAGGCAATAAAAAATCAGGCACGAGGCTGTATCATCAGGCAGTTTGTCTCGCTGCCGTTCAGGCGGAAGGGATAATGCACCGCCAATATGTCCGCCCCGATATTCGGCTTGGCTTCGGATATCTACTGCCAACGCGCCGTCACGGATTTTTGCCGTTGCTTCGGAAGGCGTAATTCGCGGGAGTTGTCCGACCGTACTCATGTTTTGCCTTCGTTATTTTTTGTTGATGTGGCAGGTGTTGATGCCCAATAAGCTGTACAGCGCGCAGTTGCCAATCAGTGCTGTAGCCAGAGGGATGATGCCCAGCCAACCCCACCAGCCAATTTGTCCGGTAGCAGCTGCAGCAATCAGTGCGACACCGATAACAATACGGATAACGCGATCCAAAGTACCCAAGTTTCGTTTCATTTTATTGCTCCTTGTTTCAGAATGAATTGTCTATAAATAAACATATATAATAAAAATCATATATAAGAAATATTATATCCTTTGAAATGACTTTGTCAAATGGTTTACAGCAAAAGTGTAATTAATATTTGTATTGTATTTTTTAAACACACAAATAGAATCAATCTCCAACGTCATGGTTAAATGTAAAAATACAGCCTTTATTTTTTAGAGGTACTGGAGATGATCTATGTAAGATATTATTTATATTGGAAGAATGAGTAGTCAGTTTTCAGAAAGAATCAAATCATGACCGATTCGGAAAAGAAGTCCAATGGAGACGATTTAAAGACTGGATAATCCGTTGTGTAACTAGCAAGGGAGAGGAAATACTTTAAAATCAAATTGTTTACGAATTATAAAAGGCCGTCTGAAAATTGAATCTCAGACGGCCTTTGGCTTCTTTATAACGTCGTTCGTATCATTAGAAACGATAGTTCACGCCCAGGCGAACTCGCGGCCGCGTTCGTAGAAGGGGGTGCGTCCGTTGCCGTCGGGGAAGCGTTGGCTGTGTGAACGGTATTGCTTGTTGCCGATGTTGTTGACGGCGAAGTTGACGTTCAGGTTGTCTTTTTTCAGCGGCTGCCAGTTGGCGTAGATGTCGTGTACGCCGTAACCGGCTTTCTTGCCGTGTATCGTGCCTTGTCCGCGGGCGACGTCGGTGTATTTCACGCTTTGGGCGTAGCGGCCGCGCCAGCCGATTTCGAGTTTGGGGTTTTCAAACTGATAAGACAGGCCGGTCAGCCATTGGCGGCCGGTGTTCCAGAAGGTGAACGAGCTTTCGTGGTCTTCTGCTTGAATCGGGCTTTCGCCGTAGTACATTTCGCCGTTCAGACGGGGTTTGACGTAGGATACGCCGGCGCGTGCGGTCAGGCCGCCCCAGCGGTAGGATGCGTCAAGTTCGTAGCCGTAGGTTTTGAGCGTGCCGCCGTTGTAAATCTTGCCGCGTTCGGTGATGGAGGCGGTGTTGTTGTTGATTTTTGCCCAACGGTAGACGATGAGGTCTTTGATGCGTTGGTGGAACACGCTGCCGCTGACGTTGAAGTTGTCGTTGCGCCATCTGAAGCCGAGTTCGGCACGGCGGGCGGTTTCGGCTTTGAGGTTACTGTCCAAATCGGCGGCGGCGCCTGCGCGTTCGTTAGCCAACAGGGCTTCGTTCAGGCGGGGCGCACGGCTTGCCTGATTGAGGTTTGCCAAGAGGGAGAAATTGTCGTTGATGTCCCAAATCGCGCCGATGCTGGGGTTGAGCTGGCCGTGCGACGCACTTTGTTTGCTGGCGGCGTTGTATTTGAAATGGTCGTAACGCAGGCCGGTGGTCAGGGTAACGGGGTGCAGGTTCCAGATGCCTTCTGCGTACACGCCGTATTCGGATTTCTTCTCTTTGTCGCGGTCATACAGGCCGAGAATCTTCAGCCATGCGCCTTTGTCGGACGGCTCGGAGGTTTCGTGGCGGTAGTTGACGCCATATTTGACCATGTGTCCGTCGCCGAAAGAGCTGGCAAGGTTTAAATTCGCACCGGTCGCTTTGATTTTGCTCAATTCAAGCTGGCCAATGGGAACGCCGCCTTGCGCCGTGCCGGAGGCGTGGGCTTTCGGGGAAGGCGCGCCTTTAGGCGGCTTGGTGTCGTCGGTGTTGATTTGGAAGACGTTGGCGTCGATTTTGTCGAGGAAGCCGACGTTGCGGCCGCGGTATTCCAGATTGTAGGATTGCTCTTTTTGATAAGTACCGTCCACGCCGACATAGCTGTCAACGTTTTGGAACTCGGCTTTGTCGGTGCGGTTGCCTTTTTGGTATTCCTGACGGTAGGTCAGACGGATGCCGTGGTCGTCGTTGAAGTCGTAGCCGAGTTTGGCGAGGTAGCTGTGCTGTTTCAGACGGCTGCCGCGGTTGACATTGCCGTTGCCGTCTTTGTAGTCGCGGTTGTTGAGAAAGTTGCCTGCAAACAAGGCATCGAAGCCGTTTTGATAGCCGTAAACCGCCGCGTTGCCGATTGAGCCTTTATTGCTGCTCAAGCCCGCGCCGAGTTTGAAACCGAAAGGTTTGCCGTCGGTCAGTAGGTCTTTCGCGTCAACCGTCGTCACGCGTATGGTACCGCCGACCGCGCCCAAGCCCGCGCTCGCTGCGCCTGTGCCTTTTTCGACGTTGATGCTTTTCACCAAAGCGGGGTCAAGCTGGAAGCGGCTTTGGTGGTGAAAGATTTTGGTGGATTGGCTGGTACCGTCCACTTCCAGATTAATCTTGTCTTCGCCGACGCCGCGGATGCTGTAAAACTGTGCCACGCCGTTGCCGCCGCCGACATCCATACCGATTTGGTCTTTCATGACTTGTTTCAAATCGGTCGAAGTTTCGCGGTCAAGCTGGTTTCGGGTAACGCGGGTCGGTACGGCGGTACCGGTAACCTTAATTTCATTCAGTTCGGCAGTTTCTGCGGGGTGCGTATTTTCGGCATGGGCGAAGCCTGTCGATAGTGCAAGTGTAATGAGACTAAGGCGGAATACAGGAAAAGAGGTTTTATTCATGATTTTTCCCAAGGAATAAAAAATTGACCGCTTATTCTAATTATTTTAATAATGATTATCAAACTACAAATAAATGTAAGAGAATATATTGGTCTCATTTTGATTTGTAGTTTGAATATTTTTATAGATATCAATTGGTTTATTTGTGGTTAAATTTTGTAAAACTATTTTGAGAGAAAATATGTTGAGGCTTACTTTTTTGAAACTGAAGAAAAGGGATGAGTTGAATATTTATCGATGATCAATATTGTGTATAGGTGTTTTAAAAGGCCGTCTGAAAAGTGTTTTTCAGACGGCCTCACTACTTTTTTACAGCAAAGGACTCATCAGGCGGACGGCATTTTCTACGAGGCCGCGGAGTTTGGAGCGCTGTTGCCATGATTTGATGGCAATGTAGCTGCTGTTTTTGAGGTAGTCACGTTGGAGGTTGCAGATTTGTTTGGTGGTGTCACGATCGTAGATGGCGAGGCTGATTTCGAGGTTGAGGAAGAAGCTGCGCATGTCCATATTGACCGTACCGAAGAGGGAGTAGTCTTCGTCTATGGTCAAGGTTTTGGCATGTAAAAGCCCACCTTCAAACATGGCGATTTTGACACCGGCTTCCAGCAGCATAGGGTAGTAGGCGCGTGAGGCGTAGCGTACCATCAGTGAGTCGACTTTGGCAGGCAGTATCAGGGTTACTTTGACGCCGCGTTTGGCGGCGACGGTTAATGCCATAAAGAAGCGGCTCGTCGGGGACGAAGTAGGGGGTGGTAATTGTGATTTGTTTGGTAGCAGCATAGATGGCGCTGATGATGGTTTCGTAGATGACGAAGCTGCTTTGCTCGGGGGCGGAGGGAATGATTTGGGCAACAATATTGCCTTGCTGCATTTTTTCGGGAAGGATTTGGGGCAGCAGGTTTTTTGCTTGGTTGAGGTATGTTTGTACGTTTTGGAGGTTTTTATCGGTTTCGACGGCAAGGTCGGCGAAGAAGACGGCTGACAGCTCCAGTACCATAGGCCCTGTGCAACGCATCATGGCATCTATCCATTCGCCGACGCCTGAGTTTGTTTGAAGTAGCGCGGATCGACGAGGTTGAAGCTGCCGGTGTAACCGATTTTGCTGTCGATGACGAGGAGTTTACGGTGGTTGCGCAGGTCGGTGCGCGTGAATAATGTACGCCAGATGCCGACAGGTAATGAGGTATGTACTTCTACGCCTGCTTGGCGCAGTTTCTCTACCCAATCGCTTTCAAGAAAGCTCCTGCTGCCGACGGCGTCGGCCAGTATGGCGCAGTCTACGCCTCTGGTTTTGGCGGCAAGAATTTCATTTAGAATTTCTTCGATGCGGCCCTTGGGTTCGATAATGTAAAAGGCCAACAGGCAGGAATGTGCTGCGGCGCGTATGTCGGCAAGCATACTGTTGATGATGGTGTCGGTGGTTGAGAGCAGGCTCATGGCGTTGCCTCGGGTTGCACCCAGCCCCGTTCCTTTTTCGGCAACTTTACTGATGCCGTGGTAACGCGATTTCACTTGGTCGGCAATATCGAGATACATATCGGTAAGGTGGGCGGCGGCAAAGTTGCGGTAGAAACGGTTCATTTCGCCGGTACGTTTAGCGCGGGCCGTACCGAGACGCGGCTCGCCGATGAGGATGTAGGCGATGGTTCCGAATACGGGGAAAAGGAAGAGGATAATCAGCCAGGCAAAGGTTGAGCCGATGTTTTTTTGTTTGTACAACACGCGCAGCATGCAGGCGAGTGCAGCGCAGGTGTGGGCGAAGATAAAAATCTCGGTCCAGGTAATGTCTTTTAAGAAATTCATATTCGGTGGGGAGTGGTTAGGTTTTTCAATTTGAAGGTTTGGGCCAACAAGCTTCAAATATTAAGTATATAGAAAAACCGTCTGAAAACAAATTTACACGATAATTGTGTTTTTGCTTTCAGACGGCCTTTGAATTGCTTTAATTAACGGTGATACTGACGGGACAATTCGTGTACGGTATCGACCAAAATTTTGGCGTGTTCGGGGTCGGCGTGTTGGTTGATGCCGTGGCCGAGATTGAATACATGGCCGCTGCCGTGTCCGTAGTCAGCAAGAATGCGTGCGACTTCGGTGTGGATAGATTCGGGCGTACCGAAGAGGGCAAACGGGTCGAAGTTGCCTTGCAGGGCAACTTGGTGCCAACGCGGTGGCGGGCTTCGCCAATGTTGCATGTCCAGTCCAAACCCAAGGCATCTACGCCAATTTCCGCCATGCTTTCCAGCCATAAGCCACCGCCTTTGGCAAACACGATAACAGGCACGCGGCGGCCTTCGCTTTCGTGTTTGAGTCCGGCAACGATTTGTCGGATGTACTTCAGGCTGAATTCTTTAAATGCGGCATCGCTCAACACGCCGCCCCAAGTGTCGAAAATTTGTACGGCTTGTGCGCCGGCATCGATTTGGGCATTGAGATAAGCGGTAACGGCTTGGGCATTGGTGTCGAGGATTTTATGCAGCAAATCAGGGCGCGAATACATCATGGTTTTGATGGTGCAGAATTCTTTGCTGCTGCCGCCTTCAACCATGTAGCAGGCGAGTGTGAACGGGCTGCCTGAGAAGCCGATGAGCGGAACTCGGCCGTCCAGTGCTTTACGGATGGAAGTTACCGCGTTAAAGACGTATTGCAGTTTTTCCATATCGGGAACTTGCAGTTTTGCAATGTCGGCTTCGTGTTGCAAAGCGCGTTCAAATTTCGGACCTTCGCCTTCGGCAAAATACAGACCCAAACCCATGGCGTCGGGTACGGTCAGAATGTCGGAAAACAGAATTGCCGCGTCCAGATCGAAGCGGTCTAAAGGCTGGATGGTGACTTCTGTCGCCAGCTCGGTATTTTTACACAAATCGAGAAAGCTGCCTGCGCGTGCGCGCGTGGCTTTGTATTCAGGCAGATAGCGTCCGGCTTGGCGCATCATCCAGATGGGCGTGTATTCGACAGGCTGTTTGAGCAGGGCGCGGAGGAAAGTATCGTTTTTCAGAGCAGTCATGATAAATAGGCTTTCTGATTTGGTGTGTTGGAACAAAGTTCAGACGGCCTTAGTTGTTTATTCAGGCCGTCTGAAATAATTAAATAGAAGCTGGTATGAAAGATTTCATGAGTTGTTAATGTGAAGCCGGCACATCAATTTGGTTGAGGAAGAGCTGCCGGATGTTCTTCCTCGGCCACGCTTTCCAAAACCAGATTGCGTTGTTCTTGCGCTTTTTGCGGCTGATCGGTTTCATCAAATACACGAGCCAAAACCAAATGCGCTGATACGCTGGGTTGCAGGGCGATGCTGGCTTCGAGGTAGCCTTGGGCTTTGCCCCAAAGTTTGCGGCCGTAAGCCAGTTGGCCGAGATACATCAATAGTAGCGCATTGTCTGGTTGTTCCTGCAACCAAGAATCTGCCAAATCGATGGCTTTTTGCTGGTCGCGCTCGCTTAGGAAACGCACGGATTCGACAAATGCTTCCAAAAGCTCGGGCTGGCGGTTTGGCGGATAATGGGTTTTTACCCATTTGACCGCTTCGGCATACAAGCCCAAACGCTCGTATTTCTCGGCAATCGCGACGCACAATTCGCCAGATTTCACGTTTTCGGGAATCTGTTTCAAACAGGCTTTCAGACGGCCTGCATCGGTTACTTCGCTCAAGAGGCGGCGATATGCCCAGTTTTGATACTGTTCTGCTTCGTAATCGTTGATGGCGCCGGCTTTGACCAGTTTTTCCGCTTTTGCCAAGACATCTGAAGCATCGCCGTGATCAAAGGCATAACGCAATTGCAGGCGCACCAAGCGGCTTAAGTTGCCGTTGATTTTGGCTGCGGCTTCAAGATTTTGTGCGGCGGTCGGATAATCGCGGCGGCCCAATGCAGATTCGGCCAGCAAAAGATGACGGGAAAGCTGTTGTTTTTGCGGAAGGTGTTCGATTTCGTGCAGGTAGCGGTCGCGCAGTTCGAAGTTTTCCATTTGGTCGGCCGCGTGCGCGCCCAACATCAAAGCCAGGGTGCGGTTGTCGCCGGCTTCTTTGTTTTGCAAGACTTTGGCGGCTTCTTGTTCGGCTTTTTCAAAACGGCCTTCAAAATATGCCAAACCCGCGCTGTTTAAAGAGGCAGAAGCCTGACGGCCTTTGCGGGCAATGCCGAAGCGTTGCATACGCGCCGGAAGGTTCAAGAGGCCGAACACGAATTTAATCAGGAAATACAAGACGAATACGCTCAACAGCAGGCCTAAAACAAAGGCATGCAGATTGATGCGCAGCATGGTTTGCTCAACCACGACGTACACGTTGCCTGTATAAATGCCGGAAGCCAACGCTAAACCGACGGCGGCGGCAAACAGAATGACAATCCAAACGACGGTTTTCATGCTTGCTCTCCTTTAATTTTGGCAGCAGGCTTGGTTTGGTTTTGTGGTTTGGCAGCTTCGGCGGCCGGTTCTTTTTTGTTTTCAGACGGCAAAGCAGGCGCTTCCAGAGATTGAGGGGCAGAAGCGGCAGCCGGTGCGGCAGTCGTGGCTTGCTCGGTAGCTGCCGCCGGAGCGGAAGCGGTTTTCTCGGCGGCTTGGGTTTGTGCAGTTTCTTCGGTTGTCATTTGTGTACGCGAACCTTCTTGATAAGCGCGAACGGCACTCAAGCTGGCTTTCAGACTGTCGTCTGAAATCATACGGACATCAAGGGCTTTGAGTTCGGCCAACTCTTTCAGCCATGACTGGGTAGCAGGGGATTTGCTGTCGAAGTATTGCTTCACGGTTGCTTCAACATTGTTCAAATCGCTTTGATACACTTCGCCGTTGTGTTGCAACAGGGCAATGCGTGCATCCAAAAGGCGCAGGCGCAGGTTTTCACGGATGAAGTAGGTTTGTTCGGGCGAAATCAACATGGCGTCGTTGCTGTCCAGATGACGGACTTCAACCAAGCCTTTGAGGGCATTGAGGGATTTTTCCCATGTGTTTTCCCACCAAGTTCCTGAATGGGCGGTTTCTACAGGCGCGGCACCCGGTTTCAATACGCCGTCCAAGACCAAAGGCAGGCCGGAAATGGCGGTTTCCAAACGGTCGATACGCAGGGCGGTAGCGGAAATATCGACATAAGGGCGGTTTTTCAGCGCGGCCAAATCATTGCTGATGGCTTGTTTGACGGGGATTAGCTCGGGCTGGTCAAAACGGCTCAGGCGGCTGTCGATGTGTTCCAATACGCTGACCGCGCCTTGGAGGTTGCCTGACAGCATCAATTGTTGCGAAGCTGTGTTCAACATGGATTCGGCTTCGTCAACCAGCCAGTTGACACGGCCTTTGAGCAGCTCTTGATAAGCTTTTTGCGTTTGCAGAATTTGATCGCTATTGCTTTTTTGACCGTTGTTCAAGCGGTCTAACTCGGCCTGAATAGCGGTTTGGCGGTTGAGGTTGTCTTTTAAAAGGCTGGCGTTTTCAGACTCGCCCAACGCAGCTTTGTCGATTTTTTGATTGAATTCGAGCTCTTGGTTTTTTAAAACATTTTGACCCTGTACAAACAGGAATCCGCTCGCGCCCAAGCCAAGCAGTGCCAAGACGGTTGCACCTGCGGCCAAGGCTTTGCCGCCGGATTGTTTGATGATAACAGGGGCGTTGTTTTGTGGGAGATTGTTGGACTCGGGCATGCTCGCCTCCACTCGCTGAGGTTGGGTAGGTTTGATTGGTTCAGACGGCCTGGTGTTTTCAGAACGTTCAGGCGCCGAAGCTGCCGTATTGGCAACTTGTCGGGTATCTTTATTGTCTTCGACTTGGGTCACTGCTTGGTTCCTTTGTGGTATGGATGAAAGTGCTGCGGATAAAGAAGTGACGGTTTCTACATGTTTGGCGCCGACGATGCGAAGTGCATCGGCAATGCGTGGATGATGGGTAAAGTATAGCAAGGATTCGAAGAATCGGGAAAATTGCGGCGGAATCTGATGGAAAAATTCGCGTGCAAGTTCGCCGGATGTAACGTAGGTGGCGGCGATGTCTTCGGTTTTAAAGCGCTGCCAATCGATGGCGTGTGGCCGTCTGAAATAGATTTCGGCGAAGTCGATTTGAAAACCCAGTGCGCTTAGTTTGTCTGCCAAATAATCGCGGCCGCCATGACCTCGAATAATGAGAACTCGGGCGTTGGGCGGCAGGTTTTTCCAAATAGGCATTCTCAAGACGGCTTCGCTGTCGTTGCCGTCTTCGGGAGAGAATACGGGATAGGGGGAGAATTGCGCCAAAGTATGTTGGCTGGTTTGGCCGACGGTAATGTGTGCTTTGGGGCCGTCTGAAAAGTTCAGGTGCGGCGCTGCGGTTTCAATAGCAGTCGGGCTGACCCAAAACACGACATCGGCTTGCTTGAATTGTTCGGGAAGTTTGTTTAGTGCCGAACGGTCTGCCTCTATTTCGATCGGACTCAATACTTGAGCCTGCCAACCGGCTGCATGGCAGGTTTGGATATCTTGTTGCGGACGGTTGGACGGACGGATAATGAGTAGAGTAGGCATAATGTGAGATAAATTATTAAGGTTTTAGGCCGTCTGAAAGAAGGGTTTCAGACGGCCTGTTGCCGGGGATACGTTATTGATCGACGAATGCGCGCTCAATCAGGTAGTCGCCGCGGACACCGGTTTTCGGAGAAACGGTCAGGCCGAATTCGTCCAAGACGTTGCAGGTGTCTTTCAACATGGCAGGGCTGCCGCACAACATGGCGCGGTCGTCTTGCGGATTGATTTGGGCAGGCCGATGTCTTCGAAGAGTTTGCCGCTGCGCATCAAATCGGTCAGACGGCCGTGGTGTACATAGTCTTCGCGTGAAACAATCGGGTAGTAAATCAATTTTTCTTTAACCAAATCGCCCAAGTATTCGTGTTCGGGCAATTCTTTGGTAAAGCGGTCGTAGTATGCCAAGTCTTTTTTGTAGCGTACGCCGTGAACCAAGATGATTTTTTCGAATTGCTCGTAAATTTCAGGGTCTTTGGTAATACTCAAGAAAGGGGCGATGCCGGTACCGGTGCTCAACAGGTAAAGGTGTTTGCCTGGATTCAGATCGCCGGCAACCAGAGTTCCAGTCGGTTTTTTGCTGATTAACACGTCGTCGCCGACTTTAAGGTGTTGCAGGCGGCTGGTCAGAGGGCCGTCTTGGACTTTAATGCTGAAAAATTCGAGGTGTTCTTCCCAGTTGGCGGAGGCGACGCTGTATGCGCGCATCAGCGGCTTGCCGTCCACCATCAATCCGACCATGACGAATTGGCCGTTTTCAAAACGCAACGATTCGTCGCGGGTGCAGGTAAAGGTAAAATATGCGTCTGTCCAGTGGTGTACGGACAAGACTTTCTGGGTATTGAATGCTGCCATTGATATTTTCTGTCGGATGGGGCCGTCTGAATAGGATAAGTCGGGGCGGCCGAGGTTAATAAAAAGAGTGGAATACGGCTTCAGTTACTTGTTCACCGGTACGGCTGATTTCGCTGAGGCTGTGCAGGTCGGCATAGCGTCCGCCTGCGCTGATTAATTCTTGGTGTGTGCCTTGTTCGACGACATTGCCTTCGTGCATCACAACGATATTGTCGGCTTTTTCGATGGTAGAAAGTCGGTGGGCAATCACCAAAGTGGTACGGTTTTGCATCAGGTTTTCCAATGCGGTTTGTACCAAACGTTCGGATTCATTATCCAATGCACTGGTGGCTTCGTCTAAAATTAAAATCGGCGCGTTTTTCAAAAGCGCACGCGCAATAGCGAGACGTTGACGTTGGCCGCCGGACAGTTTTAAACCGTTTTCGCCGACTTCAGTGTGCAGGCCTTGCGGCATTTTTTGGATAAATTCCCAAGCATTCGCGGCTTTTGCAGCATTGATAATTTCTGCCTCACTGAATTTGTCAGCTTGAGCATAGGCAATGTTTTCAGCAATCGTACCATTAAACAGGACAACGTTTTGGCCGACGAATGCCATGCGGCTGCGCAAGCTTTCGAGCGTATATTCATTGACGTTGATGCCGCCGATCAAAACTTCGCCTTCATTGGGATTAAGGAAGCGCGGCAACATATTGGCCAAGGTGGTTTTGCCGCAACCCGATGCGCCGACCAAGGCAGTCACTTTGCCTTGCGGGACAAGCAGGTTGATGTGGTTCAAGCTGTTGCGTTCGGCTTCGGGATAACGGTGTACAACATCGCAAAATTCGATATTGCCAGGGTTTGGGCTGAGGGTTTGTTTGCCTTCGTTGCTTTCTTCGGGTTGATCCAAAAAGGTAAAGACGCTTTCTGCCGCCGCCAAACCACGCTGCAGGGATTGCATCACGCCGGTCATGCGTTTGATGGGGTCAAACATCAAGATCATGCTGGACAAAAACGACATAAAATCGCCTGCGCTGAAGCCTGAAAGTCCGGCTTGGCGGGCGGCTGCGTAAATAATTGCGGCCAGTGCAACCGAAGCTATTAATTGCGTAATGCCGGTACCGGCAGAGCTGGCGGAAACCTGTTTGAGCAGGTTGCGGCGCACATCGTCAGCAATACGGTTGAAGCGGCGATTTTCATAATCTTGACCACCGTAGATTTTTACAACGCGTTCGCCATTAATGCTTTCGCCCAAAACCTGCATCAGCTGGCCAAGATAAATTTGGTTGTTGGCAGACAATTTGCGCAGGCGTTTGCTGACTGTTTGGATACATACGGCGACGACCGGCAAAATAATAAAAGTAATCAGAGTCAAACGCCAGTTCAGATAAGTCAGCAAGCCCAACAGGCCGACTACGCTCACGCCGTCTTTGGCAATCACGGTAATGACGTTAAATCCTGCATCGGTAATTTGGTTGACGTCGCTTAAAATGCGCGACATCAGACGGCCGCCGGTATTGCTGCTGAAATACGAAGTCGGCAGGTGCATCATTTTGTTGAACATTTTACCGCGCAAGCGCTGCACCAAGTGGCTCGACAGATACGTCGTGCAATATTCGTTGATGAAATTGAACAGGCCGCGAACGAAAAACAGCGCCACAATTGCCAGCGGCAACCATGACATGCTTTTCATGTTTTTATCGACAAAACCTTCATTGATTAAAGGTTTGAGCAAGTAACCGAAAGCCGGCATCGTACCGGCGACAATCAGCATGGCCACTACGGAGACGATAAACATCTTCCAATAGCTTTTCAAATATCCAAGCAAGCGCTTGTATAGCTCCCAGTTGGATGTGGCTTGTGTTGTCTGCATATCAATCCAAATTTAGAGCAAACATGCAATTCTAAACGAAAATATCTGTCATTACAATGTTTGCAATTGAAAGTCAAAAGGAGTCGGTATTGTTTTAACGCCTTGATTTTATATTGGGAACGACTGTGGTTTGGTGGGTTTGGCAATAATGTTGCCCACTTCTCAAATATCGGTTGCGGCCGTCTGAAAGAAGGGTTTCAGACGGCCTGTTGCCGGGGATACGTTATTGATCGACGAATGCGCGCTCAATCAGGTAGTCGCCGCGGACACCGGTTTTCGGAGAAACGGTCAGGCCGAATTCGTCCAAGACGTTGCAGGTGTCTTTCAACATGGCAGGGCTGCCGCACAGCATGGCGCGGTCGTCTTGCGGATTGATTTTAGGCAGGCCGATGTCTTCGAAGAGTTTGCCGCTGCGCATCAAATCGGTCAGACGGCCTTGGTGTACATATTCTTCGCGTGAAACGATCGGGTAGTAAATCAATTTTTCTTTAACCAAGTCGCCCAAGTATTCGTGTTCGGGCAATTCTTTGGTAAAGCGGTCGTAGTATGCTAAGTCTTTTTTGTAGCGTACGCCGTGAACCAAGATGATTTTTTCAAATTGCTCGTAAATTTCAGGGTCTTTGGTAATGCTCAAGAAAGGGGCGATACCGGTACCGGTGCTCAAGAGGTAGAGGTGTTTGCCCGGATTCAGGTCACCGGCAACCAGAGTACCGGTCGGTTTTTTACTGATGAGGACATCGTCGCCGACTTTAAGGTGTTGCAGGCGGCTGGTCAATGGGCCGTCTTGTACTTTAATACTGAAAAATTCCAGATGCTCTTCCCAGTTGGCAGAGGCCACGCTGTATGCGCGCATCAGCGGTTTGCCGTCTACCATCAGGCCGACCATGACGAATTGGCCGTTTTCAAAGCGCAACGATTCGTCGCGGGTGCAGGTAAAGGTAAAATATGCGTCGGTCCAGTGATGTACGGACAATACTTTTTGGGTATTGAATGCTGCCATTTGGGTTTCCTGTCAGTAAAAGAAATGGGAAGTGTTTATTTGGGACGTGTGTCAGAATGAAAATATCTGCCCAATTCGGGATAAAGCTAAAATTCTAAACGAAACGGATGGTTGCGACAATGCTTGATGCACAGCGATTATATGCCGTTTGAATGGCTTTCAGACGGCATAGCGGGATAGGCGGTGCCTTACGGCGGCATATCCGCAAGGTAAATCAGGGAAATCGAGGCTGCCAGCCTGAGCGCGTCCCGTCCCCATCGGGGGTGTTCCAGCCCGCGTATTGGGAGGATCGGTTTGACGGTGGCGGCAATCAGCCTTTGTATTTCTGCAGGCTGCGCTGACAGTACGCTGCCCCATTTTTCCGCTGCCGCTTCCAGCAGTCCGCCGTTTTTCAATATCAGCGCGGTAGAATGAATGTAGCAGAGCCAATCGCGGGCTTGGCATTGCGCTATGGTCAGGACTTCGGAAGGGTCGTCTTCAAAGTCCAAAAAGCTGATGTTTTTTCCGTCCGACATCATATTCCGTGCAAACGCCTGACTGAGGAACTGCCGTTTTTCATGCACATGGGCAATGGCTTCCAAACCGGCAAGCCAAGCGTCTGCCTTTCCGGATTCGGCTTCTTTGCGGATTTGCGTATCGAGCGGGACCCCTTCCAAATTGCCGAACATAAGGGCATTTTTCCGGACGGCGAGCAATTCGGGAACGGCTATCCCCGCAGAGCGCAATTCGTACAGGCGTTTCGACTCGGTTGCAATGGCAGGCTCACCTCCGAGGCTGGGGACCGGCTTCAACAACCCCAGTTTCAAATATCGGGCAACCATACCGAGCAGCGCGTAACGCCATCGCGCATTGTGCCTGCCTGCTTTGCGTACCCATACCTTGGTTCCGTCAGCTAGCAGATGGGGGCGATGGCGGCCTCCTGTTTTGCCGCCAGTTCGTCCAGCAGGATGGAAAAACGGGTTTCATGCATAGGTAAAGTCATTTTCTTTCAATCTTAAGTTTGGACGGAATGCCGCCCACACGGGACATCAGGCAAGGGTTTGTTTGATGATGCCTTTTACCGCATCCGCACTGTTCGGCACGGTTTGCACGCGCTGCGGCAGGTTTTCCAAACCTTCCAGAGCGGTGGGGCGCGGAATGGCGACATCGCCGACGACTTCGCGTATGGTCGCATCGAATTTCGCTGCCAACGCAGTTTCCAAACAAACAACCGTTTCACCTTCTTCACGCACTTCGCGGGCAACTTTTACGCCGTCGGCTGTATGCGGATCAATCAATTCATGATCTTGCTCGTAAACCTGTTTGATGGTGGCAAGGCGGTTGGCATGGGTCGATTTGCCGGAAACAAAGCCATATTGTTGATGTACTTTGTTTAAGGCAAATTCCAAATTGAAGCCTTTGCCGGATGCTACTTCCGCCCATAAGGTTTGGATTTCGTCCGCATCGCGATCCATCAGGTCAAACACAAAACGCTCGAAGTTGGAGGCTTTGGAAATGTCCATAGACGGGCTGGAAGTAACGTGGGTGTGTTCGCTGTTGCGCGGACGGTATGCGCCGGTTTTGAAAAATTCGTCCAATACGTCGTTTCGTTGGTGGCGACAATCAAGCGGTGGATGGGTAGGCCCATTTGACGGGCGATATGGCCGGCGCAGACATTGCCGAAATTGCCGCTTGGTACGCAGAAGCTGACTTTTTCGTCATTGCTCGAAGTGGCGTTGAAATAACCGGCAAAGTAGTACACGACTTGGGCGACGATACGGCCCCAGTTGATGGAGTTGACTGTGCCGATATGGTATTTGGCTTTGAATTCGGCATCGTTTTGTACGGCTTTGACGATGTCTTGGCAGTCGTCAAACATGCCTTCAACGGCGATGTTGTGGATGTTGGCATCTTGCAGGCTGAACATTTGCGCGCGTTGGAATGCGCTCATTTTGCCTTCCGGAGACAGCATGAAGACGTTGACGCCTTTTTTACCGCGCAGGGCATATTCGGCGGCAGAGCCGGTGTCGCCGCTAGTGGCGCCTAAGATATTGAGTTCTTTGCCTTCTTTGTTCAATACATATTCAAACGCATTGCCCAAGAATTGCATGGCCATGTCTTTGAATGCCAAAGTCGGGCCGTTGGAGAGGGCTTGGATTTTGATGCCGTCTGAAAGTGTACGCACCGGCGTGATGGCTTTGGTACCGAATACTTCTTCGGTGTAGGTGCGGTTGATGATGTCGCGTAAATTATCAGCAGGGATGTCGGTGGCAAACAGGCTCATGACTTCAAACGCCAGCTCGGGATAGCTGAGTGTGCGCCATTGGTCTAAAGTAGCACGGTCGATTTGAGGGTATTGCTCAGGCAGCATCAAACCGCCGTCAGGAGCTAAACCCATCAATAAAACTTCGCTAAATTGCTTGCGTGCGGTCGCACCGCGGGTGCTGATGTATTTCATGGTTTCTTCTCTATGTATTTAAAATTCAAATAGAAAGTCAAAACGAATTCAGACGGCCTTGATGTGAAAAAAGGCCGTCTGAACGATTATTTGTAGAGTCGTTTGAAGCAGGCGGTAACCGTTTTTGCGGTAACGGAAGCAATGGCCTGTTCGCGGGTTGCCGGACTCAATACCTGCATCATTTCGGTTGCAGTCAATTGGTTTGGCGCTTCTTCGCTGGCGCAGCCGCAGATTTTATTTTCCCATTCGGCTTGTTTTTCCGCGCTCATGGCCAAAGCAATGACGCGCCATTCGTTACGTTTGTTTAATTCGGTACGGCATTGGCTGTCTACCGCCATTTTCACTACGCTGCTGCCGATACCCGTACCACTGCCCAAACCGCCGAAAGAGTCGCCGCCGGTAGCGCATGCACCCAATAAGAAAGCTGATGTAACAGCTGCCAAAAGAGCTTTTGAAGTCATGATGTTTCCTGTAAACAAGGCCGTCTGAAACGTCCGAAGAATTCTCAAAATAGCATGTATTATACCGTAATGCGGCCCGATATGTGTGTTTGCGAAACTACCGTATAATGCTAGCGAGTTTTCTTTTCAATCAATCAGCACGAAAGCCGCTATGTCCGACCTTTTTGCACGCCAACCCGAAGCCCCTTTAGCCGAACGCCTGCGCCCGCATTCTTTAGATGATGTCATCGGGCAGCAGCACTTAATCGGCGAGGGCAGACCTTTGCGCGTGGCGGTGGAAGGCGGAAAGCCGCATTCTATGTTGCTGTGGGGGCCGCCGGGCGTAGGCAAAACCACGCTGGCAAGGATTTTGGCGCAAAGCTTTAATGCACAGTTTTTGCCGGTTTCCGCCGTATTTTCCGGCGTGAAAGACATACGCGAGGCCATCGAAAAAGCTGAAATTGCCCTGCAACAAGGGCGAGCGACGATTTTGTTTGTTGACGAGGTACACCGCTTCAACAAAGCGCAACAGGACGCATTTTTGCCTTATGTCGAAAGCGGCTTATTAACCTTTATCGGCGCCACCACGGAAAACCCGTCATTTGAAGTCAATCCGGCATTGCTCAGCAGGGCGCAGGTTTATGTCTTGCAATCCTTGTCTTCAGACGACCTAAAAAAACTGATTGCCAAAGTATTGGCTTTGCCCGAATACCAAGAGTTTACGATTGAAGCCGATGCGCAAGAATTACTTGTGAATACCGCCGATGGCGATGCGCGCAGATTGTTGAATTTATTGGAACAACTTTTACGCGCTGCCGATACACGCCGTCTGAAAACCTTAACCGCCGAATTTCTCGCCGATAGTTTGGGTGCGCAAATCCGCCGTTTTGATAGGGTGGCGAGAGTTTCTACAATCAAATTTCCGCGCTGCACAAATCCGTACGCGGTTCGCATCCCAATGCGGCATTGTATTGGTTTTGCCGTATGCTCGACGGCGGCACCGACCCGCGCTATCTCGCCCGCCGCATTGTCCGCATGGCATGGGAAGACATCGGCTTGGCCGATCCGCGTGCCTTAACGATTGCCAATGATGCCGCCGCGACTTATGAGCGCTTAGGCTCGCCGGAAGGGGAGCTTGCTTTGGCTCAAGCCGTGTTGTACCTTGCCGCCGCCGCCAAATCCAACGCAGGTTATAATGCATACAACCAAATGCGCCGTTTCGTCAAAGAAAATGCCAGCGACGAAGTGCCCGTCCACCTGCGCAATGCACCGACCAAGTTAATGAAAGAATTGGGTTACGGACGCGAATACCGCTATGCCCACGACGAACCAAACGCCTACGCCGCCGGCGAAAGCTATATGCCCGACGGCTTGGACGAACCCGACTTCTACCAACCCGTCCCTCGCGGATTGGAAATCAAAATTGGCGAAAAGCTGAGATGGCTGAAATCTTTGGATGAAGATGCTTTAGATGATTGAAGCGATAAATACACATAATATTAATCACAGAATAAATTAAATTTTTCAGACGGCCTTTGATGTCTGAATGTTTCCAACCTATATCACATATAATTTTTCATGAATATTCTCGAAGCCTTACTATTATTGTGCCTGCTGATTGTCATTAGCGCGTTTGTGTCCTGTTCCGAGCTTGCGCTGGCTTCGGCACGCAAAATCAAATTGCAGGTCATGGCAAAAGACGGCGGTGATATACGTGCGCTGGATGTGCTCAATATGCAGCAGCAGCCGGGCAGTTTTATTACCGTCGTCCAAATCGGTTTGAACGCCGTCGCCATTCTTGCCGGTATCGTCGGCGAGGCGGCGGTGCGCCCCTATTTTGACGGTTTGTTGGCAAACGCTGGCAGTTGGGGCAGTACGGCTGCGTCGCTGCTGACATTCACGTTGGTAACAGGCAGCTTTATCCTGATTGCCGACCTGATGCCCAAGCGCGTGGCGATGACCCACCCTGAAGCGGTGGCGGTACGCATTGTACGGCCGATGATGTTTTTAATTTTTATCTTAAAGCCGTTTATTTTGATTTTTGACGGATTGGCAAACGCAATATTCAAGCTCTTCAAAATTTCCACCGTCCGTCAGGAGCAACTGACCTCGGAAGACATTTACGCCGTCGTCGATGCTGGTGCGCAGGCTGGTGTGTTGAAAGAACAAGAACACTATCTGATTGAAAACATTTTCGATATGCAAGAGCGCAAGGTAACTTCCACCATGAGCACGCGCGAATACATTGTCTATTTTGATAAAAACGACAACAGCGATACCGTGTTGGAAATGATGTCGGACAAACCGCACAACAAATTCCTCGTATGCGACGGCGATTTGGAACGCGTCATCGGCTACATCGAATCACATACGCTGTTGACCTTGTTTTTAAAAGAAAAAGACGTCCGCCTGACCGACAAGCGTGTGTTGCGCAAAGTCTTGTTCATCCCTGACACGCTGTCGCTTTACGATGTCTTGGAAACCTTCAAAACTTCCGGCGAAGACTTTGCCGTCGTAGTGAACGAATACGCGCTGGTGGTCGGCGTGGTAACGCTGAAAGACGTGATGAGTATCGTCATGGGCGAGCTGGTTAATACCGAAGAAGAGCCGCAAATCATCCGTCGCACCGAAGACACCTGGCTGGTGGATGGCGCGACCCCGCTCGCCGATGTCATGCGTGCGCTGGATATCGAAGAGTTTCCCGATTCGGAAAACTACGAAACCATCGCCGGCTTTATGATGTATTCCCTGCGGAAAATCCCGAAACGCACGGATTTTCTGGTTTATGCCGGTTATAAGTTTGAAATCATCGACACCGAGAATCTAAAAGTTGACCAACTCTTGGTTTCCAAACAAGAAAATGTGGTGGGGAAAGATAATAGGATTTAAAGGATATTTGCCCCACTTGATGAAAACAAGCAATTTTGAAATAAGTTGCTTATGATTTATGTCTTTTCTTTAAGTTGTATAAAAGGTCGTCTGAAAATCAAATAATCAAAAAAGAAAACCGGATTTCCATCAACTGGGAATCCGGTTTGTTTTATTTTAACTTGGTTAGTACTTATTCGTAATCAGTAATGGAAATAGTTGATAGGTGCTTCTTCATTTAGAGGTTGGGTACAGCAACTAATAAATAGTTAATAATGACGATGTAGTATCTAATCATGTTAGATCAATTATATAAAGGGAGTAGATGTAAACGCTAATCAAAGTATAATGAAACCTATTGGTCAGCCTAAGAGTGGTGCAAGTCTAATTCAGCAATCTTCTCAAGTAAAGCAAAACTCAACAAAGGAACATCATTGATGAAATACTTATATTTGATATTTTCTCTAGTATTGGTAAATACAGCTTTTTCAGCGAACCCTACATACGATGCAACAAAAGGTGCATTACAAAATGATCCAACGCTATGTCAATATGGTTACAATCCTAATTGTTCGCAGGCACATAAGCAGTCACAACAAACAATTGAACGCATTTATGTCCATAGACCCCCAAAATTTGGCGCTTTAGCATATAGTTCAAAGGTTGGTCATATTGCTGGGTCTCTGAACCATGATTCCAAGGCTGAAGCTCAACAGGCTGCAATTCAACGTTGTCAACGTGGAAGCAAGAATACCCCATGCAAAGTAATTGCATGGGTACGGAATGGTTGTGTTGCAGCAGCAGCGGGGAAAATTAAAAATAAATTCGTTGTAGTTACCGGTGCAGGTCATCCAGGAACAGTTGAGCAAATAGCTTTGCAAAACTGCAAAAAGGGCGGATTGGACGATTGTGAAATTATTATGCCTGAAGGTTGTTCTCTCCCTTCATAGCTAATCACTCAAAAGGCCGTCTGAAATTTCAGACGGCCTTTTTATGAAATCAAAAATTGCTAGAGCTAAAACAGAGGTCTTTATTCGCAATTTAAGCCTTTTGTTTTTTCGGCGAATGTATCCATGGCAATTTGGCACATGCGTTCACGTTGGCCTACGTCGGCGGCAGGCAGGATTTGGCGCAGGTATTTTGTGTTGTCGCGTTGGAACGATGCTTTATCGCCTGCTTTTTGGTAACACGCATCCGCACGGGTAAAGTATTGCTGGCAGATTTTCGGCAATTCTTCAAAGGACAAGGGTTTGCTTTTGTGCATGCCGTGTGCGGAGACGGAGAGGGAGGAAAGGGCGCACAGCGCGATGATTAAGGTTTGGGAAATGGTTTTCATGGTCAGCCTATTTATTGAAGTGGTGTTTAAATTAATTGTTCGCCCCAATGCAGCTTTGGCGCAGGGTTTTGAAGTATTGGTAATCGGTGGGATGGAGGACGCGCAAGGGGTTGTGATAGCGGCGGATGATGATGCGGTCGAAGTTTTGCACGTCGATATGGGATTGTCCGTCAAAATGTGCGCGTGCGTCGCCGCTTTGGTAATGAGGATTTCGATCACGCTGGTGTCGGAGATGGCAATCGGACGGTTGGTCATGGATTGCGGGCAGATGGGCACGAGCGTGAAGGCGTGCAAACCGGCCTGCATGATGGGGCCGCCGGCGGCAAGAGCGTAAGCAGTCGAACCTGTAGGTGTGGAAATAATCAGGCCGTCAGAACGTTGGGTATAGACAAATTCTTGATTGATAAAGACTTCAAATTCAATCATTTGGCCTGCGCCGCCACGAGACAGTACGGTGTCGTTGAGGGCGAGGGCACGTTCGATGGTTTCTCCGTCACGAATGATGCTGGCTTCAATGAGGATGCGTTCTTCAGGCAGATATTTGCCTTCCAGTACGGGGCGAATGCCTTCAACCATGGTGTCGCGTGAGATTTGGGTGAGAAAGCCCAAGTGGCCTTGATTGATGCCGATGATGGGGACGGCGCGCGGGGCAACTTCGCGGGCAGCGGAGAGGAAGGTGCCGTCGCCGCCGAGCACAACGACGAGGTCGCAGTATTTGCCCAGCTGGGCTTTGTTAACGGTTTCGCAGTAGGCGGAATCTTGGATATAGACGCAGTGTTCTTCTACGCTCAATTCATCCAGATAGATGGTGAAGCCGTTTTCGCGTAGAAAAGAAACCAATGTGTGGACGGTATCTTGAATCTCGGGCGTATTGGGACGCGTAACGATACCGATGTTTTTAAATGGGCTTTTCATGTAATAGGCCGTCTGAAATTAAGTATTTAATCTATCCAGATATCGCGCTCGAGGCGGTCGAGGCGTTCGTTTAGGCGGGCAACGTCGTCACGCAGTTTGTCCACTTCTTCCAACCATGCGGCAAGCGTGTCTTGGTCGATAACAGGCGATTCGGGTTCGCGTGAAAAGTCGCTGATTTGCTCGGCAATGCTTTTGCCGATTTTTTTCATGGTGCGGCCGATGTCGCCGGCGCGCGAACTGATGCTTTCTGCGGCCACATGACCGAATATCCGCGCCAAATCTTCGCTCGGATAATAGCGCAGTCCGCCTAAATAGGAAGGACGGACATGCCTAATACCAAGTCGCCTTCGAGGCTGATGTCGCCCACGCCGGGCTGGCCGCCTTGGAGAATTTTTTGGATGGCGCTGTTGTGGAATGTGATGTTGGTGTCGGCGGTTTCGTTTGCGGTTTCAAGAAAACCTTGTTCGCTGATGCGTCCGGTCAGTCTGAAACCGGTCAGGCTGATGCAGATGATGCTGCCTGCAAATTCAGACAGCTCGTGCTGTTGTTCTGGATTTTGCTGTATCAGGTGGTTGATAATGGGAAATAGGGCGGACATGGTTTACTCTAAATGCCGTCTGAAACGGATGAATGGGTTGAGTCGCAATTTTACAGGCTTAGCCCGTCTGCGCAAACGGTATTTACAATTTTGCCGTTGCTTTCATCATCAACGATGAAATCAGGAGCCGGCAGGCCGAGTTTGGCCGCTTCGGCAGTATAAAATTCGGCACGGCTTGGGTGGCGGGGTTCGACAATATTGCGGATACGCTTGCCGTCGGCTTGGCAGGCCGTCTGAAAAAGGATTTGGACGGCCAAGTCTTTATGAAGGATATTGACGGGTTGCTTGCCGCCTTGAATGCGTGTTTTTTGAACCAGCTTGGTAACGGGGTGACGGTCGGCAGAGTAAAGTCCGCCCAGTCGCAGTATGTCGATATGGGGTACGGCACTTTCCAGCAAGGCTTGCTCAACCGCGAGGATTTGACGGGCGGATTCGGTTTGCGGATCGGGCGGCGTGGTTTCATCGCATACGCGTGCTTGGTTGCCATACACGCTGGTGCTGCCGGTAAAGATGATGTGTTGTACCTTGCATTGCTCGGCAAGCTGAATCCATTTTTTCAGGGTATCGGCGTAATGGTTTAATGAGGAAGGCGGAAGCAGGCAAAACCATGTCGGCTTGTTGATATGGTTTTGCCACAATGCCGAACTGTGAAAAAGATCGTCTTGATTCAAATCGATGATGTCGAGTTCAATCGGCAGATTAATGTCGTCGGAGGTTAGATTGCGTTTGATGGCGGCTACCTGACTGCCTTGCTCATAACATTTTTGTGCCAGCGGCAGGCCGAGATAGCCTAAGCCGAGAATGGAAATATCGGGAAGGTGCATAAAGAAAGCATCCGAAAATTAACAGGCCGTCTGAAAATAGCTTTAACTTGGTTAAAACCACGTTTTCAGACGGCCTTTGTATGGAAAAATTAATGGTTGCTGCCGATTTTTTGGTCGAATTCGGCACGGTGTTCCGGCAGGAGGTAAGGGCGCAACAGGCTGAGTGTGCGGCTGATGCCCCGTACTTTGGAATCTTCGGTCAACTTGGCGCGGCCGCGCAGGGAGCTGTCGAAGTCGAACCAGTATTTCGTCACCATCCACATATTGACGGCAAGGTCGTTCATGGCGGTTTGGTCTGCGCTGATGATGTTCAGCCCGTTGAGCTGGGTCAGCAGGTTGACCAACAGCGGGGATACTTTGGCTTGGGTAAAGGTATTGTGTTCGCCCAATAATTCGGCACTGCGGGCAAGCAGGGTGTTCACATCGCTGAAAAGGAAACGGTATTCCCACATCACATCATAAATACCGGCCATGTAGTTGATGGAGTCTTCCACATTAGACGGCAACACGGCTTCGTTAAGGTAGGCAAGCAGGGCCTCGCTGTAACGTTTGAATAATTGGACGATGATTTCGTCTTTGTTGCGGAAATGGTAGTAGAGGTTGCCCGGGCTGATGCCCAAGTGGGCGGCAATGTGGTTGGTGCTGATATTGCGCTCGCCTTCTTCGTTAAACAAGGCGAGGCTGGCATTGATGATTCGTGTGTAAGTGTTGACTTTAGCAATGCGCGGCATGGGATACACTCCTTTGTTTTATAGGCTGTATGAAGTCGGCAGCCAGTTGGGTTCTGCGTGTAATTCTACCTGAAATTGAGTAAATACTGTATTACAAACATATTGTGCCAGCTGGTGGACATCTTGCGCGGACGCGTTGTTTTTATTCACCAAAACCAAAGCCTGTCTGTCATGCACGGCCGCACCGCCGATCTGATGGCCTTTCAGACGGCATTGGTCAATCAGCCAGCCGGCCGCGAGTTTGACCGAACCGTCAGGCTGCGGATAGCTTGGCATATCGGGGTATTGCTGCAACAAATCGGCTGCTTTTTCAGCGCTGACAACTGGGTTTTTAAAGAAACTTCCGACATTGCCAAGTACGTTAGGATTAGGCAGTTTACTGTTGCGGATTGCACACACTGCATCGGAAACATCTTTGGCCGTCGCCTCGCGGCCTTGGCTCAGTTCGGCAACCGCTGCCGCCAAATCGCCATAGCCCAAGTTCGGCACAAAATGCTCTTTCAACGCAAATACAACCGAAACAATCACATAACGGCCTTTGCCTTCCTGTTTGAACAGGCTTTCACGATAAGCAAAATCGCAATCGGCATTGGAAAGCTCGACAAAGGTTTCCGTATCCAAATCAAAGCAGCGTACGCTATGGATAATATCTTTGACTTCAACGCCGTATGCGCCGATGTTTTGTACCGGAGACGCGCCGACCGTACCCGGAATCAGGCTGAGGTTTTCCAGCCCGCTCAAACCCAGTCCAACCGTATGCAAAACAAAATCATGCCAAATTTCCCCGGACTGCGCTTCGATATAAACCAGGCCGTCTGAACGCTCAATTTCGCGTATTCCCTTGTTTTCCATATGCACAACCAGACCGGCGTAGTCTTCCATCAAAAGGATATTGCTGCCGCCGCCGAGCCATAAAACAGTATCTCGGTCGAACTCGGGCAGCCGGACGATGTCGCGCAATTCATCGGCGTGTTTGAGCGCGATAAAGGCTCGGGTTTGGGCTTTGAGGCCGAAAGTGTTGTAAGGGGTAAGGTCGGTTTGGTATTGGATGGGTTGCATGGGTTTAACTTTAAAATAGGAATTCGTTGATTAAAGGATGTAGTCAGTGGAGAAAGACGGCCTGTATTGTTCAGACGGCCTTATGCGATTTGACCCTCTCTTTACTGCAAAGCTCCAAGCACCATACCAATGCTATGGCGGCAATCGTCAGCGAAACGGTCAGCGCGGTCCAAAAGCCGTAAATGCCCATATCGGCATGATAGGCAAGCAGGTAGCCGGGCAACAGGCCGCAACCCCAGAAAGCCACGGCATGGATGAACATCGGCATTTTGGTCACTTTATAGCCGCGCAGCGCATATGAAGCGATACATTGGGTAGCGTCTGCCAGTTGGAATAGGGAGGCGAAAAATAAAACGGTCGCGGCAATGCCTAATACTGCCGCATCGTTGGTGTACATACCGGCCAACTGAAATCGAAAGATGACCAAGAGCAGCGCGGTGCAGGCAGCAAGCATCCAGCCCAACACCAGCGACACGCCCGAAATATAACGCGCCCGCAAAAAATCGCGTCGCCCTAGAGAAAAGCCCACGCGTACCGTGCTTGCCGAGCCGACGCTTTGTGGAACCATATACAAGATGCCCGACAGGCTGATGACGACTTGTTGCGCGGCGACATAATCTTCGCCGAATGGCGCCACCAAAAAGACGATAAACGAAAATGCGCTGGCTTCTAAAAAATAAGACAAGCCGATGGGGGCGCCGATTTTCCAAATCTGTTTGAAAGCCGTCAAATCGGGTTTGCCGATTTTTGCTGTCAAGCCAAACGGACGGAAGAATTTTTCTTTGGCGATATAAAGCCACAAAGCCAATGCGCTGAACCAAAATACCGCCGCCGTTGCCACGCCGCAACCTGCGCCGCCCAAAGCAGGCATACCGAATTTGCCGTAAACAAACACATAGTTCAGTGGCACATTCAACACAAACGCCGCGAAGCTGACCAACATAATCACGCGCGGACGATTTAGGCTGGAGGCATAGGCGTGCAGGGCGCGGTGTATCATGGCGGCCGGCATTGCCAAGCTGGTGAAGAACATATATTGCGCCATCGTGTCTTCGACATAATCGTTCAAAGTCAGCCAATGACGGAACGGCGTAATCATCGCCCACATCAACAGCATGCCGAATACGCCCAAACACAAGCCAACCAAATGCCCTGCATTCCTGTTTTGCCGACTTCTTTGGTTTTACCTGCGCCGTACAGCTGGGCAATCATCGGGTTCAACGCGGCCATTACGCCCATAAAGGTAATGTAAATCGTAGAAAACGCGCTGCTGCCCAAAGCTACTGCGGCCAAATCTTCCTTGCCTGCGCCACCGGCCATTACTGTATCGACAAAACCAATGCCCACTTGCGCCACTTGCGCCAACAGCATAGGCAGGGCGAGGGCGGTAAGCAGGCGGGTTTCTTTTAAGAAAACAGGAAAGGCAAAGCGGTTGAGGTTCAGTAGCATAATGTGTGCGGTTTGAGGACAAAGGCCGTCTGAAAACGGAAATTTAAAATTATAAAGGGTAATGTTTGTACACAGACAAAGATTGGTTTAATCGTTAAATTTTCAGACGGCCTTAAATGTCGGATGTCTTTTGACGGCTTCCAACCAACTGTCCGGTGTTTGAAACTGCATCAGGCCGTCTGAAAGCGACACTGCGGCTTGGGTAGTCGAAGCGCGGGTCAGCTTTTCATTGGTTTCAGCATCGTAAATGGTGTAATCGATACGCAGGCAGCTTTCGATTTCGACAATGTCCATATCAACGCGGATTTTTTGGCCGAAACGGGCAGGGCGGATGTATTTGAGGTTCATCTGCACAATCGGCCAGCTGTACCCCTGCCGCCCCATTTCATTGTAGTCATAACCGATGGAAGACAGAAAAGCGCAACGCGCGGTTTCAAGATATTTGACATAGTTGCCGTGCCACACGATGTGCATGGCATCTACGTCAAAAAAAGGAACTTCGGTTTCAAAGCTGTGTTGGCAGTAGATGTGTTTTTTCATGGTTTAAAAGAGAGAGTGTGATGGTTTCAGACGGCGTCTTCGCCCCAAAAATCATAAAAATTGAACCATTGTAACGGATTTTGCGCACATTCTTGCGCCAAAATGTCGGCAAAACCCTGCATCGCGTCTTTGACGGCAGCCTCGCGGTTGCCGCGTTTCCAGCTGGAAGTATCGGTAAAGCGGCGCAGTTTCAAATGATGGCGGCCGTTTTGTTTGACGCAAAACAGCGTGTTTACTTGCGTTTTTAAAAGCGAAGCCAATAACCATGCGCCTTGCGGCATAGGTGCGGTGTGGCCTAAGAAATTGATGTCGGCGGTTTTCTCGCCGCGTACAGGTACGCGGTCGGCCGCGATGGCAATCCATTCGCCGTCTTCGATACGGCGGTTCAATTCCATCATCAGGGTGGTGTCCAAATCGGTTACCTGAATCAGGCGGATATGTTCTGCGCCGGCTTTTTGCAATGCCTCGTTAAATGCCTGCGCGTGCTTGCTGTGCACCAATACATTGAGTCTGAAATCTTTATGGTGTGACACCAGCGCACGGCAAACTTCGGTATTACCTAAGTGCGAACAGGCAAAAATCTGGCCGCGTTCGTTGCGGTTGATTTGCGAATAGATGTCGTCAGGATCTTCAATCACCAAATCTTCATAACGGATTTTGCGTTGCCACACGGCAAAACGGTCGCAAACTGCTTCGCCAAATGCAACGAATTGTTTGAATACGCTGTGTTTCGGTAGGACGATATGGGGAAAGGCCGTCTGAAGACGGGTTTGATAGCGTAAGACATGACGGCGCGGTTTGGGCGCGGTTGCATAAAAATACAGCACTACAAACCAAATGCACGGCTTCATCAAAAAGGCCGGCAGATGACGCACCATCAGCGTGGTCAGGGCGAGAAACAGGCGGCTGCCGCGTTCGGGCTGCGCCGCCCAATGGGTTTGTTTATTGTCGGTCATGGTTTCAGACGGCCTTTCCGAAAAACTTTGCCCAATCGGTGTTTTAACATACCGAAAAACAGCCGTGTGTGCATTTTGCTGATGCGGACATTGTCGGCAAAGGCATCGAAGTGGGACACGCCGTCGGCGGCGTATTGGACGGGTGTTTTAATCCAAACCGGTTTGACGTCGCGCCAGTAGAGGCGGATAAGGATTTCCGTGTCGAAGTCCATACGGTCGCCTACGGTTTCTTCGCGGACGACGGATAGCGCGGGTGCAAGCGGATAGAGGCGGAAGCCGCACATGCCGTCTTTGATGTCGCATGACCAAGTGTGCAGCATATTCCAGAAGTCGGTAATTTTGCGTCCGTAAAGCCGTGCTTTGGGCGCGTCGTCGCCGTATTGCGGCCAACCGCAAACAACGGCTTCGGGATTTTGTTCCGCAGCGGCAAGGAGTTTGGGTGTGTCGTTTAAGCAGTGTTGGCCGTCTGCATCAACCTGCAAGACGTGGGTATAACCATGCTCTTCGGCGTATTCCAAACCGGTTTTGACCGCTGCGCCTTTGCCGCCGTTGATGGGGCGGTAAAGGACATCGATGCCGTCTGAAACCAAAGCCTGCAATACAGGTTTGCATTCTTCGCGTGAACCGTCGTCCACAATTAAAACGTTTAAACCGAAGCCGCGCATGGTTTCGGCAACGTAGCTGATGGTGGTCGGGTGGTTGTAATGTGGAATGAGGGCCAGGGTTTTCATCAATATTCTTTAGGCGACGTTAACACAATGCAGAGTATAACAAATAAACATGCCATAGCGTTTGAAAAGGCCGTCTGAAACGGCGCTGACAAAATCGTTTGATTTCGTTTTTCACTGTTTCAGACGGCCTTTGGTATGCCCTTAATTCAGCATTGTACATGACCGACATCGAGGCATAAATCATGGAACTCATTGAGCGTGCTGCGGTGTCCGATGCTGATGATGATGCTGTCGGGCAGTTTTTGCTTTAAGGCGCGGTAGAGCATGGCTTCGGTCGGCTCATCCAAAGCGGCGGTGGCTTCGTCGAGCAGGATGATTTTGGGCTTGGAGAGCAGGGCGCGGACGAAGGCGATGCGTTGCAGCTCGCCCGGCGAGAGTTTGTGCTGCCAGTCGTCGGTTTTATCCAATTTGTCCACCAGGTAGTCCAAGCGGCAGGTATTCATGGCTTCGGCTAACTCGGGGTGATGATGGTCAATATCGGGGTAACAAATCGCATCGCGCAGGCTGCCTTGCGCCGTGTACGGGCGTTGCGGCAGGAAAAGGATGTCTTGTTGCGGCGGATGGTTGACTTGCCGCTGCTGCCAAACGGCCAAAGGCCTGCCAGCGCGCGCAACAGCGAGGTTTTGCCGCAACCGCTCGGGCCGCGTATCAACAGGGAATCGCCGCTTTTAAGGTTGATGTTGATGCTGTCCAATAAAACTTCGCCGTTGTGGCGGTATAGGGCGACGTTTTCCAAGATCAGGCCGTCTGAAACTTCGGTAAGCTCGGGTTGTTGTGCAGTGTGTTGTTCTTCTGTACTCAGCAAAAAGCCGTACAGACGCTCCAATCGGGCGCGGTAGGCGGTGAATTTGTTGTAGAACATCCGGAAGAAAGACAGCGCGTTTTGCAGTCGTGCGAAGGCTTGGACAGTCTGCTGGATATCGCCGATTTTGATTTGTCCGGCAAACAGGCGCGGAGCTTGCAAAATGATGGGGAAGAGTTTGATGCCGTTGGTGAACATATCGTTAAAGCCGCTCAGGCAGACGCTTTGTCGCGCAATGCGCCAACGGTTGCGGATAATGGCTTTAAAGCGGTTGGAAAGCTGGTCGTGTTCGTGTTTTTCGCCGCTGTAAAATGCGACGCTTTCGGCGTGGTCGCGCACGCGGATAAGGGAGTAACGGTAGTCACCGTTGAGCTTTTCGTTTTCATAATTGTAACGAATCAACGGGTTGCCTATCCACATGGCGATAAAGGTCGCCAAAATCACGAAAATAAAGACAAACCAAACAATGCCGCGTGGAATGTCGAAGCCGAATACGGTCAGGATGCCTGCCAAGCCCCACAAAACAACGGCAAATTCCAGCGAGGTAACGACCGAATTGACCATGCCGCGCACAAATTCTATGGTCGAGGCGATGAAATCCTGCGCATCTTGTTGGATACGCTGGTCGATATTGTCCGGCGCATGACGGCGCATTTGCAGGAGGTAGTAGTTTTTGTCGGCAAGCCAGCGCGTTGTCAGCACTTCATTGAGCCGCTCCGACCATTTAATCGCCAAGCCTTGATCGAGAAAGTCGTTGACGACGTTGTTAAACGCCCGTATCAACACCACGCCTGCATTCATTGCTGCAAACATCCAAAACGCGGAGGCGTTCAAATCCTGCATCGAGTCGTAAAGCCCTTTGGACATAAAGGTACTCAACACATTCAGCCGTACTTCGGTCAACAGCAGCGTAATCATCGCCGTAATCAGCAGCAAAACTTTGACGGTACTTTTCGGCGTCAGGCAAAGACGCAGGATATAGCTAAACTCGCGCCCGAAGCGTGTGTTGCGTGCAAAAAAACAGAATGACCGCCGAGGCTGCGGCGACCATAAATAAGGTCTGCAATAGCCAAGACGGCGTGGAATAAAGCTCGATTTGCCATTTTTGCATGGGGTGTTCTCTGAAAGGATGTAAAGGCCGTCTGAAAGGACGGCAAATTTATTTGACTATGGTAACTGTAATAATAGTTTTCTGAACTGTTGTATTTTTGTATTTACAAACGGTTCTTATTTGTTTTTGTGGAAAGCAGAAATCTTATCAAATATAATCATAAAACTAAATTACTTTGTAATTTTTTACTCGATATAAGAATTATTAATATTTCAAACCAGAAGGTATTTTTATGAACAGCAAATTAGCCCTGATGCCGCTTTTGATTATGAGCGCATTCGCTTACGCCGCCGATGAAGCGACACCCGAAACCCCCGTGCAACAGCAGTTGCAGGAAGTCAATGTCCGCGCCGACGCCAAACGCGTCAAAGCCGCCCGTTCTTACTCCATCGCCAGCGACGGTGACTTGCGCGACCGCGTGAACTTGGGCGTATTGGGTAAAGCCAATGCCTTTACCGCGCCGATTACCGTCGTCAACTACGACGAACAAGCCCTCAACAACACCGAAGCGCGTACTTTAGTGGATGCCGTAGCGAAAAAAGATGCTTCCGTATGGCAGTTCGGCGGCGAAAGCAACACGCTGACCGGCCTGTATTTCCGCGGTTATCAGCTTGATGCGCGCCAATTCAGCGTCAACGGTTTGGCAGGCATGTACGGCACGCAAGGTACGGCCAGCGTACAAGTCGGCTCCGCGCAACTGATTAAAGGCGCGTCCACTGCCGTAAACGGTATGGACCCTGAAGGCGCGGTATCCGGTTCCGTCAATATCGAAACCAAAAAAGCCGCCGATGAAGGCAACCGCAAAATCGGTTTGGGCTGGTTCAGCAACAACCGCGCCCAAGGTACATTCGATTTAGGCCAACGCTTCGGCGAAAACAAAGAATTCGGTGTGCGCGCCAACGGCAAACTGCGCCACGGCGACACTCCGCGCCACGGTTACAGCGAGGACAACAAAGAATTTGCATTGAATGCTGATTATCGCGGCGAAAAAGTGCGTGTGGCGTTCGATTCCATCTACGCGAAACGCAAAACCAACGGCGGTCGCGCGCGTATGCAGGACATTCAAAACGCCAACGGCCGCTTGTTTAACGCACCTGAAGGCAAAGTGAATTTGGCGCCGAGCTGGCAGGCTCAAAACACGCGCGGTCAAACGAATATGCTGACCTTCGAATGGGATGCATTTGAAAATGCCCAAATTACAGGCGGCATCGGCTACAACAATGCACGTTATTATGGTAATTTCGCCTCTCCTACAGTTACAAGCAGCGGTTTGACCTACAATTCAGGTCGCGCGCGTTTGACCGACCAGCGTTTTAAAACGCTCAGTATGAATCTGACTGCACGTGGCGAATTTGAAACCGGTCCGGTAAGCCACAACTGGAGTACCGCATTTGACCGCATCGACCGCAAACGCACTACTTATCAAGGCGCACGTCAAACAAGAAGCAGCGTTATCGATCCGAGCATCGACATTCCTACTCAATTGGCAAAATTGGATTCCAACTTAGGCAGCGCATGGAATACAACCCCTTCATTGGATACCGTGATCAAAGTAAACAGTTTGGCGGTATCTGACACGCTTGGTTTTGCCGACAACAAATACCGCCTCACTTTAGGCGGGCGTTTCCAAGCCGTCGAGCAGAAAAACAAATTAAACGGCCGCAAAGCAGATGCGAGCCGTTTCAGCCCGATGTTGATGGCGGCATGGGTTCCGCAGCCTGATTTGGTGGTTTACGGCAACTATATGGAAGATTTGGAGCCGTCCGACATCCGTACTGATGACGACGGTCATGTAACGATGGCAGATCCGCGCGTCAGCCGCCAATTTGAAGTCGGCGTACGCAAAAACTGGGGCGACTTTGTCACCACTTTAAACGCGTTCCAAATCAAACGCCCGGGCTACTGGCGCGGCAACACGACTTCAGGAACTGATTTCGCAGCGCGCAAAAATGCAGGCTTGGCTTATAGCGGTTCGGAGCAAGGCATAGAACGCAGCCGCGGTATCGAGTTCAATACCTATGCCAACTTGTTGAACAAAACCCTGCGTCCGACTTTCGGTCTGATGTATCTGCAATCAACCGTAAAAGATTATCCGAATTTCGCCGACAATTTGGTTAACGGCGTACAAGTCGCCAACCCGCGCGTGATTGCCAAAGCAGGCATTGAGTGGGACACACCGTTTGCCAAAGGCTTGACCTTGAACGGCAACGTTTCGTATTTCGGCAAGTCTTACCAAGATACGCAAAAACAATACGCCTTCCCGTCCTATACCTTGGTTGACGTAGGCGCGCGCTACAAGCCAAGCTGGGTAAAAACACTCTGACCGTCAGCAGCTCGGTAGAAAACCTGTTCAACAAAAACTACTGGCAGGTGCAACGCGGCCAATACGACCGCAGCTTCGCCGTCGTCGGTATGCCGCGCACTTATTGGCTGAAAGCGGAATTGGATTTCTAATCTGATTTCGGTTTGACCGTAATAGCAGGCCGTCTGAAAGGGAATGATAAAGAGCAAGAATTTGGTTTTTATCCCTTTTCAGACGGCCTGATTTGATTGCCTTATGTTTTTTACTTGAAAAATCTTACATGTTTTTTATGGATTTCACGCGAAACAAGGTTAATATTCCATTTTCACAATACATTATTCGAGAAGACATATGAAAAAATCCATCAAACTGACCCTGTGCGCCCTCGCACTCTCACTTTCCGTGCAAGCGCAAGCGGTTACCCATGCCGTGATTGAAACCAATATGGGCAACATCCAACTGGAGTTGGATGAAGTCAAAGCGCCAAAAACCGTGGCAAACTTTGTCAATTATGCCAAAAAAGGTTTTTACGACAACACGATTTTCCACCGCGTTATCGACAATTTTATGATCCAAGGCGGCGGATTTACCGAGAATATGGTACAAAAATCCACCGATAAAGCCATCACCAATGAAGCATACAACGGCTTGAAAAATAACGTCGGCACCATTGCCATGGCGCGCACCGGCGATCCAAATTCTGCAACCAGCCAGTTCTTTATCAACACAGCCGACAACGACTTTTTGAATTTCAAAAGCAAAACCCCTCAAGGCTACGGCTATGCCGTTTTCGGTAAAGTTACTTCCGGCATGGACGTTGTCCGTAAAATCAGCAAAGTCAAAACAGCGACCCGCGGTTTCCATCAAGATGTACCGACCGAAGCCGTGATTATCCGCAAAGTCAGCATCAAATAATTTTGATGGTTTGAACCCAAACAACAGGCCGTCTGAAACATTCAGACGGCCTGAATTTATTTATTTGATAATAAGCGGCAATTTGGGCGATAATTCAGCATCTACCATTTAAGGAGTCGATTATGCAAACCCGCCTGCCTTTTTTCGGCGTTGTCCGCGTCAGCGGTGAAGACAGAGCTTCATTTCTTCATGGCCAATTATCCAACGATATTAATAATTTAGCTACTGGTCAGGCATGTTATGCCACATACAATACGCCTAAAGGCCGTGTGTTGGCGAATATGCTGGTCGTCAATCGTGGAGAAGATTCGCTGCTGGTCATGGCGCAAGATTTGACAGAAGCCATCGTCAAACGCCTGAGAATGTTTGTCTTGCGTGCAAAAGTCGTCTTTGAGTTGATGCCTGATTTAGCAGTAAGCGGCGAGTTGGCAGACAATGCAGAACCACATCCTGCTGCCGAACCGCAACTGTCTTTCCCGGCTCAAATTCAAGAAAACACCGTAGAAATCGCCTTGCCGCACACAGGCCGTCTGAAAATTTCAGCAGCAGAAAACGCATCTGAATATCAAGCAGAAGCCGAAAACGCATGGAACCTGCACGAAATCCGCAGCGGCTATCCGTGGATTTGCGCCGCAACCAAAGAAGCGGCCGTTGCCCAAATGCTCAACCAACACATCATCGGAGCCGTCCATTTCCGTAAAGGCTGCTACCCCGGCCAAGAAATCATCGCCCGCGCCCAATACCGAGGCCAAGTCAAACGCGGTCTGGCCGTATTAAGCGGCGACTCTTTAGAAGCTGCCGGTATTGTCGTCAAAGTCGGCGAAGAAGAAGCAGGCGTCATCCTCAACACAGCACTGACTGAACAAGGCAGCCTAAGCCTTGCTGTTATCAAGTTTTCCGCAGCAGAAGCAGCATTGACCGATGCAGACGGTAATGCTTTGAAACAGGAAGAACTGTTTTTTACGGTTGAGAAAGATTGATTGTCAGATGATTGAATAAAAAGCTAAAATTTAAGCATTAATCAACTTAAAATGAAAACAAAAAGGCCGTCTGAAATTCAGACGGCCTGAGACCTTTGCAAAATTCCCTAAAATCCCCTAGATGTATTGATGGGAATTTAGGGGATTTGGGGAATTTTGCAAAGGTTTCTTAAGGTTTGTGTTGCCCGCAGGTAGGGTGTGTGGCGTAGCCACGCACGCGGTTGATGGGAATGCAAGCTACGGCTTACTCAAAACCACACTTGCTGTGAGTTCGTTAATTTTGCAAAATAATCTTATGCACAATAATTATGAAGAGTTTTTAACAAAAATGTCTTTTATCTCCCCATGAGCGAGATAAAAGCTAATTGCAACAATTGATAAAACTAGCACGCCGCAACAAAAAGCTATTGTATGCAATGCCGTCTTTTGATAAGTTACTGCGGAAATAATACATATTATTAACGAAGATACCGCATAAATAAAGCCAACATAAAAACATATTTTTAATTTTTTATATTCTTCTAAGTGAACCAATATTTTTGCATACTCTGTATCACGAAGGAGAAATTTTCCCCCATCCTTAAAAATCCAGCAGAATATTGCAACTGGAATGGGCAAAATATATTTAAGCATATCTTCGTTTAATGCTATCGTTTTTAACAAATTCTCTAAGACTTCTCCAAAAAAATATATACAAATATACTGAATAAAATTGTAAGAAATTCAAAACTAATAAAAAAATGTTCTAATAAATTCTTTCAAATTTAATGCTCCATTTTTCTTTCTTCACTAACTTTTATAAATTCTTCATTAGCTTTTCGTGCTAAGAAATCCGGGGATGGATCTTTTTCAAATAGAAAACTTTTTTGTACATCTCTAGTCCTTACTTCTATTATTTCTCCATTATTATCTTCCCCTGCAACTTTTCCTGTACCGTAACCATCTGCTGCCATAAGAATAGCAGCATCAGGTAATGCAACTTCTTGCTTGTAATTAGATATATTATTTTTCTCAATACTACTAACCAAGTCGTGAAGATTTGTTTTTAATCCTTCTCTTTTTTCGCTTTCCTCATTAATTCTAAGTGTACTTGTATTCCTTTTTTCCAAGGTCTCTTTTAAAGATTTCCAAATTCTGCCAAACAGAGGATTAGGGGGAGATACGGTAGCTTCAATTTGAGTAATTTTTTTAATCATTATGATTTTATTACGGAAAGAAGCGTAGTCAGAAATTGCATCTACATCGCACTCTATCAATAAATCGTTATATTTTAAATTACGAGCATCCTCTATAATTTTCTTAAACCTACGGGGAAACGTTTCGGATTCTATACCGTTATATACATGCAAGAAACACAATCCAGAAAATCTAGGTAAATAAACAAATGGGGAAGATGCTTTGACAAGGTTTGCTGTCATCGACTGGTCTTGTGTGTGATTATATTCATCCACTACGTCCTGAGTATCATCAGCGTACTTAACCAATCTACCATAGATAAAAGGTAAAGATTCATCATCCCTTTTGTCTATCATATCCGTTATTGTCCAGTTATATTTTCCAACTTTGATAATTGCAGGATTACAAATTGCATCTATCAAATTTTCCTGAGAAAGATTGATTTTTACAACTCGGCTGAGGAAATAACGGCCTTTTCTAATACGCATTTACTTACCTTCAAACAATTTATAACAGAGGTCGTCTGAAATAATTCAGACGACCTTTCTTATTTAATCAAAGAATTAAGCTAACTTCTCTCTAACCCAGCCTTCTGCCGAATCCAGCATCGCGCCAACTTGGAAAGCATCCGTACCCCCCGCCTGTGCCAAGTCAGGACGGCCGCCGCCTTTGCCGCCGACTTGTTCGGCTGCAAATTTAACCAGATCGCCTGCTTTGACTTTGGCAGTCAACGGTTTGGATACGCCGGCGCACAGGGAGACTTTGCCGTCGTTGACTGCGGCGAGCAGTACGATGGCTTGTTCTGATTTGCCGGTCAAGTCGGTTACGATTTCGCGCAGGGCGGCTGCGTCGGCTTCGATTTGGGCGGCAACGAGTTTGGCTGCGCCCAAGTCTTTTGCGTTGTCCAAGAGTTTGGCGCCTGCGTGGACGGCGAGTTCGGCTTTGGCGCGTGCCAACTCTTTTTCCAATGCTTTGGCGTGTGCCGCGCCTGCTTGGATTTTCGCCAGTACGTCTTTTTCGGTTTGGGCTTTGGTTTCGGCAATAATGTCTTTAACCAAACGCTCTTGTTCTTGCGCCCATTTGAGTGCGTTCAAGCCGGTGATGGCTTCGATACGGCGCACGCCTGCGGCAATACCGCCCTCGCTGATGATTTTGAAGAGGCCGATGTCGCCGGTGCGTGAAACGTGTGTACCGCCGCACAATTCGGTAGAGAAACCGCCCATTTGCAGTACGCGTACTTCGTCGCCGTATTTTTCGCCGAAGAGCATCATGGCGCCGGTTTTTTGGGCATCTTCCATGCTCATAATGGCTGCGTTGACGGCAACGTTGGCCAAAATGGCTTCGTTGACGCGGCGTTCTACTTCGGCGATTTCTTCAGCAGTTACCGCTTGAGGATGGGAAATGTCGAAACGGGTGGATTCGGCGGTAACCAAAGAGCCTTTTTGTTCAACGTGTTCACCCAATACATCGCGCAGGGCTTTGTGCATCAAGTGGGTGGCGCTGTGGTTGCGCATATTGGCATTGCGGATTTCGTCATCCACTTTGGCGGTAACGCTGTCACCGACTTTCAGACGGCCTGAAGTTTGTACGCCGAATTGGCCGAATACGGCCGCTTTGATTTTTGGGTGTCGCGTACTTCAAAGCGGTTTTCGCCTGCAAAGATATAGCCGACGTCGCCGACTTGACCGCCGGATTCTGCATAGAACGGGGTAAAGTCGATAACGATGGCACCTTCGTCGCCTTCGTTCAATTCATTAACTTGCTCGCCGTCTTTGTAGAGGGCGAGGATTTTAGATTCGGTTTGGCGTTCGCTATAACCTTTAAACTCGGTATCCTGACCTTCATAAGGTAGTTGGGCGTTGGCTTTGAAGCTTTGTGCGGCGCGTGCGCGTGCGCGTTGGGCTTCCATTTCGCGCTCGAAGCCTGCTTCGTCCAGTTCGATATTACGTTCGCGGCAGATGTCGGCAGTCAAGTCGTATGGGAATCCGTAGGTATCGTAGAGTTTGAAGATGATTTCGCCATTTAAAACAGAAGGGGAAGATTCCAACTCTTTAGTAAAATATTTTTGAAGGGCTACTACATATTTTTTAGCAGCAGGACTGTCCCAGTTATCACTTGATAATAATAATGAGCTGTCATTAAAAACTACAATAATATTTCCATTATCAATAGGTACAGCTCTAAAACATTTACCAATTTCATTATTTTGGTCAATGGTTAAAGGGTGTTCTCCAATTGAATACTTAACAATAGGGATATCAATACCATATTCAATCTTCCAATTATTTAAAATAGCACTATCAACATCATTTATCGAAACAGCTTTAGCCCTTTTCGACAAACTATTCCAATTACTTGATAAATACAATTGGTTAATTGCTTTATTGAACAAGCCCATACCTTTTTCTAGTGTTTCACCGAAACGGCTTTCTTCGTTTTTCAACGCTTCTTCGATTTGGGCTTGTTTCTTTCAATTCAGGGTAGGCATCGCCCATCTCTTTGACCAAATCAGCCACCAGTTTGTGGAAGAATGGTTTGCTTTGACCCAATTTGTAGCCATGACGTACGGCGCGGCGGATAATGCGGCGCAATACGTAGCCGCGGCCTTCGTTGGAAGGCAATACGCCGTCTGCAATCAGGAACGAGCAGGAGCGGATGTGGTCGGCGATGACTTTCAGGCTTGGTTCTTCCATGCTGAAAGCTGCGCCGGTTTCGCGGGCAACGGCTTTGAGCAGGTCTTGGAACAGGTCGATTTCGTAGTTGCTGTGAACATGCTGCATGACGGCCGCCATGCGCTCCAAGCCCATGCCGGTATCGACGGACGGCTTAGGCAGCGGGTTCATATTGCCTTGCTCGTCGCGGTTGAACTGCATGAATACGCAGTTCCAAATTTCGATCCAGCGGTCGCCGTCTTCTTCAGGGCTGCCTGGAATGCCGCCCCAGATTTCTTCGCCGTGGTCGTAGAAAATTTCGGAGCAAGGGCCGCAAGGGCCGGTGTCGCCCATTTGCCAGAAGTTGTCGGACGCGTATTTCGCGCCTTTGTTGTCGCCGATGCGGACGATGCGCTCGGCAGGCATGCCGATTTCGTTCAGCCAGATGTTGTAGGCTTCGTCGTCTTCTGCGTAAACGGTCGCCAACAGTTTTTCTTTAGGGATGTTCAACCATTCGGGGGAAGTCAGGAATTCCCAAGCGAAGTGGATGGCATCGCGTTTGAAGTAGTCGCCGAAGGAGAAGTTGCCCATCATTTCAAAGAAGGTGTGGTGACGGGCGGTGTAGCCTACGTTTTCCAAGTCGTTGTGTTTGCCGCCTGCGCGTACGCATTTTTGCGCGGTAGTAGCACGGTTGTAGGGGCGTTTGTCAAAGCCGAGGAATACGTCTTTAAATTGGTTCATGCCTGCGTTGGTAAACAGCAGGGTCGGGTCGTCGTGAGGCACGAGCGAGGAAGAGCGGACGATGGTGTGGCCTTTAGATTCGAAAAATTTCAGGAATTTTTGGCGTAGTTCGGTGGTTTTCATAATGTCTCGATAAAATTTTGTACAAAGATTTCAGACGGCCCGGACGGCGCGTTGAGATTAAAAACGAATGGGCGTTATCTTACCGCAAAACCATATTTCAAGCTATCGGCAGAAAGGTTTTAAGTTGGCGGCAAGCTGTCTTTCAGACGGCCTCAAGCGGGTCGATATCTTTTAGCAATGAAGCCTATCCGCCCCGGCTTGCCTGCTTTATAATGCCTTTCTCTTTTCAACCGGATACGCAAGGAATGATAATGGCCAAACATCTGCCCCTCATCGTACTGACTGCGCTGGCATTGGCCGGCTGCGGCGGCTCGGACAAAACTTCTGCCGACAAGGCGGCGCAAACCGATAATCAAAAGGTATTGAGCATTTACAACTGGTCGGAATATGTCGATCCCGAGACGGTTGCCGCGTTTGAGAAAAAACACGGTATCTCAGTAACTTATGATGTATATGACAGCGATGAAACGCTGGAGAGCAAGGTGTTGACCGGCAAGTCGGGTTACGACATCGTGGGTCCTTCCAATGCGTTTGTCGGTAGGCAGATTAAGGCAGGTGCGTATCAGAAAATCGACAAATCCCTGATTCCCAACTATAAAAATCTCAATCCACAATTAATGAAGCTGATGGAAGGCGTTGATCCGAATCACGAATATGCCGTTCCGTTTTATTGGGGGACTAACACTTTCGCCATCAATACCGAGCGTGTGAAAAAGGCTTTGGGTACGGACAAACTGCCGGACAATCAATGGGATTTGGTGTTTAACCCCGAATACACGTCCAAACTTAAACAATGCGGTATCAGCTATTTGGACAGCGCGGCAGAGATTTATCCTATGGTATTGAATTATATGGGTAAAAATCCAAACAGCAGTGAAACGGCAGATATTAAGGCGGCTACGGAAGTTTTGAAGAAAAACCGTCCGTACATCAAGCGTTTTACCTCGTCCGGTTTTATCGATGATTTGGCACGCGGTGATACGTGCGTAACAATTGGTTTTGGCGGCGATTTGAACATTGCCAAACGTCGTGCTGAAGAAGCAGGCGGCAAGGAAAAAATCCGTGTGATGATGCCGAAAGAGGGCGTGGGAATTTGGGTGGACTCGTTTGTGATTCCGAAAGATGCCAAACATGTGGCCAATGCCCATGCGTATATCAATGATTTCTTAGATCCTGAAGTTGCGGCGAAAAACGGCAATTTTGTTACTTATGCGCCGTCCAGCAAACCGGCTCAGGAGCTGATGGATGAAGAGTTTAGAAACGACAATACGATTTTCCCAACTGATGAAGATTTGAAAAACAGCTTTATCATGGTGCCTATTCAACCGGCGGCGTTGAAATTTATGGTCCGTCAATGGCAAAGCGTGAAAGCAGGAAAATAAGCTGATTTGAACATATTAAGGCCGCCTGAATGGTGTAACCGAAATCATTGATTTCGTTTATGGCTGTTCAGGCGGCCTTTGGTTTGTGTCAGACAGGCTTGGATAAGGTTTGAAAAAAACAAAGGGCGTGTTTATCAATCACGCCCTTTGTGTTTGCTTCAGACGGCCTTAGAATTTCACGCCTTTATGCAGGGCGACGATGCCTGCGCTCATGTTGTGGTAATCCACGCTGTCGAAGCCTGCATCCAGCATCATTTGTTTCAAGGTTTCTTGGTCGGGGTGCATACGGATGGACTCGGCAAGGTATTGGTAGCTGTCGGCATCTTTGGCAATCAGTTTGCCCATAATCGGCAACAGTTTGAAAGAGTAGAGGTCGTACACGCCTTCCAAAGGTTTGTACACTTTAGAGAATTCCAACACCAGCAGGGTGCCGCCCGGTTTCAATACGCGGTACATTTCTTTCAGCGCGGCATCTTTGTGCGTCATGTTGCGCAGGCCGAATGCGACGGAAACCAGATTGAAATAGTTGTCGGGGAACGGCAATTTTTCAGCGTCTGCCAACGATACGGGCAGAATCATGCCTTCGTTGAGCAGGCGGTCGCGGCCGACGGTCAGCATGGAGGAGTTGATGTCTGTCAGCCAAACTTCGCCTTCTTTGCCCACACGTTTCGCCCAGCCTCGGGACAAATCACCTGTACCGCCGGCGATGTCCAATACTTTGTCGCCTTTTTTCAGGCGGGCGGTATTGATGGTGAAATGTTTCCAAACGCGGTGCAGACCGCCGGACATTACGTCATTCATAATGTCGTAGTTTTTTGCAACGGAGTGGAAGACTTCGGCAACTTTGCCTGCTTTTTCGTCTTCGTCAACGGTAGTGAAGCCGAAATGGGTTTTGTGGTCGCTCATAGTGTCTGCCTTCTTAAAATAACACGGATTCAGGTATCGAATACGTCGAAATCGCCAACCACTTTCGACGCGGGAAATATAGTTTGTGCCTGTTGTTCCAGCATCAGGCGTTGTTCTTCTTCGGTATAACGTGCGCTGATGTAGGTCAGGTAAAGTTGTTGCACATTGGCCTGCAAAGCCAGCTTGGCAGCATTGGATACGGTCGAATGGAACACTCGTTTCGCTGTCTTTTCATTGCCTGCCGTAAAGGTTGCTTCATGCACCAAAACGTCTGCGTTTTTTGCGGCGCGTACTGCCTGCGGACAGGCTTGGGTATTGCAGAAAATGGCTACTTTTCAGCCTTTTTGGGGCGGGGAGAGGAACGCTTTGCCGTCAATAGTCCTCCCGTCATTCAAGTTTACGGTCTTGCCTTTTTTCAGACGGCCTTTCCGCTGCAACCACCACTACCGCAGGAATGCGTGTGTTTGGGTTTTAAGTCTTCGGCACTTGGCGTTCTGGACGCGCCGGCTTTTTCGAGGCGGTCGAGATAGTCTTGCCAAAGCGCGTCTTGATTGTGCGCCAGTCGGTAGAGATAGTCCCAATCGTAAAGGCCGCTGTCGTGGCCGTCTGAAAAAGTAATTTTCAAGGCGTATTGACCGACGGGGTCTAAATCGGTAATGCTGACTTCGGCTTTGCCTGTTTGCAAAACATCTTGGCCGGCACCGTGTCCGCGCACTTCCGCGCTGGGCGAGTACACGCGCAAGTATTCGGCAGGAAGGCTCTTGGCACCGTCAACATAGACCAAAGTCAGTACGCGCCGTTCTTTTTGGAGGCGGATTTCTTGTGGAATTTTATCGGCTTGGGTCATGTCATGCTCCGTTCTTTTTACGCAAATAGGCAACGCGTACAGAAAAAATACCGCCAAGTACGGCAAACAGCACGATTGCGTAGAGTGAAAACCGTATCAGGCCCACTTGTGTGTCCGCCGTCAGCCCTAAGGGCAGCAACATCACGGCAACGAACAGTAAAAATGCGGCCAACATGGCGGCAATGCTGGCAAAGGCATAGCGGGTATTGGCTGCTGTTTGCGGATGTTTGGTCATATTGGATGGCTTGCCGTAGGGTGATGAGGCGGTATTTTATCAGTTTTTTGGTGCTTCATGCCGTCTGAAAACGGCTTTATTTCCATAAATAAAGCGTAATGGCGCGCCTGTCTTCGCCTTCGGGCATTAAGCGGATGCTGCTGCCTTTGCTTCCGTTGACACGGATAATGATACCGCCGGCCTGCCGCTCGATGATGTCGAGTTGGGTGTCGCGGTTCATGCGGTAGTTGTAGCGTTCGCATTGTTTCAAGCACCAAAAATCCTGCCAATGGATAAAATATTTTTGTCCGGATTCGATGGCCAGCGTTTCGCCGCCTTTGACGATGAAGTAAGGGTAATCGGGTTTTTGCGTGCTGAATGTCCATTCGGCCGTTCTGTTTTTTCCGTTTTGACGGTATTGGAACACGGCACGGTAGTCGGTATCGTATTCCAATGGCTGTAAAGGAAACAGCGCAAATTGGCGTTCGGTCAGGAGGCGGTTTGGGTCATTATCTTTATCTAAGATTTTGACGTCTTTGATTTCTTTTGTGTCCTGATACAGTTTGAACGAACGCATTTTGACCGGGGGCGATTGTTCGGAGAAGGCGATGCTGACTGGATTGCCGGTCATTTCATAATGCGGCATAGGGTCGGGACGCTCACCATGGAAAACCGGCGAAGCGAAATTGCCTTGCGGATAGGTGATGTAAGGCCGGGTTTTGCGGTTGGAGATTTCATCTGCATAAACAATGGCATGACCATGACAGGCATCTTGATAAAACGAGCGGCTGAGGTCGGATAAAGGGCGGTTTTTTTTTGGCAGAGGCTGTTGAATCTGCTGTCGCCCTGATTGATGCTCAACGCGATTTGTTTGCCTTGAGATTCAAACGCCGCACCGGCCTCGTCGATATTTTGATCGAGCAAGGAGAAACGGTGGTAAATCGCTGTCATCAGGTTGTCCAGCTGATGTTGGGCAGGTAGGTGGTCGTTGATTTTTTCGTTTGGTGGGTGCTGGCCGGTACTGACGTTTTCGTGCACGCCTTTATAGGCATAACCGGCTTTGCGCGTGCGGTCGGATGGGCGTGGGCCTGTGTAAAAGGGATTGCGTGTATTGTGTTCGTCATGTCCGTCGTCAGGGTTTTGCAGCAGATAGCGGGCATGATTGCGCGCGGCGCGTTCGAGAGTGGCCGAGTGCGCCAGTGCGGGCAGATTGGCTGAGGCGCGGAGGAAGTTTAAATACGCCAAGGCGTCAAAATCGGCAACGGTAGTACGATTTTGCGGCGGTTGGGCGTAGATGAGCTGGTCTTCGGAATAGCGATGTGTTTCGTAGTATTGGAATATGCCGAGGGCGATGGCAAAACCGCCCAGCCAGTAAAGAATATGTTTCATTATATGTACTGCGTTCAGACGGCCTTGAGTTGCGGCTCTTTCCCCTTGAGACTCATGCCGCTGAATGATTATTTTGATAGCGGCTTGACTTGGAATGCTTCAGGGTGGGATTTGAAATATTCGACAGCGATAAATCCGCCGCCAATAATAATCAACAGGGCAATGGCCATGCCGATCATCGCTAAAATGAATTTGTCCATATTTGTCCGTTTGAATGAAGGCCGTCTGAAACACTTGGAAGCGTTCAGACGGCCTTAAAGTCAGGTTAATTAACGTTCGATTTGCGATACGTCGCGTACTGCGCCTTTGTCGGCGGAAGTCGCCATCGCGCCGTAGGCACGCAGGGCTGCGGAGACGTAACGGTCGCGGTTTCCGGTTTCCATGCTTTGCTGCCGCGTGCTTCCATTTCGGCACGGCGTGCGGCAAGCTCTTCATCGGAAATGACAAGGTGGATGCTGCGGTTTGGAATGTCGATTTCGATGGTGTCGCCTTCGTGTACCAAACCGATGGCGCCGCCTTCTGCCGCTTCAGGCGAAGCGTGGCCGATGGACAGGCCGGAAGTACCGCCGGAGAAGCGGCCGTCGGTCAGGAGGGCGCATTCTTTGCCCAAACCTTTGGATTTCAGGTAAGAAGTCGGGTAGAGCATTTCTTGCATGCCCGGGCCGCCTTTAGGGCCTTCGTAGCGGATGATGACGATGTCGCCGGCGACGATTTGGTTGCCCAAAATGCCTTCGACTGCGTCTTCTTGGCTTTCAAACACGCGGGCGCGGCCGGTAAATTTGAGGATGCTCTCGTCCACGCCTGCGGTTTTTACCACGCAACCGCGTTCTGCGATATTGCCGAACAATACTGCCAAGCCGCCGTCTTGCGAGTAGGCATGTTCGACATCGCGGATACAACCTTTTTCGCGGTCGAGGTCGAGGGTTTTCCACATACGGTTTTGTGAGAACGCCTGAGTAGTGCGCACGCCGCCGGGAGCGGCTTTGAAACGCTCGATGGCATGGGTGTTTTCAGGGTTGGTCACGTCCCATTTTTCAATCGCGTCTTTCAGCGTCGGCGCGTGGATGGTGTACACGTCGGTGTGCAGTTTGCCTGCTTTGTCCAATTCTTTCAGGATGGCGAAAATGCCGCCTGCGCGGTGCACGTCTTCCATGTAGTAGTCGTGGTTGTTTGGCGCGGTTTTGCAGATGCAAGGTACAACGCGGCTTAAGCGGTCGATGTCGGCCATTTTGAAATCGACACCGGCTTCGTTGGCAACGGCCAACAGGTGCAGAATGGTATTGGTAGAGCCGCCCATGGCGATGTCCATGGTCATGGCGTTTTCAAACGCTTTTTTGGTGGCAATGCTGCGTGGCAACACGGTTTCGTCGTCTTGCTCGTAGTAGCGTTTGGTGATTTCGACAATCATGCGGCCGGCTTCGAGGAACAATTCTTGCGGCCTGCGTGGGTAGCCAGATAAGAACCGTTGCCCGGCAGGGAAAGGCCGAGTGCTTCGGTCAGGCAGTTCATAGAGTTGGCGGTAAACATACCGGAGCAGGAGCCGCAAGTCGGGCAGGCGTTTTGCTCGACTTCTTCGACTTGTTTGTCGCTGATATTGTCATCAGCCGATTCGATCATGGCATCAATCAAGTCTAAGCGGCGTTCGGGTTGAATATTGGCCACGCCGATAACTTTACCGGCTTCCATCGGGCCGCCGGAAACGAAGATGGTCGGAATGTTCAGGCGCATGGCGGCAATCAGCATTCCCGGGGTGATTTTGTCGCAGTTGGAAATGCACACCAGCGCGTCGGCGCAGTGGGCGTTGACCATGTATTCGATGGAGTCGGCAATCAGGTCGCGGCTGGGCAGGGAGTAGAGCATACCGCTGTGGCCCATGGCGATACCGTCGTCAATGGCGATGGTGTTGAATTCTTTGGCAATGCCGCCGGCTTTTTCGATTTCACGGGCAACCAGTTGGCCCATATTGTGCAGGTGCACATGGCCTGGGACGAATTGGGTGAAGGAGTTGGCAATGGCGATAATCGGTTTGCCGAAGTCGGTTTCCATGACGCCGGTCGCACGCCACAATGCGCGCGCGCCTGCCATATTGCGGCCGTGGGTAGAGGTTTTGGAGCGGTATTCAGGCATTTTTGTTCCTTTGTTTTATGCTGAGGCCGTCTGAAATAGGCTGGTAGTTTGGCGGCCCGTTGTAGAAATAACTCGGTATTTTATACCAATTACGAGCAATGAAGCACGCTATTTTGTAATAAAACTAAACTGTGTTTGCTTCACCTGAATTTGCGGTCCTCTCGTTCAGACGGCCTGAAGTTTTCTTAGGATGAAACGTTATCTTTCTCATTTGCAAAAGATGTTGGCATCAAAAAGTGATATGATAGGGAACTTCTCACATTTCTAAGGATAAGACGATGAAAAAAATCATGTTTGCATTGTGTTCGGCCATGTTGGCTTCCGCTGCGTCTGCCGCTGTTTATAAAGTGGACGAATTTCATGCCAATGCCCGCTTTGCTATCGACCATTTCAACACCAGCACCAACGTCGGCGGTATTTATGGTTTGACCGGCAATTTGGAATTTGACCGTGCCAAACGTCAAGGTTCTATCGATATCGTATTGCCTTTGTCCAAACTGCAAACCGGTTCTGACCACTTTACCCAACACTTGAAATCTGCCGATATTTTCAATGCGGACAAATACCCTGAAATCCGTTTTGTCTCCACCAAATTCAATTTCAACGGCAAAAAACTGCTTTCCGTTGACGGTAATCTGACCATGAACGGCAAAACTGCGCCGGTGAAACTCAAAGCCGACAAATTCAACTGCTACCAAAGCCCGATGTTAAAAGCAGAAGTGTGCGGCGGCGACTTCAGCACTACCATCGACCGTACCAAATGGGGCTTGGATTATTTGGTAAGTGCCGGTATGAGCAAAAAAGTTAACATAAATATCCAAATCGAAGCAGTGAAACAATAATACTGCTTGATTTCAAAATAAAGGCCGTCTGAACAGGTAAGGCAGAAATCGTTGATTTCGTTTATCCCTGTTCAGACGGCTTATGATTAAAGACGTTTAGGATTCTTTATTTTTATCGGCTTTGGCTGCCCAATAAGTTGCCAGAAGCGAGCCGGAGATATTGTGCCACACGCTGAACAATGCGCTGGGAACGGCAACGACCGGCGCGGCGGCAAAGTGTGCGGCGGCAAGGGCGGCACCCAAGCCTGAGTTTTGCATACCGACTTCGATGGCCAGCGTTTTTTGTGCATCATAAGGCAGGCCGGTCCATTTGGCGGCAAAGAAGCCGAGCAGATAGCCGATGCCGTTGTGGAGTACGACAACCGCGAAAATCAGCAGGCCGCTTTCAATAATCTTGCCTTTGCTGGCACCGACAACCGCGCCGATAATCAGTACGATGGCGGCAACGGAAACCAGCGGCAGCGCGTCGGTCAGTTTTTCAGTTTTGTTGCCCAAGACTTTATGGACAATCAAGCCCAAAACGATGGGGAACAAAACCATTTTGACGATGGACATCAACATACTGCCCGCTTGGATTTCCAGCATTTCACCGGCAAGCATCAGGAAGATGGCGGGGGTCAGCAATGGGGAAATCAGGGTGGAAACCGATGTAACGGCAACCGACAAAGCCACATTGCCGCGCGCGAGATAAGTCATTACATTGGAAGCCGTACCGCCCGGGCAGCAGCCGACCAAAATCACACCGACTGCGATTTCGGCAGGCAGGTTTAACAGCTTGGCCAGCAGATAGGCAGTTGCCGGCATGATGGCGAATTGGGCAATCACGCCGATGATGACGGCTTTGGGGCGTTTGAACAAAATATCGAAGTCGGAAGGTTTGAGCGTCAAGCCCATGCCGAACATGATGATGCCCAGAAGCCAAGGAATGTAAGGGCCGACCCATTTGAAGGTGTCGGGTGCGAAAAAAGCGATGCCAGCAAAGAGCGCCGCCCAAAGGGAAAATGTTTTTCCAATAAAGTTGCTGATTTTATTGAGGATACTCATGATAATATGTTGTGAAGTTGTTTTTAAGGGAAATCAAGGATACACGCCTTAACCTTAATTTGCAAAATGACTTAAAAATAAACCAGGCCGTCTGAAAATAGAGATTGATTTTCAGACGGCCTGCAATTTGTATTTATGATATAGGCGGTATTACTCTTTTGATAAAATATTGCGCAGCCATCGGGCGGCAGGTGCGATTTCTCCGGCGAGCATCCCAGTTTCGATTTGGCTGCTGTGTTTGATGACATCGGCTGCCGCGCCATGCAGCCAAACGCCGGCACTAGCGGCCTGGAATGCTGGAATGCTTTGTGCCAGCAGGCTGCCGATCATACCGCTTAAGACATCGCCGCTGCCGGCGGTGGCCAAACCGGCATTGCCGCTGGTGTTGGTATAGGTCATGCCGTCAGTTGCGGCAACTAATGTATGATGGCCTTTCAATACGACAGTCGCGCCATATTTTTGGCTGATTGCGGTTACAGCTTTCTGTCTGTCGGCTTGAACTGATTGAGTATCGGTACCGAGTAGGCGGGCGGCTTCGGCCGGATGGGGTGTCAGGACGATATGTTTGTACGATTTGAGGCGTTCGGCTAATTCGGGAGAACGGGCCAGCAGTGTCAAGGCATCTGCATCGAGCAATAAAGGCCGGTCATGGTGTGTCGACAGGATTTCGGGCAGCAGCTGCTCCGATAATCCGTCCAGACCGAATCCGCAGCCGATTACCCGTGCGCTGACATCGTTGCGCTCCATCAGTTGGGCCGCAGTGGCAAGCATGATTTCAGGGCGTTCGGGAATGATGGCAAAAGGCAGCGCGGCTTGGTTGAAACCCGCCCAAACCTTGCCGCATCCTTGATATATCGCGGCTGTGGCTGCTAAAACCACCGCACCGCTCATTCCCGTTGCACCGCCGATAATGGCAAGCGTGCCGTATGTGCCTTTGTGCGACTCTTGGGCACGAGGGCGGAATACGTCGGGAAATACTAAGGCCGTCTGAAGGCCTGAAGCGATTCGGGAAGCGTGTAGATGGGCTGCATGGCGTAATCTTCCAAGATAAGAAATTTAATTTTAAATCAGAAAGTAAAAGGTAATGAAGCAAAAAATAAAAGTTTGGGACGCACCTACGCGCCTGTTCCATTGGCTCTTGGTGTTATTGATGGGATTCATGTGGTACAGCGCCACCCGAGGCGGCGATATGCTGGTATGGCACTTGCGCGGCGGCTTGTTGATGCTGGCTTTGGTGGTTTTCCGCTTGTGCTGGGGGATATGGGGCAGCGATACGGCAAGATTCAGCCGTTTTGTGCGTCCTTTTTCCGAAATCCGCCGCTATACGCAAGGTCAAATGTCTGAAGACGAATTGGTCGGCCACAATCCTTTGGGCGCGCTGATGGTCATCGCTTTATTGGCCGCCTTGGTTTTTCAGACGGCCACAGGCTTATTTGCCGCCGATGAAAATACGTTTACCAATTCCGGCTTTTTAAATCATTTGGTCAGCGAACACGCCGGTACGCTGGCGCGAAAAATCCATGTCAATTTCTTTAATGTTTTAGCTGTTTTGGCGGGTGTACATATCGCGGCTGTTTTGCTGTATCGCTTTGTGAAAAAACAGGATTTGATTACGCCGATGATGAGTGGCTTTAAAACTATTGATGCCCAACAGCCTAAATTGGCAGGAATGGGACAACTGCTTGCCGCTTTGTCGGTAGCGATTGTGTTAGTGTGTGCAATATGGATGTTGCGCGGCTGATGTTTTAAAACGGATACCAAAAACAAACCGACCCCGATAGCCGAAATGGCTGTTGGGGTCGGTCTCTTTTTAGGGTTTAAAAGATGATGTTCAGACGGCCTTAACGCAGCGCAAGATGCTGTGGCCGCGGCCGATGCCGTCTGAAATTTCCGCTACTTTCAATCCGGCTTTTTCAACGCAACGGATCAGGTCTTCAGAATGGAAGATTTGCTGTTGCCGTTGGCCATGGCAGTGAAATACAGGCTGGTCATGGTCAGGCAGTAGGCAGCGGTTTCGTAGCGTTGTCTGTCCCAGAAAGGCTCCATGATGTAGAGGCTGGTGTTTTCGCTCATAGATGCAGCGGCGCGTTGAAGAATGCTGGTGGCTTGTTCTTCGGTGAAACAGTCTAGGAATTGGCTCATCCAGATCGCGTCAAAACCGGTTGGGAACGGAATCTCAGGATCAAGCAGGTTGGCCGGATGGGCGTGGATACGGTCCGCGCCGTTTTTGCCTTTAGTCGCCTCGCGCATCAAGCCGATTTGTTGCGGCAGATCCATGATGGTTACTTCGACTTTGGCATTGTGGTTGACGCATTGTTCCGCCCAGCGGCCGGTATTGCCGCCGACATCGAGCAGTTTTTTAACCGGTTTGGCGAACACGGTGTTCAGTGCTTCGGCGAAGGAGTTGTCGGAATAATAATGGTCGAATGCAAACCATTTTTCCTGCGCGACGCTTGGCAATGAAGACAAGCCTTCGTAAATGGTCGGCCAGTCGCCGAATACTTTCAGGCCTTCGGGCTTGCCGGTTTGCAGGGTTTTTTCCAAATCAAACATGCCTAGGTAGCAGATTTCCTGCGTGAAATCCATGTTGACGCGGGCCATTTTGTCTTTGAGGACAAACCAACCGGCCTTGCTGATGAAATAGCGGTTGTCGCGAGTCAAGACAGTGCCGATAGACAGCGAAGCTTCCAGCAGGACTTGTGCCGCGTAGTTGCTGATTTTCGCTTTTTCAGCAATTTCGGCTTGAGTGAGGCCGTCTGGATGGTCGTTCAGCAGGTCCAGAATGCCAAATTTCACCATCAGGCGGGAAACTTGGAACACAATCGGTGCAAAAGCGATTTCTTGAGCCAGACGTTGAGCCTCGCCTGCAGACTGGTGTTCGTGGGAATAGCGTTGTTCTAGGGCAGGGAAGAGTTGCATATTGTTGGTTTTCCACTAAAAAGTTAATAAGTATATTCAGACGGCCTCAAACACAATCCGTCCTGATGCACACGGATACTCTCCGTTGTTGATTTTAAAGCTCAGTTTGTTTTTACCTTCATCGTATTTTAGCTCTACCGACACTTTATCGTGAGGACGGATAAACTGCTGATATTTTAGATTTTCGATGCGGATGACGCGCTGTTTACTCCATGGCTGGGGCGCGATCAGGTTGCGCACCCATTGCAGCTCGACCACGCCTGGAACCAGCGGGAAGGTGGCAAAATGGCCGCCGAAATAAACCAAATCCAAAGGCACGCGCCCGATAAAAGTTTCGGTATTGGTTTCATCGTCAGATGATGTTTTCGACCAAACGGGCGAAGTTTGGGCAACGGTAAAGGCCGTCTGAAAATCCACCGCAGCGATTTTGGCTTGGGCATTGCGCGGCAGGCTGTCGGTAAAACGCCAGTAACGCGGCAGGGCAATGGTGTCCTGTGTGGAGGCAAGATGGCGTTTGAGCGTATCGGCAACCGCAGCACGGCCTTTCTCGCGTAAGGCGGCGATACCGTCTGCATTTAATGCCGCCCATATGGCAATGCGTTGGTGTTGCGGATGGCGGCCGCAGTGGGCGTCGGCAATCCAAGGGTGTTGTAAAAGTTCGTGTTCGATTTGAGTCAGCGACACGCGTTTGTCCTCGAATTTAATAATGCGGTCTTGACGACCGAGTAACAGGAAACCGTCATCTTGCGGCTCGATCAAATCGGCGGTTTGGCGGGGTTCGGGCGACCAAGGCGAAGAAGCCCATAGTGCGCCTTCTTCGTTTTGCCCGATTTCCACGCCTTCGAAAGGCTGCCATTCTTGGCGTTCGCAACGTGAGGCAATCACACCGGTTTCGGTACTGCCATAAACTTCAAACGGGCGGACGGCAGCCTGTTGCAGCAAATCCGCCGTGGCTGCGGGCAACGCACCGCCGGCCGAGACAATGCCTGCAATTTTATGGCCGATACTTTGCCAGTTACGGTTTTCGCCCAAGCGGTTGAGTACGGCCGGGCTGGCAATCCAAACCACTTTATCATGCGCGGCCGTGCTGGAAAGCAGGTTTTCCGGATAAACCGCCTGCTGTCGTTCCATAGTCCAACCCATTGTCAGCGCGAGTGCGAAGCGGAACGTGAAGCCGTAAAGATGTTGCGGAATCACGCTGCCGATCACGGTTTCACCGTGTTGTCCAAATGGCAGCGTATTTGCCAAAGTCAGGGCTTCTGCCTGCATTTGCGCGGCGGTTTTCACAATAATCTGCGCTTCGCCACTGGAACCTGATGTTTTCAGCCATGCTTCGGCATGGTCGGGAATCAGATAGTTTTCAGGATAGGTGCTCAGTCCTTCCGATTCTGTTTGAGTCAATACATCAGGCAAGTGCCAGACGTTCAGGCCGTCTGAAGACAGCTTTTTATCTGTTGAATCCGTTAAATACTTCTGCCGTTTTCCCCCATTCCAAATTGTCTTGCGCCAAATTGGGCAACAATAAAACCTTTCCGCCCGAATGCCACACTGCCAACACGGCACAGGCAAACAGCGCGGCATCGTCAAACCACAACGCGGCCGTTTGCACGCCTGCCTGTTTCAGACGGCCTGACAGATGGAAAACCGCACGGTTGAAATCAGCACGCGTCCAATTCGGATGGGTGGCGATAAGGTCGTGTTGAGGTAGGTCGGGGGATAGGATTCGGGTTAGGTGCATGATGGTTCTAAGGTTTTATAATTTCGATGTATTTGCCTTGGTTTCTTCTTTGATTTGTGCCAAGCATTCATCGTATTGTTTGTTTGTCGTTTGGCGTACCAATTCGTAATCATTTGCCTGCCACTCTTCCAATGAATGGCTTTCACTTCTTTTGAAGCAATGGAGTAAGCGATCGGTTTTGCCGCTTTGTCCGTCTACCAAAAGGCTGACTTCATTGTTCAGAAAGAATCGGTCTCGTCTATTGAATTTTTCATAAACCAAATAGAAACGACCCGGTTGGACAAATAGTTTTTTATTGGCACTATTGCCTTTAAATGACCATTTTGCCGCCCAATCGCGAACTTTGGGGGAAAATTGTTCAAAAACGGGATTCGCAAAATTCGGTTTAATGGGCTTCCCGCTTAAATTGTGTTTGCCCAGCAGGTCAGGGCCTTCATATCCAATATGACCGCTACTACCGGCAAGAATGAATAATGCAAAAGTTGCTGTAAATACGGCTGTTTGTGCAGCCCTTGCTTTTACCGTATTGGATTTCCGACCTTGCTTTTACCGTATTGGATTTCCGAATAATCATCAAATTCATGCTGCTGGTTGTAGTATCGTCAGAATAACGATTGTGTATTCTGTCAATGACGGTCAGGTTTCCCGAGCGCGTTTTGATGGTGTGGCTGGCAACTTCCGTATAATTTTTCTTGTATTCGGCTTCCGCCTTTCTTCAGGGGATAAAGGCGTTTTAGACGTCGAAGAGCATGCGGTAAATGTGAAGGAAATCAGGGTGAGTAGGATGATTTTTTTCATTATGGTTATTCGTCTAATTGATGAAATATTTTTAATGGATTAAACCTTCAAAACCAATTTCCGATAAATCCACTCTCCGGCAAATAAGATTCCCATTAACACATACGACACAATGCCTGTATAAGCTGCCCACCAATCGTAATATTGCAAGCCTGCCAAAATGGCGGCGGTTGCGCCGTTTAAGATAAAGAACGCGCACCAGATTTGCGTAACGCGCCGGGTGTGGCGCACGCCTTCGGGCGGCAGGTCGGGGTGTTGCAGTCGGGCGAGGCGTTCGATAACCGTTTGTTTGGCAAACAGGCTGCCGCCGAAAACGGCAAGCATCAGCGCGTTGATGGCGACGGGATACCAATACATCGAGTCGGGCCGTCTGAAAACCAGTACCGCCGCAAAAAAGGCGGCAAGGATAATGGCCGTAATGCGTTGTGCTGTGGTTTGCGGCATGGCGGCGCGTATCAGCCATAACACACACATGGCCGCGGCAAGCCAGAAAAATGCGCCGTTTTCCCTACCGTAATACCATAGGAGCGGATACGCGAGGCTGGCAAGGGTCAGTAGGAGTTTTCCTAATATTTTCATGGTTGCGATTGATTTTCAGACGGCCTTGCGGATTGACAAGGCCGTCTGAAAATATGCTGATTCAAAGCAAAATCAGGAATCTTGTTGTACTTTCAAAACCGCTTGAACCACGTCTTCTACGGTACGCACATTGCGGAAGTCTTCGGCTTGCAGTTTGCGGCCGGTTTCGCGTTTGATGTGGTCGATAAGGTCGATGGCATCGATGCTGTCGATTTCCAAATCTTCGTAGAGGTTGGTTTCGGGTTTGATGCGTTCCGGTTCGATTTCAAACAGGTTAACCAGTGCATCGGTCAGCAGGGTGCGTACTTCTTGTTCGGTCATCTTCTCTCTCCCTTATGCTTGGCGGCTCTTGACGAACTCGGCCAGTGTTTTGACGTTGGCGAAGTTTTCGCGTAGGTTGTCGTTTTCACCGTCGAGCTGGAAGCCGAAGGTTTTTTGTACGGCCAAACCAAGTTCCAATGCATCAACTGAATCCAGACCCAGGCCATCGTCGCCGAAAAGCGGATCTTCGCTGCCGATGTCGGCAACGGTAATGTCTTCCAGACCTAAGCTGTCGATGATTAATTGTTTGATTTGGTTTTCTAAATTGCTCATGTGGTTTTCCTTGTAAAATAGTCTTGCAGGTATTCGTTTAAACGCCTTGCGGCGATGGGCAGGGGTTTTTCTGCCAGCCATTCTTCCAGCAGGATGTCGTCGCCGACGGTAATTTCATAATGAATTTTTTGCGGCGGGATTTTGTACCACGGTTGACCCTTTTTGAAATTGGGCGGCGTCATCTTGATGCACACGGGCGTGATGACCGATGCGCTGCGCAAACCGAGCGATACGGCGCCGCGGTGCATTTTAACCTGTCCGTCCCAACCTGTGCGCGTGCCTTCGGGGAAAATCAGCATACTTTGCCCGCTTTTGAACACGGCGTCGATTTCTTCCAACATTTCCATGCTTTCGTCGTTGGGGATGTAGCCTGAAGCGATAATTTGGCTTTTCATGCTGGGGTTGTGCAACAGGTCTTTTTTGACCAACACGTTCGGGTCGGGGAAGTGGCTGATCAGTAAAACAACATCCAAGAGCGAGGGATGGTTGGCAAGAATGAGCTGGCCGGGTCTGCCGAGTTTTTCCAAGCCGTTGAAGCGGACGCTCAATACGCCTGACCATTGCAGGTAGCCGACAAAGAAACGCCAAACTTTGCCTATCATGCGCCTTGCTTCAAGTTGGCGTTTGATGTCGCCTTTGGTCGATTTGAGCGTATAGGGCAAAAGTGCGATTTTGAACAATACGCCTGCAACGCCGAAGAGGATGAAGCCGAAGAGTGTGGCAAAAAAGCGACGGAAATAGTCTAAAGTCTTCATGCGTTTTTCTGCCAGTGCCAGTTTCTGCCGATATAGTGTTGCGTGTGTTGTCGGCCGTCTGAAAGCAGGAAGCGTACCCACTCCAGGCTGCTCCAATAGGGCTCGACTGTTGTATCGTTAGGGTTTTCAGACGGCCTTGCGGATGTGGTTTCCAAGCTTAAGGTATAGTCTTCGCCCTTTGTAATCACCAGTGCCAATGCATAGGCAAACGGCGCACGTGTAGCCAGGACGGGATAGTCTTCGGACAAAGGATCATCGGCGACAATCACTAAAACAGACGGCGCGCCGTCTTGCAAAAGCGCGAATGCCTCGGTCAGCGCGGTTTCAAAGGAATCGGCGGCAACGGCCAACGCGGTATGCTCACTCATGTCTTTGCGCAACATCGACCATTGTCCAATCGTTGCGTTGTGGACGGACAGGCCGAATGAGGTCGGCGACACGGTATGCGTGTTCAAAAGCTCTTGCCATAATTCAAAACTGCGGTTGCTTTCGCCGTCGTGCGAAACGTACACCGGGACGCTTTCGGGATATTGGTCGGCCAGATTCCATGCGGCATCGCAAACCAAGCGCGCCGCTTTTCCCAGGCGGCGGCGTTGCATAGGCGGCAAAAAGGAGAGCGCGGGTTTGCACTCCGGCAGTGAGGCGGTATCGAGTTTTCCCTGCGCCCAGTCCTGCCATTGCTCCGGCGTACTGATTTTGCTGGAGGAGGCCTGCCATGCGGCGATATTGAAGCTGAAACGGCAAACGTTTTGAGGCATGATGTCTTTCAGTGTTTTACATTTTCATACATTGTAATGAAATGGGTTAGTAAAAGCTAGGCTCTGTTATAATGCATATTGTAACGTAATTTATTCCCGGATGACATTTTATGCCTTCAATACCGAGTGCCCCGATTTATGATGTGGCTCCGCTGCTTCCGCACAGCGGACATATGGTGCTTATCGACTGTGTGAAAGAATTTGGCGATGACTATACGGTTTGCCGTGCGCCGGTTGGCGACAAGCATATTTTGCTGCAGGACGGCGTGTTGCCGTCTATGGCTTATATGGAATTGATGGCGCAGGGCATAGGTGCGTTTGCAGGCATTGAGGCTTTAAAGGCCGGAGAGCCTGTACGCTTGGGTTTTTTATTGGGAACGCGCAAGCTGGATTTGTTTGCCGATTCCGTGCCTGTCGGTACTGAGTTGGAAGTCAGGGCGCATGTGTCCATTCAGGATTTGGGCGGTATGGGCGTATTTGATTGCGAGTTGCGATGGACGGATGCGCCGGAAGATGTAAAGCCTCTGTTGCCGCCGGACGGTTTGCTGGCAAAAGCCTCTTTGAATGTGTACAGTCCGAAAGACGGTCAAATCATTTAAATCGTTTACAAGGCCGTCTGAAAAGACAAAGATTCAGACGGCCTGTCGATATAGTGAGAATACGTATGAGTGAAACTATTTTAATTACAGGGTCTAATCGCGGTATCGGCAAAGCTGTCGCGCTTGGTTTGGCGCAGGACGGCTTTGATATTGTCGTCCACTGCCGCAGCCGCCGTGATGAAGCGGAAGCTGTCGCGGAAGAAATCCGTACATTGGGTAGAAATGCACGCGTGTTGCAGTTTGACGTGTCCGATCGCGAGGCCTGTCGTGAAATTCTGACTGCCGACATTGAGGCAAACGGCGCGTATTACGGCGTGGTGCTGAATGCCGGCCTGACGCGCGACAATGCGTTTCCTGCGTTTACAGATGATGATTGGGATTTGGTGCTGCGTACCAATTTGGACGGTTTTTATAATGTATTGCACCCTTTGACCATGCCGATGATCCGCCGCCGTAAAGCAGGACGTATTGTGTGCATGGCGTCGGTATCCGGTTTGACGGGCAACCGCGGTCAGGTCAATTACAGCGCGTCCAAAGCGGGCTTGATCGGCGCGGCAAAAGCCTTGGCGGTTGAGTTGGCTAAACGCAAAATTACCGTCAACTGCGTGGCACCGGGCCTTATCGATACCGATATTATCGATGAGAACGTGCCTGTCGAAGAAATCTTAAAGGCCGTCCCTGCTGCGCGCATGGGATTGCCGGAAGAAGTGGCGCATGCGGTGCGCTTTTTGATGGATGAAAAAGCGGCGTACATTACGCGCCAAGTGATTGCTGTGAACGGAGGTTTGTGTTGAATACCAGAAGAGTCGTTGTAACAGGTATTGGCGGTATTACCGCCTTCGGCCGTGATTGGCAAAGTATTCAGACGGCCTTTAAAGCCGAAAAAAATGCGGTCAAATACATGGACTGGAGCGGACGCTTTCCTGAATTGGAAGCGCAACTGGGTGCGCCGATTGAAGGCTATTCTCCTCCCGCACACTGGACGCGCAAGCAGCTCAGAAGCATGGGGCGCGTATCGCATTTGTGTGTCGATGCGGCGGAACAAGCCTTGACGGATGCGGGCCTGCTGGGTGATGAAAGCATTACAGACGGCCGTATGGGCGTAGCGTGCGGCTCGTCTGTCGGCAGTACCAAAGACATCGGCGATATGGGCGAACTTTGATAACAGGCACATCGCGCAATTTCAACGCCAATACTTATGTGCGCATGATGCCGCATACGACTGCCGCCAATATCGGCATTTTCTTCGGTTTGAAAGGCCGCATTATCCCGACATCGAGCGCGTGTTCGTCCGGCAGTCAAGGCATAGGCTATGCCTACGAAGCCATCAAATACGGCATGATAGACATGATGCTGGCTGGCGGCGGCGAAGAATTTTGTCCGTCCGAAGTGTATGTTTTCGACTCGCTCTACGCTGCCAGCCGCCGCAACGGTGAACCTGAGCTGACGCCGCGCCCTTACGACAGCGGACGCGACGGCTTGGTCATCGGCGAAGGCGCAGGCATTTTTGTATTGGAAGAATTAGAACACGCCCGTGCGCGCGGTGCGAAAATCTATGCCGAGCTTGTCGGCTATGGTGCCAACAGCGACGGCAGCCACGTTACTCAGCCGCAAAAAGAAACTATGCAGAAATGTATGGAACTCGCGCTGCAAGACGCAGGCATTACGCCTGATAAAGTCGGTTATGTCAGCGGCCACGGTACGGCGACCGAAAAAGGCGATATTGCCGAAACATTGGCGACTGAAGCGGTGTTTGGTTTTGTGCCGATGAGTTCGCAAAAAAGCTATCTCGGCCATACACTCGGCGCGTGTGGCGCGTTGGAAGCCTGGTTCACCATCGAAATGATGAACAGCGGCTGGTTTGCGCCGACCGTCAATTTAGAAAACATCGATCCGCGTTGTGGTAAGGTAGATTACATTCAAACAGGCGGACGTGAAATTCAAACCGATTATGTGGTCAGCAATAACTTTGCTTTTGGCGGCGTCAATACTTCGCTGGTGTTCAAACGTTGGCAAGAATAATTATTGATTGATGTTATGATTAAAGGCCGTCTGAAACTTATCTGGAGTTTCAGACGGCCTTTATTTCATTTAGAGCTTGAGATGCTTACGAGTTTTATTCGTTTGTTTTCTTCTGATTCAAATCCACCAGCCTTGTTCCGGCCAAGAAGTCGTAGAGGAACTGGCGGTCGGGATGGAACAGGGCGAAGCCCCATGGCAGGATGAGCCAGATGAGCGCGGCGCCGAATGCGCCTTTGGGCGGTATATTGAGCAGATGACGCAATCCGGCGTAGGCAAGCAGGGGAATGAAAACAATAAAAATGCTTGCCCAAATAAAACGCAGGCGCAGTTGCGGCAGGGATGGCTGGGTATCGTTTTTATCGGCCAAACCGATTTTCCATGTCTGCATGGCGAGGGTTTGGCCTTTTTTGTGCCAGTTGGCGCGGAAGTAGAGCCACCATGCGTAGAACAGAATCAGACAGGTTGTCAGCATGGATAGGCGCGTGGAAATGGGATTGAGAAAAATAGCGACAATACCGGCTGCAAGGGCGGCAATGCTGGTCACGGCACCGGTCAGCAGAAGTTCGTAAACCAGTGCGGCGAGGCGGCGTTTGAGTGGGGCGGTGGGAAGGCGGGTCATAATGCGATGGAAACGGAAATGGGTTTGATGGCAATAAAAACAGGCCGTCTGAAACGGGATAGGATGTTCAGACGGCCTGTTACTGTCGGGATTAGCGATGTGGACGTTTTTGACCGCGTGCCTGTTGGGCGGCCATTTGGTTCATTTCCTGACGGGTCGGACGTTTTTTAAAGATTGCGTGCGCTTCGTCAACGGAACATTTTTGCGACAGGCAAACCAAGGTAATCGCGTCTTTTTGATGTTGGCCGCCACTGTGGTACATACGGCGCAGGTTGGCTTCGTTGATACGGCCTTTTTCCGGATCGATGTCGAATTTTTTCAGGCGCTCGAGGAATTGGCGTTGCTGACGGCGCGAAGCCCAAACGAAACCGCCTGCGGCAGCGGCCACGATGATGACGGCCAACAGGATGGCCAGCGGCCATGAATCGACGATCAGAACGATGATGAGGCTTAATACGGCAGTGGTCAGCAGGGCCAGGCCGCCGATGCGAAGTTTGGTTTTATTATCCATACGGTTGGTGTTTCCTTGTTTTTTGCTGGAAGAGGCCGTCTGAAATGCGAGGTTCAGACGGCCTGAATTTGAGTTTACGCTATTTTACAGTATTTTCTGTTTGGGGCGTATTGCGTGCAAGTTTCTTGACGCGCGGCAACGGTTTTCAAGCGGCCAGCGAGGTAACGAGCTGTTTGAACTCGGTCCATGCATCGCCTTCTTCCGCGCCTTTGATGATGCGGTCGATTTTGGCGCAGGTTTTGAGCGCGTCGAGCAGGCGGTTGATGGTAATGCGCTTGGCCGCCATCGGTGCAAGGGTCTGCTTGTCGCCCCATAAGCGCAGGCTGTTGCGCAGGCTTTGGATGTTTTGTCCCTGCTTGAGTGCGGCAGTCAGGCGGATTAGGGTGCGGATGTCTTCGGCAACCGCCCACAACAGCAAAACCGGCTCTTCGCCTTCTTCTTCCAAACCGTCCAGCAAACGGGAAACGCGCAGGGCATCGCCTTTCATCCATGCGCCGGCCAGTTGGAATACGTCGAAACGGGCAACGGTGGCAACCGCGGCCTCTGCGTCGGCAATATTGATCAAATGGCCTTTGGGATGGAGTAGGGCGAGTTTTTCGATTTCCTGACGGGCGGCCAAAAGATTGCCTTCGACGCGCTCGGCAAAAAGGGCGAGTGCTTCAGGTTCGATGTCCAAACCCTGCTGTTTCAGACGGCCCTGTATCCATTGCGGCAAAGCATGTGGCGCAACGGCTTTGGCTTCTAAGATGATGCCTTTGCCGGCCAATGCGGAAAACCATTTGGACTGGATTTGCGCTTTTTCAAGCTTGGGCAGTAGGATGAGCGTAACCGTATCTTCGGGCAGGCGTTCGGCGAAGGCTTGCAGGGCATCGCCTCCGTTTTTGCCGGGTTTGCCGTTGGGAATGTGGATTTCCAGTAGTTTCAAATCGGCAAACAAACCTGCGCTGCCGGCGCTTTGCAACAGCTCGTTCCAGTCAAAATTGTTTTCAGCGGTATAGATTTCGCGGTTGAGATAGCCTTGTTTTTTTGCGGCTGCGCGCAGCGTATCCAAAGCCTCGATGCGCAACAAATCCTCTTCGCCGTGGATGATGTACAACGGCTTGAGCGGCGTATCGGGGCGCAGGCTCTCAATGGGCGCGGCAGCCATTATTGCGCTTTCAGGAAAGTCAGGCGGCGGACGATTTGATCTGCGGCGTCGATGCGCATTTCAGACCAAATGGTTTCTTCCTCTTCCTGTTTGCCCAAGACTTCGCTGTCGGCGTAGTCCATGGTGCGGTTAACCTTGACTTCCATCGGTTCGCCGACCGGCTCGCCGTTGCGGAAGGCTTGGGCTTTGACGGTCATGGCCAGCAGGTATTCGTTGATCGCGGCGGCGCGGGTGATGGTGTAGATGTCGCGGCGTTTTTGAAAGTCGACAACGCGCAGGGTGATTTGTGATTCGGCTTCGCTAACCAGATGGCCGTCGGCACGGCGTAAGGCATTTTCCAGCGCTTTTTGCATGACGGCTCCGCCTTCTACATGCCAGTTCTGATAAGGCAGCGGCTGAGAAGTCACGCCTGTGCCTTTCAGGTGGAAACCGCAAGAGGCAAGCAATAGGGCGAGTGCGGGCAATAGGATTTTTTTCATTGGATATTCCTTCGTTGAAACCGGTTACGGTATCGTCGGATTATAACGAATAATGTTTAGGCCGTCTGAAACCGTAAACGGAAAGTATTTCAGACGGCCTTGTCTTTGATAGTGCAAATCTTATTTTTCCAACCAAATCAGGCTGACCATGCGGCCGGTTTGTCCGTCGCGGCGGTAGGAGAAGAAAGTATCGCGTTCCAAAACGGTGCAATGGGTGCCGCCATAAATCATGTTCACGCCTTCGCGGTGCAGAATTATGCGCGCCAAAGCGTAAATGTCGGCAAGGTATTTGCCGCCGCCGATGTCTTCAAACGCATCGGCAGCTTCCGGCATGGGTGTGCAAAACGCATCAAATACATCTTGTCCCACCTCAAATGCATCAGGGCCGATGGCAGGGGCGAGATAGGCCATGATTTCCAACGGCTCGACCTTCATTGCCGCAATGGTGTTTTGCAAAACGCCGTCGGCCAAACCGCGCCAACCCGCATGGGCTGCCGCAACCACTGTCCCTGCTTTGTCGCAAACAAGACGGGCAGGCAGTCGGCAGTCATTGAAGCGCAGGCGACTGTACCCGTCGTATCCACCGAGGCATCGGCGTCGGGCGTATTGCCCAACGCTTCGGCAGCATTCACAACAATGGTGCTGTGGATTTGATTGAGGTAGGCAACGGGCAGGCCGACTTGTTCCTGCACGATTTCACGGTTGCGGAGCACGGCTTCCAGATTGTCGCCGACGTGCGAGCCGACATTCAGGTTGCGGTACACGCCTTCGCTGACACCGCCGTTGCGCGTGGTAATAAGCGTTTTAACATTGGCAGGGGCAGGCCAGTCGGCAGTTAAAAAATTCTTGCCTTGCGGGGCGAGGTTTAGGGTTTCTGTGATGGTTTTCATAATCTTTGAATCGCTGAATATTGGAACGGATTGATTTCAGACGGCCTGAAATAATATTTTAGGCCGTCTGAAAAATGGGTTTAATCCCTTACATAAACGACTTCGACATCGTAGTCGTCTTCATTCCAATCGTCGTCATCGTCCGTGCCGAATTTCTCCTGCCATTCTTCCTCGTTGCTTAGGGACGAATCCAAACCGGCTTCCAAACGCAGGACGGAAAGCAGGTGGTACATATCGTCAGGCATAGGCGCTTCAAAGGAAACGGTTTCGCCGGTTTTCGGGTGTATAAAGCTCAAGCGGTAGGCATGCAGGGCTTGGCGCGCGCCGAGTGCTTTGACGGCTTCTTTAACTGCGTCGCTGCATGGATGGCGCAGGTTGCCGTAAACAGGGTCGGCAGCCAGCGGATGGTTGGCTTCGCGCATATGGACGCGAATTTGGTGGGTGCGGCCGGTTTCGAGTGAGCATTCGATGTAGCTGTGTGCCAGATAACGTTCCAACACTTTGACATGAGTAATGGCAGGTTTGCCGCCGAATTTGACGACTGCCATTTTCAGGCGGTTGTGCGGATCGCGGCCGATTTGGGTTTCGATTTTGCCGTCAAAAGGAACGATGCCGTTGGCGATCGCGCGGTAAATGCGTTTGACTGTGCGCTCTTGAAGCTGTTGAACCAGTGAGTTTTGCGCCGGCAGGGTCTTGGCGACCACCATCAGGCCGCTGGTTTCCTTGTCCAAACGGTGTACGATGCCTGCACGCGGTACTTGGCTTAATTCGGGACAGTGCGCCAGCAGGCCGTTGAGCAGGGTGCCGCTCCAGTTGCCTGCGGCAGGGTGGACGACCAATCCGGCCGGTTTGTTGATGACGATGACGGTATCGTCTTCATAAATGATGTCCAAATCCATCGGTTCGGGCGTGAACGCGAGGTTTTCTTCGCTCGGATGTACCGTAACGGCAATCAATTCACCGCCTATCATTTTATCTTTGGGTTGAGCGGGCTTATCGTTTACAATGACTGCACCCTCTTTAATCCACGAACTCAGGCGGCTGCGCGAGTAGTCGGGCATGAGTTTGGCCAATACGGCATCCAGCCTTCCGCCCGCCATTTCGAGCGGAACGGTCAAATTAACACAACTTTCTGTTTCGGGGGATGACGGAAAGTCTAAATCATCGCTATAATCGGCTTCGTTATCAAAGGAAGTATTCTGCATGAAAAAAATTCTTTTAGTAGTTTCTTTAGGTTTGGCACTGAGTGCCTGCGCAAATAAAGGCACAATCGATAAAGACGCCCAAATTACTCAAGATTGGAGTGTGGAAAAGCTTTATGCCGAAGCGCAAGACGAATTGAACAGCAACAATTATACGCGAGCTGTCAAGTTATACGAAATTTTAGAATCCCGTTTTCCAAACGGCCGCTATGCACAGCAGTCCCAGTTGGATACGGCGTATGCCTATTATAAAGACGATGAGCCGGAAAAAGCCTTGGCTGCCATTGCGCGCTTCCAGCGCCATCATCCGCAACATCCGAATATGGACTATGCGCTGTACTTGAAAGGTTTGGTCCTGTTTAACGAAGACCAGTCTTTCTTGAACAAGCTGGCTTCCCAAGACTGGTCTGACCGCGACCCGAAAGCTAACCGCGATGCTTATCAGGCGTTTGCCGAGCTGGTGCAACGTTATCCAAACAGCAAATACGCTGCCGATGCAACCGAACGCATGGCCAAGCTGGTGGACGCTTTGGGCGGTAACGAAATGTCTGTGGCGCGTTATTACATGAAACGCGGTGCTTATGTTGCAGCGGCCAACCGTGCGCAAAAAATCGTCAGCCGTTACCAAAATACCCGTTATGTCGAAGAAGCTTTGGCGATGATGGAATTGGCGTACAAAAAACTGGACAAGCCGCAACTGGCCGCCGATACGCGCCGCGTTTTGGAAACCAACTTCCCTCAAAGCCCGTTCTTGCAACACGAATGGCGATCTGACGATATGCCTTGGTGGCGTTACTGGCGTTAAGCGTCGGGTTGTTCAGGCATGAATAAGGCCGTCTGAAAATGATGCATTTATGCATTTGGTTTTCAGACGGCCTTTGTTTTTAATGTTTTTTACGTTTCCTGCAAACAGGGTGCAAAATTTGTTTTAATATGGTAAAGTCTGATTTTAATAACTCGACGGTTTGAAGCCGTCACTCAGGGGCTGTTTAAATTTAAAATCAGTTTTGTTGAAGCCGCATCGGATGTGCCGTCGATGCATTCAGGAAAATTTCAGTCGTCAGGCTGATTTGGTTTTAAATTTAAGCAGCCCTTTGTGTTTACAAAAAACAGAGGTAGATTCTCATGAAGTCTTGGCAGCTTCCTGAACACGTCGCCGACGTATTGCCGACCAATGCGCGACAATTGGGAAAGCGCCCGTGAGCGGCTGTTGGCTTTGTTCCGCGTGCATGGTTACGAACTGGTGCAGCCGCCGTTGATGGAATACAGCCATTCCTTATTGACGCATATCGATGCCGGTTTGTCTTTGAAAACCATTTTGGTCGTCGATCAGCTCAGCGGCCGCCAGCTCGGTATCCGCGCGGATATTACGCCGCAGGTGGCGCGCATTGATGCCCACTTGCTTTCCGCCAATCAAGGCATCAACCGTTTGTGCTATGCCGGCTCGGTGCTTCATGCGCGGCCTGACGGATTGCTCAATATGCGCGAGCCTTTGCAGGCCGGTGCGGAAATGTACGGCTTGGAAGGTATTGAAGCGGACATCGAATTGATTGATTTGATGCTGAAAAGCATGAAGATTGCCGATATGGGTGAAGTTTTGCTTTCATTGGGTCATATCGGCGTATTCCGTGCTTTGGCAAATGCCGCTCATTTGGATGAGCAGCAATCGGCAACCTTGTTGTCATTGATGCAGGACAAAGATGCCGAGGCTGTCAGCCAGTTGGTCAAAGAGTGGAAGCTCGACGGCATGTGGGCAAAAGCGTTTTCACTGTTGCCCCGACTGTACGGCGGTCGCGAAGTGCTGACTTTGGCCCGTGAGAAATTACCGGAATTATCCGCAGTCAGTGCGGCGCTGGATGCATTGCAGGCCGTATGCGATGCGTTCCCAAATCAAAAAGTGCATATCGATTTATCGGAATTGCGCGTTGACAATTACCATACCGGCTTGCTTTACGCGGCTTATGGTTCAAATCTTTATGATGCCGTGGCACGCGGCGGCCGTTATGACGGATTGGGCGGATACTTCGGACGCGCGCGTCCGGCTGCCGGATTCAGTTTTGATTTGCGCAGCTTTATCGGCCGCCTTCCCGCTATCGGACGGGAGTCCGTGGTGGCGGTCGATATCAAGACATGCCTGCGGCTCAAGAAGCGGTAGATGCTTTGCGCGAACAAGGACAATGTGTCGTTATCGATTACGGTATCGGCTACAACGGTTCGGAAGAGGTTACAGGCCGTCTGAAACAAGTGGACGGCGTTTGGAAAGTAATCGCTTTGAACGATTGAGTTTTATTTTGAAATTTTGTATCTGAAATAAGGTTAGATAGCTATGGCTAAAAATGTTGTCGTAATCGGTGCCCAATGGGGTGATGAAGGCAAAGGTAAGATTGTTGACTGGCTGGCGGAAGAAACCAGCGGTGTTGTACGTTTCCAAGGCGGCCACAATGCCGGCCATACTTTGGTCGTCGGTGGCAAAAAAACCATTTTGCGCCTGATTCCAAGCGGCATTTTGCATGAGACTTTGGACTGCTTTATCGGTTCGGGTGTCGTGGTTTCTCCTGAAGCATTGTTGGGTGAAATCGACGAATTGAACGCCGCCGGTGTGAAAAACGTTGAAGGCCGTCTGAAAATTGCGCCGACCTGCCCATTGATTCTGCCTTACCACATTGCGCTTGACCAAGCACGCGAAGCTTCCCGCGGTAAAAGCAAGATTGGTACAACCGGCCGCGGCATCGGCCCGGCTTATGAAGATAAAGTTGCCCGTCGCGCGATTCGCGTGGTGGACTTGTTGCACCCTGAAAAACTGGTTGAAAAACTGGAAGCTGTTTTGGCCTATTATAATGTTCAGCTGCAACACCTGCACCATGCCGAGCCGGTAAAACTTAAAGATGTGATGGCGGTGATTGAAAAAGTTGCGCCGCGCATTACGCCGATGATTACCGATGTTTCCCGTGTTTTGAATGAGAAAAACCGTAAAGGCGAAAGCCTGTTGTTTGAAGGCGCGCAAGGTACGTTGCTGGACATCGACTACGGTACTTATCCGTTTGTAACTTCGTCCAACTGCTTGGCCGGTGCCGCTTCTGCCGGTGCAGGCGTGGGCCCGCAAATGCTGGATTACGTTTTGGGTATCGTTAAAGCCTATACCACCCGTGTGGGTTCCGGCCCATTCCCGACTGAATTGTTTGACGAAGTAGCGCAGGTTTGGCTGAGCGTGGTCATGAGTTCGGCTCCGTAACCGGTCGTGCGCGTCGTTGCGGTTGGTTTGACGCGGCTGCTCTAAAACGCTCTATTCAAGTTAACGGCATTTCCGGCATGTGCATTACCAAGCTGGATGTCATGGACGGTGTTGAAAACATCAATATCTGCGTAGGTTATGAGTTGCCTGATGGCAGCAAAACCGACATTCTGCCTTGCGGCTCTGACGCGGTGGAAACCTGCAAACCGATTTACGAAACCATGCCGGGTTGGAGCGAGTCGACTTTCGGCGTGAAAGAGTATGACAAGCTGCCTGAAAACGCTAAAGCTTACCTGAAACGTATTGAAGAAGTTTGCGGCGCGCCTGTAGCCATTGTTTCAACCGGTCCTGACCGTGAAGAAACCATCGTTTTGCATCATCCATTTGCTTAATTGATGAAGTGAATAAAGGCCGTCTGAATTTTTCAGACGGCCTTTATATATGCAATGCGCAATAAAAATTCAGCCCTAAAGACGTCTGTCTTTAGGGCTGAATTTTGTATTTTACGCCGTTTTGAAGTACGAATGTTTGGAAAATGAGATGTAGTGCCAAGTAACAATTATTCTCATTGACGTAAATCAAGAAAAACCAAATCTGTAATTTTATTTCACAAAAACCCCTGTAAATAAATGGGTATTGATGTTATCCTTTCAGAAAATTTACAGTCTATATTTTCAATAAAATTAGGAGCTTGATATGTCAAATGATGTTCAGCAACGTCCTGCCGCTTGGGAAGGTTTTGTCGGTGGTAACTGGGAAACCAACGTAGATGTCCGCGATTTTATTCAAAAAAACTACACGCCATATGAGGGCGATGCTTCATTCTTAGCACCTGCAACCGAAGCCACAACCAAACTGTGGGCGGAAGTGATGGAAGGCATCAAGGTTGAAAACCGTACGCACGAGCCGTATAAATCGACGCGCAAATCGTCTCCGGCATTACCAGCCATGCTCCAGGCTATATCGACAAAGATTTGGAAACCATCGTCGGCCTGCAAACTGACGAGCCTTTGAAACGCTCGATCATGCCGTTTGGCGGTTTGAAAATGGTGCAAGACGCGTGCAAAGTGTACAACGTTGAATTGAATCCTGAAGTCAGCGAAATTTTCACCAAATACCGCAAAACCCATAACCAAGGCGTGTTTGACGTTTATACGCCCGACATCCGCCGCTGCCGCAAATCAGGTGTGATTACCGGTCTGCCGGATGCTTATGGCCGCGGCCGTATTATCGGCGACTACCGCCGCGTGGCATTGTACGGTATCGACTTCTTGATGAAAGACAAACTCAACCAGTTCAACTCACTGCAAGCCGATTTGGAAAACGGTGTGGACTTGGAAGAAGTCATCCGCCGTCGCGAAGAAATCAACGAACAATACAAAGCTTTGGGTCAAATGAAAGAAATGGCGGCTTCTTACGGCTACGACATTTCCGGCCCTGCAAAAAATGCACAAGAAGCCATCCAATGGACTTACTTTGCCTACCTTGCCGCCGTTAAATCTCAAAACGGCGCAGCGATGTCCTTCGGCCGTGTGTCTTCGTTCTTGGATATTTACATCGAACGCGACCTGAAAAACGGTGTGATTACCGAAACCCAAGCGCAAGAATTTATTGACCACTTGGTGATGAAACTGCGTATGGTCCGTTTTCTGCGTACGCCCGAATACGACCAACTCTTCTCCGGCGACCCGATTTGGGCAACCGAATCCATCGGCGGTATGGGTTTGGACGGCCGTACCTTGGTAACCCGCACCAACTTCCGCGTGCTGCATACCCTGTACAACATGGGGCCGTCTCCTGAGCCAAACATCACCGTATTGTGGTCAGAACAACTGCCGCAAGGCTTAAAGAATTCTGCGCCAAAGTATCCATCGATACTTCGTCCATCCAATACGAAAACGACGATTTGATGCGCCCTGACTTCAACAGCGACGACTACGCCATTGCCTGCTGCGTCAGCCCGATGGTGGTCGGCAAACAAATGCAGTTCTTCGGCGCCCGTGCCAACTTGGCGAAAACCCTGCTGTACGCAATCAACGGTGGCGTGGATGAGAAATCTAAAGAGCAAGTCGGTCCGAAAACCGAGCCGATTATGGACGAAGTTTTGGACTACGACACTGTCTTTGAGCGCATGGACAAATTCATGGATTGGTTGGCAACCCAATATGTTACCGCGCTGAACATTATTCACTACATGCACGACAAATACAGCTACGAAGCCGCGTTGATGGCGTTGCACGACCGCGACGTGAAACGTACGATGGCTTGCGGTATCGCCGGTTTGTCTGTGGCCGCCGACTCGCTGTCCGCCATTAAGTACGCCAAAGTGAAACCGATTCGCGACGAAAACGGTATTGCCGTTGACTTTGAAATCGAAGGCGAATACCCACAATTCGGTAACAATGACGACCGCGTGGACGACATCGCCTGCGACTTAGTGGAACGCTTCATGAAAAAGTGGCCACCCACAAAACTTACCGCAACGCCACTCCAACTCAGTCTGTGTTGACCATTACTTCCAACGTTGTTTACGGTAAGAAAACCGGTAATACTCCGGACGGCCGCCGCGCAGGCGCTCCGTTTGGTCCGGGTGCAAACCCGATGCACGGCCGTGATGTCAACGGTGCAGTCGCTTCATTGACTTCCGTAGCCAAACTGCCATTTGAGTTTGCCAAAGATGGTATTTCCTACACCTTCTCTATTATTCCCGGCGCGTTGGGTAAAGACGAGCACTCTCGCGAACGCAACCTTGCCGGTTTGATGGACGGTTATTTCCACCATGAAGAAGGAGAAAGTGGAAGGCGGCCAACACTTGAACGTCAACGTATTGAACCGCGAAACTTTGGAAGATGCGATGCATCATCCGGAGAAATATCCGCAGTTGACTATTCGCGTGTCCGGTTATGCGGTTCGCTTCAACTCGCTGACCCGCGAACAACAGCTTGACGTGATTACCCGTACGTTCACTGAAACCATGTAATCCGGGTTGAGAAACAAACTAGAAGCTAAATTTGCATTTGGTTTGTTTTGAAACAAAGCTCCAAGGCCGTCTGAAATGTTCAGACGGCCTTTATTATCGTACAATTCACATCAGCAAAATTATTTTTGAGCCGAACACCATGTCCACGACTTTTGCGATCACTCCCGAGCCGGAACTGAAAAATCTTGGCCACCGCCACTATAACGGCAAAGGCATTATTCATTCGATTGAATCTTGCGGCGCTGTCGATGGTCCGGGTTTGCGCTATGTTCTCTTTTTGCAAGGTTGTCTGATGCGTTGCCTTTATTGCCATAATCGCGATACTTGGGATTTGCATACCGAGCAGGCTCAGGAATTGGATGTGGCAACCGTGATGAAGCAGGTCATGACCTATCGCCATTATTTGCGCGCGACAGGCGGAGGCGTAACGGCAACCGGCGGCGAGCCATTATTGCAATATGAGTTTGTACGCGACTGGTTTACGGCCTGTCGGGAACACGATATTCATACCTGTCTCGACAGCAATGGCTATGCTTTGCATTATGATTCGATTTTGGATGATTTGCTCGATCATACCAATTTGGTCATGCTCGACTTGAAACAAATCGATCCTGAAATTCATAAAGTGCTCGTCGGTATTCCCAATACCAAACGCTGAAATTCGCGCGCTATCTTGCCGAACGCAATCAGCCGACGCGGGTGCGTTATGTGGTTGTTCCCGGTTATACCGATGATGAGCGGTCGGCGCATTTATTGGGCGAGTTTATCGGTGATATGGATAATGTTGAAATGGTCGAGCTTTTGCCGTATCACGAATTGGGCGCACACAAATGGGCTTTGTGCGGCGACGAATACAAATTAAAAGGCGTACATCCGCCGCCTAAAGAAACCATTTTAAAAATCAAAGAAATATTAGAGAGTTACGGAAAAAAATATTATTTATTAAAATAGAAAAAGGCCGTCTGAAACGAAATAATCAGTTTCAGACGGCCTTTTTATTATTGAAAAAACTTAAGCGTTCAATGCGGCCAAAACCTTGGCGACAACTTCTGATACCGCAACGGCTTGAGCCTGATTGTCACGGCGCTCGGCATATTCGACATTGCCTTCTTTTAAGGCGCGATCGCCGATGACGATGCGGTGAGGAATGCCCAGCAGTTCGGAGTCATTCAGCAAAACGCCTGCACGTTCGTCGCGGTCATCCAGCAATACATCCGCGCCTGCGGCCAGAAGCTCGGCATAGATTTTGTCGGAGGCCTCGCGTACGGCATCTGATTTTTTGTAGTTCATCGGTACGATAACGACTTCAAACGGCGCCATTGCTTTGGTCCAAACAATGCCTTTTTCGTCGTTGTTTTGCTCGATGGCGGCGGCCACAACGCGGGTAATACCGATACCGTAGCATCCCATTTCCATGATTTGGGATTTGCCGATGTTATCCAAGAAGCTGACGTTCATGGCTTTGGTATATTTGTCGCGTAATTGGAAAACGTGGCCGACTTCAATACCGCGCGCCAGTTTCAGACGGCCTTGTTCGTCAGGGCTGATGTCGCCTTCGATGACATTGCGCAAATCGACAAATTCAGGTTCGGCGGCATCGCGGCCGAAGTTGAAGCCGGTATAGTGGTAGTCGTCTTCGTTCGCGCCGATAACCCAGTCTGCGCCTTTTTCGGTGGCGAAATCGGCATAGACTTTGCCTTTGAAGCCGACGGGGCCGAGTGAGCCGCCGTTTGCGCCGAACTGTTCAACAATCGCGGCAGGGCTTGCCATGGTCAGCGGTGATTTCACGCCGGCCAGTTTTTCTGCCTTAATATCGTTAAACTCATGGTCGCCACGCAACAGCAGCAGGACGAGTTCGCCTTCGTTTTCGCCTTCGACCACGATGGATTTAAGGGTTTGTTCAACCGGAATATTGAGGAATTCAACCAAAGACTCGATGGTTTTTGACGTTTGGCGTATGTACTTTGGTTAATTCGGCCTGAGCGGCGGCGCGTTCGCCTTTAAGCGGCAAAGTCGGTGCTAGCTCGATATTGGCGGCGTAATCGGAAGTATCGCTGTATGCGATAACGTCTTCGCCGCTTTCAGCCAATACTTGGAATTCGTGAGAGCCGGTGCCGCCGATGCTGCCGGTATCTGCGGCGACGGGGACGGAATTCCAAGCCCAGACGGGTAAAGATACGGCAGTAAGCGTCGTACATATCCTGATAGGTCGTCTGAAGCGAGGCATAGTCGGCATGGAAGGAATAAGCGTCTTTCATGACGAACTCGCGCGCGCGCATCACACCGAAGCGCGGACGCACTTCATCGCGGAATTTGGTTTGGATGTGGTAAAAGTTTTTCGGCAGTTGTTTGTAGCTGTTAACTTCTTTGCGTACGATGTCGGCAATCACTTCTTCGCAAGTCGGACCCATACAGAAATCGCGGTCATGACGGTCTTTCAGGCGCAGCAGTTCTTTACCGTAAAACTCCCAGCGGCCGGATTCCTGCCACAGTTCGGCAGGTTGTACCACCGGCATCAGCAGCTCCACGCTACCTGCGCGGGCCATTTCTTCGCGCACGATATTTTCAACTTTGCGCAATACGCGCAGACCCATCGGCATCCAAGTATAAAGACCGGATGCGTTAGCTTTGATCAAACCGGCACGAATCATCAGCTTGTGGCTGGCAAGTGCGGCTTCGGCAGGGGCTTCTTTCAGGGTGGAAATGAAGAACTGGGAGGCTTTCATGGCGTATTTTTCTTTCTTAAAAATAAGTGCGTATTGTAACGCAAAATGTATGGCCGCGTGTCTTTTGAATGGCATCTGATGAAATAGGCCGTTGTTTTACGCAGCTTTTGATTCGGGGCGATTTTTAGGGATGTCAACCCTAATTTATGCACAAAGCCGCATAACCTTGTTTTACCTATAAATTTTCACTGTATGATTATAGTAAAATCTTATAAATATAACTATTTGATTTTATTGAATTTTATTTGATTAAATTTTAGTCAATTTAAGACTTGGTTTGTTCCTAAAGAAAATTTTACGATTACCCAAAGCTTATCAACAGATTTATCCACAGAGATTGTGTATAGATTTTAAATGCTGTCGGCGTAATGATTTCGCATGATTGGCAAGCCTTGTTTAAAGCAGATTTGGTCGCCTTAAAAAGATGGGGCAACAACACGACGGGTGGGTTTTGCGCTAACATTCTGCTTATTGTTGTTTCCTTACAAGGAATAAAATGAAAAATTCAGAATTGCATTTGCTGGAACGCAGAAAGATGTTTAACGGTCATCAGGAACGCTACCGCCATTTTTCTCAAACCTGCCGGACGGATATGGTATTTGATGTCTATCTGCCGCCACAAGTTTTAAAAGGTTATCCCGCGCCTGTTTTATATTTTCTTTCCGGCTTAAATAGTGATGGTTCTGAATTGGTTCAAAAAAGCGGAATCCAACGTTTTGCGGCACAATGGAATATTATTGTGGTTTTCCCGGATACCTCGCCACGCGGTCAGCATGTTGCCGATAGTGAAGAACATTATCTTGGACAGGGCGCCGGATTTTATGTCAATGCAACTGAAGCACCTTGGGCGCAGCATTACCAAATGGAAAGCTATATCAGCCAAGAATTGCCTGATTTGATCGAGCATCATTTCCCGGTAACGAAAGAGCGCAGCATTGCAGGTTTCAGCATGGGTGGGCATGGGGCGTTGCATTTGGCTTTGAATCATCCCGGTCGATATGCTGCGGTTTCCGCTTTTGCGCCTTTATGTCATCCCATCGATACAGAAGGCGGCAGGCAGGCGTTTTCAGCTTATTTGGGTCGAAACGTAGAAACATGGAAACGCTATGACAGTACAGATCTGCTTCAGACGGCCTCGCCTAAATTGCCTGTTTTGATTGATGTCGGCAGTGAAGATGCTTTGTATCCTGAAGTCCTGCAACCGGAAGGGTTTGTCCGCTCAGCACGAGAAAAAGGTTTCAATATCCAATATAAAGTCCGTCCGGGCTATGGCCATGATTATTTCTTTATTGCCAGCTTTATTGATTCGCATATTGAGTTTCACGCTCAGGCATTAGGGCTCTAAACTATATTAAATAAAGGCCGTCTGAAATCCGATTAATGGTTAGATTTCAGACGGCCTTTATTTGGTCTTTTTTGACCTTTTATTTCAAACAGATTTATTCCTCAGGACGTTCGCCGTCGGTATCGTCCAATTTACCTTCGGTAATATCGACATTGATACCGACTGCCGCACGGATTTTGGCATCGATTTCGTTGGCGATATCAGGATTTTCTTTCAGCCAAACGCGTACATTGTCTTTACCTTGGCCGATTTTTGCGCCGTTGTAGCTGTACCATGCGCCTGATTTTTCAACGATGTCATGTTTGACGCCCAAGTCGATCAATTCGCCTTCCCAGCTGATGCCTTCGCCGTAAAGAATATCGAATTCGGCTTGACGGAACGGAGGGGCAACTTTGTTTTTGATGACTTTGACTTTGGTTTCGTTACCAATCACGTCATCGCCTTTTTTAATCTGACCGGTACGGCGGATGTCGAGGCGGACAGAGGCATAGAATTTGAGCGCGTTACCGCCGGTTGTGGTTTCAGGGCTGCCGAACATCACGCCGATTTTCATACGGATTTGGTTGATGAAAACAACCAATGTATTGGTGCGTTTGATGTGGCCGGTCAGTTTGCGCAGGGCTTGGCTCATCAGGCGGGCTTGCAGGCCGACGTGGCTGTCGCCCATTTCGCCTTCAATCTCGGCTTTAGGCACAAGTGCGGCTACGGAGTCGACAACAACCATATCGATACCGCCTGAGCGTACCAAGGTATCGCAGATTTCCAATGCCTGCTCGCCGGTATCCGGTTGGGAGAGATAGAGTTCTTCGACTTTTACGCCGAGTTTGCGGGCGTAAATCGGGTCAAAAGCATGCTCGGCATCGATGAATGCGCAGATGCCGCCATTTTTTTGGCATTGGGCAATGGCTTCGAGACAGAGTGTGGTTTTACCGGAGGATTCCGGGCCGAAAATTTCAACCACGCGGCCGCGGGGCAGACCGCCGACGCCGAGTGCTAAGTCCACGCCGAGGGAGCCGGTGGAAATAACATCAAGGTTTTCTTCCTGTTGGCTGCCGTCCATTTTCATGATGGAGCCTTTGCCGAAGTTTTTTTCGATTTGGGCAAGGGCTGCGGCTAAGGCTTTGCTTTTTTCGTCTGACATGTTTTCTCTCCGAAAGGAAATATGAATCGCTAAGAATTTATTTAGCTATTATCGCACAAATTAAGAAAAAGTATAGTTTTATTTTTATTTTTCAGACGGCCTGTGTTTTTTGTATGCAACAAGCCGTCTGAAATGTTGAATAATCAATTAGTTGGTCAATGATGCAAAAACTTGGAAATAGTCGGGGAAAGTTTTATGCGTACATTTCGGGTCGTTAATGATGACAGGGACGCCCAAAAGCGAAACCAGCGAGAAACACATGGCCATGCGGTGGTCGTCGTAAGTATCGATGACGGCATCGGGGGTAAGTGTTTCGGGTGGCGTAATATGGATGGCTTCGGCTTCTTCAACGACTTCTGCGCCCAGTTTGCGCAGTTCGGTTGCCATGGCAGCGATACGGTCGGTTTCTTTGACGCGCCATGAGCCGATATTGCGCAGGGTGCAGGGTTGTTTGGTGGCCAGCGCAACAATGGCCAAGGTCATGGCCGCATCAGGAATATGGTTGGCATCCAAATCAAAGGCCTGAATCTTGCGCTCGGCAGGACGGGAAATCTCAACAAAATTTTCGCCCCAAATAACATCCGCACCGATTTTCTCCAGTTCGCGTGCGAAGGCAACGTCGCCTTGAATGCTGTGTGCGCCGATACCAGTTACGCGGATGGGTGTACCGGCAATCAGGCCTGCGCCCAAGAAATAAGATGCGCTGGAGGCATCACCTTCTACATATAAATGTTCGGGCGCATGATATTTGGCACCGGCCGGGATTTTAAATACACGGTAGTCCTCATTGATGATGTTCACACCGAACTGCGCCATCAGCTTGAGCGTGATGTCGATATAAGGTTTGGAAATCAACTCGCCTACCATGTGGATTTCAAATGCTTGTCCGGTCAAGGGCAAAGCCATCAGCAGGCGGTCAGGAATTGGCTGGAAACATTGCCTTTAATCGGAATAACGCGCTCGCCGTTGTCTTGGCGTTTGCCGATCTGAAGAGGCGGATAGTTTTCATTGCCCAGATATTGTACGTCCGCACCTGCAATGCGCAGCGCATCCACTAAATCGCCGATGGGGCGTTCGTGCATACGCGGCACGCCATGAAGATGATAGTCGCCACCCAAAACGGCAAGCGCGGCAGTCAAGGGGCGGAATGCCGTACCGGCGTTGCCTAAAAACAAATCGGCGGTTTGGTTGGGAAAGCGGCCGCCGGTGCCATGAACTTTCAGACGGCCTTCAGGTAAAGATTCAATGTGTACGCCGAGTTTGTCGAGTGCTTCAAGCATTCGGTCGGTATCGTCGGATTTGAGCAAAGAATGGATTTCGCAAACGTTGTCGGAGAGTGCAGCCAAGAGCAGCGTGCGGTTGCTGATGCTTTTGGAACCGGGCAGGGCAACGCTGGAGGGCTTGAGTGTGGAAGCGGGCAGGCGGATGGATTCGGTCATTGGTTAGGATTTCAAATTGTAGACAAAACGATATTATACGCAGGCAAAGGCCGTCTGAAAAATGGAAGTGGCGTTGCAGGCAAGAAAAACCGGACTCTTTTTGAAAGTCCGGCTTTGGGATGCTCGATATTTTAATGGTTAACCTAAAATATGCATTAACTGGTCAATGTTGAACGTACCTTCGTCAAAGCGGAATTCGCTGACTGAGGGGATTTTTTGACCTTGGGCGTCGGTATGGATGTCGGCATATTGGTGGTCGATGGTGATGAGGTCGTTGTGATTGTTTTCGCCACGAATGGTGATGTTCCAAGTCGTGCCGTCTTTTTCGTTGACCGTTTCGAGCGACAGATCCGAGAGGGAAATGCCAGCGCCGAATTGGATGGCGTTTGTGCTGTGATGGTCGAAATGGTGTCATGGCCTTCGCCGCGATTGAATACGTAGGTATCGTTACCGGCTTCGCCGTGCAATATATCGTCCCCTAAGCCGCCGAACAGTGTGTCGTTGCCTGCGCCGCCGTGAAGGATGTCGTTGCCTGCTTCGCCCAACATAGTATCGTTACCGGAGCCGCCATACAGCGTGTCGTTGTCTAATCCGCCGTTCAGATGGTCATTGCCACCGCCTCCGTAGAGAATATCGCTGCCGGCATCGCCGTTGATGACATCGTCGCCGGTGCCGCCGGACAATTTGTCATTGCCGCTGCCGCCGTGAATCTCATCATTACCCCGGTTGCCGTAGATGATGTCTTCGCTTTCAGTACCTTTGATATGGTCGTCGGCGTGGGTGCCGTTGAATGTGGTTTTGCCGTCGGCAAAGGTTTGGCTGACGCTTGCCTGCCCTAAATTGCTGACATAAAGCATATCCCAGACATCCAGGCTCGGTACGGTGACTTCCAGTGCCACCGGTTTGCCGTTTTCATAGATGACGGAAGATTCCAATGTATGCATGGATATATCGTCTGAGTCGGGGGAAGCCAGTTGTACGATGGCTTGCTCGGCCTGTTCTGCGCTGATTTCCATATCAAACGGGATTCTGACTTTAGGGTTGTCGAGTTTCAGCGTGTGGTGGTTGGAGCTGTTCCAATTGGTGTCTTTGTCGAGGCCTGCGAGATTGATTAATTGGACAACTCGGCCGCCGTCTGCGGTGGCTTTGGTCCATGTATAAACTTTGCCTCCTTCGCCTGAGGTGGAAGTCATGTCGTAGCCGTCGGATGCTACGATGGAGGCATGACTGTCTTTGAGTTCAACCAAGCCTTCGCCGCGAAGCAGCTCCTCATAGGCGGTAATGAATTGTTGATAGTTAAATTCTGATTTGGCCAGGGTTTCGTTGGTTTTGAGCGTTTGAGCGGGATAGTATGGATCTTGCAAAATACCAAAACCATGTGCGTTTTTATCCGGGTGGTTGTTTAATGCGGCAACAGTCATGTGGTAGCCGCCACTCGCTGCGATAACGGCATCGACCAGCAATTCGTTGTCCGGATTGAGTTCGGAAGTATGATCTTCCGGGTGGGTATCTTTTTGAGTATAGGCGGCAATAATCGGGGAAACGTGATTGTAATCGTACAGACGGCCTACCAAACGTTTAAGCTCGGCATAGTTGTGGTTTTCATAATGGGTATTTCCGGCTGTATCTTTAAAATCGCGCGACCAGATTTCTGAGTAAGGAACATCCATGCCGGTGGAGGATAAGACATCGGCCCTGCCTGTGCTGATGTCGTTGATCATATAAGTTTGACCGTAATCGTGTAACTTTTCCGCAGCCGCGGCTGACAAATCGTCATAACCGTCAGACATTCTGAAGTTTTCAGTCTTTTGGCCGTTTTGTATTTGTAAACGAGGTTATCACCCATGGTATCGGCCTGCCAGCCGTCGAAGCCGCCTGTTTTCAGGGCTTTGATCATGGTGTTGACGATATAGTTTTGCCAGCTTTTGTCGGCAGGATCGACGAATTGTTGTACGGATGTTTTGGTTTCTGCACCGGCTTTGCCGAAGTTGGAATGCTCTTGGGCATTGTAGAGTTTGACATTATTTAAAATTTCTTTGATGGCCGGGTTATCGAGTTCGTCATTGGAGGTGGCGTTAAGCATATTGTAGAGCATGGCACTGCCGCCTTTTTCGTGAATTTTGTTTACGAGGTTTTTAATCAGCAGGGTATCGATTTGGGGAGGGTTGGGTTGGCCGTTGTCGACAGCCCAAGTCGCCCATTCTTGCTTGAAGCTGTTGACGTTTGGAAATGGATTGGAGGTTGTGTCGTACACATCATAGAAGAAATAATTGTTGATGTGCATTTGTGCCAGTTGCTCGATATTGTTTTGATAGCCTGCGAGCTGGTCATTGGTCATAGAGTTGTTTCGTTCTGCCGAATTATCGTTAGATCCCGCCACTACGCCATAGCGGGGAAAAATGGTCCAGTCGTCTTCGACAGACAATCCCAGTGTTTTGCTGGTGTGGTTGCCGGTGTTGTCAACAGTTTCTACTTTGACGACGTAGCCTGAATTGGGTGAAAAAATATCGGAAGAAAGTTTGACGGTGGTTGAGTTCAGATGATCCAATTTTTGGATTTCTGTACCTAAATGGCTGACGGTAACAGAGGTTATTTTGTCTGTCGCATTGGAGATGTTCAGAATAACATCATCGCCGTTGGTATAGGCTGCCTTGTTAAAGAGAATAGTCGGTAAAGGGGCTGTTTTTGCTTCAGTTGTCATGCTGTATATTCGCTTCTAAATATTATATTTTGAAATTGCCTTAACAAATTAATATCACTTAAGTTGTTGATATGGATAATTGTTAAGACTTTTTAGTAGGAAGAGCGGAAAATAAGTTCCCTGTTTGATAGCAAATATCTAGAATAATTCTGTTTATGATTGAAATTCAAAAAGGCCGTCTGAATGTTTTGTTATTCGAAAGACGGTTTTTTCAGACATATAACCAAACACCATAAGAAAATCAGAAACCATTCTTTCCTATTTTTTCAGACGGCCTTTAATATCGGCGGACAATCATTGATAAAGCAAGAACACGACCATGAGCCATTATCCTTTGTTTGCCGATTTGAAAAACCGCCCTGTTTTACTGGCAGGTGCGGGCAAGGTTGCCGAGCGCAAGGCGGAAAGCCTGTTGTCTGCCGGAGCGCGCGTACGCGTTGTTGCGGAAACTTTAAATCCTCAGTTTCAGCAATGGGCGGATGAAGGGAAAATAGCTTGGCTGGGCGGCTTGTTTGAAGAAGCCATGCTGGACGAGGTGTATTTCGTTATTGCGGCGACGGATGACGGTGTGTTTAACCGCCGTGTTTGAAGCGGCGGAACGACGGGCGAAATTGTGCAATACGGTGGATACGGCGGACTTGTGTTCGTTTATCGTGCCTGCCGTGGTGGATAGGGGGCCGTTGAAGATAGCCATATCCAGCGGCGGTACTGCGCCTGTATTGGCGCGGAAATGGCGGCAGATTATTGAAACATTGATTCCGCTGCATACGGGCACGATGGCGCGTATTGCCGGCAAATGGCGCGAAAAGGTTAAGCAAACGCTGAATAATGTCGAACAACGCCGTTATTTTTGGGAAAAGTTGTTTGACAGCCGTTTCGGTATTTTTGCGGCTCAAAACAATATCGAAGCGGCGGAACGCGAATTGATCACGCAGTTGAACCGGGAAACGCCGTTTGGCGGCGAAGTGGTTTTGGTGGGCGCAGGGCCGGGCGATCCGGGCTTGCTGACCATACATGCTTTGCAGGCGATTCAGGCTGCGGATACCGTGTTTTACGATGCTTTGGTGTCGGATGAGATTTTGGCGATGGTGCGTAAAGATGCGGTGAAAATCAGCGTGGGCAAACGCGCCGGTGCGCACCATGTCCAGCAGGAGGAAACCAACCGTCTATTGGTTGAACACGCTCAAAAAGGCGAGCGCGTGGTGAGGTTGAAAGGCGGCGATCCTTTTGTGTTCGGGCGTGGCGGGGAGGAAGTACAAACCCTGCATCAGGCCGGAATTGCTTACCGCATTGTACCGGGCATTACTGCCGCGCTTGGTGCCACTGCTTATGCCGGTATTCCGTTAACCCATCGTGATTGTGCACAAAGTGCTTTATTTGTAACCGGCCACAGCAAACACGAGGGCAGCCAGCCCGATTGGCAGACTTTGGCTTTAAGCCGCCAAACGTTGGTAATCTATATGGGGACGCTTAAAGCGACCGAGATTGCGGAAAAACTGATGGCTTATGGTAGACAGCCTTCTACACCCGTTGCTGTGATTTCCAATGGGACTTTACCGAATCAGACCGTGCGGACAGGCCGTCTGAAAGATTTGGGCTTGCTGGCTGCCGAAGCGGAGCGTCCGGCTTTAATGGTGATTGGCGAAGTGGTCGCCCTGCGCAATGAGATGAAATGGTTCGGAGAAGGTATCGAATATTTCGAAGAAGCTGCGTAAAGAGAATGGATTAAATCAGGCCGTCTGAATATTGATTTCAGACGGCCTTGTCTTATTTAAAAGCTTGGCAATATTGCTGATAACGTTCTGCCAGTCCGTATAGAATGAGTGCGGTCAGCCCCCAGATGTCGTAGTGTTGGAAAGGCAGGGTGGGGAGGGCGAGGGTTTGATTGTTGTGATGAAGATGACGGAATGTGTAGTTTTGCAGGTTTAAGGCAAAATCAAAAGGCAGATAAAAAATTTCTGCTACTTCGTCGGGGTTGGCTTTAGGATTGACGGGCTGGACGCAAATTGCCGGAACAGGCGTAACACGGTAGCCGGAAGGCGTGTCATAAAAAGGTAGCGGCGTAAAAGTTTGCCATACGGTAATCAGAATGGCGGTTTCTTCATAAGTCTCTCTTAACGCCGTTGCCGTTAGGCTGTCGTCTTGGGCATCTTTGCGGCCGCCGGCAAAGGCGATTTGCCCGGTGTGCTGCCTTAAGGTCTCTGCCCTTTTGGTCAGTAAGATTTGCCACGCACCTTCATGCAAAACAATGCCGACCAAAACGGCTGCTTCTTTGACCGTTTGGGCGGTAAATAATTGATTGCGCTCTGCTTGCATACGGCTGCTGAAGCGTGAAGCTTGAGTGAGGAAGTGGATAAGTTGGTCGGTATTCATTTTTGGTACTGATCGTTTTATGCAGATAAGGATTACACAAGGTTTACGGTTGCTGTGTCAACAAAATAGGGTGCGTGTGTTACAGTTATGCCTGAATGATAAATATAGCTTTGCGTCTGTTCTGCAAGTGCTTAGGCCGTCTGAAAATGCCGGCAGGTTCTCAAAAAGGATAGTTATGTTGTTTTCCCCATCCCGTATTCGAGTAGCAGCTGCGGCTGTCATGATGTTGTTTGCTACACAAACTTTTGCCGCGCCCGGCGATTCAAAGGCTGTTTTTGAATCGGCTAAGATTATCAAAAAGAAAAGCCGTGCCGACCGTTTTTCTCCTGAAGAGCGCGAGCAGGAACGGATACGTCTGTTGGGTATACAAAACCGCACATCGCAGGTTTTTACTTTGTTAAATTCAGAATTGGCCCTGCAAAAGGGCGATGCGGCTTCTGCGCTGTTTACTTATATTTTGACTTTGCATCGCACCAAATCTCCCGAAGTGGCCGAACGCGCTTTGGAAATGGCGGTTTCGTTAAACGCGTTTGAACAGGCTGAAGCCATTTACCAAAAATGGCGCGAAATCGAGCCGGAGCCTGGTGAAACACAAAAGCGCATGACTTGGTTGCGCAATTTACTGCTGGGCAAAGCCGATAAGAATTTGAGCGGATTGGACAAGGTGATTGCCGGCGGTAGCGAAGACGAGCAAAAGCGCGTATTCCTGCTTTTGGCGCAAACCGCAGCCCAACAGCCGAATCTGACCAGCGATGCGGTCAAACAAGTGCATAAAACGGCATTGAATTATAAAGACTTTCCAGAAGCGGCGATTGCGGATGCAATTTTTAGTGCAAAAGACGGTCAAAAGAAACATGCCATTGCCGCATTGCAACGCTTGGCCAAGTTGGACAACGAAATTCTGCCGCCGACTTTTGTTACCCTGCGTCTGATGGCGCAACGGCATCCTGATATTCTGGACGGCTTTTTCAAAGAGACAGACACCAAAACCTTATCTCCGATTTGGCAGGAATTGGATATCGCCAATTTGATCGCCCATGGCCAAAATGATAAGGCTTTTAAGCGTTTGCAGACTTTGTTGGAAGAAAATCCCAACCCTGATTTGTATATTCAGGCCGCCTTATTGTCAGCCAGTAAGACAGAAAATATTTCTGCGGTAAACAGCTATCTGGAAAAGGCTTATAAAGCCGGTACGGAAGAGCAGCGCAGCCGTGCGGCGTTGATTGGCGCGGTTTCTTATAATGATGTTGAAGAATTAACCAAAGCCAAACAATGGCTGGATAAGGTAACGGCAACGGCTTATACGTTTGATAAACCATTTTGGCCGCTTCTATCGAAGCCAAACAGGGTAACCATAAAGAGGCTTGGGCATTGGTACAACGCGCACAAAAAATGCCTGAGCAAAGAGGACGTTATTTTGAAGCTAAGGATTTGTTGAGTACGGCTTTGTTCGTATTGTCTAAAAATACCAATCTTCAAGAATCGTTGAACGCTTTGAACAGCTTGGTAAGTTCCACCGAAAAATCCTTGAAAACTCAAGCTTCTCCGGAGTTGCTTGCCAATGTGTTGTATCAGCGTTCGATGGTTTATGAGAAGCTGAATCAGCCAGGCAAAGCGATTGCCGATTTGCGCCGTGTGGTAGAGCTGTATCCGGATAATCCGCACGGTTGGAATGCTTTGGGCTATACCTTGCTGTCCAACGGCAAGGATTTGGAGGAAGCGTTTAAAATGGTTCAGACGGCCTATCAAATGGAGCCGGAAAGCGCAGCCATTAATGACAGTGTGGGCTGGGCGTACTATCTTAAAGGCGATGCCCAAATGGCTTTGCCGTATATCCAATATGCCTACGAAAAAGAACCTGAAGCTGAAGTAGCCGCACATTTGGGCGAAGTCCTATGGACGCTTGGAGATCAAGAGAAGGCCAAAGAAATCTGGAATGACGGCTTGAAACGCGGAAGCAATCTCCGAGTATTGAAAGAAACAATGTCCAAATTTGGTATAACGCCCAGCAAACCGCATACTCAAAAACACAAATAAAACCAAAAGGCCGTCTGAAAAGCGTTTGATTTCAGACAGCCTATGAAGGAATATCCATGAATTTAAAACAATTATCATCGGTTGCAGCCTTATTGCTTTTGGCTGCCTGTGCGCAGCCAAACTTGCCTCAGCAAAACAGTTGGCAAGCTGCCGAGCAGGTGCAGGATTTTAGCGCAGACGGTCGGCTGGCTGTCAAAGTGGAAGGCAAAGGCTCTTATGCCAATTTCGACTGGACTTATCAGAACGCGGTTCAAACCATTGATGTCAATACACCGTTGGGTAGTACCGTAGGCCAGCTGTGTCAAGATAGCGAAGGCGTATTGGCAGTAGACAGTAAGGGTAAGGTTTATCAGGCGGAAACGGCTGAAGAATTGAGCAGACAGCTTTTGGGCTTTGCTTTGCCGGTTCAATATCTGCATATTTGGGCTGATGGTAAACGCGTTGCCAATGCGCCATACAAAATCCTGCCTGATGGCCGTCTGGAGCAGTTTGAATGGACAATATCGCGCACATTAAATAGTTCAGGACAGCCCAAAACGCTACAACTTGAAAATGCCAAGTTTAATATCCGCTTGGTGTTCGACACGGTAAACCACTCTTTGGATAAGAATGGACAAACCCGATGCGCAGCACGCAAATAGAGGATGCCATGTCTGTTTCAGAGGAAATCCAAGCCTTTCCTGCCCCGGCCAAATTAAATTTGGATTTGAGGATTACCGGTCGCAGGAGCGATGGTTATCATAATTTGGAAAGTATTTCTGTTTGATCGGCTTATATGATACCGTTCATCTGAAAATGCGTACCGATGGGCAGATTATTCTACATACGCCGGTTGAAGGGCTTGAGCCTGAGCAAGACTTGACTTATCGGGCGGCTAAATTATTACTGCCTCATGCAAGCGTGCCGCACGGCATTGAAATTTGGTTGGATAAAGTGATTCCGACCGGCGGAGGCTTAGGCGGCGGCAGCTCCGATGCAGCCACGGTCTTAATGGTTTTAAACCAATGGTGGCAATGCGGCTTGAGCAGGCAGCAACTGATTGATTTAGGTGTAAATCTTGGTGCGGATGTTCCTTTTTTTATTTTTGGCAGAAGTGCTTTTGCCAAAGGCGTGGGCGAGAAGCTGGCTGAAATAGATGTTCCTAAACAATGGTATGTTATCGTTAAGCCCCCTGTCCATGTGGCAACCGCTAAAATTTTTGCACATGAAGGCTTGACACGGGATTCCAAACCCAGCATAATGCCGACTTTCCAATCATTACAGCCGTTTCAAAATGATATGCAGGCGGTTGTATTTCAGGAATATCCTGAAGTTTGGAAGGCTTATGTTGAGTTATCCCAATATGGTCATGCATTAATGACCGGTTCCGGAGCATGCTTATTTATAGCATGTGAATCTCATCAAGAAGCAAATACAATTTACCAACAGGTTTCTCAATCATATGAAGCTTATTGTGTGGAAGGATTAGATATTCATCCGCTGTTTTATATGATTTAGTAAGTTGGGGAGTCGTCAAGCGGTTAAGACACTGGATTTTGATTCCAGCATGCGAAGGTTCGAATCCTTCCTCCCCAGCCAAACCCTTTGTTGGGGAGTCGTCAAGCGGTTAAGACACTGGATTTTGATTCCAGCATGCGAAGGTTCGAATCCTTCCTCCCCAGCCAACACCCTTTATTGGGGAGTCGTCAAGCGGTTAAGACACTGGATTTTGATTCCAGCATGCGAAGGTTCGAATCCTTCCTCCCCAGCCAAATAAAAGCGTGTAAGTTTTCTTACACGCTTTTTTACGCTAAGAGCAAAATACGCTGAAAAACTTTTTTTTACCCGTCTTTACGCGTATAATCGCGAAATTAGTGTCTTGGACATAGGGCAAAGGGAAGCGTAATGTTTTCTGCGCGTAAATCAAATATTGAATCAGGTGAAGATATGGCTGCTTATGACAGTTTAATGGTGTTTACCGGTAATGCAAATCCGGAATTGGCGCAACGTGTTGTCAAACATTTGGATATTTCACTCGGCGAAGCCACCGTTTCCAAATTCTCAGATGGCGAAGTGGCCATTGAATTGCTGGAAAATGTGCGTGGTCGCGATGTGTTTATTTTGCAACCTACTTGTGCGCCTACCAATGACAACCTGATGGAAGTTTTGACTATGGCTGATGCACTTAAACGTGCTTCTGCCGGTCGTATTACTGCTGCGATTCCTTACTTTGGCTATGCGCGCCAAGATCGCCGTCCACGCTCTGCTCGTGTACCGATTTCCGCTAAATTAGTGGCGAACATGTTGTACTCAGCAGGTATCGACCGCGTATTGACTGTTGACTTGCATGCCGACCAAATTCAAGGTTTCTTTGATATTCCGGTAGATAATATTTACGCTACCCCGATTTTGTTGAACGATATTAAACAGCAACGTATTGATAATTTGACTGTCGTCAGCCCCGATATCGGTGGCGTTGTACGTGCGCGCGCTGTTGCTAAATCTTTAAATGCTGATTTGGCCATTATCGATAAACGCCGTCCTAAAGCCAACGTGGCTGAAGTGATGAACATCATTGGCGACATTCAAGGCCGTACTTGCTTGATCGTAGATGATATGATCGATACGGCAAATACTTTGTGTAAAGCAGCCGTTGCCCTGAAAGAGCGCGGTGCAGATCGTGTATTGGCATACGCCAGCCATGCAGTATTCTCCGGCGAAGCAGTGAATCGAATTGCTTCTTCTGAAATTGACCAAATAGTTGTGACAGATACGATTCCGTTGTCTGAAGCAGCTAAAAAATGTGAACGCATCCGTCAAGTAACTATTGCCGGTTTGCTGGCTGAAACGGTACGCCGTATCAGTAATGAAGAATCCGTCTCATATCTTTTTAATGAAGAAGTGATGACAGGCAGCATGTTGCTGCCATAACCCCATGTCGTCTCAAGCTGGTCGCGGCCGATGACGACGATTTTATCTAAATTGGAGTATTAAACATGACTTACGAAATTCAAGCCTCTGTACGCGAAGCCCAAGGCACTGGTGCGAGCCGCCGCCTGCGTCGCGAAGGCCAAATCCCTGGTATTCTGTATGGTGAAGGTCAAGAGCCTGTTGCAATCGCTGTAGACCACAAAACTGTATTCTACGCATTAGAAAAAGAATCTTTCCATACCGCTTTGATTAAACTGTCTCTGAACGGTGAAACCAAAGACGTTATCGTGCGTGACTTCCAAATGCACCCATTCCGTCGCGAAGTTCAACACATCGACTTCCAAGCTGTGAAAGCTGATCAACCTGTACGCATCCGCGTTCCTCTGCACATTGTTAACGCTGAAAACTCTCAAGCTGTTAAATTGCAAGGTGGCCGCGTATCTCTGTTGAACACTTCTGTTGAAGTAATTGCTTTGCCTGCAAATATTCCTGCTTTCTTGGAGCTGGATTGTACATCAGTAGTTGCCGGCGACATTCTGCACTTGTCAGACATCAAACTGCCGGAAGGTGTTGAAAGCGTTTCTCTGAAACGTAACGAAAACCTGGCTGTTGCGACTGTTACCGGTAAAAAACGCTAATCGTAGTGAATATAAGAAAACCGTATCAGATAAGTCTGATACGGTTTTTGTTTGATGTAAGCGGTGATAAATTCCAAATAATGGAGATAAATCCAAAGAACCTTATAATGTCATTTGCTATAAAACTTGGGTATAGCGTAAAGCGATACGTTTTATAAGATTGAAGCAATTTCTTTGCGAAGCTTATTAAGAAAGCGTCCATGCCGTACCCATTGTGCAGCCGATTCATAATCCTGCTGTTCAAATGCTTGTTTCAAATCTTGATATAGACTGCTTTGTGCATTTGGATTTCTTGATCCAATGCTCGGATGGCGTCATGGTTTTGTTCCATCTGAGCATCCATCAATGTTTCCCGCCATTCCATTTGCTGCATGAGGAATTCCGGAGAGAAAGAAGTATGTTCAGGTGCGTCAGCATCGATACCTTGCATTTTCAACAGGTACGCAGCGCGGTCGATGGGATTTTTTAAGGTGCGGTAGGCATCGTTGATGGTGGACGACATCATCACTGCCTGTTTTTGCTCGAAGGTGGATGCTGAAGCGAATTTGTCGGGATGGAAGCGGGCAGCCAAGACGCGGTAGGTTTGCTCCAAGTTTTCGGCGTCGATATCGAAAGCGGGTTCAAGCTGGAAGAGTGTGAAATATTGAGACATAGCGGGATAATTAATGTGAAATTTTCGGCAGAAACCTGATTTTGCCTTATAATCCGCTGATTCTAAATCAAAAGGACTGAATATGAGCAGTAAAGTACAACACAATAAAGGCAAAATACGCGACAATGCTTTAAAAGCCTTAGTGAAATCCGATTTGTTCCGACACAAGGTGGAACGGAAAAGAAAAGGCAAAGGCAGCTACAACAGGCAGGAAGCGAAAAAATGGCGGGACGGTTTTGATATTGTCCCGCCATTTTTATGTCTTAAACGTGGAAGCTCTCGCCGCAGCCGCAAGAGTCTTTGACATTCGGGTTTTCAAATTTGAAACCTTCCTGCAAACCTTCTTTGGTGTAATCGACTTGCGTGCCGTCCAGATAAACCAAGCTTTTGGGGTCGATATAAATGCGCGCGCCGTGTTCTTCGAAAATCAGGTCGTCCTCGTTCGCTTCATCGACAAATTCAAGGTTGTATGCCATACCTGAGCAGCCGCTGGTTTTCACACCCAAGCGCACGCCCAAGCCTTTGCCGCGTTTAGTCAGGTAGTTGTTAATGTATTTGGCTGCGTTTTCTGTGATGGTAATCATACTTTTTTCCTCATTTCGCAATTATTTTCTGTTTGCCAGTTTTTATTTCAGACAGCCTCTTGATTTTCAGGCCGTCTGAAAACGCTGTTTTGCCCACTCTATTGCAGCAGCAATGGCAGCTTTTGCTTGCGGACTGTTTTTCCAACAGGTCGAGCCGGTCAATTTTTCGCCCTGCTCCAAAACGTTATCCAAATCCGCTGCCGCCAGCGTGGCGACATCATCCAAACCCATTTGCTGAAAACGCTGTAATACGGTTTTGCCTATGCCTTTGACGGCAAGCAGGGATTGGGCTTCTTCATCGGTAAAAGGCATATTGTCTTCTTTGATTTTGGATTTTGCAGGTAGAACGACTAAATATAAACCTGCGGCTTATCGCCTTCTCCCTAACTCTCTCCCACGGGGAGAGGGGATAGATTGGTAGGGAGTCCCAAATTTGGCGGTAACTTCAAAAAGATTAGGTTTCTGCGTCCTTGACTTCCGACCTCCGAGGGAGAAGGGAATAAATCATCAAGCTTGCTTTTCCCGAAAACCCTAAGACTTTCAGGAGTCCTGTGAACGTCTGCCGACAAAGCACCCACTAATCGGATTATTTGTTTTCCTGACGTTTGCGATAGTCGGCAACAGCCGCTTTCACTGCATCTTCAGCCAAGATGGAGCAGTGGATTTTCACAGGCGGCAGTTCCAATTCTTCGGCGATTTCGCTGTTTTTGATTGCCAGCGCGTCATCCAGACTTTTGCCTTTGACCCACTCGGTAATCAGGCTGGAAGAAGCAATGGCGGAGCCGCAGCCGTAGGTTTTGAATTTCGCATCTTCGATGATGCCTTCGTCGTTCACTTTGATTTGCAGACGCATGACGTCGCCGCAGGCCGGCGCGCCGACCATGCCGGTGCCGACAGACTCGTCGTTTTTATCGAAAGTACCGACGTTGCGGGGATTTTCGTAGTGATCGATTACTTTATCGCTGTATGCCATGATGTGGTTTCCTTAATGTTTTTAATGGTGTAAATGGTTTGTTTGCTGATATTCAGACGGCCTGAATTAGATTTTGCACGCACCACCTTCGCAGCCGTCGTCGTTTTCTGAATCGACGCCGCCTTCTACGGTAACGCCGTCAAAATCTTCAAGCAGGTTGTCGAGATTGTCGAGGTCTAATTCTTGTTCGCTCATGGATTGTATCCTTGGTTTGAAGGTTGTGGCTTTTAGGTCGTTTGAAAAGGTTTTTTTAGGGTTTCAGACGTCCTTTTTAATGTCTAAGTTGATTGCCTGTTACAGTTGTTTTATCAGCCATTTATAAAGGCACATTCTAAAATTGTTTGAGGTTTTCCGTTAACATTAATCGGTTTTAGTTTTGCTTGCAGGGTTTCGTATTCTTCTAAAATTAAACTGTATTTTCGAATAGGACGGTATTTTCCTTTAACACCTTACGTGCCTGTTCCAAAGGTACATCCAACAATAAACGGGTGTAGCTGTAACCGGCGGTTTCTAATTGGAACGTCTGGCTGATATGAACCACAGGTAAGCCATAATAAGTACCGCTGAGTTTCAAACGGGTTTGATCAAGAATAAACGATTCCCCATTTTCACTAAACTCCGCGCGGTGCAAAGTCATCGGTGGGTGTACAAGATCACGGTAAGCTTTGGGCAGCTTGACTCTATCGGGATAATTCAAACGTAGGTTTTGATATTTAGAGTCTTTATCGTTCCAGTCGTAGTTTACATCACTAAATGAGTCTAACAGGTTTTCCAAACGTTTATCGAATTGGCAGCCGTTTTCAAATGATTTGAATATAGTTGACCAATCAGGTTGTGTCTGTGCTGAAACCAGCGGGGCGGAGCATAGAATCAAATAAGAAAATAAGTAGCGTGTTTTATTTTTTATTATAGTCATTTTTAGTATTTTCTTGATAAGGCCGTCTGAAAAGTTAAAGGCCTTTTGGATTTTTCAGACGACCTTTCTCTTGGTTAATGCGCCGCCCATTCAATCGAGTTCAAATCGATACCTTCTTTAAACATTTCCCACAGCGGCGACAGTTCGCGCAGTTTGCCGATTTTGGATTTAATCAGTTCTGCTGCGAATTTCACTTCTTCTTCGGTGGTCATGCGGCCGAAGGTAATGCGCAGGGAGGAATGTGCCAATTCGTCGTTGCGACCAAGTGCACGTAAAACGTAGCTTGGCTCAAGGCTTGCGGAAGTACAGGCGGAGCCGCTGGATACGGCGAGTTCTTTCACTGCCATAATCAGGCTTTCGCCTTCGACGAAGTTGAAGCTGACGTTCAGGTTGTTCGGGGCGCGGTGTTCGAGGTCGCCGTTGATATAGACTTCTTCGATGCCTTCGATGCCTTTGAGGAAGATGTCGCGCAGTTTGCGGTAGTGCGCCATGTCTTGCTCGAGTTCTTCTTTGGCGATGCGGAAGGCTTCGCCCATGCCGACGATTTGATGGGTTGGCAATGTGCCGCTGCGGAAGCCGCGTTCGTGGCCGCCGCCGTGCATTTGGGCTTCGAGGCGGACGCGGGGTTTGCGGCGGACGTACAGGGCGCCAATGCCTTTAGGGCCGTATACTTTGTGGCCGGACATAGACAGCAAATCAACTTTGGCGGCTTCAACATCGACAGGCACTTTGCCACAAGCTTGCGCTGCATCGACGTGGAAAATGATTTTGCGTTCGCGGCAGATTTCGCCGATGGCGGGAATGTCTTGTACCACGCCGATTTCATTGTTCACCCACATTACGGAAACGAGGATAGTGTCGTCGCGGATGGCGGCTTTCAGTACGTCTAAATCAACCAAGCCGTTTTCTTGTACGTCCAGATAAGTTACTTCAAAGCCTTGGCGTTCGAGTTCGCGCATGGTGTCGAGCACGGCTTTGTGCTCGGTTTTGACGGTGATGAGATGTTTGCCTTTGGTTTTGTAGAAGTTTGCTGCGCCTTTGATGGCAAGGTTGTCGGACTCGGTCGCGCCGCTGGTGAAGATGATTTCTTTGGGGTCGGCGTTAATCAGGGCGGCGATGTCGGCGCGGGCTTTTTCGACGGCCTCTTCTGCTTCCCAGCCGAATGCGTGGCTGTTGGAAGCGGGGTTGCCGAAGGTTTCGGTCAGGTAGGGAATCATTTTTTCGGCAACGCGTTTGTCAACGGGGGTTGTGGCGGCGTAGTCGAGGTATACAGGGGTTTTGACGGTCATGGTTTGCTCTTTCGTTGGGTCATCTGCCTGCGGTCTTTGCCGTAGGTCGGTTAATGAATGTGTGTAAAGGTAACGACATGACTGCTGTCGCTGCAGTTTTTTTGTTCAATGATGCTTTGCAGCGTAACGCCGCTGAGGTAGTCATTGATGGTTTTGTTTAAGTTTTCCCAAAGGTCATGGGTCAGACAGGGGGCGCCGTGGTGGCAGTTTGCTTTGCTGCCGCATTGTGTGGCATCCAGTCGGTCTTCGGCTGCGGAAATGATTTGTGCAATATTGATTTGCTCGGCGGGCGCGGCAAGGATGTAGCCTCCGCCTGGGCCGCGTAGGCTTTCAACCAATCCGGCACGGCGCAGCTTGCTGAATAATTGTTCGAGGTAGGAGAGCGATATGCTTTGTCGTTCGCTGATGGCACTGAGTTTGACAGCACCGGTTTGCGCGTTCATCGCCAAATCTATCATGGCGGTTACTGCAAATCGCCCTTTGGTAGTCAGTCTCATGGTGTGGTTGCCTGTGTGGGGCGTTTTTATTAGTGGGGGAATTGTCTAATATCTGAGTGTTTCAGTCAAGTATGCGGCGGCTCGGTTTGATTGTTTGTTTAAATGGTGGCATGGGTTGATTTTTAAATCGGAAAATATTTTCTTTATTTTTCTGTAATTTGGATTTTAGGCTGTCTGAAAAAAGGCTATCAACCCTACAAATATCAGGGTTAAAATGTTTTGATTTAATATTGATACTGATATAGATTATCAAAATTATTCTTAAAATTTAGTTGTTTTGATGGAGTAGAGCAAAGGGTTGTTTGAAATGTTCAGACGGCCTGAACCATCCGTCTTTACCTTAACAGAGGCAATCGACAATGAAATGTGATTTAAGCAAAATAACCTGTATCGAAGACTTGCGCCTTGTTGCCAAACGTAAAATGCCGCGTATGTTTTATGACTATATTGACTCAGGCTCTTGGACAGAAACTACTTATCGTGAAAACACTTCGGATTTCAAAGACATCCGTTTCCGCCAAAAGGTATTGGTTAATATGGAGGGACGCAGTCTCGAAACCAAAATGATTGGGCAGGATGTGAAAATGCCGGTAGCGATTGCGCCGACCGGTTTTACGGGCATGGCGCACGCCGACGGTGAAATTTTGGCGGCGCGTGCGGCGGAAAAGTTTGGTATTCCGTTTACGCTGTCGACCATGTCCATTTGTTCGATTGAGGATGTGGCTGAAAACACCAGTGCGCCGTTTTGGTTTCAGCTTTATGTGATGCGCGACCGCGAATTTATGGAAAACCTGATTAAGCGTGCGAAGGATGCCAAATGTTCTGCCTTGGTTTTGACTGCCGATTTGCAGGTTTTGGGTCAACGCCACAAAGACATCAAAAACGGCCTGTCTGCGCCGCCGAAACCGACCATCGCCAATTTAATCAATTTGGCGACTAAGCCGGAATGGTGCATGAAAATGCTGAACACGGAACGCCGCACCTTCCGCAATATTGTCGGACACGCTAAAAACGTCGGCGATTTGTCTTCGCTGTCTTCGTGGACTTCCGAACAATTCGACCCGCGCCTGAGCTGGGACGATGTGGCGCGTATTAAAGATTTGTGGGGCGGCAAGCTGATTATCAAAGGCATTATGGAACCTGAAGACGCGGAAAAAGCAGCGAAAAGCGGAGCGGATGCATTGGTCGTTTCCAATCATGGCGGCCGTCAGCTTGATGATACCGTATCCACCATTAAAGCTTTGCCTGATGTGGTCAGCGCGGTGGGCAGCGACATCGAGGTTTGGATGGACAGCGGCATTCGCAGCGGTCAGGATATTTTGAAGGCTTGGGCTTTGGGTGCAAAAGGCACGATGATAGGCCGCGCGTTCCTGTATGGTTTGGGTGCGTATGGTGAAGAAGGCGTCACCCGTGCGCTGGAAATTCTGTACAAAGAAATGGATATTTCTATGGCGTTTACCGGCCATCGCAATATTCAAGATGTGGATTCCAGCATTTTGCGTTCTACGCGTTGGGCTCAAGATGAATTTTAATTTTTAAACATAGAAAAAGGCCGTCTGAAAATCTGTTTTCAGACGGCCTTTTTATAGACGGCTATTTCTCGTTTTGGCGATACCATTCGATGAAGGCATCGGGTTTGACAAAGCCTAATAAGGGTTCGCTATGACTGCCGTCGGCGCGGACAACAAACACGCCCGGAGGGCCGAAGAGGCCGTATTCTTTCAGTAAGGCCTGATGGTCTGGAGTGTTGGCGGTTACGTCGATTTGGAAGAAGCGTTGCATATCGACTGCTTCGTGTACCTGCGGCTGGTTGAGTGTATAGGCGGCCATTTCTTTGCAGGATACGCACCAGTCGGCGTAGAAATCAATCAGCACGGGCTTGCTTGGGTCGGCTTTCAAAGCGGCATCCATAGCGGCTTTAAGTTCGCCGACATCGGTAAACATCTTACCGTGGTCGGTTTCTTGGCCGGCTTCGGATGGCGGAACCAGCGTTAAGAAGTGGTGCAGGGCGGTGGTTTGTTTATTGAAGCTTTGCCAGCCAAACCACGAGCCGCCAATCAGCAGTAAAAAGCCCAATACGGCGGCAACGGTTTTCAGACGGCCTTTTTGTTTGCCTGATTTTGCCAAAAGCATCAGGGCGGGAACAATCATCAGCAAGGTGTAGAGGCCGACTACTGCGAAATAGGGCAGATGCGGCGTGGCGAGATATACGGCAACGGCCAGCAAAATGAAGCCGAATGCGTATTTGATGCCGTTCATCCAGTCGCCTGCTTTAGGCAGGATATGGCCACCGAATGTGCCGATGATGATGAGCGGTACGCCGGTGCCGAGTGCCAAGACATAAAGCGCGAGGCCGCCTAACACGGCATCGCCGGTCTGGCCGATATAGCCCAAAGCAAATGCCAGCGGAGGCGCAACGCACGGGCCGACAATCAGCGCAGACAAAATACCCATGATGAAGACGGAAACGATTTTACCGCCGGAGAGTTTGCTGCTTTGATTTTGGAAATAGGACTGGACAGAGTTGGGCAGCTGGATATTGAAGAAGCCGAACATCGACAGTGCCAATACCACCATCAGTCCTGCGGCGGCCAGTACGACCCAAGGCTGTTGCAGCCATACGGTCAACAGCGCGCCGGTCAAACCGGCAATCACGCCGACCAAGGTGTAGGTCAATGCCAAACCTTGTACATAAACCATAGACAAGGTGAATGCGCGGCCTTTGCCGGCTTTTTTATCGCCCACGACAATGCTGGAAACAATCGGCAGGAGCGGATACATACAGGCGGTAAAGCTTAAGCCCAAACCTGCGACAAAAAACGCCAACAGGTTGGCGTTTAAAGTATCCCAAGAGAGCTTGAAGCGGCTGCTGTCGGGATTGTTTGCACCGGGCTGGGCAGGCATTGGGCCTTCTGAAGAGGCGGACGGTTGCAAAAAGCGGTCTTTGGCAGAAACCGGCTCATCGCTTTGCGGCTGGTAAACCCCGTTGCCTTTTACGTCAAACTCGGTATCCACAGGCGGATAACACACACCGGCTTCGGCGCAGCCTTGATAAGTCAGCGTCAGTTTGTATTGCGGCGCGGCTTGTTTGTAAGGCAGGTCAACCTGTGCGGTATGGTGGTAAACCGTTTGTTTGCCGAAGAATTCGTCTTCTTTTTCTTCGCCTTTGCTGAATTTGGGTTCGGCCAAGACTTTGTCCGGATCGGTCGTCGCAACGATTTTAGACTGGTACATATAGTAGCCGTCAGCGATTTTGAACTGCACGCTGACGCCTTGAGCAGTTACATTGACTTGAGGCATAAAGGCTTGCTCGGGTGGCAGCAAATCATTGGCATCTACTGCGAATGCGAAGCTGCTCAAGCCTAAAAATGCAATGAGGAAATAAAGGAATTTTTTCATAATATCCACGGATATGCCGTTGAGAAACCGTCATTATAAATGATGGGGAAAACAATCGGCTTAATTTAAGTTAAAGATTACGCGAGTTGTCTAATTCTTTTGAATTATATCGGATTGTAGTTAACCGTACATGAGCGATAGTCTCATGTTATCGTTCAATTTATGCCAAAGGCCGTCTGAAACGTTCAGACGGCCTTTGTTGCTATTCGGCTTAACTTTAAGGATAAGCGATATAAGCGTAAGCGGAATGGTTGTGTATCGATTCGAAGTTTCACTTTCGACGACGAATGATTCGATGCGTTTGTCGGCTATTAACACCGTGGCCACATCACGGACCATGTCTTCGACAAACTTTGGATTTTCGTATGCTTTTTCCGTTACATACTTTTCGTCAGGGCGTTTGAGCAAGCCGTAGAGCTGGCAGCTTGCCTGTGCTTCAACGTAATCGATGATTTCTTCAATACCTACATCCGCATTCGCAATCAGACTGACCGTTACATGCGAACGTTGGTTGTGCGCGCCATATTGGGAAATTTCTTTTGAACACGGACACAAGGAAGTAACCGGAACCATCACTTTCAAGCTGTGGCTGTATGTACCGTTTTTGATTTCGCCGGTCAGGGTAACATCATAGTCAAGCAGAGATTGGATGCCGGAGACCGGCGCGCTTTTCTTGCGGAAAAACGGGAAGGAAACGCTGATTTTGCCGGAATGCGAATCCAACAGGGCAACCATATCGGCGGTCAGCTTGTGCAGCGTATCGAAATCCAAAGCATCGGTTTGTTTTTCCATCAGGGCGACAAAGCGCGACATATGCGTGCCTTTTTGGTCGGCAGGCAGGAAAACCGTCATGGTCAGGCGGGCGACGGTGGATTGTTCGCCTTCTTTGCTTTTAAGGGAGATTGGAAAGCGCAGGTCTTTGATGCCGACCTGATTAATCGGCAGGTTGCGTAAATCGCGGCTGGATTGCACGTCTGCAATGGCGTTCATGCGTGGTATGTCCTTCATGATAGGATTGTTGAGATGCGTGTGGAGGGAATCGGCTCGTATCGGCCGATTTGCAAATGCGAGATTATATCACTTGCTTTATCTGCCTGCATTGATTGTTTCTATTTTTCAGATAGTGATAAATCTTCGATTATTCACATCTATATAGGCAGAGACCCAATGAAATTCGCCACGAAAGCCATCCATTCCAGCTACGATTGCGACGAACACAACCGCGCGCTGATGCCGCCTATTTATCAGAACAGTATGTTTGCCTTGCACGAAATCGGCGAGCAGGTTCCTTACCGCTATTCGCGCCTGAGTAACCCGACCCGCCAGGTCTTGGAAGATACCGTTGCCGATTTGGAGCACGGTGCGGCCGGTTTTGCGTTTTCCAGCGGTATGGCGGGGATTGATGCCGTGTGGCGCACATTCTTGCAACCTGGCGATACCATTGTTGCCGTCGCCGATATTTACGGCGGCGCTTATGATTTATTGGTCGATGTTTATCAAAAATGGGGGGTAAACGTTGTTTTTGCCGATTTGGGTAATCCTGACAATTTGGACGAATTGCTCAAAGCGCACAATGTCAAACTGGTGTGGCTGGAAACGCCGTCCAACCCGCTTTTGCGTTTGGTGGACGTCAAAGCCCTTGCCGCGAAAGCCAAAGCGGCCGGTGCGCTGGTCAGCATCGACAACACTTTTGCCACGCCGTATCTGCAACAGCCGTTGGATATGGGTTGCGATTTTGTGTTCCATTCCGCTACCAAATATTTGTGCGGCCATTCCGACGTATTGATGGGCATTGTTGTAGCCAAGACCAAAGAGCTGGCACAGCCTTTGCACGACATGATGGTGCATACCGGCGCGATTGCAGGGCCAATGGACTGCTGGCTGGTGTTGCGGGGTATCAAAACGTTGGCTCTGCGCATGAACGCCCATTGCCAAAACGCACTCGAAATCGCGCGCCGTTTGGAAGCTCATCCTGCCATTGAAAAAGTGTTCTATCCCGGCCTGCCGTCGCACGAACATTACGAACTCGCCAAAACACAAATGCCCAAAGGCATCGGCGGCGTGGTTACGGTTTATCTCAAAAACGACACGCGTGAAGCGGCCAATAGCGTGATTAAACATGAAACTGGTCAAAATGGCTTCCAGCCTCGGCGGCGTGGAAAGTTTGGTCAACCATTGCTATTCCCAATCCCACAGCGGCGTACCGCATGATGTAAAAATGGAAATGGGCATCAAAGTCGGCCTGCTGCGTTTCTCTGTCGGTATCGAAGATGTAGACGATATTTGGAACGATATTTCCAAAGCATTGGATACGACTTTGTAAATAAGGCTTAAAGGCCGTCTGAAGGTGGATAGTTTTCAGACGGCCTTTAGTAATCAATTAGGGATAGACATGAAGACATTATTCGGTGCATTGATGAGTATGGTAGTTTTGGCAGCTTGTACATCTCCTTCAGCATCTCAGCCTGAACAAGCCTCTAAAGCGCAGGTGCAAACTCAACAAACGGCTCAGCCTACTTTAGCCGCCAAATGGCGTGTTATTGCTTTCAATAAACTCACCGAAAAAGAATTGGCGGATAAAAACGCTTATTTAGATTTCAGCGAAATGCCCAAGGCCCATGGCAATATGGGTTGCAACGGCATGATGTTCCAAGTGAATGTAATCGGTGCGGATAAAGTTGATTTTGGCCCTATCGCGGCAACCAGAATGCTGTGTGAAGACATGAAGCTGGAAAATGCGTTTTTGCGCAAACAAAGCGTATGGAATTATCGTTTTGACGGTAACGATTTGATTTTGGAACAAAAAGGCATCAGTATCCGTTTGCGCCGTGAATAATTGTAAAGGCCGTCTGAAAATAAATATTTCAGACGGCCTTTTGAATCTTTATAATAAGCCCTATTTGAAACTGATACCGAATATCAAGGAAACCTATTATGGCAGCTTCTCCAGAAGCCAAGTTTACCGAAGAAAAAGTCTTGTGGATCAAACACCATACGCCTAAGCTGATGACTTTTGCCATCAGCCGCCCTGAGTCCTACCGTTTTTCGGCAGGGCAGTTTTCGCGTCTTGGTTTCCGTGACGGCGAGGGCTTTATTTGGCGCGCGTATTCCGTCGTATCTGCCGAATACGCCGATACGCTTGAGTATTTCGCAGTGTTAATCGAAGGCGGTCCGATGTCGGCGCGTTTTGCCGCCATGAAAGAGGGCGACACCATTTTGCTGGATAAAACGGCTACCGGTTTCCTCTTGCCCGAGCGTTTCCCCGATGGCAAAGATTTGGTCATGCTCTGCACGGGTTCCGGCATTGCGCCTTTCCTCTCCATTATCGAGCAACCTGAAATCTGGCAGCGTTTCGACCGTTTGGTTTGGCGCATTCCGTCTCTTACGCCGACGAATTGATTTTCAACCAGCGTCTTGCCGATTTGAAAGAGCATCCGCTGATTGAAGAATATTTCCATAAATTCACTTTTGTTCCGGTTACCACGCGTGAGGAAACGGAAGGCGCATTGAGCGGCAAACGGATTCCCGAATTGCTGAAGAATGGCGGTTTGGAAGCAAAAATCGGCTTCAAGTTTACCAAGGCCGATACGCGCTTTATGGTTTGCGGCAATCCGGCAATGGTCAAAGACACTTTCCAAGCCCTGATGGATTTGGGCTATGCCATGCACCGCAACCGCATCCCCGGCGAAATCATGATGGAAAATGGTTTTTAACAGATAAATGGTCAAAGGCCGTCTGAAAGTTTCAGACGGCCTTCAATATTAAATATAAACCGAAAAACAGAGAAAATATGAATATCAAACAATTGATCCAAGCCCTGCCCAAAGCCGAGCTGCACGTCCATATCGAAGGGACGTTCGAGCCGGAATTGATGTTTGAAATCGCCAAGCGCAACCACATAGCGATTCCTTATGAAAATGTCGAAGCGGTACGGCAGGCTTATGATTTTCACAATTTGCAGTCGTTTTTGGATATTTATTATGCCGGTGCCGGCGTATTGTTGCACGAGGCGGATTTTTACGATTTGACCCGCGCGTATCTTGAGCGTTGCCGCGAAGACAATGTCGTGCATACGGAAATATTTTTCGATCCGCAAACCCATACTGCGCGGGGCGTGGCGTTTGAAACCGTGATTAACGGCATTGTCCGCGCCTGCCGTGAAGCCGGGCAGCAATGGGGCATAAGCACGCGTTTGATTATGTGTTTCCTGCGGCATTTGTCGGAAGAAAGCGCATTTGAAACCTTAAATCAGGCTTTGCCGTATAAAGAACACATCATCGGCGTAGGTTTGGATTCGAGCGAGCTGGGGCATCCGCCGTCTAAGTTTGAGCGCGTGTTTGCGCAGGCGCGGGCGGAGGGTTTGTTGACGGTAGCGCATGCCGGAGAAGAAGGTCCGCCGGAATATGTTTACGAGGCTTTGGACTTGCTGCATGTCCGCCGTATCGATCATGGCGTACGGGCGGAAGAAGACGAGGCGTTGATGGCGCGTTTGATTGCAGAGCAAATGCCGTTGACCGTTTGCCCGTTGAGCAATTTGAAATTAAAAGTATTTCCGGAGATGGTAAAACACAATTTGCGCCGTATGTTGCAACGCGGCGTGTTGGTAACCGTCAATTCCGATGATCCGGCGTATTTCGGCGGCTATATGAACCGCAATTTTGAAGCGCTTGCCGAGGCTTTGGATTTGAGTGCGGAAGAAATCAAAACCTTGTGCGCCAATTCGTTCCGCGCTTCGTTTTTGAGCGAGGCGGAAAAGGAAGAATGGATACGGAAGATTGAAGGTTTTGATGTTGAATCATGATAAAAGGCCGTCTGAAAGTTTCAGACGGCCTTTTATCATGGCGGTTAATAGTCGACTTTGATTTTGGGCGTTTCCTGCGCCGCTTCGTATTCTTCTTCCAACTCAAACCGTAGCGGATACAAATCCAGTTTTTCCATCAGCAGGCGGTCGCCGTCTTCGTCGGGATTTTCGGTGGTTAAGAGCTTGTCGCCGTAGAAAATCGAGTTCGCACCCGCCATGAAACACATTGCCTGCATGGATTCGGGCATATTGCTGCGCCCTGCCGACAGGCGGACGTAACTGTGCGGCATGGTAATGCGCGCGACGGCGATGGTACGGACAAATTCCGTCCAGTCCAAATCTTCGGCATCGGCCAGCGGCGTGCCTTCCACTTTGACCAACTGGTTAATCGGCACGCTTTCGGGCTGCGGGTCGAGGTTGGCAAGACTGGCAATCAGGCCTGCACGTTCGGCGCGGGTTTCGTTCATGCCGACGATGCCGCCGCAGCAGACTTTCAAACCGGCATTGCGGACTTTGCCCAAAGTATCCATGCGGTCTTCGTGTTTGCGGGTGTGGATGATGTCGTTGTAGCGTTCGGGGTCGGTGTCGAGGTTGTGGTTGTAGTAGTCCAAACCGGCTTTTTTGAAGTCTTCCGCCATGCCGTCTTCGAGCATACCGAAGGTGCCGCACACTTCCATGCCCAAGCTTTTCACCGCGCTGATGATTTCGGAAACGACAGCCACGTCTTTGGGCTTGGGACCGCGCCATGCCGCACCCATGCAGAAACGGCTGGCGCCGCGCGATTGGGCAATTTTGGCTTTTTCGACGATTTCGTCCACGTCCATCATCTGCTCTTTGCCCAGATTGGTGTTGTGGTGTGCCGATTGCGGACAGTAGGCGCAGTCTTCGGGGCAACCGCCGGTTTTGATGGAGAGCAGGGTGGAAAGTTGGATTTCGCGCGGATTGAAGTTTTGACGGTGGATTTCGGCAGCTTGGAAAACGAGGTCGAGAAAAGGCAGTCCAAACAAAGCCTCGACATCGCATTTTTTCCAATAACGCGCAGTCGGATGCGGCTTGCGCTCGGTTTGACGGCGCAAGGCTACGGGAGATACGGTCATAGTGTGTTCTTTCGTGTTTACAGCGGCGCAGTGTCGCTGACGGCTTGACTGCCGGCGCAATGACGGCAGCAGCAGGTTTGAAATCAATATAAAAGGCCGTCTGAAACGGCGCAGCAAGTGTAACGCTTTTGATAATGTAGGGCAAATGTTTCAGACGGCCTGAAATATGGTCTGCCCGGGTTTGCTATAATCGCATTTTTAATTTTTCCGTTTTCTTATGAACGCGCCCAAAGCCTTCGCCGTACTCGGCCCGACTGCCGGCGGTAAAACCGCACTGGCCTTAAATATTGCCCGATCGTTGCCGGTGGAAATCATCAGCTTGGACTCCGCGCTGGTGTATCGCGGCATGGACATCGGTACGGCCAAGCCGACTGCCGAAGAGCTTGCCGCCGTACCGCATCATTTGATTGATATTATCTCGCCGCTGGAAAGTTACAGTGCGGCGGATTTTGTCGGCGACTGCGTGCGCTTGGTGAACGAAATACATGCGCGCGGACGCTATCCGCTGATTGTTGGCGGCACGATGATGTATTTCCACGCGCTGACAGAAGGTTTGAACGATTTGCCCGGCGCGGATGCGGCGGTGCGCGCACAGCTTCAGGCGGAAAAGAACGCACACGGTCTGGCAGGCCTGTATCGCCGTTTGCAGGAAGTTGACCCGATTACGGCAGGCCGTCTGAAAGCCAATGACAGCCAGCGTATTGAACGCGCTTTGGAAGTCTATCTTCTGACCGGCAAGCCTTTGAGCGAACATTTCACAGAGCAGAAGCAGGCTGTGCCTTTATTGGATTTATGCACGGTTGCCCTTATCCCCGAAGACCGTCATTTGTTACACCGCCAAATCGAAAAACGCTTTTTAAATATGCTGGAACACGGTTTCCTCGATGAAATGCACGCCTTACGCCGCGATTATCCGCAGCTGCATGCCGATATGCCATCTATGCGCTGCGTGGGCTACCGTCAGGCTTGGGATTATCTCGAAGGCGAAACCGATTATGAAAGCTTTGTCGAAAAAGGCATTGTCGCCACGCGCCAGCTTGCCAAACGCCAGTTGACCTGGTTGCGGAAAATTCCTTTGGCGCACACGTTAGACCCTTACGCAGAAATCGATTATGTTCAGACGGCCTTAGCCTTGGCGCGTCGGCATTTTCAGGAATAATCCATGCTGACCACGCCACCACTTGCGCCTAAAACATTGGCCGCGCTAAAAGAATTGGGTATTCGTACACGGGAAGATTTGCAAAAAATCGGCGCAGTCCGCGCGTTTCTATTGTTGAAAGCATCGGGTTTGACCGTAACCAAAAGCACCTTGTGGCAACTGGACGCGTTGGTTTCAGGTGTGGATGTCCGGCATATTTCCGAGGAGAGAAAGACGGAGCTGGGCAAGGCCTTGAAAACCATCCTCCTGTTGCCGTTTTCCCTTCGCAAAACGATATGGAAGCCTTTATGCGGCTGGCGATAGAACAGGCCAGACAATCGGCGGCATTGGGTGAAGTCCCCGTTGGCGCGGTCATCGTATATCAAGGCGAGGTAATCGCAGCGGCACACAATACCTGCATTGGCGACCACAATGTCAGCCACCACGCCGAAATCAATGCGCTTGCCACCGCCGGAAAAGCCTTGCAAAACTATCGCTTGGAAGATTGCGATGTGTACATCACCTTAGAACCTTGCACCATGTGCGCCTCTGCCTTGATACAGGCACGGGTCGGGCGCGTGATTTATGGTGCGGCCGAACCCAAAACCGGCGCGGCAGGCAGCGTGGTTGATTTGTTTGCCGACAAACGTCTGAACAAGCATACCGCAATTTTAGGCGGCATATTGGCAGAAGAATGCCAAAGCGTATTGCAGGATTTCTTTGCGGCCAAACGTAAGGCCGTCTGAATTTCAGACGGCCTGTCAGCAAAAATACTTTATTTTAAATTTTCGGATTTCCCATGTCAGTCAATCATTACGAAAACTTCCCAGTCGGCTCCATTGTGCTGCCGCGCCGTTTGCGTAAGCCGGTTCACGCTGTTTACGCTTTTGCACGGACGGCGGACGATATTGCCGACGAAGGCAATGCCGAAGCAGCCGAACGCCTGCGCCAACTGGACGAACTGAAATCAGAGTTAGACCGCATTGCAAAAGGTGGAAAACCGCAAACGGCTTTGATGCAGCGTTTGTACAACGAAGCGATTGTGCCGTTTCAATTGCCGTTGCAGCCGTTTTATGATTTGCTGGCGGCGTTCAGTCAGGATGTGGTCAAAACCCGTTATGAAAACTTTGGCGAATTGATTGCCTATTGCCGTTTGTCCGCCAATCCGGTGGGGCGCATTATGCTGTATTTGTACGGGCAAACCGATGAAGTGAGTATGGCGCAAAGCGACGGCATTTGCACTGCTTTGCAGCTGATTAATTTCTGGCAGGACGTGGCGGTAGATTGGCAGAAAGGGCGCGTGTACATCCCTCAGGAAGATTTGCAGAAGTTCAAAGTCAGCGAAGAGCAGATTGCGGCCGGCAAAGCCGACTTTGCTTTTCAACGATTGATGGTGCACGAGTGCCAACGTGCTTTTCAAATGCTGAAGGCCGGCTCGCCGTTGGGCAAAACCCTCAAAGGACGAATCGGTTTTGAGCTGAGCATGATTATTGTCGGCGGCCAGTTGATTTTGCAGAAGCTGGACGGTTGCAAATATGATGTGTTTAACCAGCGGCCGTTGTTGGATAAGAAAGACTGGATGATTATCATCAAACGGGCTTTGATGAAGAAATAAAAAAAGGCCGTCTGAAATTGAGGTTTCAGACGGCCTGATATTTTTCGATTAGCGGTTTTTCAAACGGCTGATGCGGTTGTCCAAAGAAGGATGGGTGCTGAACCAAGAGTCTTTGGCATCGCTGGCAATGCCCATTGCCGTCATGGTTTGCGGCAAATCGCTGGGGTTGCCTTCAAGCGTTGCAGGGCGGCAATCATTTTCGGCGCGCCCACCAGTTTTGCAGCGCCCGCATCGGCGCGGTATTCGCGTTGGCGGCTGAACCACATCACAATAATGCTGGCAAGGAAGCCGAATACAACCTGCAAGACCATGCTGACCATGAAATATGTGCTTTGAGAGGTGCTGCCGTCATTGTTGCGCGCCACCATGCTGGAAACGATACGCGCCAAGAAGACGACAAAAGTATTCACAATACCTTGAATCAGCGTCAGCGTCACCATATCGCCGTTGCCGACGTGCGCCATTTCATGCGCCAAAACGGCTTCGACTTCATCGCGGGTCATGTGGTCGAGCAGGCCGGTACTGACAGCGACGAGCGAGCTGTTTTTGGTCGCGCCGGTTGCAAAGGCGTTAGGCTCGGGCGAATTTGTAAATGGCGACTTCCGGCGTTTTCAGATTCCATTGGCGGGCTTGCGCTTCAACGGTTGCCAACAGCCAAGCTTCTTCTTCGCTTTGGGGCTGGTCGATGACGACGGCGCCGACCGAATGTTTGGCAATGGTTTTCGACATCAGCAGGGAGACAATCGAGCCGCTGAAGCCGACAACTGCGGAATACGCCAACAGGCTGCCGACTTGGTCGGTACTGTTGATGCCCAAGATGGCCAAAACAACACGGATGACAACCAAAACGGCGATATTGGTTGCGATAAACAAGAAAATGCGTTTCACCGATTATTCCTTTTTAGTGTGGTTTGTGAGGTGATTTTTATATGGGCGCATTGTCTCAAAAACTCTATAGAGATGAAACAGCATGATAGGCAAAGGTATGCAAATTCAAAGCAATTGAAGCCAAGGCCGTCTGAAAAGGCAGTCTCAACCAGTGAGAATCGCTTTTCAGAAGGCCTTTGATAGGTAAAACTATCTGCCGGCTTCTTCCAGCCAGTTGCGCGGTATGAGGAATTGATTGAGGCGTGCTTCGGGTGAACCTTCTTCCGGCGCATATTGATACTCAAAGCGTACCAAAGGTGGCATGGACATCAAATGCTTTCCGTGCGTCCGCCGCTTTGCAGGCCGAACAGCGTGCCTCTGTCCCAAACCAAGTTAAATTCGACATAGCGTCCGCGGCGGTAGAGTTGGAAATCGCGTTCACGTTCCCCATAAGGCGTGTTTTTGCGTTTGGCCACAATCGGCAGATACGCTGTGATATAGCCTTCTCCGACCGCCTTGATAAAATTCAGGCAGGTATCGAAATCCCAGCGGTTTAAATCGTCAAAAAACAGACCGCCAACGCCACGTGTTTCGTTACGGTGTTTCAAGTAGAAATATTCGTCACACCATTGTTTGAATTCAGAATAAACCGATTCGCCAAATGGCGCGCATACGTCTTGCGCTACGGTGTGCCAATGCACAATATCTTCTTCAAAAGGATAAAACGGCGTCAAATCAAAGCCGCCGCCGAACCACCAAACCGGTTCGGCATTTTCAGGATAGGCAATAAAAAAGCGCACGTTCGCATGGCTGGTCGGGACATAAGGGTTTTTCGGATGAATGACCAGCGACACGCCCATGGCTTCAAACGCCGCGCCCGCCAGTTCAGGACGATGGGCCGTGGCAGAAGCCGGCATTTTGCTTCCCTTTACATGCGAAAAATTCACGCCCCCCTGCTCAAATACCGCGCCGTTTTTCAATACGCGTGTTTCGCCGATGCCCAGTTTCCCTGTCCATGCTTCATGCACAAATTCGGCTTCGCCATCTTCTTGCTCCAACGCGGCGCAGATTTGGTTTTGCAGGGTTTTGAGGAGGGTTAGAACGGATTCTGTGTGCATGATATTTCCTTGATGGTGTTTTGTTATGGGTAAATTTTTGCACAGGCCTATCTTGTAACCAAGCTTCATTCATTAGCAATAGATTGAAAGGTATCGATGATGTTGCGATACCTTTCAGACGGCCTTGATTTATTCAGTAAAAAAGGTATGTGCGCCCAAATAGTTTTTGGCGTAAAACGGGGTGGAAAGTTTTTCTGTTTTGATGGTTTTGCCGCTGCTGGGTGCATGGATGAATTCGCCGTTGCCGATGTAGAGGCCGACATGGGAATATTTGTGCGCGCCGCCGGTATTGAAAAAGACCAGATCGCCGGCTTTTAATTTGTCATCGGAAATTTTACGGCTGGCGGCGGCCATATCGCGTGCGGTGCGTGGCAGGTTGACGTTGAGGGCGTTTTTATAGACGAATTGGATCATGCCGCTGCAGTCAAAGCCTGTGGCTGTGGTACTACCGCCCCATTTGTAGGGCGTGCCGATCAGACCCATGCTGTGAAGCATCAATTCCTGCGAGCCTTGTGTGCGGTCGATATGGGAAATGCGGACAGGTTGGACTTTTCTGGCGGTTGTTTGCGGCTTGTGGGATTTGTGCTTGCCGGTGGTGCCGCAAGAGGCCAACAATAGGCCGGCGGTACAAACAAATAGGGTTTTGCAGATGAGTCGAGACATGATGAATTCCTCCGGCCGCATGATTGATGTTTTCAGACGGCCTCTATAATAATCCTTCTATAGGCAGGATGGACAGGATTTGAAGTAACCCGTTTCCAGAATTTGGCTTCTGGTTCTTGTGCGTAAGTTCGTTTTTCACTTGGGTCATACCAGTATAGTTTATTGTAATTGCCAAGCGTTACCTGATAGGCGTAGTTTGGGGTGGTCGTAACGAGGGTGCGCTGCATTTGGCCTGCGATTTCGGGACTTTCGATGACGACACCCATTTCGGTATTGAGCCGTGCGGAACGTGGGTCAAGGTTGAATGAGCCGATGAAAATACGTTTCTCGTCCACGATGAATGTTTTGGCATGCAAGCTGGTGGCGGAGCTACCGGTCAAGCCACGGTCTTTGGTGGTCGGAACGGCATGGTTGGGCTGGAGTTCGTATAGTTTGACTCCGGCTTTGAGCAAGGGCTTGCGGTATTTGACGTAGCCCGAATGGACGGCGGCAACGTCGGTTGCTTGGAGCGAATTGGTCAAAACGGTAACGTCTACGCCGTTGTGTATCAGTTTTTCTATGGCTTTAACACCTGATTTTGTGGGCACAAAATAGGGTGAAACAAGGTAAACGCTTTTTTCGGGTTGCTTGAGGGCGTCTTGTAGGCGTTCGGAAATAGGCGGTTTATGCCGGTCACGGTCTAAGCCTTTGGCCGGATCGTCGCTGATTAAGCGTGTGCTGACGCTTTGCCATTCCATATGGTTGCTCTGCATTTTTTGATAGAGACTGGAATGCTCGATGCTTTGGCGATAGCGGATGAGCGTTTGATTTTTATCTTGGTCGGTGTAATTAAGTTCGGCCAGTCCTTTTTGCAGGTTTCCCCGTTTGATGACGCTGGTCGCATTATAGGCGGAATGGCTTGACCAGTAGCGGTCGAAGTCTTGGGAAACTTCGGTTACTACGCGGCCTGTGGCAAGAATGTCGAGGTCGGCAAAGATGGTATCGTCGTTAACCTTGAAATATTCGTCGCCGATATTGCGGCCGCCTAAAATGGTGGCACGGTTGTCGGCGGTAAACGATTTATTGTGCATTCGGCGGTTAAGTCGCGGAAAGTCGGCAATATAGCCGAGTGCACGCCATTTTCTGAAAATAAAGGGATTAAACAGACGGACTTCGATATTGGGATGATTGTCGAGTGCCAGCAGGAGATCATCCATGCCGTTGGTGTTGTTGTCGTCTAGAAGCAAGCGCACACGGACGCCGCGTTCGGCCGCGCGATGAATCAGGTTGAACAAAAAGCTTGCCGGAGATGTCGTTGTGCCAGATATAGTACTGTAAATCAAGGGTATGGTCTGCAGCTTCAATTAAGGCTGCTCGGGCGACAAAGGCTTCATGGGCATCGTTCAGCAGATAGATATGGGAAATATCGGCCTTGGAAGGGGTAGAAGGAATACCTAAGACGCTGTCCAGTCGCGGCGTTGAAGGGATGTCAAGATAACTGCTTTGGGTACGTTCGTCCAGTGATGGCAAAAAAACGCGGCGCAACCGCCCAATAGCAGGGTATAAAGAAGAGGAAGATGAAATTTCATGGGAAACCGGTACAAACAATCCCTACCTAAATGACATTTAGGCAGGGATTGAATTGAAATTAGGTTGCTTGAATCAGCTTAGAAGGCAACATAATTTGCCGGATTGACCGGTTTGCCGTTTTGACGGATTTCAAAGTGCAACTGGGTGCGGGATGCATCGGTATTACCCATGTGGGCAATGGTCTGGCCGCGTTTCACGGTTTGGTTTTCATTAACCAGCAGGCGTTGGTTGTGGCCGTATGCGCTCAAGAATGAGGAATTGTGTTGAATGATGACTAAGTTGCCGTAACCGCGTAAGCCTGAGCCTGCGTAAACGACTTTACCGTCTGCCGCTGCAACGACAGGCTGGCCTTGCGTACCCGCAATATCCACGCCTTTGTTGCTGCCGCCGAAGTTGGCGATAACGTTACCGGTAGTCGGACGCTGCCATGTGATGCCGCTGACGTTGCGGCTGCTGCCGGTAGACACGGTCGGTGTATTGGCAGGTGTGCTTGGAGTCGGAGCGGTGGTTGTGGTTGTCGGAGTAGAAGGTTTGCTTGCAGAAGCTGCAGGTGCAACGTAGCCTTCAGGTTTTACACGCAGGGTTTGGCCTACGCTGATGGTGTTGTCGGCCAAGTTATTCCATGCACGCAGATTGTCTTGGGTAATGTTGTAGCGTTTGGAGATGTTGTAAACGGTATCACCGCGAACGACGGTATGTGTCGCTGCATTAATATCGACAGGCGCATAAGAAGGCGTGTAAGTGCCAGTGCTGCCGCTGTTGTACGTTGGAGCAGGTGTACTTGCCGGCGGAGTGTATGGCGCATCTGCCGCAGGGCTGGTGTTGGTATTGTAAGGCGCGGCACCGTAAGGATTGTCGGCAGTAGAGCTTGTTGTTGAACCACCGCTTTGTGTGCCGACGACTACAGGAGCCGGTTGTTGGCTGGCACAGGCTGCAAGTAATAAAACCAAAGCTGCCGATCCGGCATAAGATACACTTTTTTTCAACATGTTAATGACTTTCGTATTCGGGTAATTGTTCTCGTCGGGGCATATCATAATAAAAATATGCTTGTTTCTCAAGTGTTCGGCTGTTAGGGACTGTTAAGGCGCAGGGATTTCTGACCAAAAGGAAGCGGTTTGCTCCATTTGTCCGTAGGCAGTCAAATCGACTTGCAGGGGGGTAATTGTGATGAAGCCGGCCGCGCATTCGCCAAAGTCGGTACCTTCTTCGCTGTCGGAAACATCGCCGACCGGCCCAATCCAATAAATTTGTTCGCCACGTGGATTATACATGGGAACAATGCTTTGTTCATGATGGCGACGGCCGAGCCGTGTTATTTTTATGCCTTGGATATCCTCAGGTGCGACGGCAGGGATATTGATGTTCCATAAGATGGGTTTGGAAATAGGGCGTTTGAGAAAGTAGGAAAGCAGCATCCAAGCGGCTTTTTCCGCGGTTTCCCAATAACGGCCGCTGGAATCGGCAAGAGAGAAGGCAATGGCGGGAATACCCATCAGATAGGCTTCCGTTGCGGCGGCAACCGTACCGGAATAAAGCGTATCGTCTCCCATGTTTGCGCCGTTGTTAATGCCGGATAAGACTAAGTCGGGTTTGAAATCGGCAAGGGCATGCTGGCCGACATGAATGCAGTCGGTGGGCGTGCCATTCACATAATAAAACCCGTTTTCCGCCTGCTTCAGTTGTAAAGGACGGTCTAAAGTCAGGGAATTGCTGACGCCGCTGCGATCGCGTTCGGGCGCAACCACCCTGACATTGGCAAATTCTGCACACACTCTTGCCAAAACTGCCAAACCGGGCGCAAGATAACCATCGTCGTTTGAGATTAATATGTTCATGTGACAATATTGTGTCTATCGGTAAGATTGGCGGTATTGTACTGGTTTGCTTGAGCGATTGTCCATGAATCGGCAACGTTTGGGCGGAAAGGATAATAATGAAACATTATGAATTAGACCCCAAAGCTTTATTGGGCGGCGTGATTGCTTCAGACGGCAATCAGGAGATTGTTCAGCTTTCACTGCAGAAAAATAATGAAATTCCGGCATATGAGACGGATGCGATTATTTTGCTTTTGGTTTTAAACGGCAAAGCCGAAATCAAAACAGTGGACGAAGTTTTGCAGACTGAAGGCTTGCAAGTTATCCGTCTTGAGCCGATGGAGGCGCACAGCATTCGCGCGTTGGCCGATAACACCAATATTTTGGTTATCAAACAATTGATTCATGAAACCGGTCTCAGCAAACGTTTGAGATTTGGAAGTTGCTGTCTGTAATGCAATAAAGGCCGTCTGAAAAGTTTCAGACGGCCTTTTTAAAATCAGCTAGGTTTATTTCAAACCTTTTTTCACCAAATCTTCATAACCGCCATGGTTGGTTACGTTGGTGTAACCGGCTTTTTTCAGTTCGGTCAGCGCGGCTTCTGCTCGGCGGCCGCTGCGGCAGTAGAGGTTGACCGGTGCGTTTTTATCCGGGCTGACGGATTTGATGCGTTCAACGATTTGGTCGTGCGGAATATTAAGCGCACCTTGCAAATGGCCTTCTTTGAATTCTTCGGCAGAGCGGACATCAATCCAAACGCCTTTTGCTTTTGCAGGTTGTGCCGCGCTTTTTTCAACTTTAGGCATAGAGGCAGCGGAAGCAGCCAAAGGAGTAGCGATAGCGGCGGCAAAAAGTACGGCGGTCAGCAGTTTCTTCATGATTCAATCTCCTGGTAGATAGAAAATAATAACTATATCAGTTTAGCATTTCATCAGGTCGTCTGAAAGGGGAGTCGTCTTTCAGACGGCCTGATTTTACAAGCTGATTAGCGTTGGGTTTCTACTGCTTCTAAGGCGCGCAAAGCGTATGTATAAGCAGCACCTGCGTTTAGAGAAATAGCGGTGGCCAATGCGCCGGCGATTTCGCTGTCGGTTGCACCTGCTTTGGCAGCAGCGGCTGCGTGCACGCTGATGCAGCTTTCGCAACGTGTGGTAATGGCAACGGCAATGGCGATCAGTTCGCGTGTTTTGGCATCCAGTGCTTCGGCAGCGGCTGCTTGTTCCAGCGCGCCGTAGGCTTGCAGCATTTTAGGATGGCTTTTGCCCAATTCGCCGAATGATTTTTTTACCAAGGCTGTGTGTTCAGGCCAATCTTTAAACATGATATTTCCTTTCTTGATGTATTCGGATAAGAATCAAAAAATCCTATCCGTTTGTGTTTGGTGTGTGTATTATTGCAATAATCAGACAAATCAAATCGTCAAAACATCTCATTTATTGGTAAAAAACACTATGGATATTTTAGATAGACTGGTCGAATTGGCGCAGATAAAGGGCAGTGTGGATGTTCAGTGCCTGTTTCAAGGGGAGTGGTATGTGCGGCATGAGCCCAAGCGTGCGCATGGTTTGGTGCATATCGTAACCGCCGGTTCGGGCTATATCCGAATTGATGGGGAGCAAGAGGCCAGGCTGCTGAGTGCAGGGGATATTATTTTCTTCCCGCGCAGCGTTGGCCATACTTTGAGCAGCGACAGCAGTTGTGAAAATTTCGGTGTTCGCGTGCTGACGGCTGAGAATGGTGCATTTAAAGTCAAGCAAAGTCATGCTGGTGGAGAGGCGGCTTTGCATCTTTTTTGCGCAAGGTTTGAATATGAAGCGCAGGCGGATATGATGACGGGGTTGCCTGATACCGTTTTATTGAACATCAACCATCCGTCTTTGCAGTATTTGGTGACCTTATTGCAGTATGAGAGCAGTCAGGCTTTATCCGGCTCGGTGGCTGTTGTGAATGCATTGGCTTCGGTATTGCTGGTATTTCTGCTTCGTGCCTGTTTGGAGAAAAATGAGGAAGCGCAATTAAGCGGTTTGCTAAATGGTTGGCAGGATAAACGTTTGCGGAATTTGCTTCAGGCAGTCGTCGAAAAACCGGAAGAAGAATGGAATATTGAGAAAATGACTGCGATGGCCAATTTGTCCCGCGCCCAATTGATGCGGGTATTTAAACAGCAGACGGGAACAAGCCCGCATGCCTTTGTTAACAGCATCCGCTTGCAGCAGGGGGCGTTATTGTTAAAGCAGACAGCCGATTCGGTTTTATCGGTTGCGCTTTCGGTCGGTTTTCAATCGGAAACGCATTTTGGTAAGGCATTTAAAAAGCAATATGGGATATCGCCGGGACAATATCGTAAAAATGACCGAGCTGATGAAGCGGCGGAGCCGGCGGAAGAAATGCCGATTTATTTTATTTAAGCAAATCATAAAAGGCCGTCTGAAAGTGTGAAACGAAATTTAGAATTTCCAGTACACTTTCAGACGGCCTTGATTTTAAAACATGTCAATCAAACAGGATTAGTCCAGTTTTTTGAAATGGCGGCGACGTTCCAACTCGCTCAGGTAGCGTTTGCGCAGACGGATGGATTGTGGCGTGATTTCAACCAGTTCGTCATCATCAATAAACTCAACTGCGCCTTCCAAAGTCAATTTGATAGGCGTGGTCAGGCGGACGGCTTCATCTGTACCGCTGGCACGGATGTTGGTCAGTTTTTTACCTTTCAGAGGGTTTACCACCAAGTCGTTATCACGGCTGTGGATACCGATAATCATGCCTTCGTAGACTTTATCGTTTGGAGAAACGAACATACGGCCGCGGTCTTCCAAGTTCCACAGGGCGTAAGCAACGGCTTCACCTTGCTCTTGAGAAACCAATACGCCATTGTGTCGGCCGGGCATATCAGGTTTAACCGGAGCATAGTCGTCAAAAACGTGGCTCATCAAGCCGGTACCGCGGGTCAAGGTCATAAATTCACCTTGGAAACCGATCAGGCCGCGTGCAGGAATATGGTATTCCAAACGTGTACGACCGTTACCGTCGCTTTCCATATTGGTCAATTCGCCGCGGCGACGGCCGAGTTCTTCCATGACCGCGCCTTGGTTTTCATCCGGTACGTCCACGGTCAGGTTTTCATAAGGCTCGCATTTTTGACCGTCAATTTCACGGAATACCACGCGCGGTTTGCCGACTGCCAATTCAAAACCTTCGCGGCGCATGTTTTCCAACAAAATGGTCAAGTGCAATTCGCCGCGGCCGGAAACGCGGAAGACGTCGGCATCGGCTGTATCTTCAACACGCAGGGCAACGTTGGTCAGCAATTCTTTTTGCAGGCGGTCGCGGATTTGGCGGGAAGTTACGAATTTGCCTTCAGTGCCGGCCAAAGGAGAAGTATTGACCATAAAGTCCATGGTCAGTGTCGGCTCGTCCACGCTCAACATCGGCAAGCCTTTGGGTTGTCTTTGTCGGTAATGGTTACGCCGATACCGATGTCTTCGATACCGGAAATAATCACGATGTCGCCGGCTTCAGCTTCTTCCAAAGGTACGCGTTCCAAGCCTTGGAAGCCCAACAGCTGGTTGATGCGGCCTTGGGCGACTTGTTCTTCATGATTCATGACGGCAACGACTTGGCCGGGTTTGATGCGGCCGTTCAGGATGCGGCCGATACCGAGGCGGCCGGTGTAGTTGTCGTAGTCCAGTTGGGAAATTTGCAATTGCAGCGTTTCGTCCGCGCTGCCGCTTGGTGCAGGCGTGTGTTTTAAGATGGTCTCAAACAGAGGACGCATATCGTTGCTCTCGTCGGTTTCTTCCAATTTGGCAAAACCGGAGAGGCCGGAAGCATAAACGATAGGGAAGTCCAATTGTTCGTCTGTTGCACCTAAGCTGTCGAACAATTCGAATGTTTGGTCGATAACCCAGCTTGGACGGGCAGACGGTTTGTCGATTTTATTGATGACGACGATCGGTTTCAGACCCAAAGCCAAGGCTTTTTTGGTCACGAAACGGGTTTGCGGCATAGGGCCTTCTTGTGCGTCAACCAACAGTACGACACAGTCGACCATGCCCAATACACGTTCCACTTCGCCACCAAAATCGGCGTGTCCCGGGGTATCTACGATGTTGATGTGGTAGCCTTCGTATTCGATGGCGGTATTTTTAGCGAGAATGGTAATGCCGCGTTCTTTTTCAAGATCGTTGCTGTCCATGACACGTTCTTCGACTTGCTGGTTGGAACGGAATGTACCGGACTGGCGCAGCAATTGGTCAACTAATGTGGTTTTGCCATGGTCGACGTGGGCGATGATGGCAATATTGCGGATTTGTTTCATGATAATTTATAAGGTTTAGCTGGTTGCTTAAAAAAAAGATAACTGGCAATTATAGCACGATTCGCAAGTGATGACGGAATGGGTGATTCAAAAAAATCAGGCAAAAGCAGTTGAGAACAATTCATAATTAAATTTGATTGATTTGTTGGATTATTTGCTTTTATTTATGGTTAACGAATGTAAATGTTTTTGAATAATGCAATGGATTCTTAATACTAATGTCAAAAAAATATTATTAAAAACAGGGGATTAATTTTTCAGACGGCCTTTTGGGTGGGTTAAATTTTTTGATAATTGTTTGTATTTTAAATAAAAAATTTGTCAAAACCGCTACTTGTGCATACAATTCGCTCATCCCGTAACAACACACGAATCTTCATTTCGTGATCGTCAACTTTTAAAAGAAAGAGAAAGAATTATGCAAGGCAACCAAGCAGTTATTGATTACATGAATGAATTGTTGTCCGGTGAGCTGGCTGCTCGCGACCAATACTTTATCCACTCTCGTCTGTACTCTGAATGGGGTTACAACAAACTGTTCGAACGTTTGAACCACGAGATGGAAGAAGAAACTACTCACGCTGAAGACTTCATCCGTCGTATCCTGATGTTGGGCGGTACTCCTAAAATGACCCGTGCCGAACTGAACATCGGTACTGACGTAATCTCTTGCCTGAAAGCAGACTTGAACACTGAATATGAAGTGCGCGATGCGCTGAAAAAAGGTATCAAATTGTGTGAAGAAGCTCAAGACTACGTTACCCGCGATTTGATGGTTGCTCAACTGAAAGACACTGAAGAAGATCACGCTCACTGGTTGGAACAACAATTGCGTCTGATCGAATTGGTCGGCGAAGGCAACTACTACCAAAGCCAACTGTAATCTAGCGTATAACATACAAGGAGCTGAATATGAAAGGCGATCGCTTAGTTATTCGCGAGCTGAACAAAAACTTAGGTTTGTTGCTGATTACCATTAACCAATACTTCCTGCATGCCCGCATTTTGAAAAACTGGGGCTTTGAAGAATTGGGCGAACACTTCTTTAAACAATCCATCCGCGAAATGAAATCCGCAGACGATTTAATCGAGCGTATTTTGTTCTTGGAAGGCCTGCCTAATCTGCAAGAATTGGGTAAATTGTTAATCGGTGAATCTACCGAAGAAATCATTGCCTGCGACTTGAAAAAAGAGTATGAAAAACATGATGCTCTGGTTGCAGCCATCGCCCTTGCAGAAGAGCAACAAGACTACGTCAGCCGTGATTTGTTGGAAAAACAAAAAGACATCAACGAAGAACACATCGACTGGCTTGAAACTCAGCAGGAATTGATTGGCAAAGTTGGTTTGCCAAACTACCTGCAAACAGCGGCGCAAGAGGACTAAAACACAAACCACTGCCAAATATAGCAGTCCCTGCTCCCATCAACGGCATATCTTTACGGATATGCCGTTTTCTTTTATGGAAATGCTTAAAGGCCGTCTGAATGTTCAGACGGCCTTGATTTTATATCGTTTTCAAACGGTATAGATAAGTAGTTTCCTTGTTTCTGGCAAACGCCAAAGGATCGGATTCATCTATTGCTTTTGTGTTGCGGTTTGGTTTTTAGAATATCGACTACATTGAGTGAGGCCGTCTGAAAGCATTGGTTTAGAAAGTCTTTATCGCGCAAATGTAAGTGTTCTGCCAAGTCGGAAATAATCAACCAAGCTTCGCCGTTTGGATTTAAGTGATGACGTACGCCGTTGAGGAACGCAGTCAGCATGGCATGATTGGGATCGTAAAGGGCAGTCTCGATGGCGGAGGTCGGTTTTGCCGGCAACCAAGGCGGATTGCAGACGATAAGGTCGGCGCAACTTTCGGGAAATAAATCAATCGATTGGATGTTGACAGCTTTATCCAGGCCTAGACGTTCATGGTTTGCTGTGGCGCAGGCAATTGCTTTGGGGTTGGTGTCTGTGGCGATGATGTCGGGTATGCCTCGTTTGGCCAAAATGGCGGCAATAACGCCTGAACCGGTGCCGATATCAAAGGCCGTCTGAATATTGGGAGCGAGTGGCGCTTGTGCGATTAAATCTAGATACTCGCCACGCAATGGAGAAAATACGCCGAAAGGAACATGGATTTTTCCGTTAATCTGAGGAATATCTATGCCTTTTTTGTGCCATTCGTGTGCGCCGATAAAACCCAGCAGTTGATTCAGCGGTAAGAGAAACGGTTTGTCGTTTGGTGTGTCGTAAACATCGCACAGGGCGGCGTAGATGTCGGGTGCGCGTGCATTGTCCAGTTGAAAATTCGGTTGGATTTCGACGGCAAGCATATTGAGCAAACGGCTTTGTTGCGCCTGTTTCATACGGTGGGCATGAAAGGCCGTCTGAATATCGGCAGGTGCGCCTTTCTTTTTTTCAGACGGCCTGCGGATACGTTTTTTCATTGCGGATAAGACTTGCTTGGCATTGTGAAAATCGCCAGTCCAAACGGTTGCAGTTTGTGCGTGGGCATTTTTTAAGATTTCTGCTGCGCCTGCTTCTTGTATGTAAACCGCCTGCTTGGGCGGCTTTTGTGTGCTTTCGTTGCGCCATTCGATGTCGGCGCGGTCGGTTGGGATGATGTGGGGCATAGTGTGTTTCAAATCGGGGAAATAGGGGATTAGTTTACTATATTTAGGATATGTTCGGTTTGAGAGGGCTTTTAATAGTCTAAATTAGACAAAATGTATAAAAATTTCTTAGGTTTTAAAAATTATACCAATATTTTGATAAAAATAGATTGTCGTTTTGTCTAAAATGAGTATAATGCAAAACCTAAACACAATAATCTTAATCGGATTTGGACAAGGAACATCATGCAATTAGACATTGACCGTTTGGTTGCCTATTTTGGCGGCGTAAACGCGCTGGCCGAAGCCCTGAAACAGCATGACCCGGAAAATGCTGCAACGACGGCGGCTATCTATAAATGGCGTACACGCGGTTCCCTGCCTTTGGCTCAGTTGCAAAAACTGACCGCTTTGGCGGAAGCGCAAGGCAGACCGCTTGATTTAAATGCTTTTTTACAAAAAAACGAATCTCTGGAGAGAACAGAAATGACACAAACCAACCGCGTTATCATTTTCGATACCACCATGCGCGACGGCGAGCAGTCGCCCGGTGCATCCATGACCAAAGAGGAAAAAAATCCGTATTGCCCGCCAGTTGGAAAAGATGGGTGTCGATGTGATTGAAGCAGGGTTTTGCCGCAGCCAGTCCGGGTGATTTCGAGTCGGTTAATGCGATTGCCAAAATCATCACCAAATCTACAGTCTGCTCGTTGGCGCGCGCCGTTGAAAAACGATGTGCGAAAAAGCGGGCGAAGCTGTTTCCCCGCGCCGAAAAAAACGTATTCATACCTTTATCGCCACCAGCCCCATCCACATGGAGCACAAACTGAAAAATGAAGCCGCAGCAGGGTCATCGATGCGGCGGTCAAAAGCGGTGAAAATTGCCAAAGAATACACTGACGATGTGGAATTTTTCTGCCGAAGACGCCGTGCGTTCGGATTTGGACTTCCTCGCCAAAATCTTTACGGCGGTTATCGAAGCGGGCGCGACTACCATCAATATTCCCGATACCGTCGGCTACTCCATCCCTTCCGTATGGTACGAGCGTATCAGCAACATCATCAAAAGCGTGCCCAACGGCGACAAAGTAGTCTGGTCGACCCACTGCCACAACGACTTGGGTATGGCGGTTGCCAACTCGCTGGCTGCTGTTCAGGCAGGCGTGCGCCAGGTGGAATGCACCATCAATGGCTTGGGCGAACGTGCGGGCAATGCCAGCCTTGAAGAAATCGTGATGGCGTTGAAAGTGCGCCACGACCTTTTCGGCTTGGAAACCGGCATCGATACCACGCAAATCGTGCCGGTATCCAAATTGGTGTCCACCATTACCGGCTATCCGATTCAGCCAAACAAAGCGGTAGTCGGTGCAAACGCCTTTGCACACGAATCAGGCATCCACCAAGACGGCGTGTTGAAACACCCTGAAACCTATGAAATCATGACTGCCGAATCAGTCGGCTGGTCAACCAACCGCCTGACTTTGGGCAAACTCTCCGGCCGCAGTGCATTCCGCAGCAAGCTGGCGGATTTGGGTATCGAGTTGGAAAGCGAAGAGGCGTTGAACGCGGCATTTGCACGCTTCAAAGAGCTGGCGGATAAGAAACGCGAAATCTTTGATGAAGACCTGCATGCTTTGGTGTCTGACGAAATGGGCAATATGAATACCGAAAGCTACAAATTCATTTCCCAAAAAATCAGCACTGAAACCGGAGAAGAACCGCGCGCCGATATTGTGTTCAGTATTCGCGGCGAAGAAAAACATGCTTCCGCTAGCGGCTCAGGCCCTGTTGATGCCATTTTCAAAGCCATTGAAAGCGTGGCACAAAGTGGCGCAACCTTGCAGATTTACTCTGTCAATGCGGTAACTCAAGGCACGGAAAGCCAAGGCGAAACTTCCGTCCGCCTGCAACGTGGCGACCGTGTGGTCAACGGCCAAGGTGCAGATACTGACGTATTGGTGGCAACTGCTAAAGCCTATTTGTCTGCGCTGAGTAAATTGGAATTCGGCCAAGCCAAGCCAAAAGCGCAAGGCAGAGGCATGATTTAATGCTTTGAACAAGTAAAAGCCGTCTGAAAACGTTGTAATACGTTTCAGACGGCTTTTTTTATTAGTCCGAAGAACCAGCTCGATTATTGAAGTTTCAGCAGCCTATCTTGTTCGACGGATAATACGCCGTTTACCTTTTTAAAATAGGCAATGGCATCTTCAATCTTGGTCTTGGAAGACGGACGAATAGCAATGCCGTTCAGGTTTTTGTATTCATAAATCAAACTTGCGCCTGAGGCTTTCACTTCTTTTAGCAATGGCGCAGAACCGGTTTGTGCATCATAGAAGATAATCAGATTGCCGATATTATCTTGAGCTTGTTGTTGAGATGGAATGGCGGCTGATTGAGCAGGAATACTTGGGCTTTGGCAGGCACAAAGCAGGGTGGAGAGTAGGACGAATGCTAGGGTTTTCATGGTATTAATTCAATTTGATAAAAGAAAAAAGGCTGAGACCTTTGCAAAGGTCTCAACCTGTCTGAAAATTTCAAAAAGGTTTTATTTTTTGGTACAGTTACTTACAGTTTTTTTAACCAATCTCTTGTACTTGACAGATTACCAGAATCAAAGGGTAGAGCAATATTTCTACGTTTAACTTCTTCATGTAATAGAACAGAACGCTCTAGTTCACTATTTGTATTTTGCAAACTATCAGTAAATTGCTTGATTTCATCAAAATTTAAGGCCAATTCTGTTTTAGATAAATTAATCAAATAATCATCTAAAGATTCATTGATTTCTTTTAGATTTTCTAAAACGTTATCATAACGGTTTTTTAGATTATTTAGGTAATTCCAAACTTTCTGCATGAGTTCACTATGATCAAGAAAATAACTCATGCCTAAAGTCATCAAACCTACAACTAAAGCACTAAGAAAGGCAGCTAATGAATCACCAAAGGGAAATGTTAATAAAGTAGAAAGATATTGATTCAAAATTGTACCGAGCGAAGTAGCAACAGCTAGGCCAATTATTTTTGATAGCTCCTTCATTAGGTCGCCTAAGGCTAACTTATCTGGGTTAAAAAAAATCAATTTGGCAGCCTGCACTAAACTGCTCCAAGTTTCTCGAATCAGTTTGATGACATTTCCACCAATTGTTTGGAATGCATTCCACAAAGTACTTGTCAAACTACCCAAAATACCACTAAGAACCCCATCTTTAAATGACATTAGTAAATCATTAAAACGAAGTTGGATTCGCTCCCAAATATTTTTTAATGTTGTTTTAATATGAGCAACAAAATTTTCTAATGTGAAATTAGTTTTTACTTTTTGATAAATCCTCGGGATAGCTTCTTTTAGTTCAAACCATAATTCTGCCAATACTAAACCTAATGCCTGACGAAATCCCATAGATAAACCAGCTTTACCAGCCTCAGTAGCGGTGTTTTTCAAAAATTTACTGCTTGAATAGTAACTCCAATTAATTTTGCTATTATAAACCTTATCTGCTTTTTCCTTTGCTACTAAAAGTTTGTTTTTATCTACTGTGGCTAGTAAAATATTTTTCTCTTTAATTATACTAATTTTGTCTTGAATATTTTTCCTATCTTCATTAGATATATTTTTATTATTTAAATCTTGAGTAAGTTTTAAGATGTCATCATTATTTTTTAAAATTTGCTGTGGAATAATAATATCGCAATATGTATTGATATCATGATCATTTTTTATATTATTTATGTACCAATGGGTAGTAACCAAATTTGATTCTGAATTGGCCAATGCAACACCTTTTTCTTCCGATAAAATTCTCCCTGCATCATGATGTATATAACTTGCCGCAATGACATGATCCAATTCATAAGGCGTTTTATTTCCATTCTTTTTCAATGAATACTCATTAAGTTTTTCTCCTGAATATCCATCGATAAGATTTCCACTTTCAAATAGTTTGTTATCTTCAATTTTTCTATCTTTGTAGCTTTGATCTTTATTGTGATAATCATCATATTTCTCAATCTTACCAGCTGAGTTATATTTAATACTACCATCTTTATTCAATTGTATTTTTTTATATGATTCAGTATTCTTGCCATCAAAAGTAAATTGTCTTTTCATTTCTTCAGAAACATTAATTTCTGATTGACCTTGTGACTGAAGATCACATTGCCATTCCCTAACTTTATGAACTGTATCAACATTCCCACCCATTTTGTCTTTAAATAGTAAAAAATCCAAACCAAATGTAGTGGTTAAACTCTTTACCACTGTTTTTTCTAATTCTTGCGTCCAATCAAATTCTTTTTGTATTACATCACTTGACATTTTAGTGCTTTCAGCCTAGATGGAGATACCATTAATTAAAATGATATCCCAATGTTTTAAATAATTATTTACAGGTTGATATAGGTTTTTAAATTTGAGATAGAGATGGAATTTGTGCTGATGTTGTTAATACATTTTCCAAAGCTTCTTGATTTATTTCAGGCAATTCAGTTCCCTCTTCCTGTGTCTTAAAAACTGGTGTACATACAATATCAGTCAAAATCGCTGATAATTGGTAACCATTGCTAATAATCAATAATGTCTCTTCTTCAATGTCATCCATGTCTCCGCCATTTTCAATAAATTGATTCATCTTTTTCAATTCATCAAAGTAGCTTTGGAAAACTTCATAGAGTCTTGTTGTTTCAACAATAGTGTTTATTACATAGCGATTGGTTTTGCAAAGTGCGACAATAATTTCGCCGATTTTATCCAAAGCCATTCCTGTATCTGAGCGAATTTTATTTGCCTTTTCTAGAGCTTCTGCTGCATATTTAGAATAGAAGTTTGATGCAAATGGAATAATAGAACAAACAGTGATAGCTGCACCGCGTAGCCATTCATCCATTAATTGTTCACCACTTGAACGTATCAAATTCCTTTTAAACTGTGAATCTGGTAAATTAACTGTTAAGGATTGAATATCATGTTCACCCATCTTTTTAACTAATTCATGGGCAATACGAGCAAACTCTTTGAAATCTTCATTAATAGTGCTCCGTTGCTGGTTAAGCATTTCTAATAATAAATTAGTACGTGTATTTGAAAATGCCAAATATTGGTTTGCTGCTCCTAAATCATATTGGGATTGTTGAGTCAGGCTGTCCGCTAATCGTGTTTGACGAGCAGCATTTACACCAATGATACTATACAAAGTATCTAGATATTGATTATCTTCTTTTTCAGCTTCCGGCTCACCTAGAAATTCAAAAATAATTGATTCTTGACTTGTTTCATTTAAAGTACCGTATCTAAATTGTAAAGCATTATTTGCTGCAAATGCCTCCTGGAAGTGCCACGTTCTATATAGCCCATCTTTTACATTGTGTAGTATATTTTCGAAAAAATTTCGATTTTTTTCTGCTTTTTCACGTTGTTTTTTGTCTTCTTGAGTTTCATAAATAGGGACTTTTTTTGCAGCATCCGCTGTAACTTGATTAAGCAATGAAATAGTGGCTTGTTTGCTTGGGTACGTTTCATTTAAGACTGATAAGATATTGTGTTCATTGAATTTCTGTTTAAAACTAAGATCTCCCAAACCAAATGAACCACTGTTTCTAAGTAAGTATAATAAGTCTTCGTCAGTAGCTTTTAGTAACAAGCGAGTTGCTGTGGCAGTATTTAAGGCAATACTTTTATGGGAAGTGACAATTTCTACAAGTGATATTGCATTATTTGTCATATTTTTTATTGCTTTAGAAAACAAGGAGTTAATTTCATTGCGATCTTCATCTTTGATATCATTATTTTGATCCAATATCTCATTTTCATCCTTTAAGCCAACTGACTTTAGCGCCATCACATCTCGTAAAAAAATTGTGTGTTGTATTCACGAATCTGACTTTTTACTTTCTGCTTGCTGCATCATTGTTTGAAGATCATCAAGCGTAGATTCTACTTGCGATATAGTCCAGTTAGTCACCATATCATCCAATTTATTTGCAATACTATTCCACCAGCCCATTTAATACTCCAAAAAGTAATTTAGTTTATTCAATATTTTTGAATTATAACTTATGTAAAAATAGATTAAACAATGGATTGGTTAATGATACCTTGATATTCAACATTTTTTTATACATAAAAGATCATCTGAAAAAGATTTAGATGACCTGAGACTTTTTGCAAAATTCCTTTCCCCCAACGGCCGAAATCCCAAACACAGGTTTTTGGCTTTTTTTGTTTCAAATATCCACTGAGTCTACCCAAATCCCTCTTGGATGCCTGATTAATCAGGCACCCAGCCGCCTTTTAGGCAGCAACAGTCGTACTTAGCCTGTTGGCGGCTTTCAAAAGGTTTAAACACATCGCCTTCAGATGGCTTTGTGCACTTACTTTGAGCAGACCGAAATAGGCTGCCCGGGTACTCGGTGTGGTTTGCCCGCTGACTTGTCCTTCCTCATCGACTTCTATGGCCTGACGCTGTTTGCTGCCGGCGGTCTGAATAATGGTGGCGTCAACGGTAACGGATTTTTGACGATTCAGGTATTGTTCGATCGGTTGCCAATCAATCACCTGATCCAACTTCAATAGTGGGAAGCGGTCGATATGTTTGGCAATCATGGCTTGGGCGGTTTACTGGAAGAAGGTGTTCATGAGAAATCCCTAAATGTCTTAATGGGAATTTAGGGAATTTGGGGGAATTTTACAAAGGTCTCCGGCCGTCTGAAAAGCGTAAAATGAAATCTAAGTTTCCCTTTACAACTTTCAGACGGCCTTAGTCCGTTATGCTTCAGGCAATTCCATGGCTAGAACGGTTTGCTCTTGTTTGGCACGGAAAGCCGCCAATTTTTCAGCCAATTCAGGATTTTCGTTGGCTAAAAGTGAAATGGCAAACAGCGCCGCATTGGCCGCGCCTGCTTCGCCAATGGCAAATGTGGCAACTGGAACGCCTTTGGGCATTTGCACAATCGAAAGCAGAGAATCTTCGCCCCGCAGATATTTGCTGGGAACGGGTACGCCCAAGACGGGGACGGTGGTTTTGGCTGCGACCATGCCCGGCAAGTGCGCTGCGCCGCCTGCGCCGGCAATGATGGCTTGATGCCGCGTTCGCGTGCGGTTTCGGCGTATTCAAACATCAAATCAGGCGTACGGTGTGCCGAGACGACACGCGCTTCGTATTCAACGCCGAATTCTTTGAGAAATTGTGCTGCCTGCTGCATCACCGGCCAATCGCTGTTGCTGCCCATAATAATGCCGACTTGGATCATGAAGAGTTCCTTTTGCTTGAATGGATTAAGGGTAAAAAATATTCAGACAGCGACAGGGCCGTCTGAACGTTTATCTTTGTTTCAGGCTGATTGCAGCGCGTTTTGCCGCTTCGCTGTTGGGAAAGCTTTGTATTAGTTTGCGCCATGTGCTGCGGGCAATGTCTTTTTGTTGCAGTTTGTATTGGCACTGGCCGATGCTGTACATGGCGTCAGGGGCTTGCGGGCTGTTGCGAAATCGATTCGCATAGCGGTTGCCGATTTCGATAACGGATTCGCAGTTGCCCAAACGTTGTTGGCTTTGCAGAAGTAGATACATATTGCGGCGGGCAATTTCGCTGCCGTTGCCGCCGTCGGCTTCTTTCAAAATAGCCACTGCGGCGGAGAAATTGTTGCGCTGATAGTATTTTTGCGCCTGGTTATAAAGGCGCAGTTCGTTTTGTGCGGCTGAATCTGTTTCAGACGGCACGCCGCCGCCATTGGCCAAATAGTTCATTTTCAGCTTGCGGTCGTCCAAACGCTGGGCTTTGGGTTTGGGAGCTAAAGGAGTTGGACGTTTGATGGTTCGCTGTTGTTCCAGTGTTTGCAGGCGTTGATTTAATTCTTCAACGGTGCGTTCCAGTCGGGCGATTTGTATGCCCAAGTGGTCAATCTGGGTTTGTTCGTCCAAGCGAGGATAGGGAATATTTTTTTCAGGCAAAGGCTCGCGCGGAATATCCGGTAGGACAAAGTTGGCATTGTCGGCAGGTTGATGGGGATGGGAAACGGCGCATGATGCGGCCAATAGAGTAAGCGGTAAAAGAAACAGGGAATGTGATAATGTTTTCATCAGATTGTGTCGTTTTATTTTTTTAGCAGCAGTGTCAAACCGTCGCCGATAGGCAGGGTAATGGGAATAATGCGTGTATCGTGCGGCAGGTTTTGGTTGAAATGGCGCAGGATATCCAAGCTGGGCGGATCGTTTTCGGCAGCTTCATTCATGACGCGCCCGCCCAACAAGATATTGTCGATGGCAATCACGCCGCCACTCCGTACCAGTTGCAAACAGCGTTCAAAATATTTCGGCGTAGGCGGTTTGTCGGCATCGATAAGCGCCAAGTCGTAGCTTTCCGATTCGCCTTGCGTTATCAAATCGTCCAAAGTCAGCAAAGCCGGCTGCAGATGAAGCGAGATTTTATGCGCTATGCCTGCTGCCTGCCATGTTTCGCGGGCAATATCGGTAAAGGTTACATTGATGTCGCAAGCCGTGATTTTGCCGTCTTCGGGTAGGGCGAGCGCCATGGCGGTGCTGCTGTAACCGGTAAAGACGCCAACTTCCAAATATTTTTTGGCATTCAATAATTTGGCCAACCACACCAACATGGCTGCCTGCTCTTGGGCGATGGCCATCTTTCCCAGACGATGTGATTGGGTACGTTCACGCAATGCGGTCAAACGGGATGTTCGTGCTGACCGATGCTGTTGAGGTACTGCTGTAACGCCGGATCGGTATTGTGGGTGTTAGTCGTCATGCCGATACGGGTTAGTCTTGATAGTAGGTGTAAGGTTTTTTGTTGACTTTGGCCGCTTCAAATTCAGCCTGTTCGGCCGGATTAAGGGTTACATCCCACAGTAAATGGCGGTTTTCGAGGCGTTGCGCTTCTAATTCGGGATGGTCGGCCATGAGTTTGTCGAGGAATTGGGTAGCTTCGGATTTGTAGTGGTACATGATGTTTTGCCTGAATCGTTGTCAGACCGTCATTATAGCCGATATTTTTTGTCAATACGCTAATTAATCGAACTTCCATAAGGTATAATGGCACGTCTTTTTTAGGCCGTCTGAAGCCTTTGCTCAATGTTTTGTTCTTTCTACGGCAGGATATTGTGCAAAGGCTTAAGCCGGACAAGTTTCAGACGGCCTTTTTTATTGTGAAAAGAGCTGCTTATGTTAAAAAAATGGCTGCATAAAGTGTTGCCTAAAAAACACGTCAAGTCGTTGCCCGAAAAGGAAATTATCCCACTTGAGCAACACGGTATCCATGCGGATATGTTGAGCTTTGCCGCTGAGAAAATTGCCAAACGCCTGCATGAAGCCGGTTTTCAGGCTTATGTTGTAGGGGGAGCCGTTCGGGATTTGTTGCTCGGGGTTGAGCCCAAAGATTTTGATATTGCAACTGATGCAACGCCGGAGCAAATCCGTAAAATATTCCGCCGCAGCCGCATTATCGGCCGTCGCTTTCAAATCGTTCATGTGATGATTGGCCCTGAAACCATCGAAGTGACGACGTTTCGGGGGGGGCGATAAGGTTCAGCAGAATGCGCAAGGCCGCATTATGAAGGACAATACTTACGGCAGCATTGAAGAAGATGCCATGCGCCGCGACTTTACTTGCAATGCGCTGTATTACGACCCGATTAAAGAGGAAATTTGGGATTTCCATCAAGGCGTGGCTGATGTTGCCGATAAGAAATTGGTGATGATAGGTAATCCTGCTGAACGCTATCAGGAAGATCCCGTCCGTATTCTTCGCGCCGTCCGTTTGTCGGGTAAGTTGGGCTTTGAAGTAGAAGAGCAAACTGCTTTGCCGATTGCCGAATACGCAGGCCGTCTGAAAAATGAGCCGGTGGCCCGTCTTTTTGACGAAATCATGAAAATCCTGTTTTCCGGCCATTCCCGTGCCTGTTTGAAACGGTTGAACGAGTTGGGTATTCCCGAAGGCATCCATCCGCTTTTAGATGCCTTGAAAACTGCCGAAGCAGCCGATAAACGTATGATTATGTTGGCTTTGAAAAATACCGATGAGCGTCTTCGTGCGGATAAGTCCGTTTCTGTCGGTTTTGTATTGGCGGCGGTATTGTGGCCGACACTAAACGCTATTTGGCAACGTAATCAAAGCCATGGTCAAAAACCTGTCCCTGCGCTGATGGATGCGATGAACACCATGCGCGATACGGTAGAGAAAGGTTGGGGTGTACCGCAAAGATTCTCTGCAACCATGCGTGAAATCTGGCAATTTCAGCCGCAATTCGACAATATGCGCGGCGCGCGCCCGTATCGTCTGTTGGCGCAAGCCCGTTTCCGTGCCGCTTATGACTTCCTGATTTTGCGTAGCGAAGTTGGCGAGGTTGATAAAGAGATGGCTTCTTGGTGGACAACTTTCCAACATGCCGATGAAGAAAACCGTCAGCAAATGACTGCGGCCAATGATCACAAGCGTCAGAAGCAAAGTGGCTCAACCGATGGCAAGTCCAAACGTCGCCGCCGCCGTCCGAAAGAAAACCACTGAGGCCGAATAAAATTTAAGGCCGTCTGAAACGATTAAATCTTTTGAGATTTGGTTTTCAGACGGCCTTTTTACATTCCAATAAAAACCGCAGGTCTTTCAACCTGCGGTTTGCTTTTACGATTTGTTTTCTTCGCTGTCGAGGAAGCTGCGGAGGCGGTCGCTGCGGGTCGGGTGGCGCAGCTTGCGCAGAGCTTTGGCCTCGATTTGACGGATACGTTCGCGGGTTACGTCAAATTGTTTGCCGACTTCTTCGAGCGTGTGGTCGGTATTCATATCGATACCGAAACGCATACGCAACACTTTGGCTTCGCGCGGTGTCAGGCTTTCGAGGATTTCTTTGGTTACTTCGTGCAGGCTGGTGTACATCGCAGCTTCTGCCGGCGCAACGTTGTTGGCATCCTCGATGAAGTCGCCCAAGTGCGAATCGTCGTCGTCGCCAATCGGTGTTTCCATGGAAATCGGCTCTTTGGCGATTTTCATGATTTTGCGGATTTTGTCCTCCGGCATTTCCATCAGCTCGGCCAGTTTGGCGGAATCAGGTTCTTCACCGGTTTCTTGCAGGTATTGGCGCGAGATACGGTTCATTTTGTTGATGGTTTCAATCATGTGAACCGGAATACGGATCGTACGCGCTTGGTCGGCGATGGAGCGGGTAATCGCTTGACGGATCCACCATGTGGCATAAGTCGAGAACTTGTAGCCGCGGCGGTATTCGAATTTGTCTACCGCTTTCATCAGACCGATATTGCCTTCTTGAATCAAATCAAGGAACTGCAAGCCGCGGTTGGTGTATTTTTTGGCAATGGAAATAACCAAACGCAAGTTGGCCTGAATCATTTCCTGTTTGGCAGCTGAGGTTTCTTTCTCGCTCAACACCATGTTTTTGTTGATTTCTTTCAACTCTTCGATGGAAATGCGGGTTTCGGCTTCCATGTTTGCCAACTCGGTTTGTTTTTCGAGGATGGCGTGGCGGAAACGATCCAACGCGTTTGCCCATACACGGCCTTTGGCTACTTCTTTTTCAACCCATTCCAAATCGGTAATGGCAGGCAGGAAGTTTTCGATAAAGTAGTCGCGTTCCATACGCACGCGGTCGATACAGATGTCGCGGATTTCGCGTTCGAGTTTGCGGATGTTTTCAACGCGGCTGCGCAGGTTGCTGCTCAGGTTTTCGATTTGACGTGTGGCAAAACGGACTTCCAGCAGTTTGTTGGCAATGGCATCGCGGTGTTTCAGGTAGTTGGCATGTTGGCTGCCGTGTTTTTCCAGCTGCTTGATCATTTTGCCGTATTCGCTCTCGATAAAGGCGAAATGTTCCAACACTTTTTGTTTCAGTTCGGCCAAATGGGCGGCGGACATGGCCTCGGAATCACTGCCGGAGTCATCTTCATCATCTTCGTCGTCATCTTCGACTTCGCTGTCGGTTTCGCCTTCTTCAACGTCAGGTTTGGCATTTTCCAAATGACCCAGACCCAATTCGTTTAACAAAACTTCATTAGGGTCGATGATGGCTTCAACCACTTCATCTACGCGAATTTCGTCGTTGCGGACTTGTTCGATCAAAGCCAAAATCTCAGCAATTGAACCCGGGCAGGCGGAAATGGCCTGCACCATGTTTTTCAGTGCATTTTCGATTTTTTTGGCAATGATGATTTCGTCTTCGCGTGTCAACAAATCGACTTGGCCCATTTCACGCATATACATGCGCACAGGGTCGGTTGTACGGCCGAATTCGGAATCTGCGCTGGAAAGTGCTGCTTCGGCTTCTTCAACGGCATCGTCGTCGGTCAGGGCGGCGGCATTGTCGCTCAAGAGGATGTCTTCAGCATCGGGAGCCTGCTCGGTTACCTGGATACCCAAGCCGGAAATCATGCTGACGATGTTGTCGATTTGCTCGGCGTCGGACATATCGTCGGGCAGCGCGTCGTTAATTTCGGAATAAGTGATGTAGCCGCGTTCTTTACCCATAATAATGAGTTGACGCAGACGGGCGCGCTGCTCTTCGATACTCAAGGGACGGTTGTCATCTTGGTCTTGGTATTCTTCGTAGTTTTGGTTTTTAGACATGGATTGCTCTCTAGGTTGATAGGATGCCGACGGTTTACGGTGATGTGGCCGTACCTGAAGGCGGAGCAGAGCTTTTTGTTGTGAAATCAGATTTCACTTTAATACTCTGAGGCCGTCTGAAAATATTACGGATGGAGTGTTCTGCGTGTCATGCTTCGCAGCGTGTGTTTAGATTGTTCAGACGGCCTGAGGGGTTAGTTTTGCTTTGCCGTCAAAAGCGACAGCAATAGTCTTTTTTCATTTTCGGTCAAACCGGTTTGAATACTTTTTTGCTTTAAAGTTTCGATTTGACTGTATTTTAATTCATTTAACAACTTTTTCATGCCGATTTGGAAACTTTCGCAATCTTCTTCGTCATCCCCTTCCATTTCTTCAGAGTGAAGGGTTGATAAAAAGATTTGATTGACGGTTTCCTCATAAGGCGAGCCGCGCATATATTCCAGCACTTGTGCCGTTGCCGGAATCGTGGCGTGATTCTTGATGGTTTCGGCCAGATTGGCAAGGCAGGCAAAGTCGCCGCTTAAAGCCAGATAATCGGGCAGGTCTATATATGAAGCCCAAGCTGGATTTATCAAGAGGCTGCGTATTTGCCTTTGCACCAGTGTCAGCATGGTTGGCTGTTTGACAGAAATGGGCGGCAGTTTGTAACTTTTTTGTTTGACGTGCCGCTTGGGCGCTTCTTGTCCGAGTAACTGGGCGAGGTTGTCAGGATCAATGCCCACCAACTCGCTGAGTTTTTGTTTCAGGAGATAGCCCAATGCCGGCGCGGTAATTTGCGCTAAAAGCGGAGAACTGGTTTTGACCAATTCTGCTTTGCCTTCTTGTGTATTGAGGTTGAGGCCGTCTGAAAGATGTTCCCAAAAATATTCGGATAGGGGCTTGCTTTGGTTTAACAAGGCATCTTCAAATTGCACCTTGCCATAGGCGCGGATGTAGCTGTCGGGGTCGTGTTCTTCGGGCAGGAAGAGAAAATGCAGCGATTTATCGTCTTTTAATTGCGGCAACGCATTTTCCAGCGCGCGCCAAGCCGCTTTACGTCCTGCACTGTCGCCATCAAAACAAAAATAAATACTGTCGGCCTGACGCATCAGGATTTTGACATGTTCCGCCGTGGTTGCCGTACCTAGAGCCGCTACGCCGTAGCCGATGCCGAACTGCGCCAATGCGACCACGTCCATGTAGCCTTCGACCACCAAAATCCGTCCGGCCTCTTTTACGGCAGCACGCCCTTCATATAGCCCGTAAAGGTTTTTTCCTTTGTCAAACAAAGGCGTATCCGGTGAGTTCAGGTATTTGGGTTTGGAGTCGTCCAATACGCGGCCGCCAAAGCCGATAACCTGTCCGCGAGGATTACGGATGGGGAACATAATCCGATGGCGAAAGCGGTCATAATGTTTGCCTTCGTTATCAATGACCATGCCCGTATCTACCAACGCAGTATTCGGATAGGGTTGGAACACTTGTGCCAAAGGCTGCCAGCCGTCGGGCGCATAGCCCAAACCGTAATGCGCGATGACTTCCGCACTCAAACCACGTTTGTCCAAATAAGCCCTCGACGTCGGATTGAATTTCAACTGTTGCGTGTAAAAATCCGCTGCCGCCGCCGTCGTTTCTTCCAAAGTCTGCTGTTTTTTCTTGCGTTCGGCACGGATTTCGGGATTGTCTTCCTGTCCGCGCACTTTAGGCACCGTCATACCGACGCGATCAGCCAAAAACTGCACCGCCTCCGGAAACGACAGCCCCTGATGTTCCATCACAAAACCAATCGCCGAACCATGAGCCCCGCAACTGAAGCAATGGTAAAACTGCTTGGTCGGGCTGACCGAAAACGACGGCGTCTTTTCCTTATGAAACGGACAGCAGGCCATATAGTTTGCCCCGCCTTTCTTCAGCGGAACCTGCTCGTCGATAATATCGACAATATCGACTTTGGACAAAAGCTCGTCAATGAAATCAGATGGAATCATGGTTCGGCAGAAGAGGATGGACGGAAAACATTTCAGACGGCCTTATAAACAGACAAAGGCCGTCTGAAAATGGAATTTCGAATGAGGGTTGAAATTAGTTTTGTATTATAGCAAATTGTTGTCATACATGTGTCCTATCCTTTTGAAGTAGAGTATTAATCATCGTATTTCATTCGTTATTAAGATGGATATGATGTCGCTAAAGCAAAGGCCATCTGTAAGATATTCAGACGGCCTTTGCTGTTGTCTTATTTTGCGATTCAGTTGCGCTTTCATGGTATGAATATGATAATGAACACATATTCCAGATTTTAGAAAGCTAGTTTCTTATGAAAGATTTTGCCCGCTTGCTCAACCATCCCGATATTTCCTTTTCTCCGATTCCAAATGCTATTAAAGTTGATAATCCTGCAACAGGTGAGGCTTTGGCGTTTGTCCGTAAGACCGATTCAGACGGCCTGAAGCTTCTGATTCAGAAGGCGGAGGCGGCACAAAAATTATGGGCGGCAAAAACTGCGTTAGAGCGCGCCGATGTGTTGTGGCGTTGGTATTTTCTGATGAAGGAAAACAAAGAAGAACTGGCGCGCATCATGACGATGGAGCAGGGCAAAAGCTTGACCGAGGCGCGCGGCGAAATCGATTATGCGGCTTCGTTTGTGCGCTGGTTTGCCGAAGAGGCGCGGCGGATTGACGGCGATGTGCTGACGAGTGTGAAAGCATCGCAAAAACTGGTTGTGTTGAAACAGCCTATCGGTGTTACCGCTGCGATTACGCCGTGGAACTTCCCGTCTGCGATGATTGCGCGTAAGGCCGCGCCTGCTTTGGCGGTGGGCTGCGCGATGATTGTCAAGCCCGCGTCGCTCACGCCTTTGAGTGCGTATGCGTTGGCTGTACTGGCCTACGAAGCGGGTGTGCCTCAGGATTTATTGCCTGTTGTCAGCGGTCGCGCTTCGGAAATCAGCCATGAATTTGCTACAAACCCGACTGTGCGCAAAATCAGCTTTACCGGCTCGACCGAAGTCGGCGCGAAAATTTTTGCCGACAGCGCGGCGGACATTAAAAAACTCAGTTTGGAACTGGGCGGCAACGCGCCGTTTATCGTGTTTAACGATGCCGATTTGGACAAAGCCGTCGAAGGTGCACTTGCCAGCAAGTTCCGCAACAGCGGCCAGACCTGTGTCTGCACCAACCGCGTTTACGCTCAATCCGGCATTTACGACGAATTTTGCCGCAAATTAAGCGAAAAAGTAGCCGCGCTCAAATTGGGCAACGGCTTGGATGAAGGCGTCAACCAAGGGCCGCTGATTGAGGAAAAAGCGGTGGAAAAAGTCGAGCAGCACATCGCCGACGCATTAGCTAAAGGTGCAAGTTGTCTGACCGGCGGTAAACGCAGCGCGTTGGGCGGAACGTTTTTCGAACCGACCGTTTTAAGCGGCGTTACGGCGCAAATGGCGGTGGCGCGCGAAGAAACCTTCGGGCCGTTGTGTCCAGTGTTCCGCTTTGAAACCGAAGCCGAAGTCATCGCGGCTGCGAACAATACGGAATACGGTTTGGCAGCTTACCTTTTCACCTCCGACACCGCCCGTCAATGGCGCGTCGGCGAAGCCTTGGAATACGGCATGGTTGGCATCAATACGGGCTTAATCAGTAATGAAGTAGCACCGTTTGGCGGTGTGAAACGCAGCGGTTGGGACGTGAAGGCAGCAAATACGGTGCGGACGAATATTTGGAATTGAAATATTTGTGTATTGATGTGGCGGAATAAGGCTGTACAGGAAAGGCCGTCTGAAATTTGGTTTTCAGACGGCCTTTTTTAAACGCAGAAAAGGTATTAGGTAATTTTCATATTATGAGAACGAGTTTTATAAAAAGCAAAACCAATAAGAAACAAAGTTGCAAAAATTTTGTCACATATTTATAAAATTAGTTTGATAACTATTTTGATGTTTTTAATCCTGTTCGGTGTGTATTTCAAGTTTCTAGCTGTAGTTTTTTGAGTGATGGCAGCGGAGATTTTGGATAATACAACCGTGAGCAAGGAAGGATTGTTTTTTTGCTCACATAGTGTGGCTCATATCGATAGCGTGGGAACTTTATCTAGGCAGTAAATTTTGGGTATGATTTTTATAAAAAAGGTGATGTGAATGTTGAAGAAATTTTTAATCCTGTTTTGCGTAGCTTTTATCGGCGCATGCAGTTCCTTTAATGGGGACGGTTTGTCAAATGGCTCATATTCTCAAGGGAAACGGCTTGATCCGAATTGTGATCATTATGCTGTTGGCGGTAGTGGCGGCGGTTGTACACCGGCAGGTCAATGGCATCTTAAAGATAAACAAGGACAAAGAGTTCCATTCTAGCTTTTAAAAATGATTGTAGAATGGGCATTTAATTATTTAGGCCGTCTGAAATTTGGTTTTCAGACGGCCTTTGTTTTAGAGTAGATCTTGGATGGCTGAACGCTCTTCTTCCAATTCGGCCAGCGTGGCTGCAATACGTTTTTGGCTGAATTCGTCCGACAAATCTAAGCCTTGGACGATGCGGTAGCTGCCTGCGTCGCAAATGACGGGGAAGCCGAAAACCAAACCTTCGGGAATGCCGTAAGAGCCATCGGATGGAACGCCCATCGTTACCCATTTGCCGCTGCTGCCGAGCAGCCAGTCGCGCAGGTGGTAGATGGCGGCATTGGCGGCGGAGGCTGCGGATGATGAGCCGCGTGCGGCGATAATGGCGGCACCGCGTCCGGCGATTTTCGGCATGAAGACTTCGGTGTTCCAGTCGGGTTCGGTAATCATGTCTTGGACGGACTCGCCGTTGCTGGTGGCGTAGCGGTAGTCGGCGTACATGGTCGGGCTGTGGTTGCCCCAGACGCACATTTGCTCGATGGAAGTAATCGGGCGGTTGATTTTTCGGCAATTTGGCTGACGGCGCGGTGGTGGTCGAGACGCATCAGGGCGGTGAAGTTTTCCGGCGGGATATCGGGTGCGGACTTCATGGCGATGTAGGCGTTGGTGTTGGCCGGGTTGCCGACAACGAGGACTTTGACGTTGCGATGGGCAACTTTGTTCAACGCCGCGCCTTGTACTTTGAAAATTTCGCCATTGGCGTGCAGCAAATCGGCGCGCTCCATGCCTTGCGTACGAGGGCGCGCGCCAATCAAAAGGGCGATGTCGGCATCTTTGAAGGCGACTTCGGGGTTGTCTGTGGCGAAGATGTCGGCAAGGAGCGGGAAGGCGCAATCCTGCATTTCCATAATCACGCCGCGCAATGCCTGCTGAGCCTGTGGCAGGTCGAGCAGTTGCAGGATAACGGGTTGGTCGCGTCCGAGCATGATGCCGCCGGCGATACGGAAGAGGGTGGCGTAGGCGATTTGGCCTGCCGCGCCGGTTACGGCGATTCGGACGGGTGGCTTGAGGGTCATATTTTTCCTTTTGAAGTCGTTGTTTTACTTAGTTTTCGGATTATAGCAGTATTCTGTGCCGAATGATGTAGGAAGGCCGTCTGAAATTTGATTTTCAGACGGCCTTAAGTGTTTGAAAAGATTATTCGTCGTTTTTCTTTTCAGCTTGTTCTTCGGCAGCTTCATAGGCTTCGACGATTTTTGCACTAAAGGATGGCGGACGACGTCTTCGCTGGTGAAGGTGTGGAAATACAGACCTTCTACGTCGCGCAGTTTTTCGCGTGCATCTTTCAAGCCGGATTTGATGTTGCGCGGCAGGTCGATTTGGCTGATGTCGCCAGTAATGACTGCTTTGGCACCAAAACCGATACGGGTCAGGAACATTTTCATTTGTTCGGGCGTGGTGTTTTGCGCTTCGTCCAAAATGACATACGCGCCGTTAAGCGTGCGGCCGCGCATATAGGCCAGCGGCGCAATTTCAATCAAACCTTTTTCCATCAGTTTGGTGACGCGGTCGAAACCCATCAAATCATAAAGCGCATCGTAAAGCGGGCGCAGGTAGGGATCGACTTTTTGTGCCAAATCGCCCGGCAGGAAGCCTAATTTTTCGCCTGCTTCGACTGCAGGGCGCACCAAAACAATGCGTTCGATTTGGTGTTTTTCCATGGCATCGACGGCGGCGGCAACGGCAAGATAGGTTTTGCCCGTACCGGCAGGGCCTAAGCCGAACACGACATCGTGGTTGAGCAAGGCACGGATATAGCCGTTTTGGCGCGGGGTGCGGCCGCCGATGCTGCCGCGTTTGGTGCGGAAATAGTATTGTTGGTCGTGGTGTTTTTCTTCGTGTTTCTCATCTGCGGTTTTGGCTTCGACGGCCGCAAGGCTGATGGCGTTGTCGTCCAAGTCGCCTTTTTCTGCGGCTTCGGCAAGCGACAGCAAGGCACGGCGGCCGGCGTGTGCCAGTTCGCCCATGAAGGTGAAATGTTCGAAGCGGCGGCTGATTTGGATATTAAGGGCTTTGCCTAAGGCTTCGAGATTGCTGTCGAGTGCGCCGCACAGGCGTTGCAATACGGTATTGTCAATTTCTTCAAACTGCAGATGGACGGTGTGGGTCATATCGGTTTCCGTGATAAATCTATTTTTCCGTATTATACCCTTGTTCAGACGGCATGCTTTATAATACGTCGCTTCTTTTTAATAAACCGTTTCAATTAAAATGAATCACACTGTTTCTCCCCAATCGGAATTTCTGCGCGGTATCAAAGAAACCTCGCCCATGTTGATCGGTCTGTTGCCGTGGGCGCTGATTTTGGGTATGCAGGGCGGGCAGAAGGGCATGAGTTGGCTGGAAATGCTGCTGATGACGGGCATGAACTTTGCCGGAGGCTCGGAATTTGCCGCAGTCAATTTGTGGGCAAATCCTTTGCCGATTCTGCTGATTGCAACGGTAACGTTTATGATCAATTCGCGCCATATCCTGATGGGTGCGGCGATTGCGCCGTATATGAGGGATATGCCGCTGAAAAAGGCGATGCCCGCGCTGTTTGTAATGTGTGATGAAAGCTGGGCAATGGCGTTTGCTGAAATTCAAAAGCGTAAGGCGGCAGGTTTGCCTGCGTTCAATATGCCGTTTTATGCCGGCGTGTGCTTTATTTTGTATGTAACTTGGATTGGTTTTGCGGCATTTGGCGCTGCAGTCGGTCCGATGTTCGGTGATGTGGCGGCATGGGGCTTCGGCATGGCGTTTCCTGCGGTGTTTTTGGTGTTGCTGCGCGGTATGTGGAAGAGCTTTGCGGCTTCACGCCCTTGGTTTGTCAGCCTGATTGTGGCGTGCGTAACCTATTTGACCGTGGACGGCGCATGGTATGTTCCGGCCGGAGCGTTATCGGGTTTGTTGGCGGCGTATTTGTGGGGAGAGCAAAAATGAAGGATTTGTTGTCGCTGCAATCGTTTTTGCTGTTTTTAAGTATGTTGGCCGTAACCTATTCGACCCGATTAATCGGCTTTTTTGCATTGCGCAACCGTACGTTGAGCCGTCGTGCGCAAGTGGTGATGGAGGCCGCGCCGGGCTGCGTGTTGATTTCTGTGATTGCGCCTTATTTTGTATCGGACAAACCGCATGAGCTGATTGCCATTGCTTTGACAGTATTGGCCGCCAGCCGGTTTTCGATGTTGGTGACGGTATTAATCGGCGTTGGTACTTCGGGCATACTCGGTTATTTGATGAAATAAAAAATTTTCAGACGGCCTTACTTGTTATAATGGCCGTCTGAATTTTTTGATAAAGCAAAAACATGGCAAACCAACGACTCATCTATGGCTTTCACGCCGTCAATGCCCGTTTGTGGCAAAACCCGAAATCGATTACCGAACTCTATATCCAAGAGGGCAAATCCGATGCGCGCACCCGTGATGTATTGGATAAAGCGGCCTCTGAAAACGTGCGCGTGCATTTTGCCGACGCCGACCGCCTGAATGCCATCAGCAAAGGGGCGCGTCATCAGGGCGTGGTCGGGTTTATCGATGCTTCCAAAAACCATGTTCATTTGGAAGATGTGTTGGAAAACCTGAGCGAACCGCCGTTTTTGCTGGTATTGGACGGCATTACCGATCCGCACAACCTCGGCGCGTGTCTGCGTACTGCAGATGCGATGGGCGTGCATGCCGTGATTGCACCCAAAGACAAAAGTGCCGGTCTGAATGCGACCGTCAGCAAAGTTGCCTGTGGCGCGGCGGAAACCGTGCCGTATATTACCGTAACCAATCTTGCCCGTACTTTGCGTGAATTGAAAGAATACGGCATTTGGATTGTCGGTACGGACATGGGCTGCGACTCCGACCTTTACCACTGCGACTTGCCCGACAGTGTGGCCTGGGTAATGGGCAACGAAGGCGAAGGCATGCGCCGTCTGACGCGCGAACATTGCGATATGCTGGTATCGATTCCGATGTTTGGCACAGTTGAAAGCATGAACGTTTCCGTCAGTGCAGGCATGGTATTGAGCGAAACCCGCCGTCAACGTGTGTTGAAATCGGAAAAATAAAAAGTGTAATTAAAAGGCCGTCTGAATGTTTTTCAGACGGCCTTTTTCAGGTTTATTCTTTAACCAAAGGACCTGATTGCTTTTCGCTACCGGCGGCAATGCGAACCAATTGGAGAAATTCCGATTTCAGTTCAAACGGATCGTCGCCTTGGACTTGCTGTACCATTTTTTCAATGTCGCTCCAGCCAAGTTTGCCGTTGTATTCGCCGCCGCGCAGGGCTTGGGCATAGGAAGCCGCGGCAAGGGCGAGCAGGGTGTCTTTATCGGCTTGCTCCAGCGGTTTGCTACCAACGGGAATTGCGTGTTCCATCAGCTTGCTGTCTTTCCCCAGGCAGTTTGTAGCGTACTTTGACAAAGGCGTATTCGTTTTTACTGCCTTTGGCGGCAGGGGCTTTTTGATAGCGTGATTCGTTCAGCCAGCCGTTTTTGCCTGCCGGAATGATTTCATAAATAGCGGTCACGCTGTGGCCTGAGCCGATATCGCCAGCATCTACTTTGTCATTATTGAAGTCTTCATTGCGCAGGGTACGGTTGGTGTAGCCGACCAAGCGGTATTCTTTGACAGTGGCAGGATTGAATTCGACTTGGATTTTGACATCTTGTGCAACGGTGTCCAGCGTGGAAGTCAGTTGTTGTTGCAGGACTTTTTTCGCTTCTTTTTCGTTGTCGATATAGCTGTAATTGCCGTCGCCTGCATCGGCAATTTGTTCCATCATGTCTTCGTTGTAATTGTCCGTACCGAAGCCTAGCGTACTGAGTGAAATACCGGTTTTACGTTTTTCAGCAACCATGGATTTGAGGGTTTCGGTATCAGATACGCCAACGTTAAAGTCGCCATCGGTCGCCAGCAGGATACGGTTGATGCCGTTAGGTACAAAGGCTTTTTGCGCTTCTTCGTATGCCATGCGTAAAGCGGATTCGCCCGAAGTCGAGCCTGCGGCTTTCAGCTTGTCGATGGCCTTCAGGATGGTTTCTTTATCTGAACCTGATGTGGGCGGAAGCACCAGCTCTTCGCCTGATGAATAGGTAATCAGTGTAACCTTGTCCTGCGGGCGTAATTGTTGGGTCAAGATACGCAGCGTTTTTGAACCAACGGAAGTTTATTTTCTTCATCCATACTGCCGGATACGTCCACGAGGAACACAAGATTGGCGGGTGGCAGGTCTTTCTTTGCCGTGTCTTGTGCCTGAATGCCGATTTTGATCAGCTTGGCTTCCGGTTGCCATGGAGAATCAATGGTTTCAGTGTGAACGGCAAAGGGACGACCGTCAGTAGGCAGTGGATAGTTGTAAGGGAAATAATTGACGATTTCCTCAATGCGCACGGCATCTTTGGGCGGCTGTTTGCCGTTGTTCAGAAATCGGCGGACGTTGGCGTAGCTGCCGGTATCGACATCGATGCTGAATGTGGAAACAGGTTCTTGAGCAACGGATTTAACCGGTTGATCGGGTTGGTCTTGGTAGCGTTCGGTGTTTCGAGCATTGACAGTAGGTGTTTTAACCTTCTGTATGGCAACAATTTGGCTTTCCTTGAATCCTAGAGAGGGTCCAAAAGAGGGATTTGAGTATTCTTTTGATTCAGAACACGCGGTCAAAGCTGCCAAAGTGAGTATGGAAACGGTTTTTAGGAAGAAACGGGGCATGATTTAAGCTCCAGGAAAATATCATATGCTGATTATTAAAAGTGTTGATGGCAGTGTATTGGCAGAGTTAACGCTGGCGCTGAGTCACTTTTTTTGAGTTTTAATGTGTGAATAGTGGGTTAAGTTTAAATCAGGATAAGGCGGAGCAATGCGGTACTGGTCTAAACTTAACCCACTATTTTATGACTTGGGCAAGATTTTGTCGGGCTGAGACGATTTTGTAAAGGCCTCAGCCCCGATTTATCTTACATTAACTTTTCTTCCGGCGACGTTCGCCAGGCAGCAGCATGTCCGCCCATTTGATGATGTTGGCGACTTCTGCCGGATTGAGTTCGTAGAACTGGCCGCGTTTAAGGCGGTTTGGCAGGCCGATAGGGCCGAAGCCTACGCGGACGAGGCGGCTGACGGTCAGGCCTTGGCTTTCAAAAATGCGGCGTACTTCGCGGTTGCGGCCTTCTTTGATGACGACGTTGTACCATTTGTTTGCGCCTTCGCCGCCTTGTTCGTAGATGCGTTCGACTTTTGCTAGACCGTCTTCGAGCATGACGCCTTCTTCGGTCAGGATACGCATTTGTTCGGTGGTTAGTTCGCCCAATACGCGCACGGCGTATTCGCGTTCGACTTCAAAGCTGGGGTGGGCAAAGCGTTGAACGAGTTCGCCTGAAGTGGTCAGGATCAACAGGCCGCTGGTATTGATGTCCAAACGGCCGATGGCCACCCAGCGGCTGCTGGCTGCTTGCGGCAGGCGGTCGAAATGCTGACACGGCCTTGCGGGTCGTCGCGGGAAACGATTTCGCCTTCTTGTTTGTAGTAGAGGATGATGCGTGGCAGGCGGTCTGCCCATTTGAGTTTGATGATGCTGCCTTTGACGGTAACGTGGTCGTCGGGGGTGACTTTGTCACCCAGTTGGGCGACGTGGCCGTTGACCGTTACCCAGCCGTTGCTGATCCATTCTTCCATTTCGCGGCGTGAGCCGACGCCGGAAGCGGCCAGGACTTTTTGCAGTCGCTCGGGTTCGAAGCGTGAAAGGTCGCTGCGGCGTTCTTTCAAATCGCGGGCGTGTTCCATGATTTTTTGGTTGGGGTTGCGGACAACCAGTTTTTTGGCTTTGGCAGCACGTTGTTTGGGCGCGGTATTTTGAGCTTTAGGGCCGTCTGAAACTTTTTGGCCGTAAGGTTTGCCTGATGTTTTGCGTTCGTCGTCTGGACGTTTTTTATTGGCAAAGGATTTGGCCGGTTTGGAAGGTTTCTTGGCGGCAGATGATACACCGTCGCGCCATTGGCGTTTGCTGGAAGGCTGTTTAGACATGATTTTTTTCCTAACTCGCTTGAAAAAAAGCGGTTCTTCTGCGGCAGTTGCGGCAGGGGTTGGATTGGGGGAAAAGGCCGTCTGAAAATCAGATTCAGACGGCCTGCCGATGAAAGGCTGTATTGTAACTCAACCAGTAATTTTTTGTTTGAAAATCCGAAAATTATGGCGAAAGGCGTTCGCGTATCCAGTTGCCGTCAACCAGGCGGTATTGGATGCGGTCGTGCAGGCGGCTGGGGCGGCCTTGCCAGAATTCGATGCGGTCGGGAATAACGAGGTATCCGCCCCAATGCGGAGGACGGGGAACATGCAGGGGATGTTTGACGCCGACGGCTGCGGCTTTGGCCACCAAAAACGGCTTTGCTGGAAATCACTTCGCTTTGTTCGCTTGCCCATGCGCCGATACGGCTGGTGTAGGGGCGGCTTTCAAAAATATTCGTCCGAAGCGGCGTCGTCGAGTTTTTTTCGATGCGTCCTTCAATGCGCACTGGCGCTCGAGTTCCGGCCAGAAAAAAAGTCATGGCGGCAAAAGGGTGTGCCGTATAGGAGCGGCCTTTGCGGCTGTGGTAATTGGTAAAGAAAAACAAAGCCTTTGGGGTTGACTTCTTTCAGTAGTACCATGCGGCTGTTGGGCCTGCCGTCTTCGCCCACGGCGGCAACGTTGACCGCGGTCGGCTCGTTGACTTCGGCGTGAATCGCTTCGTTCAGCCATTGCTCGAATTGGACAATCGGGTCGGCATGGCACTCGGCTTCCGATAGCTCGCGTTTGCTGTAATCTTCGCGGATATTGTGTAAATCCATGATTTTTTTCTCCTTAGGTTTGACCGAATCATACTCCGTTTTTTTCAGACGGCCTCAAGGGGCATTTGTGTATAATCGTAGCCCTTTCCAATATAGAACAATACGGAGTCCTGTCATGCAAACCGAAGTCGAACTGAAAAATCTTAAATCCGAAAAATGGCCGATTCCCTGCCTGCTTATGCAACGCCCGGTTCTGCCGGTTTGGACTTGCGTGCCTGCTTGGATGAAGCTGTTGTATTGCAGCCGGGCGATGTATATCTCGTGCCGACCGGTTTGGCGGTGCATTTGGCCAACCCTGCTTACGCAGCCGTTTTTGCTGCCGCGTTCCGGCTTGGGTCATAAACACGGTATTGTTTTTGGGTAATTTGGTCGGTTTGATTGACTCGGATTATCAAGGCGAATTGAAGGTTTCTTTGTGGAACCGTGGTAAAGAAGCGTTTACCATCGAGCCGATGGAGCGCATCGCGCAAATGGTGATTGTGCCGGTTGTCCAAGCTGCATTTAAGGTTGTGGACGAGTTTGCCGCCAGCGAGCGCGGCGAAGGCGGATTCGGCAGCACCGGCAAAGCCTGATGATTTGAAAGGCCGTCTGGAACAGGAAAAATTGAAATATTTGATTTCGGTTTGCCGTTGTTCAGACGGCCTTTTTATGTGCCAACCTTTGCATAATCACACACAAGATTGCATTTTTTTATATCTTGCCTGCATGGCCGGCGCACCCAATAATACAGGCCGTCTGAAACCTTTACGGAGCGTTGTTATGTCCCGTCCTTCACTTTTTCTGCCTTTATTTTTGATTATCTTTGGCGCAGTTTGGTTTTTACGCGCCACGGATATTTTGCCTGCGACATCGACAATGATTGCCGGCGCATTAATTATTTTGGGCTTTGCCGTGTTGATTATGGACGGCATCAACAAACAGTCCATTGTTTCCGGCCCGATGCTGGTTTATATCGGTACAGCCATTTATCTGCACATGAGCTACTGGATTTACCTCTCGCCGTTGCTGGCCATCGGCATGGTCGTATTGGGTTGCCTGCTGTTGCTCTCGCGCAGCGATATGATTCCTGATAAACACACAAAATAGAAAGATGAGAGATTTGGGTTTTGCCCTATAAAGGCCGTCTGAACAATGGTATAATCCGCCGATTCAGACGGCCTTTTTTATTGTGGTTTAAATTTGAAATTTACCCTCCCGGCCGCACCGTTTTCTTACATTTTGCAAAGTTTCCGCCATGACCCAAGACAAAATCCTCATCCTCGACTTCGGCTCGCAAGTTACCCAGCTGATCGCCCGCCGCGTGCGCGAAGCCCACGTTTACTGCGAACTGCATTCTTTCGACATGCCTTTGGAAGAAATCAAAGCCTTCAATCCGAAAGGCATCATCCTCTCCGGCGGCCCTAATTCCGTTTACAAATCCGATTATCAAGCCGATACCGGTATTTTTGATTTGGGCATTCCGGTTTTGGGCATTTGCTACGGCATGCAATTTATGGCGCACCACTTGGGTGGCGAAGTTAGCCCGGGCAACCAACGCGAATTCGGTTATGCGCAAGTTAAAACCATCGACAGCGAGCTGACACGCGGCATTCAAGACGATGCGCCTAATACGCTGGACGTTTGGATGAGCCATGGCGATAAAGTTTCCAAACTGCCTACCGGCTTTTCTGTTATCGGCGATACGCCGTCTTGCCCGATTGCCATGATGGAAAATGCTGAGAAACAATTCTACGGCATCCAATTCCACCCTGAAGTGACCCACACCAAACAAGGCCGCGCGTTGTTAAACCGCTTTGTCTTAGATATTTGCGGCGCACAACCAAGCTGGACCATGCCGAACTACATCGAAGAAGCCGTTGCCAAAATCCGCGAACAAGTTGGCAACGACGAAGTGATTTTAGGTTTGTCCGGCGGCGTGGACTCTTCCGTAGCCGCCGCGCTGATTCATCGTGCCATCGGCGACCAACTGACCTGCGTGTTTGTTGACCACGGTCTGTTGCGTTTGAACGAAGGCAAAATGGTGATGGACATGTTTGCCCGCAACTTGGGCGTACGCGTGATTCACGTTGATGCCGAAGAGCAGTTTTTGGCGAAACTTGCCGGCGTGACCGATCCGGAGAAAAAACGCAAAATCATCGGTGCAGAATTTATCGAAGTTTTTGACGCTGAAGAGAAAAAACTCACCAACGCCAAATGGCTGGCGCAAGGGACGATTTACCCTGACGTAATCGAATCCGCAGGCGCGAAAACCAAAAAAGCCCACGCTATCAAATCGCATCACAACGTCGGCGGCCTGCCTGAAACATGAAACTCAAGCTGCTTGAGCCGTTGCGCGACTTGTTTAAAGACGAAGTACGCGAATTGGGCGTCGCTTTGGGTCTGCCGCGCGAAATGGTATACCGTCATCCGTTCCCGGGCCCCGGTTTGGGCGTGCGTATCTTGGGCGAAGTGAAAAAAGAATACGCCGACTTATTGCGTCAAGCGGACGACATTTTCATCCAAGAATTGCGCAATACTACCGATGAAAACGGTACATCTTGGTACGACCTGACCAGCCAAGCCTTTGCCGTGTTCCTGCCCGTAAAATCCGTCGGCGTAATGGGCGATGGCCGTACTTATGATTACGTCGTAGCTTTGCGTGCCGTAATTACCAGCGACTTTATGACTGCGCACTGGGCTGAGTTGCCTTACTCGCTGCTCGGCCGCGTGTCCAACCGCATCATCAACGAAGTCAAAGGTATCAACCGCGTGGTTTATGATGTCAGCGGCAAACCGCCTGCCACGATTGAGTGGGAATAATCCCTAAATAATAAAGGCCGTCTGAACGGATATTGTTCAGACGGCCTTTTTGCACGGATGAACTTGGGTAATGCATACAATGAAATCAATCAGCAAGCTTTCCGTTAGCGGTTTAAGCAAATATCTTAATCAATACGGCCGAATTTGCCGCTTTTGAAATCGCTGATGGCTTGTCGGATTTCTTCGGCAGTATTCATCACAAATGGGCCGTAGCCGACTACGGGTTCATCAATCGGAACGCCTGAAAGCAGCAAGATTTTGACTTCTTCGCTACCGGCTTTTACGCGCACTTTACCGCCGGTTTGCTCAAAATTGACCAATTCTCCGGCTGTCGCCTGTTCATTGCCATTAAACGTAAGCTTACCACGCAGGACAACCATAGACAGATTGTGATTGTCGGGTACTGCCAATTCGGCTTCTTGATCGGCATGGAGCACAATATCCCAAACATTCATTTCGGTGAACGTGTCCGCCGCGCCTTTTACGCCGTCATGTTCGCCTGCAATCAGACGTAAGTAGCCGGCTTCGTCTGGAAATTCGACGACGGGAATATTCGCTTTGGCAAGATGCTGATAGCGTGGCGGCGTGTTTTTGTCTTTGGCCGGCAGGTTGACCCAAAGTTGCACCATTTCAAAGAGTCCGCCTTTTTTGCTGAAGTTTTCAGAGTGGAATTCTTCATGAATAATGCCTGAACCTGCGGTCATCCATTGCACGTCGCCTTCGTAAATAATGCCGCCTCCGCCGCTGGAGTCGCGGTGTGCCACTTCACCGTGGTAGGCAATGGTAACGGTTTCAAAGCCTTTGTGCGGATGTTGTCCGACACCGCGCGGACCGTGCGTTTCGTTGGGTGCAAATTCATACGGTGCGGCATAGTCCAACATCAGGAATGGATTGGTGCCGCGGTCGTCAGCCATGTGGGAGAACAAAGGTTGCACGAGGAATCCGTTGCCTACCCAGTGTTGGCTGTCGGCTCGGTAGATTTGTTTGATGTTGCGCATGATAAAGTTCCTTCTTTTTATGGCCGTCTGAAGTCTTTCAGATGGCCTTTTGTTACAGAATGCTTGTATTATAGGGGGTACAAACTTTATAACAAGTACGCACATTTTTTATACTGTTGTTTGGAGATTTTGTATGTCGGAAACAGAACACGCACACGGCTCTTGCTGTCCGGTCGTTAATACTTTGGATATTATCGGCGGCAAATGGAAGGTATTGATTTTATATTATTTACACGGGGAAACCCGACGTTTCAATGAGTTGCAGCGTTTGTTGGCAGGTATTACCCAGCGGATGTTGACGCTGCAGCTGCGCGAATTGGAAAACGACGGTATCGTTCATCGGGAAGTGTATCCGCAGGTACCGCCGAAGGTAGAATATTCGTTGACTGAGTTTGGGCGGACGCTGATGCCTGTGATCGAAGCCATGCACCGTTGGGGCGAACAATATGCTGCGGAATGTGTGAAACATAAAAAGCAGCCGTAGGCTTATGCTTTTATGGTTATGATATTGATGAAGGTTTTAAGGCCGTCTGAACAGGCGTGATTCATGGTTTCACGCTTATTCAGACGGCCTTATTCTTTAGGGACTAAGCCCAATCAAAATTGATTTTTCAATTCACGCAAAGCGGCGAAGACTTCGAGTTCGCTGTTTAATTTTCGTCCGCTCAATTCTTCGGCGCGTGCCTGAACTTCGGGCAGATGTACGCGGAAAAACGGATTAACTTTGCGTTCGTGTGCCAGGCTGACAGGCAGTGTCGGCGTGTGTTCGGCTGCGGCCAAGGCCGTCTGAATGTCGGCGTTGTCCGGCTCGATATGCTGGGCAAAGCGCAGGTTGGAGGCGGTATATTCGTGCGCCGGATAAAACAGCGTTTCTTCGGGCAGCTGGTTGAATCGGTGGAAACTGTCGTAAAGCTGCTCGATTGTGCCGGTAAATACGCGGCCGCAACCGGCGGAGAACAAGGTATCGCCGCAGAAAACGTGCAGGCCGTCTGAATTTTCCAGCAGATAGCTGATGTGGCGGTCGGTATGGCCAGGGGTTGCCCAAACGGTAACCAAGCCTTCGCCAAATGGGAACTGCGTACCTGCGGTAACGGTATGCGTCGCCACGTCGATGTCGCTTTCGCCATAAATCGGAGATTCTAAAAATCCGTGGAACAGGCTTTTTGCGCCGCCGGTGTGGTCGGGGTGCGGATGGGTAATCCATGTTTGCGCCAGCATCAGGCGGTTGTGGACAAGGAATTTCAAAACGGGCGTGGCATCGGACGGATCGACGCAGGCGGCATGGTTGCCTTCTTGAATCATCCAGATGTAGTTGTCGTTTAGGGCTTGGATTGGCGTGATTTTCATATGCTTTCTTCTGGTTTGGGGTTTCAGACGGCCTCTAAATAATCTTTGATATTCGGGCTTTGGCCGAACACGGCTTCATGGGCTTGCTGGATGCACAGTCGGTTGAACAGCAATCTTTGGGTTTGGTCGCCGTCGATAATCCGTACTTGGCCTTGCAGTTTGGGTGCATCGTGATGAAAGGTGTTTTTAAACGCGTGCCAACGGCCGGTTTGCAGATGGACGATGGCAAACATATCGTGCGAAATATTGACGCCGACGCTCAATAGCTTGGTCGAGGCTTGCAGGCAGAAACTGCTGTCGCCAAACAGGCACAGCCCCGTGTTTTCCGGATAGCGGAACAATTCGATTTTCACGGCTTCGGGTTCGGCAAAGATATTGCAAAACAGCCGTTCAAACAACGACGGCTGCGCCACGCCTTCGCTCAACATACCGTAAAGCCCGCCCAGCCAATCGACATAGCCGAGAAAGGTAAAACGGTAGTCCTGCATAATGGCTTCGATGCGCTTGGGGTCGCGTTTGCTGATCAAGCGGACAAATTCAAAACTGACTTCCGGCAGCCGCGCCCGAAGTGCTTGGTGTAGGCGATGGGCAAACAGGTTTTTATGGTTGTGCGGATTGCGCAGGATACCGAGGAATTTCAGCCGCAATATCCGCCACAAGGCATCCGGTACTTTGACGGTGTCGGCATTTGCCGTAGTTGTTTTCAGACGGTCTGCAGGCAGGGTGCGCAGGTGTTTGCAGGCATCTTCGTAGCCGCTTTCATGACGGTTGAACCAGCTTTCCAGATTGTATTGGTTGGCGGAGTCTTCGACAAAGGTCAGCGTATAGAGGTTTTTCGCCGCCAAGTTGCCGATGATGTTGACGCTTATCGCTTCGCTGCGGTTTTGTTCTTTGCCGCGGGCTTTTTCGCCAGTATGGAACATTGACAGCGGCAGGCGGTAAACGTTTTGATTCTGCGGGCTGACCTGCGGATTATGCGAATGCTGCCGCTGCTCGGTTTGAGCGATGAAGTGGTGTTCCTTCGTCGGATTCGCGGTCAACAGGGCGTAAGGCTTTTCTCCGTATTCGGAAAATTCGCAATCGCTGAGGATAAAGGCTTGTCGAGTCATAATGTCGGGAAAGACCGTCTGAATATCTCGATTATAGTTTAAAAGAGGGAAATACAGAATGACGGCAGCCGGTTTCTATAAATAAAGTAAACTTAAAGGCCGTCTGAAAACAGGAGGCGGAAAATTTTGCCTTTCCTGTTTCAGACGGCCTTGCTTAAAGCCTGATCAGATCAAGCTTTTCATTAGCCCAAAGCTTTTCTTGCGCCGGCAAAGAGGCGGTACCAGCCAGACAGTTCCGTCCAGTCTTCCGGTTTCCAGCTCATTTGCGCGGCACGGTACACGCGTTCCGGATGCGGCATCATGATGGTGACGCGGCCGTCGGCGTTAGTCACGCCGGCGATGCCTTGCGGCGAGCCGTTAGGGTTAAGCGGATAAGTTTGGGTCACTTGGTTTTGACCGTCCACATATTGCAGCGCAATGCCCAAATCGGCGGAGATATTGCCGCCGTGAAGCGCAAAGTCGGCGCGGCCTTCGCCGTGGCTGACCACGACAGGCAGGCTGGAGCCTTGCATTTCGTTCAGGATCAGGGAGGCTGATTTGGGGACATGAACCATGCTCAGGCGCGCTTCGAACTGTTCGCTCAGGTTGCGTTTGAACTTCGGCCATGTTTCTGCGCCCGGGATAATCTCGGCAAGGTTGCTGACCATTTGACAGCCGTTGCACACGCCCAATGTCAGCGTGTCCGGGTCGGCGAAGAAGGCGGCAAATTGGTCGCGCAGAGCAGGGTGGAACAGGATGGATTTCGCCCAGCCTTCGCCCGCGCCGAGTACGTCGCCGTAGCTGAAGCCGCCGCACGCCGCCAGCATTTTTGAAGTCGGCAAGGTGGACGCGGCCTGCCATCAGGTCGGACATATGCACGTCGTAGGCATCAAATCCGGCGCGGGTGAAGGCGGCGGCCATTTCGATTTGTCCGTTTACGCCCTGTTCGCGCAGGATGGCAATTTTGGGTTTCGCGCCGCTGTTGATAAACGGCGCGGCGATGTCTTCGTTCACGTCAAATTTCACGTCAGCAAACAATGCGCTGCGTTCGTTGTCGCCAATCAGGGCGAACTCGCTGTCGGCGCAGGCAGGATTGTCGCGCAGGCGTTGGATGGCGTGGCTGGTTTCCTGCCATGCGCGTTGCAGGTCGGCGCGGTTTTGTTCCAATACGATGCCTGCTTGGTTGCGGATAACAATTTTCTCGTCAGTATCGATGGTCGCAACGGTATGCAGTGCCAAATCAGCTTCTTTAAACAAGGCTTCTACTGCCGCAACATCTTGTTTGGCAATTTGAATCACTGCGCCCAGCTCTTCATTGAACAATGCGCGGATGCTGGCTTCGTTGACGTCGGCTTGGTTGGCAACCAGTGAAGTCAAATCCACGTTCAAGCCGCATCGTGCCGCAAACGCCATTTCCACCAGCGTGGCAAACAGGCCGCCGTCGCTGCGGTCGTGATACGCCAAGAGTTTGTCTTCGGCGACAAGCTGTTGAATCACGCTGTAAAACGCTTTCAGACGGCCTGTGTCGTCCAAATCGGGCGCATCGCCGGTCATGTTGTTGTAAACCTGACCAAATGCTGAGCCGCCCATACGCGCTTTGCCGAAGCCCAAATCTACAAACAGCAATACGCTGTCTTCGACGTTTCAACTCGGGCGTAACGGTTTTGCGTACGTCTTGAACTGGCGCGAACGCGGAGATAATCAGGCTCAACGGCGAAACGACGGATTTTTTCTCTTCGCCGTCTTGCCACACGGTTTTCATCGACAGGCTGTCTTTGCCCACAGGAATGCTCAAATCCAATGCCTGACAGGGCTTTAGAAACCGCTTCGACAGTGCGGTAGAGTTTTTTTCGTCTTCGCCCTCGTTGCCACACGCCGCCATCCAGTTGGCGGAAAGCTTGATATTGCCGATGTCGCCGATGTTGACCGCCGCGATGTTGGTGATGGCTTCTCCGACGCACATTCTGCCCGAGGCGGGCGCGTCAAACAGGGCGACGGTCGGTTTTTCGCCCATAGACATCGCTTCGCCGCGATAGGTGTTGAAGCCCATCATGGTCACGGCGCAGTCGGCCACGGGGGTTTGGTATTTGCCGACCATTTGGTCGCGGTGGGTCATGCCGCCGACGCTGCGGTCTCCGATGGTAATCAGGAAGTTTTTTTGGCTGCTACGGTAGGCAGGCGTAAAAACGCGGTAGGCAGCTTCGGTAATGTCGATATCGCCGGCGTTAAACGGTTTTTTTCAGACGGCGTAACTGTTTTGTCGGTACGCGTGGTTTTAGGCGGTTTGCCGAGCAAGACGTTCAGCGGCAAATCGACAGGATTGTTAGAGAACAAATCGTCGCGCACTTTCAAATGGCCGTCGTCGGTTGCTGTACCGACTACGGCAAACGGGCAGCGTTCGCGTTCGCAGATGGCGCGGAAGGTGTCCAAATCTTTTTCCAAAATCGACAACACATAACGCTCTTGCGATTCGTTGCACCAGATTTGCAGAGGGTTGAGGCCGTGTTCTTCCAGCGGCACTTCGCGCAGCTTGAATACCGCGCCGCGTCCGGCATCGTTGACGAGTTCGGGGAAGGCGTTGGACAAGCCGCCCGCGCCGACGTCGTGGATGGAGATAATCGGGTTTTGGTCGCCAAGCTGCCAGCAGCGGTCGATCACTTCTTGCGCACGGCGTTCGATTTCAGGGTTGCCGCGTTGTACGGAGTTGAAGTCCAAAGACGCGTCGTTTGTACCGGTATTCATGGAAGAAGCCGCGCCGCCGCCCAAGCCGATAAGCATGCCCGGGCCGCCCAGTTGGATCAGTAACGCGCCCTCGGGGATTTCGTCTTTGTGTGTTTGTTGTGCCTGAATGCTGCCCAAGCCACCAGCAATCATAATCGGTTTGTGATAGCCGCGAACCTGACCGTCGAATTTTTCTTCAAAGGTGCGGAAGTAGCCCAAGAGGTTCGGGCGGCCGAATTCGTTGTTGAACGCCGCGCCGCCGATCGGGCCTTCAATCATGATGTCTAAAGGGGAAGCAATATGGCCGGGTTTGCCGTAGGCTTGTTCCCAAAGGCTGCTCCAAGCCAGGGATATTCAGGTTGGAGACGGTAAAAGCCGGTCAAGCCCGCTTTCGGACGCGAACCTTTGCCTGTCGCGCCTTCATCGCGGATTTCACCGCCCGCACCCTGTTGCCGCGCCCGCAAACGGAGCGATGGCGGTCGGGTGGTTGTGTGTTTCCACTTTCATGATGATATGGGTATCTTCTTCGTGGAAACGATAGCCTTGGTTTTCCGCTGCATTTGGATAGAAACGCTCGATTTTCGCGCCTTCGATTACGGACGAATTGTCTTTATAGGCAACGACTGTGCCTTCGGGATGCGCGTTGTGCGTGTCGCGAATCATGCCGAAAAGCGATTTCGGTTGTTTTTCGCCGTTGAGGATGAAATCGGCGTTGAAGATTTTGTGGCGGCAGTGTTCGCTGTTTGCCTGCGCGAACATCATCAGCTCCACATCTGACGGATTGCGGTTTAAAGCCTGATAGTTTTCAACCAGATAATCGATTTCGTCGGCTGAAAGCGCCAAGCCCATTTCGGTATTGGCTTTGACCAATGCCTCTTTTCCGCCGCCCAATACATCAACGCTGGAGAAGGTTTCCGATTGGATGTGGTGGAACAGTTGCGCCGCTGCATCGATGTCGGTCAACACGCTTTCGGTCATGCGGTCGTGCAACAGGGCTGCCCATTGTTGTTTTTGCCCGTCGGTAAGCGCACCTTCCAACCATACGGCCATGCCGCGCTCGATGCGCTCAATGCCTTCCAAACCGCAGTTTTCGGCGATATTGGTTGCTTTGGAAGCCCACGGCGAAATGGTACCCAAACGGGGCGTTACCAAAAATAAATGCAAGCCCTCGCGCGCTTTGGGCGTTTGTTCAACGCTTTGCGCCGCCAGTAAGGCTTGCAGTTTTTCGACTGTCGCGGCATCAAGTGCTTTTTTTCGCTACCGACAAAAATACCAAAAATTCGCTGCTTAATTTGACTTCGGGCAGGCCGAGTGCGGCTACTTTTTTTGAAAGAGTTTTTTTCAACACGGAAATCGGAAAGGGCGGTTACACCGCGCAAGGGCAGAACAACAGACATGGATTCAGCTCACAAAAATGCAGTTGGGGAATCCATTATTATACCTGAAAAAAATGCGATTTTGCTTGTGAATTTATACTTGAAATGTTGACAATTTTTACTTGTGAACAGAAGGCGGAAGAAGCCGTCTTTCCGTCCTTTTTGTTTATTTTTATATCTGATTATTCAGTTATTTTTTTATTTATTTTTTTGAAGGATTGGGCGAAATGGGGTCGGATAGGTGCGACGACATAAAGTGAGGATTATTGAATGGTTGTTTGTGATTTTTTTGCTGACAATAAGGCCGTCTGAAACCTTGTTTTCAGACGGCCTTGCGTTATCCTTTTCTTTTTTTATTTCCCAGCATATCCAGCAATCCTGCTAAATGACTTTTTCCTTCTTCTTTACTCACAATCGGATCGCCGCCTTTGCGTCCCTAGGGATTTTTGATGTCTTCCTGCGGCATTTCGTCTATGAAGCGGCTTGGCTCGGGGAACTGCCATGTACCTTGCTTTTTGCGTTTGAGGCAGTGGGTCAGTGTAAGCTGGCGCTTGGCGCGGGTGATGCCGACGTACATCAAGCGGCGTTCTTCTTCGACGTTGTCTTCTTCGATGCTGTCGTTGTGCGGCAAGATGCCTTCTTCGCAACCGACAAGGAAAACGTAGGGGTATTCCAATCCTTTGGAAGCGTGCAGGGTGGAGAGTTTGACGGCATCGACTTCTTCTTCGCCTTTACCTTCCAAAAGCGTCATCAGAGCGATGGTTTGGGCAAGCTCGATGATGTTTTTGCCGTCTTGCTCGCCTTTGCGTTCCAGCCAGCCGGTCAGGTCGGTAACGTTGCGCCATTTGATTTCGCCTGCTTTGCCTTCCTCATTGGCCAACAGGTGGTTTTCGTAGTCGATTTCTTTCAGTAGGTTATGAATAAGCTCGCCTGCTTCGCTGGTTTCGGCTTTGGCACGGTAGTTTTCAATCATATCCATGAAGGCTTGCAGGTGTTGGCGGTTGGTATGGTTCAACAGGGCAAGCGCTTCTTCAGTTTGCGCGGCTTCATACAGGCTGCATTCGTGTTCGTGCGCGTAGGTGTTGAGCTTACCCAGCGTTACATCGCCGATGCCGCGTTTGGGCGTGGTCACGGCGCGCAGGAAGGCAGGATCGTCGTTGGGGTTGGCAAGCAGGCGCAGGTAGGGACAAAACGTCTTTGATTTCGGCTTTGTCGAAAAAGCTTTGTCCGCCGGAGAGTTGGTAAGGAACGCGCGCGCTGCGCAAGGCTTCTTCAAAAATCCGCGCCTGATGGTTGCCGCGGTATAACACGGCGAAATCGGCGTATTGGGTTTTGTCACCGCCGACCAGCTTCTGCTTGACGATTTGGCTGACGACCCAGTCGGCTTCGTGCTGCTCGCTTTGACAGGCAACGACTTTGACGATTTCGCCTTCGCCAAACTGAGACCAAAAGTTTTTTTGGTAAAGAGTTTGGGGTTGTTTTCGATGACTTTGTTGGCGATTTTGAGAATCCGCGCGGTGGAGCGGTAGTTTTGCTCCAGCTTGATGATTTTCATCTGCGGATAGTCTTCCTGCATTTTGCGCAGGTTTTCCATGTTTGCGCCGCGCCAAGCGTAGATGGACTGGTCGTCGTCGCCGACGGCGGTAAACATGCCTTCCGCGCCGGTCAAGAGCTTCATCAGGGGTGAATTGGCAGGGTGTTGGTGTCTTGGCATTCGTCAACCAACAGATAACGCAGCCGCCGCTGCCATTTGTTGCGCACTTCGCTGTTTTGCTGCAACAGCACGGCGGGCAGACGGATTAAGTCGTCGAAGTCTACCGCCTGATAGCTTTGCAGGGTTTCCTGATAACTGGCATAAACACGCGCTGTTTGTTGTTCCCACACATTGGAGGCCGTCTGAACGGCATCTTCGGGCGTTTTTAAATCGTTTTTCCACAGGGAAATTTGGTGCTGCGCTTTGAATACAGCTTCTTTGCCCGTACCGCCCAAAAGTTCGCCGATGATTTTCGCGCTGTCGGTAGAGTCGAGGATGGAGAAGTTTTTTTTGTAACCGATTTGATTGGCTTCTTCGCGCAGAATTTTCATGCCCAAAGAGTGGAACGTGCAAATCGTCAGCCCGCGCATTTGCGATTTGGGCAGCATTTTGGCGACGCGCTCCTGCATTTCCGTAGCGGCTTTATTGGTGAAGGTAATCGCGGCGACGGTATGCGGCAGATAGCCGACATTGACAATCAAATGCTTGATTTTTTGGGTAATCACGCCGGTTTTACCGCTGCCTGCGCCGGCAAGGACGAGCAGGGGGCCGCCAAGATATTGGACTGCGGCTTGCTGTTGAGGGTTGAGTTTCATTGAAGGAGGAAGACGGGTAATGTGGGGAGCAATTATACAACAAGGCCGTCTGAAATTTTCAGACGGCCTTGGGCGTTTTTTAGCGTAAACCTTATGCCAAATATTTCAATTTGCCCTTGAAGTCTTCCAGTTTTTCGTAGCCTTTTTGCGCCATGATGGCTTTTAATTCAAGGGAAATCCGTTCAAAAATGCCTACGCCTTGCTGGTGTAGTGCCGTGCCGATCTGCACCATGCTTGCGCCGCACAAGATGTGTTCAAACGCATCCCGGCCGCTGTAAACGCCGCCCGTTCCGATGATTTGGATAGACGGATCCAGTCTTTGATAGAACGCGTGGACATTGGCAAGAGCGGTCGGTTTGATATATTGGCCGCCTATGCCGCCGAAGCCGTTTTTCGGGCGGATCACGACGGATTCGTCTTCGATATACATGCCGTTGCCGATGGAGTTGACACAGTTGACGAATTTTAGGGGATGACGGTTGAACACTTCCGCCGCTTGATCGAAATGGACGATATCGAAATATGGCGGCAATTTGATGCCCTAAAGGTTTATCGAAGTAGCTGAAGGCTTCGCTCAAAAATCCGCTCGGTGGTTTCAAAAATCATAGGCGATTTGCGGCTTGCCAGGGACGTTTGGGCAGGAAAGATTGAGTTCGGTAATGCCGTTGAATCCGCTGTTTTGCACTTTTTTTTAACAACATATGCGTTTCATCGGGCGACATACCGACCAGTGAGAGGAAAAAAAGCCCTTTTTCGGATGAGACTCTTGAAGGGTAAGCAGGTAATCCAGATAGTAATCAATGCCTTGGTTTGGCAAGCCCATCGAATTGATGCTGCCGAGAGGAACATCATGATAGCGTGGCTCGGGGTTGCCTTGACGGGGGAAAGCGTTGCGGTTTTGGTAACGAAAGTGCCTGCCGAAGACTGTCTGACGGCTTCCAATTCCTCAACAGTCATACACGCCACGCCTGCCGCATTCATCAGGCAGTTGTCCAAAAGAAAAAAACCGGCAATTTGGGTTTTGCAATGATACCATCTCCTGCTCCTTTTTCTCTGTAAAAATCAAAAATGTTTGACAAGCGTAACATGAAGAGGCGGTACGATTTTTTTAACAAACATCAAATGACAGGGGAATGTAGTCAGATGTTGTTTTCAATATTGAAAAAGGCCGTCTGAAAAAAACTCAAACGGTCTTTCAGACGGCCTTTACTATATGGCATCAATTAGGGAATAAAAGCTGTCGGCTGATTTGGCTATTGGGCTTTGAAAATCAGGCTAACCATTCGTTCAAAGCCGCCTCAAAACGTTTCAAGCCTTCGGCCATGTCTTCATCGTTCAGAAGCAGGCTGGGGGCGAAGCGCACCACATTGGCGCCGGCAACCAGTACCATCAGGCCGTGTTTTAAAGCGGCGGCGGTAATTTCCGATGCCTTGCCTTCGTATTCGTCTGCCAACACGCAGCCGAGCAGCAAGCCCATGCCGCGGACTTCTTTAAATACTCCGGTTTTTACGCCTATTTCACGCAAGGCCGTCTGAAGTTTTTGGCCTTGTTGCTCAACGTGTGCCAATGTTCCAGGCGCATTGATGATGTCAAACGCACGGCTGCCGACCGCGCATGCCATCGGATTGCCGCCGAAGGTCGAACCATGCGTTCCGGGGCCGAAGGTTGGGGCGATTTTATCGGTGGTCAGTATCGCGCCAATCGGGAAACCGCAACCCAAGGCTTTGGCGGAGCTGATGATGTCGGGTATGATGCCGTAATGCTCGTAGGCAAACAGTTTGCCTGTATGGCCCATGCCGGTTTGCACTTCGTCCAAAATGAGCAAGGCGCCGTGTTTGTCACACAAACGGCGTGCGGCTTGCAGGTATTCTTGGGTGGCAGGCAAGATGCCGCTTTCGCCTTGAATCGGCTCGATAATCACGGCGCAGGTTTTGTCGCCGACGGCGGCTTCCAATGCGGCAATATCATTAAATGGAACATGGGTAATATCTGACGGCAGCGGCGCGTAGTCTTTGCTGTATTTGGGCTGGCCGCCGACGGATACGGTAAACAGGGTGCGGCCGTGGAAGCTGTTGAGGCAGGAGATGATTTCGGTTTTGTGTTCGCCAAAATGATCGCGGCCGTATTTGCGTGCCAGTTTCAGTGCGGCTTCATTGGCCTCTGCGCCGGAATTGCAGAAAAACACTTTGTCGGCAAAGGTGTTTTCGACCAGTTTTTTAGCTAATTTTTGTGCCGGTTGGGTGGTATAGATATTAGAAATGTGCCAGAGTTTTTGCGATTGTTCGGCCAAGGCCGCGATCAAATCGGGATGGCAATGGCCCAGCGCGTTCACAGCAATACCGCCTGACAGGTCAACGTATTCTCGTCCTTCGGTATCCCAAACCCGGCTGCCGAGCGCGCGTTCCGGAATCATGGGTGCGAATGAGAAATTGGGCGTCAGGTAGTTTTGCATGTTCTTTTCCTTTTAATATTGTCAACAATTTCTTGAATTATGCGCCTATTGATTGAGAGATTCAATATGGTAATCAGGCCGTCTGAAAACTGGCTTTCAGACGGCCTGATGCTTATTTATGCTTGATTTCCCAGCATTGATGGATTTTTTTGTTGCGGAAATCGTCGGGAACGGACTGCTTGGAAATGTCTTTGACGGCGTATTGTTCCGCGACCGAATCGTCCAACACAAAGCTGCGCAAGTTGTTGGAGAAATACAGAATGCCGTCTGAAGCGAGCAGGTTCATTGTGCCGTCAATCAGCTTTTTATGGTCGCGCTGGATGTCGAGGATGTCGAGCATCTTTTTGCTGTTGGAAAAGCTGGGCGGATCCATGACGATCAGGTCGAACTGTTTGCCTTCGGCGGCGGCATTTTGCAGATATTGGAACACGTCGGCGCGGACGATTTTGTGTTGTTCGGTGTCGATGCCGTTGAGTTCGAAATTGCGTTTCGCCCAATCGAGATAAGTGTTGGATAAATCGACGGTTTCACTGGATACCGCGCCGCCGGTGGCGGCATAGACGGTGAAGCTGCCGGTGTAGGAAAACAGGTTGAGGAAGCGTTTGCCCGCCGCGGTGTCGCCGACTTTTTTGCGCGTGTTGCGGTGATCGAGGAAAAGGCCGGTGTCGAGGTATTTGTCGAGGTTGACCCAAAACTTGCGGCCGTTTTCCATGATGACGAAATCGTCGCCGGTTTTGCCGGTTTTTTCGTACTGTTGCAAGCCTTTTTGGCGTTCTCGGCGCTTGAGGTGGATTTGTTCGGGCGCAAAACCGGTCACAAAACCAATGGCTTCCAATACTTCGGCAAGCCATGCTTCGTATTCTTCAGGCTGCATCAGCCAGCCGGTATCGTATTCCTGAAGGTGGATTTGGTTGCCGTAAACATCGACGGCAAAGGGAAATTGGGGAATATCGCGGTCGTAAATGCGCCAGGCTTCGATGCCGTTGCGTTTGGCCCATTTCATAAGATGTTTGATATTTTTGCCCAAGCGGTTGGCAAATGGGGTAATGTCGGTCATGGTTTCAGACGGCCTTATTGGGGAAGTTTCCAGAATTGATCAGCAGGGACGTAGGCGTGGCGGTCAAGCATATAGAGAATTGTATCGTCAGGCGCAACCATGGTGGCGCGGTCAGTCTTGCCTTTAAAGGGGAACACGATTCGTGCTTCTGAGGCGTTTTTGATGTCGATACCGTAGCTGGTTCTGCCGCTTTCTAGTTTGTATTGGTTTTGAGTGTATTCGTAAACGGTTTCTTTGCCTTTTTCGTCTTTGACGGTAAAGCTTTTTTCGGCAAAGGTGATTTCGGCTTTGCTACCGTCGGACGCAACGGCCTTCCATTCGCCGCGATAACTCTCCGATCCGCTGCACGCGCTGATCAACAGGGCGGTAGCAAGTGCAGGTAATAAGGCGGCGGTTTTGAAAAACTTCATGTCGGCTTCATCCGTGCTGATTCAATAAAACGGCATTATAGCTTGATTTTGCAGTTGCAGCCTGTTTTGCTTGACCTGGGCAGTTTTCTCCTTTATTATCCGCCGTTCGCCTTTTGATACGAAGCCATCGTCTTCCAACCTAAACCGCCGTTTCGGGCGCGTTTCTTTTATTGCTTGCTTATTGGCAAAGCCTTTTCTGTGCAGGTTGTCGTCGATGTTAACCACAAGCAAGATGCTTGCGACAACCCTGTAACTTCACATTTCCCGTATCGTTACTTTCCTTTGCTTCAGGTCGTCTGAAATTGTTCAGGCGTGCGCGTTGTTGTCTCTTTAGGATAGCCATGTCTATTAAATTTGCCGATTTGAACCTTGATAAACATCTTGTCCGCCGTGCGCAGCGAGGGTTATGAAAGCCCGACGCCGATTCAGGCGCAAGCCATTCCGTTTGCTTTGGACGGCCGCGACATCATGGCTTCGGCGCAAACCGGTTCCGGTAAAACCGCAGCCTTCCTGCTGCCTACCTTGCAAAAACTGACCAAACGCAGCGAAAAACCAGGCAAAGGCCCGCGCGCGTTGGTATTGACCCCAACCCGCGAACTGGCGGCTCAAGTGGAAAAAAATGCGCTGGCGTATGCTAAAAATATGCGTTGGTTCCGTACTGTCAGTATTGTCGGCGGCGCATCTTTCGGCTACCAAACCCGTGCCCTGAGCAAACCGGTTGACCTGATTGTTGCCACGCCGGGCCGTCTGATGGACTTGATGCAAAGCGGTAAAGTCGATTTCGCCCGCTTGGAAGTACTGATTTTGGACGAAGCCGACCGTATGTTGGACATGGGCTTTATCGACGACATCGAAACCATCGTCGAGGCCACCCCGACTGACCGTCAGACTTTATTGTTCTCCGCCACTTGGGACGGTGCGGTCGGCAAACTCGCGCGCAAACTGACCAAAGACCCTGAAATCATCGAAGTTGAGCGCGTGGACGACCAAGGCAAAATTGAAGAGCAGCTGCTGTACTGCGACGACATGCGCCACAAAAACCGCCTGCTCGACCACATCCTGCGCGACGCCAACATCGACCAATGCGTGATTTTCACGTCCACCAAGGCCATGACCGAAGTCATCGCGGATGAATTGTACGAAAAAGGTTTTGCCGCCAACTGCCTGCACGGCGATATGCCTCAAGGCTGGCGTAACCGCACGCTGATGGACTTGCGCAAAGGTCGCTGCAAAATTTTGGTTGCCACCGACGTTGCCGCACGCGGTATCGACGTACCAACCATTACCCACGTTATCAACTACGACTTGCCGAAACAGGCTGAAGACTACGTTCACCGCATCGGCCGTACCGGCCGCGCAGGCCGTACCGGTATTGCAATTACTTTTGCCGAAGTGAACGAATACGTCAAAGTACACAAAATTGAAAAATACATCGGTCGTAAATTGCCTGAGCTGACCATCGAAGGCATGGAGCCGACACGCAAACGTAAATCCGCAGGCGGCAAGCCGAAAGGCAAAGGCGGCTGGGGCGATCGTAAATCCGGCGGCTGGCGCGGCGATAAGAAACCGGCTAAAGAAGGCTTTGGCGGCAAATCACGCGGCGAAGGCCATAAAAAAGACGGTTTCAAAAAAGATGGCTTTAAGAAAGACGGTTTCAAGAAGTCTGACGGTTTCAAAAAAGGCGGTGAAGGCTTTAAAGGTAAACGTAAGTCTAACGATGGCTTTGGCGGCAAACATAAAAAAGGTTGATTGCTTCAATCTTAAGGCCGTCTGAAATAAGACGAAAGGGCGTGTGAAGACACGCCCTTTTTTATGGTTTCGAGTTTTCACATATAAAAAAAGCGTGGGATTGGCCCCACGCTTTTTCAGACGGCCTCTTACAAAGCGGCCAATACGGCATCGCCCATTTCGGAGCAGGAAACCAGTTTGGTACCTTCTTCGTAAATATCGCCGGTACGCAAGCCTTGTTGCAGTACTTTTTGTACGGCGTTTTCAACTTGTTGCGCGCGTGCTTCGTCGTTCAGGCTGTAACGCAGCAACATGGCAAGAGACAATACGGTCGCCAGCGGATTGGCTTTGTTTTGACCGGCAATGTCAGGAGCAGAGCCGTGAGACGGCTCGTACAGGCCTTTGCCATTTTCGTCCAAAGAAGCGGAAGGCAGCATACCGATGGAGCCGGTCAGCATGGAGGCTTCATCAGAGAGGATGTCGCCGAAGATGTTGCCGGTGGCAATCACGTCAAATTGTTTGGGTGCGCGTACCAACTGCATGGCGGCGTTGTCCACGTACATATGGGAAAGTTCGACATCAGGGTATTGTTTGCCGATTTCTTCAAAGATTTCGCGCCACAGTTCGGTGGTTTCCAAAACGTTGGCTTTGCCTACGGAGCAGACTTTTTTGCTGCGTTTTTGGGCGGATTGGAAGGCAACGTGGGCAATACGGCGGATTTCGCTTTCGCTGTATTTCATGGTGTTGTAGCCTTCGCGTTCGCCGTTTTCCAAAACACGGATGCCGCGCGGCTCGCCAAAGTAAATATCGCCGGTCAGTTCGCGTACGATAAGGATGTCGAGGCCGGCTACGATTTCCGGTTTCAGAGTGGAAGCGTTGGCCAGCTCGGGATAAAGGATGGCAGGGCGCAAATTGGCAAACAGATTCAAGTCTTTACGGATGGCCAACAAGCCGCGCTCAGGACGTAATGGACGGTCGAGATTGTCGTATTGAGGAGAACCGACTGCACCAAGCAGAACCGCATCGGCTTTACGGCAAAGGTTTTGCGTGAATTCTGGATAAGGATGGCCGTATTCGTCATAGGCTTCGCCGCCCAAAGGCGCATATTCGTAGCTGACATCCAAACCTTGTTCGATAAGTTTGTCGAGTACACGGACGGTTTCTGCAACGATTTCAGGGCCGATGCCGTCGCCGCGCAAGATAGCGATATGTTTGGTCATTTCGGGTTTCCTTATGGGAAGGTTTTTAGGTAAAGGGCAGGTCGCCTGTTTTTTTCAGACGGCCTTAAATCAATTTGCTCTGAAAAACGCTGATTGTACCATTATGGTACTGGTAAAGCTGGGTAGAAATTGCGTAGGCAGAGTCTTCAAATGCCTGCAGGGCAATATTCGCCATTGCCTGCAAAGCCTCTTCATCGGATGGGCTGCAAACGAGCAGGGCATTGCGTGCCGGGACTGCAAAAACAGGGTTGGCCGGCAGCATAGGATCATCTTTAAGTACTTCGTCCAAAAGCAAAATCAAGGAAGCATCATAGTCGTTGTCCAAAATGGATTTGAGCCAATGACCAGCCTTCGGCATGATGAATTTGAACACGTCCATTCATCCGTTGGCGCAAATTATCCATGGCGGTACGATACAAGGCGTCTTCATCTTCAATACCGGCCTCTTTCATATGCTCACGATTGAGCGTATGCATGGATTCGTCCGTATCCACCATATAAAGCAACATGATATCGCCTGCAATCGGTTTGTATACCAGGTAATCGGCAGGTTCGTCTTTGTCCGTATTTGTAATCAGTCTGACGTTTTTCCAGATAAATTGTATTTTTTTAATCGTCGGAAGAATTTGTTGTGCTGAAACACTGGCATCAGTGTCCTGAATCTTATTGATAACCGCTAAATTGGCAGCAACAATAGCCTCCAAGGCCTCGGGATTTTGCAGATAACTTGTGTAATGGTTGCTCAAATATGTGCTGAACGATGCTTCATCGTCTTCGGAAAACTGGACGATGATAGGCGAAGAAGCAATGTTTTCGCCCCAGTCAATTTTCGCCTCAAGATCCAATTCTTCTTGGATACGACGGGCAAAGTATTCGACAAATTCCTGCCAAGTCATTAATTTAGGGTTTGGAGCGGAACAACCTGCTGAAAAAAAGACATATTGTGTCCTGAATAAGAGGATAAGGCCGTCTGAAATATTATAGACGTTCAGTTTCAACACGGATTTTAAAAAAACAACTTTGCGTATGTTTGCCCTGTCGCCGACCAATGGGGCATGCGCATCATTCGGGAAAAATAGCGCAAATTCGCCTGGCTCCAAGGTCAGCCAAGTTTCCGGCTCGCAGTCGAAAAATTCGATATCGCGCTTTTCATTGTAGCCTAAACCGTTTTTCAGACGGCCTCTGTCTATCCAGCCGTATGTTTCGCTGCCATCAATCGGCGTTTGAATATCAATATGTTTTAAGTGAGCTTCAGGCTGGGCTTCGCATTTAGCCCTCATCGTCTCGCTGCCGATAAAAATACGGATATTGGGATTCTCGCATGGCATTTGGCCGTCTGGCAGATTGGCAAAATCTAGGGTCTGCAACAGATGGAAGGCCTCGGCAAAGTCGGGATGCAGGGCAGCGTAGCGGGTGGCATTGCTTATGGTGTCGGTAATCATGGTATGGTTAGGTAGAATTAAACTTCAGGATATAGAGAAGCCAATACGGTTTTCAGGATGCTTTATTTGGATTTTGACAACAAGGCCGTCTGAAAAGGCTTTTTATGGAGTTGTGTTTTGCAGATTCAAAGTGGAAGCATAATGTTCCGCAATAGGAATACGCTTGCGGCTGACTTGGTTTATATCGCTGCCTTCTTTAGTCCATAAAAAAACGGAAAGAACGTGTAAACGCTGTCGCCATTCAAATCATGGATTTCTTCGCACCAATTTTCCCAACGCAGGTTTTCGTAAAACAACTACAAATCACCGGTCAATGCCCAATTTAAGAAATCACCATAACCTTTACCGCAATCTTCCCATTCCAAGGTATCCGGTGGCAGGTAAAAACATTGCCTACTTTGCCATCTAATCCCCCACCGTTTATGGCAAAAGTAGCCGCCCGCGGCATCATCGGCAAACAGATAATAGGGAGCAGAGCCTGCTGGCTCGGATTGTGTACGGCCTAGATTCCAACTTCCCAAACCACGGGGTAGTTTCGCACTGCCGGAACCCAGTATCCGCAACCAGCCGTCGTCAATCAGGATGCCGCCGGTTTCATAAACGACAGCGCCCATAAACGAACGTGTTGTTACTTGGGTTTTTGACAAGTTCTTCCTGTGCCTTTTCAAGTGTACGAGGCAGGACTTCAACGCTGTTTGTCGCTTCCGCAAGCCACTCTTGAATCAATGGCCATGCAGAGTCTTGGGTTTGGATTAATTCGTCGAATGATCTCATGGACTATTCCAAAACATTTAGTAAAGGCCGTCTGAAACACTTAAATTTTTCAGACGGCCTTTTGTATATCAACCGTTAAACAGCCAAGGCTGGCTTTGGCGGCGTTTTTCTTCAAAGGCATGAATTTCGTCAGCGTGTTGCAGGGTCAGGCCGATTTCGTCCAAGCCGTTTAAGAGGCAGTGTTTGCGGTGTTCGGTAATGTCGAATGTGAATGTTTCGCCGCTAGGGGTGGTTAGGGTTTGCTCGGCAAGATCGATGGAGAGCTGATAGCCTTCGTTGGCTTCAACTTCTTTGAAAAGCTGGTCAACCTGTTCTTCTGTCAAAACGATAGGCAAAAGGCCGTTTTTGAAACAGTTGTTGAAGAAGATGTCGGCAAAGCTGGGGGCGATGACGGCGCGGAAGCCGTAGTCGTCTAATGCCCAAGGGGCGTGTTCGCGTGAAGAGCCGCAGCCGAAGTTTTTGCGCGTCAACAGGATTTGCGCGCCTTGATAGCGTGGTTGGTTCAGGGAGAAATCGGGGTTCAGCGGGCGTTTGCTGTTGTCCATGCCCGGTTCGCCGTGGTCGAGGTAACGCCATTCGTCAAAGGCATTAGGGCCGAAGCCGCTGCGTTTGATGGATTTTAAAAATTGTTTGGGGATGATAGCATCGGTATCGACGTTGCTGCGGTCGAGCGGGGCGACGATGGCGGTAATTTTGGTAAAGGCTTTCATGTCAGATTCTTATAGTAATAATGGGAAATTTTATGGCTATTCGGCTTAGCGTGTGCTGTGCAAACCAATTCGGTTGCCTTCTGTATCTTCGATAAATGCGGCAAAGCCGTTGGCAATACGGAATTTTTCTTGTAAAAGCTTGCCGCCTGCTGCAACGGCTTTTTCTGCGGTTTCGGCACAATCCGGGCAATTGAAGAAAATGGTCGTTCCACCGTGGCCGGGTTGGGCATTGCTGTCATGCCAAATCATGCCCGCCGTGCCGTGTTGTGTGTAATCGGCCGGAAAAATGATGAAACGGAATCCGTTGCCGCCAACGTCTTGCAAGGGCTTGTCAAATACGGATTCGTAAAAGGCCTTGGCACGATCCAAATCTTGAGCATGGATGCCGAACCAGCTTGACGGATTACTCATTGCTTCTTCTTTCGCAGGGAATCTTAGGATGTCTGAATAGTAGGGAAACAGGCCGTCTGAAACGGATTCAGGAGGATCAGACGGCCCACCTTACCGAATTATTCGGTAGCTGCTTCGATTTTTTCTCCAACATGGCTCATGCCGCGGCCTACTGCATTGCCACCTTTTTTAACGGCTTCACCGGTTTTATCGGCTACGCGCTCGGCAGTCTCTTTGGTTTTGTCCCAATTGCGGCTGGTATCGTCTTTTGCGCCGGACCAAGTGCTGGAACAAGCTGACAGGATAAGGGCTGCGGCAGCCAATGCAAACAGTTTTTTCATACTAGATTCCTTTCAAGTTATCAATTGATTGAGGAGGTTTTCGGACGTTTTGCGCAATGGGAAAACTTAATTGGGCAATGTATTGTTTCAGACGGCCTGATGAATAAAGGCCGTCTGAACATGTTTTAAGCCATAGTGCGGATGTCGGTAAAACGGCCGGTTACCGCGGCTGCAGCTGCCATAGCTGGGCTGACGAGATGGGTGCGTCCGCCGTTGCCTTGACGGCCTTCAAAGTTACGGTTGGAAGTGGAGGCGCAACGTTGTCCCGGGGTCAGGCGGTCGGCGTTCATGGCGAGGCACATCGAGCAGCCCGGTTCGCGCCATTCGAAGCCGGCATCGATGAAAATTTTGTCCAAGCCTTCTTTTTCGGCTTGTTCTTTAACCAAGCCGGAGCCGGGAACAATTAATACGCGTTGTACATTGTCCGCTTTTTTGCGGCCTTTGGCGATAGCGGCGGCTTCACGCAAATCTTCGATACGGCTGTTGGTACAAGAGCCGATAAAGACGATATCGACGGGGATTTCGTTTAATGGCGTACCGGCTTCCAAGCCCATGTATTCGAGGGCGCGTTCCATGCCGCTGCGTTTGACCGGATCGGTTTCTTCAGCAGGTTCGGTACTTTGCCGTTGATGTCCAAAACCATTTCAGGCGATGTGCCCCAGGTTACTTGAGGTTCGATGTCTTCGGCTTTGAAGTGATATTCCTTATCAAAAACTGCGCCTTCGTCAGACACCAGTGTGCGCCAGTATTCAACGGCTTTGTCCCATGCTTCGCCTTTAGGTGCGAAAGGTTTGCCTTTTTACATAGTCGATGGTGGTTTGGTCGACGGCAACCATGCCTGAGCGCGCACCGGCTTCAATCGCCATATTGCACAAGGTCATGCGGCCTTCCATGGAAAGACTGCGGATGGCTTCTCCGCCAAACTCAATGGCGTAACCTGTACCGCCGGCCGTACCGATTTGGCCGATGATATAAAGCGCTACGTCTTTAGCGGTAACACCGGGTTTCAGACGGCCTTCAACTGAAATCAGCATGGATTTGGATTTTTTCGCGGTAATGCACTGGGTAGCCATGGTATGTTCGACTTCGGAAGTACCGATACCGTGAGCCAATGCGCCGAATGCGCCGTGGGTAGAGGTGTGCGAGTCGCCGCAGACCACGGTCATGCCGGGCAGGGTGGCACCTTGTTCCGGGCCCATGACGTGCACAATGCCTTGACCTTTATCCATGAACGGGAAGTAGGCGAGTGCGCCAAACTCTTTGATGTTTTTGTCCAAAGTATCGACTTGCAGTTTGGAAATCGGGTCTTGGATACCTTTGTCCCAGTCGCTGGTTGGGGTATTGTGGTCGGCTGTGGAGACTACGCTGTCGATACGCCAGAGTTTGCGGCCGGCCATTTTCAAGCCTTCAAATGCCTGCGGGCTGGTAACTTCGTGAACCAAATGACGGTCGATGTAAAAGCAGAACAGTGCCGTCTTCTTCTTCGCGGACGACGTGGCTGTTCCAAAGTTTATCGTAAAGGGTTTGTGCGCTCATGATGAGTTTCTTTTGCTAATTGGTAAGTATGAATGATGGTTTTGTGTTTATGGGCGGATTTTAGGCTTTTTTTATAGGGACTACGCAATAGAAATTTGTCCAATTTTTTTAAAAATTTGTCGTAAAGTTTCAAAAAAATCCCATTAAAAAAATTAGACAAATTGTAGAATTGTTGACAAAAAGATGCATTTTATCTGAAAGAATGCTTGTCGAAAATGCACTAAAAAGTTCTATCATTCTCACTTAATATCCACATTTACCAAGAGGTATAGAGAATGAAATTACCGGTTCTGGCTCCTGAGTACCTGACTCAATTTCAGGAATTCGAGAAAAAAATTCTTGCCAATCATGCCAAAAATCGAAGCATGGTTTCGTTCGCATTGGAACGAACACCGTCCGCCGTTTTATGGTTCGGTTGACATCCGCAATGCCGGTTACAAAAATTTCATCTATCGATATGAATTTGTTTCCGGGCGGCTTCAATAATTTGAATACAAACTTTATCCCGCTGGCAGCGGTTGCCGCGCAAGATGCGGTACAGCGCGCCTGTGAAACGGCCAAATCCGTATTGATTATTCCTGAAAACCACACACGCAACACATTCTATCTGCAAAACGTTTATGCGCTTAGCGAGATTTTGCGTTCGGCAGGGTATGAAGTCCGTTTGGGCAGCCTGAATCCGGAAGTTACCGAGCCGACTGAGTTTGAAACTGCCTTGGGCGACAAAATTTTGCTTGAGCCTTTATTGCGTACCCGCGAGCGCGTCCATCTTGCCGACGGTTTTTCGCCTTGCGTTGTTTTGTTGAATAACGACTTGTCCGCCGGCGTTCCCGATATTCTCAAAGGCATCAGCCAAACCGTATTGCCTCCATTGCACGGCGGTTGGACGACGCGCCGCAAAACAGAACATTTCAGTGCATACAACCAAGTTGCCGCCGAATTTGCCAAGCTGATTGACATCGACGAATGGCAAATCAATCCTTATTTTGAAAAAATCGGCGGTTTGGATTTCCAAGAGCGCGAAGGCGAGGACGCATTGGCAGGCGCGGTAGAGCGCGTATTGGCGAAAATTCAAGCCAAATACGATGAATTGGGTATTTCCGACCAGCCTTTTGTGATCGTCAAAGCCGACGCAGGCACTTACGGCATGGGCGTGATGAGCGTTAAATCCGCCGATGAAGTGCGCGGATTGAACCGTAAAAACCGCAATAAAATGGCAAAAGTCAAAGAAGGTTTGGAAGTCAGCGAAGTCATTGTCCAAGAAGGTATTTATACCTATGAAACCATGAATGGCGCCGTCAGTGAACCTGTCGTGTATATGATGGACCGTTTCGTCATCGGCGGTTTCTTCCGTGTACACGAAGGACGCGGTGCGGACGAAATCTAAACGCCGGCGGCATGGTGTTCGTCCCGCTGTCCAACAGCATTCCCACCGGCAGCGGCGACAACTCCCAAGAAGCCCCCGAAGCCTGCAAACGCGTATTCGAACAATGGGATTCGCTCGGTATGCCACGCTCTGAAAAAGACTGCGACGTGGATAACGAACACAACCGCCTCTACGTTTACGGCGTAATGGCACGCTTGTCCTTGCTCGCCGCGGCATTAGAGTTGGAACAAACAGCGCCTCAAGCCTAATAAAACATTCATCTATATATCAGGCCGTCTGAAAATCAGTTTTCAGACGGCCTTTTATGTCTGTACAATCCATTCAAACCAATAAACGTGATTTCTTTTTATGAATAAACCAGCCAATCCTGTTGAGACAAACGACAATCTGCAAGAGCAGGCCATGCAGCGCAGCAATACGGACAATGCGCCGCGTTCTGCCATCCACCAAACCTTATATTCCGCCGATACCTTTGTTCAGCATGATTATCTTGCCGGAAAGGCTTTGCCCGATATTGCACGCCCACAAGAAGGCCAAATCAACTGGCTGCATTTTGTCGGCATCAACGATGCTGCTTTGCTCAAACACGCGCTTGAGCCTTACGGCATCCATGAGCTGGTTATTGAAGACATTCTCAGCCGCAAGCAGCGCCCGAAAATCGAAGACTACGGTAACTATGTGTTTACTGCCGCACAGGTTTACCATTACACCACCACAGGCAAGCTCCATTCCGACCAAGTGTATGTGATTATCGGCAAAGATTTTGTGTTGTCTTTTCAACAAAAACCGCTGGGCTTGTTCAGCCAGCTGCGCCGGCAGATGCACGAAAATCCGCACGACATTTTGAACAAAAACACAGCGTTTCTGGCGTATTGCCTGCTTGACCGCATTGTGGACGACTATTTTATCGTTTTGGAGTCGTACAACAACCGTTTTGAAACCATAGACAAGTCCCTGTTTAAAAATGAAAACAGCGATATTCTCAGTAAGATTCACCGCCTCAAGCGCGATGCCGTCCGCCTGCGCCGAACGCTTTTGCCCTTGCGCGATGTGTTTTACCAGCTGGCCGTGCGCGGCGATTTCGCCATTTTCAAAGGCGAATCCACCGTCTATCTGCGCGACGTGTACGACCACAATATGCAGCTTATCGAATCGCTTGATGCCTCGCGTGATATGGTGTTGAGCATGATGGACATTTATCTTTCCTTCCAATCCAACCGCATGAACCAGCAAATGCGCGTGTTGACGGTTATCACCATCATCTTTATGCCGCTGACCGTCATCACCGGCATCTACGGCATGAACTTCGACAATATGCCCGAGCTGCATTGGTATTACGGCTATTTCATGGTTTTGGGTGTGATGCTGTGCATTATCATCGGACTGCTGATTTTCTTCTCACGTAGAAAATGGCTGTAAACGGGTAGGCAAGGGGTTGAAATTCAACGATTAAAAACGGTAGAATAATTTTGCACACGTGCAGTCTGAAGTTTTCAGACAATTTAAAAATAAATATCAAAAGGAGAATAAACGATGAAACCGGAACGCCAACTTCCTTCCCATGAACTGATCATGTCCGAGCTGATGATGCCTTATACGGCAAACTTCAGCGGCAATGTTCACGGCGGCGATCTTCTGCGCCTGCTTGACCAAGTGGCATATTCCTGCGCCTGCCGTTACAGCGGTACCTATTGCGTTACTCTGTCTGTTGATAAAGTATTGTTTAAAGAGCCCATTCATGTCGGCGAACTGGTAACCTTTTACGCCAGTATCAACTACACCGGCCGTACTTCTATGGAAGTCGGCATCCGTGTAGAGGCGCAAAACATCCACACCGGCGAAGTGCGTCATACCAACAGCTGCTACTTCACCATGGTTGCCGTTGAAGACGGTAAGCCGGTTCCTGTACCGCCTTTGGAAATCAATACACCGCGCCAACGCTGCCGTTATGAAAGGGCTAAAAAACGCAAAGAATTGAGTTTGCAGGCTGCGGACAAAGATTCTGGCTGCAACTAAATTCAATTTATTAAATGACGAAGGCCGTCTGAAATCCTGTTTCAGACGGCCTTCACGCAAAAGCCATAAACCGCTTGTTTTGTGGTAGAATCAACAAGATTTTTGCCATACGAAATTACAGATAATCATGACCGACGCAACCATCCGCAACGACCATAAATTTGCACTCGAAACCCTGCCTGTCAGCCTTGAAGACGAAATGCGCAAGAGCTACCTCGATTACGCCATGAGCGTAATTGTGGGGCGAGCCCTGCCGGATGTCCGCGACGGTCTCAAGCCGGTACACCGCCGCGTGTTGTACGCGATGCACGAGTTGAAAAACAACTGGAATTCCGCCTATAAAAAATCGGCGCGTATCGTCGGCGACGTTATCGGTAAATACCACCCCCACGGCGATATAGCCGTTTACGATACCATCGTCCGCATGGCGCAAGACTTCTCCATGCGTTATGTGCTGATCGACGGTCAGGGCAACTTCGGTTCTGTCGACGGCTTGGCCGCAGCAGCCATGCGTTATACCGAAATCCGCATGGAAAAAATTTCTCATGAAATGCTGGCGGATATTGAAGAAGAAACCGTTAATTTCGGCCCCAACTATGACGGCAGCGAACATGAGCCGCTGGTATTGCCGACCCGTTTCCCTGCGCTGTTAGTCAATGGTTCGTCCGGTATTGCCGTCGGTATGGCAACCAATATTCCGCCGCACAATTTAGGCGATACCATCAATGCCTGCCTGCGTTTGCTGGATGAGCCTGAAACTGAAATCGACGAGCTGATCAACATTATCCAAGCGCCCGATTTCCCAACAGGCGCAACTATTTACGGCTTAAGCGGCGTGCGCGAAGGCTATAAAACCGGACGTGGCCGCGTGGTGATGCGCGGTAAAACCCATATCGAGCCTATCGGTAAAAACGGCGAACGCGAAGCCATCGTTATCGATGAAATCCCATATCAAGTCAACAAAGCCAAGCTGGTTGAGAAAATTGGCGAGTTGGTACGCGAAAAAACGTTGGAAGGCGTATCCGACCTGCGTGACGAATCCGACAAATCCGGTATGCGTGTCGTGATCGAATTGAAACGCAATGAAAATGCCGAAGTCGTTTTGAACCAACTCTACAAACTGACCCAGCTGCAAGACAGCTTTGGTATCAACATGGTGGCCCTGGTTGACGGCCAGCCGCGTTTGCTGAACTTGAAACAAATCCTGTCCGAGTTCCTGCGCCACCGTCGCGAAGTCGTTACCCGTCGTACTTTATTCCGCCTGAAAAAGCGCGTCATGAAGGCCATATTGCCGAAGGTAAGGCAGTTGCCTTGTCCAATATCGACGAAATCATCCGTCTGATTAAAGAATCTGCCAATGCGCCGGAAGCCAAAGAAAAACTGCTGTCCCGCCCATGGCGCAGCAGCTTGGTTGAAGATATGCTCAGCCGCACGGATTTAGACCTGCAAATGATGCGTCCTGAAGGCTTGCCTGAAAATTTGGGTCTGCATAGCCAAGGTTATTACCTGAGCGAATTGCAAGCCGATGCCATCCTGCGCATGAGCCTGCGCAACCTGACCGGCCTCGATCAGGAAGAAATTGTCGGTGAATATAAAAATCTGATGAGTAAAATCATTGATTTCGTGGATATTCTTTCCAAACCAGAGCGTGTTACCCAAATCATCCGCGAAGAATTGGCAGACATTAAAGCCAACTTTGGCGATGAACGCCGCAGCGAAATCAATCCGTTTGGTGGCGATATTGCCGATGAAGACCTGATTCCGCAACGCGAAATGGTCGTTACCCTGACTCATGGCGGCTACATTAAAACCCAGCCGACTACCGATTATCAGGCGCAGCGTCGCGGTGGTCGCGGCAAACAGGCAGCGGCAACCAAAGACGAAGACTTTATCGAAACCCTGTTTGTTGCCAACACGCATGATTATTTGATGTGCTTCACCAATTTGGGCAAGTGTCATTGGATTAAAGTGTACAAACTGCCGGAAGGCGGCCGCAACAGCCGAGGACGTCCGATTAACAACGTTATCCAATTGGAAGAAGGCGAAAAAGTCAGCGCCATCTTGGCCGTGCGCGAATTCCCCGAAGACCAATACGTTTTCTTCGCCACTGCACAAGGCATGGTGAAAAAAGTTCAGCTGTCTGCGTTTAAAAACGTCCGCAGCCAAGGCATAAAAGCCATCGCGCTTAAAGAAGGCGATTACTTGGTCGGTGCAGCGCAAACCGGCGGTGCGGACGACATTATGTTGTTCTCCAACTTGGGTAAAGCCATCCGTTTTAACGAATATTGGGAAAAATCTGGCAGCGACGAAGCAGAAGATGCCGATATCGAAACCGAAAACGAAAACGAAGATTCAGACGGCCTGGATGATGAAAATGCCGAAAACGCATTGCCAAGCGGCAAACATGGTGTCCGTCCGTCCGGTCGCGGCAGCGGCGGCCTGCGCGGTATGCGCCTGCCGGCCGATGGCAAGATTGTCAGCCTGATTACCTTCGCTCCCGAAGCCGAGCAAAGCGATTTGCAAGTATTGACCGCTACCGCCAACGGCTATGGCAAACGTACCCCAATTGCCGATTACAGCCGTAAAAACAAAGGCGGCCAAGGCAATATCGCCATCAATACCGGCGAGCGCAACGGCGATTTGGTTGCCGCGACTTTGGTCAGCGAAACCGACGACCTGATGCTGATTACCAGCGGCGGCGTCCTGATTCGTACCAAAGTTGAGCAAATCCGCGAGACCGGCCGAGCTGCTGCAGGTGTCCGCCTGATTAATCTGGATGAAGGCGAAACCTTGGTCAGCTTGGAGCGCGTGGCTGAAGAGGCTGAAGATGAAGCCGCTTTGGAAAGTGATGCAGCTGAAAACCAAGTGGTAGAAACTGAAGATACTCCGTCTCAAGAATCTTAAACGTCAATGAAAAAGGCCGTCTGAAAAGTTTTCAGACGGCCTGCTTATTCCAAAAGAAAATCCCGTGAGCGCAACAGAACCGTTCGATTTACCTCTTTTTCTGAAAAATCTGCCCAATCTGCCGGGCGTGTACCGTTTTTTTGACGAAGACAATAATGTTTTGTATGTCGGCAAAGCGGTCAATCTCAAGCGGCGCGTTTCCAGCTATTTCCAAAAAAACGACCATTCGCCGCGCATCGCATTGATGGTAAAACAGGTTCACCATATCGAAACCACCATCACGCGTTCCGAAGCCGAAGCGCTGATCCTCGAAAACAACTTCATCAAAGCCTTGTCGCCGAAATACAATATCCTTTTCCGCGATGACAAAAGCTATCCTTATTTGATGCTCAGCGGCCATCAATATCCGCAAATGGCATATTACCGCGGCACGCTGAAAAAGCCCAACCAATATTTCGGTCCGTATCCAAACAGCAACGCCGTGCGCGACAGCATTCAAGTTTTGCAAAAAGTATTTATGTTGCGTACCTGCGAAGACAGCGTGTTTGAACACCGCGACCGTCCTTGCCTGCTTTACCAAATCAAACGTTGCACCGCGCCTTGCGTCGGCTACATCAGCGAAGAAGATTATTGCGACAGCGTGCGTGAAGCCGCGACTTTCCTCAATGGCAAAACCGACGAGCTGACGCGCACCTTGCAACACAAATGCAAACCGCCGCCGCCAACCTGCAATTTGAAGAAGCTGCCCGTTACCGCGACCAAATCCAAGCGCTCGGCATCATGCAGAGTAATCAGTTTATCGACAGCAAAAATCCGAACAATCCAAACGATATCGATTTACTTGCGCTGGCGGTTTCAGACGGCCTGGTCTGTGTACACTGGGTCAGCATACGCGGCGGACGGCATGTCGGCGATAAAAGCTTTTTCCCCGACACCAAAAACGACCCCGAACCAAACGGACAAGATTACGCTGAGGCCTTTGTCGCCCAACACTATCTGGGCAAAAGCAAACCCGACATCATCATCAGCAACTTTCCCGTTCCCGATGCGCTGAAAGAGGCTTTGGAAGGCGAACACGGCAAGCAGATGCAATTTGTCACCAAGACCATAGGCGAACGCAAAGTCTGGTTGAAAATGGCGGAACAAAACGCACAAATGGCGATTGCACAACGCCGACTGCAACAAAGCAGCCAGCAACACCGCATCGATGAACTGGCCAAAATCCTCGGCATGGATTCAGACAGCCTCAACCGCCTTGAATGTTTCGATATCAGCCACACGCAAGGTGAGGCTACTATTGCGTCTTGTGTTGTGTACGATGAACAAAACATCCAGCCTTCGCAATACCGCCGCTACAACATCACGACCGCCAAACCCGGCGACGACTACGCCGCCATGCGCGAAGTGTTGACGCGCCGTTACGGCAAAATGCAGGAAGCCGAAGCCAATGGCGAGGCCGTCAAATGGCCGGATGTCGTGTTGATTGACGGCGGCAAAGGGCAAATCGGCGTAGCCGTATCGGTATGGGAAGAGCTCGGGCTGCACATTCCTTTGGTCGGTATCGCCAAAGGCCCCGAGCGCAAAGCCGGCATGGAAGAACTCATACTGCCTTTTACCGGAGAAGTTTTCCGCCTGCCGCCCAACAGCCCGGCTTTACATTTATTGCAAACCGTACGCGATGAATCGCACCGCTTTGCGATTACAGGCCACCGCAAAAAACGCGACAAAGCACGCGTTACTTCCTCACTCAGCGAAATCCCCGGTATCGGCAGCAAACGCCGTCAAGCATTGCTCACCCGATTCGGTGGTCTGCGCGGCGTGATTGCGGCCAGCCGCGAGGACTTGGAAAAAGTGGAAGGCATCAGCAAAGCCTTGGCGGAAACCATTTACGAGCATCTGCACTGATTGGCTTGAACAGCAAAAAGGAACAATATGAAATCTGTCATCATCAAAAATATCGAGATCGGCAAAGGCCTGCCTAAAATTGCCGTGCCGCTGGTGGCCGCCAATACGCAGGAATTGGAGCAGGCTTTGCGCGTATTGAAAGAGACGGCTTTTGACATTATTGAATTTCGTGCGGATTTTTTCCAAGAAGCGCTTGATGCCGATTTTATTGCCGAGCAACTAGGGATTGTCCGACAGGCTTTTCCTGACAAGCCTTTGCTGTTTACGTTTAGAAGGGCGCAAGAGGGCGGCAATACGCCTTGTTCGGATGACTATTATTTTGAATTATTGGAAAAAATCATCTGTTCCAAACAAGCCGATATTATCGACATCGAGCTTTTTGCCGAGGAGGGCGGCGTCAAACAAATCATCGCCTTGGCACATGAACATCAAGCTGCCGCCTTGCTTTGCAATCACGATTTCCAAGCCACGCCATCTTTGGCAGACATTACAGGCCGTCTGAAAACAATGGCCGAGTGGGGCGCGGATATCTGCAAAATTGCCGTAATGCCGCAATCGCCGCAAGATGTATTGACTTTATTACAGGCAACATATGATGTTTCACAAATTATCGACCGCCCGATTATTACTATGTCTATGGGTAAAACTGGAGCCGTCAGTCGCTTGGCCGGCTCGACTTTCGGCTCAGCCGTTACCTTTGGCGCAGCACAAAAAAACGTCGGCCCCCGGCCAAATTGATGCCAACGAATTGAGGAAAAATCTTGGCAATTTTGGGATAGTTTAATTATTAATATTCAAGGCCGTCTGAAAAATATTTTTTTCAGACGGCCTGATTTTAAATTTATTTCTTTTTAATTTTTAAATAAAAACCTGTAACAATGGGTTTCCTATTTCTAATAACTAGAGGAGAAATAAAATGACTACTACTAAAGAAAACCTGGCGAACCCAGGTCCAGTAGGCCTGTGTGGCTTTGCATTGACAACTTGGTTGCTCAGTCTGATTAACGGCGGCTTTTTTACTGCTCAAGAGGGTGTCGGCTTAGTTTTGAGCATGGCTCTCGCCTTTGGTGGTATCGCCCAAGTTATTGCCGGTATGTTTGAGTTCAAGAAAGGCAATACGTTCGGCTTTACCGCTTTTATCAGCTATGGCGCCTTCTGGTGGACATGGGCTTTGTTTACCATCTTTTTCAAAGGTGAAACAGCCCCGGCATTTATCGGCTGGTATCTTTGCGCATGGGGTATGTTTTCACTAATGATGTTTGTGGCTACCTTGACCAAGCCTAAAGTATTGAGCGGTATTTTCTTTTGCTTGACGCTGACTTTCTTTGCTTTGGGTATTGGCGATGGCATGGAAAATCATAGCATTGTCCATATCGGCGGTTGCTTAGGCTTGGTAACTGCACTTGGTGCGTTCTACTTGGCAGCGGCAGAGGTCATCAACGAATCTTTCGGCCGTACTGTTTTGCCGGTTGGTGAGCGTAAATAAGCTTTGTCATACAAAATGCCGTCTGAGCAGTAGAAATGAAATCAAAGATTTCGGCCATAATGTTCAGACGGCATTTTTTATTTGTCTTCAAATAAATCAACATCAAATAAGTCCGGCTCTTTGATGCGCTCCCGACAATCGAGCTTGATGTCTTCAGTAACCCGGCAGCAGCACGGCAAAATTTCTCCGGGCGCGACAAAAGCGAGCGGAAAATTATCATAAGAGACTTTCCCATCCAAGATTTTGACCCGGCATGAACCGCAATAACCGCTGCGACATTGGTATTCAACTTCGTGTCCAGTGCGCTCCAAGCCCTCCAATAAGGTTTCGCCTTGTTGGAGTTGGAAGGTTTTGTCGTGTGTGCTGATGAGTGCCATATGATTTGTTTGGATTGGAAAGGCCGTCTGAAACGGTGTAAAGACGAAATCAAAGATTTCTGCCACACCGTTCAGACGGCCTTGATCATAAAACCGAATGTTCGATTACAGCTCGAAATCGCCCAAATCGTCGGCATTGACTTCCGAATCAATCTGACCAATCAGGTAAGAGGAAATTTCCACTTCCTGCGGCGCAACCTGTACATTGTCAGAAGACAACCACGCGTTAATCCAAGGAATCGGGTTTTGGGTCGCACCTTCGAATCCAGCAGGCAGACCAACCGCCTGCATACGCAGATTGGTAATGTATTCAACGTATTGCGCCAGAATTTCCTTGTTCAGACCAATCATCGAACCGTCTTTAAACAGATAGGCTGCCCATTCTTTTTCCTGCTCCGCCGCTTTTTTGAAGAGGTTGAAACACTCGTCCTGCAATTCATTCGCAATTTCCGCCATTTCAGGATCATCGGCACCGGCACGCATCAGGTTGAGCATATGCTGGGTGCTGGTCAGGTGCAGGGCTTCGTCGCGGGCAATCAGTTTGATGATTTTGGCGTTGCCCTCCATCAATTCGCGCTCGGCAAAGGCAAACGAGCAGGCGAATGAAACGTAAAAGCGGATGGCTTCCAATACGTTGACGCACATCAGGCAGAGATAGAGTTTTTTCTTCAACTCACGCAAAGACACGGTCACGATCTTGCCGCCGACATTGTGCGTGCCTTCGCCCAACAGATTGTAATATTGGGTATATTCAATCAAATCATCGTAATAGCAGGCAATGTCTTCGGCGCGGGCGATGATGTATTTGTTTTGCACAATATCATCGAACACGACTGACGGATCATTCACGATATTGCGGATGATATGAGTGTAGCTGCGCGAGTGGATGGTTTCGCTGAAGCTCCATGTTTCAATCCAAGTTTCCAGCTCGGGAATAGACACCAAAGGCAAGAACGCAACATTCGGACTGCGGCCTTGGATCGAATCGAGCAGGGTTTGGTATTTCAGATTGCTGATGAAAATATGTTTTTCGTGTTCGGGCAGATTGGCATAGTCAATACGGTCGCGCGACACGTCGATTTCTTCCGGGCGCCAGAAGAAAGATAATTGTTTTTCGATCAGTTTTTCAAATACTTCGTATTTTTGCTGGTCATAACGGGCGACATTTACCGGTTGACCAAAAAACATCGGTTCTTTCAGCGCGTCGTTTTTAGTCTTGGAAAAGGTGCTGTATGACATGACTAGGTGTTCGCAGGACATAGCTGAGTCTCTTTAATTTAAAATGATGAGTACAAAGACGATATTTCAGCTTACTTCATCATCTTTACTCAAGCTGGTATTGTCGATGGGTGGTGTAAAGGATTCAAAAAGCAAGGCGAGTTAGAGAAGTGTTCTCTGTTGCAGGCACAATATCAAAATCTACACTCAAATGTCCTTCTCTTGTAATTGGAGCTGAATTTGAAGGATCGGGTGCCATTTGTTGAGACCCTGGTGGAATAGGATTTTTCTGTAGTCATGGATTTATCCAATCAATTTAATAAAAAAATAAAATTAACATTGAAGAAACTATTAGAATTATAAATTTCTTCATTCTTTTTAGATGCGGATCGAATTTTATTCTGTTTTATTTCAATAGAATCTTCCATATAATTAATAGCTTCTTGGTATGCCCTTATTAAAACAATATATTTGTATTCGGTTGAATTAGTTTCTCCTTTGGATTTTAACTGAATAAGCAAGTCTGGCATTCTCCTTGTTTGAACAAAAATCTAAGCATTCTAAAAAGTAAAAAAATAATTTTAAAACCATACCTGCCAATAAGAATTAAGTTAACTATAAATACTAAGGACAATAGACTAACCAAATCCAATGAATGAAAATTGAATTTCAATTTATCAATAAACGAACTGGCTAGGATTGTAAATAAACCAGCAATAAAAATTGATATTATAACCAAGTATTTATTTGCTTTTTTTCATCGCAATTTCTAATAGTATCAATATAAACAGAATATTCATGTTGTAATATATTCAGTGAAATATCATATTTTTTTCAGACCAATCAGATAAATCTTTTTTTCATCAAAATCAACCTTGCTCATAATTATGCCTTATTAAATCTTACAAGCCCCACCAGCGCAGCCGTCATCTTGAATATCGGCCTGCGTATCGTCCGCACCGTCTCGGGTATTATGGTAGTACAGTGTTTTGACGCCATATTTGTAGGCAGTCAGCAGGTCTTTCAGCATTTGTTTCATGGAAACTTTGCTGCCTTCAAATTTGTTCGGGTCGTAGGCGGTATTGGCAGAAATCGATTGATCGACGAATTTTTGCATTACGCCGACAAGTTTCAGGTAGCCTTCATTGCCGGGAAGCTGCCACAGGGTTTCGTAGGCATCTTTCAGGGTTTCAAATTCCGGTACGACTTGTTTCAAAATACCGTCTTTTGATGCTTTAACGCTGACCAGACCACGTGGAGGCTCGATGCCGTTGGTGGCATTGGCAATTTGCGAACTGGTTTCAGACGGCATGAGTGCTGTCAGGGTAGAGTTGCGCAGGCCGTATTTGACGATGTCGGCACGCAGGCTTTCCCAGTCGTAGTGCAAAGGCTCGTTGCACACGGCGTCCAAGTCTTTTTTGTAGGTGTCGATAGGCAGTTTGCCTTGCGAATAAACAGTTTGGTTGAACAGTGGGCATGCGCCGTATTCTTTGGCAAGGTTCACCGATGCTTTGAGCAGGTAATACTGCATGGCTTCAAAGGTGCGGTGGGTCAGGCCGAGGGCGGAGTCGTCGCTGTAACGTACGCCGTTTTTCGCCAAATAGTAGGCGTAGTTGATGACGCCGATGCCGAGTGTGCGGCGGTTCATGGTCGCGGTGCGTGCGGCTGCAACCGGATAGTCTTGATAGTCCAACAGGGCATCAAGTGCGCGTACGGTTAAATCGGCAAGCTCTTCCAGTTCGTCCAAGTTGTTCAATGCGCCCAAGTTGAAGGCGGACAAGGTGCACAAGGCAATTTCGCCGTTCGGATCGTTGATGTTGTCCAGCGGTTGGTCGGCAGAGCGATTTCCATGCACAAGTTGGACTGATGAACAGGCGCAACGCGTGGATCAAACGGGCTGTGTGTGTTGCAGTGGTCAACGTTTTGGATGTAGATACGACCGGTACCGGCGCGCTCCTGCATCAGGGTGGAGAACAATTCTGTTGCCGGCAAAGTGCGTTTGCGGATGTTTGGGTCTTGCTCGTATTGAGTGTAGAGGCGTTCGAATTCGTCTTGATCGGCAAAGAAAGCGTCGTACAGGCCGGGAACTTCATTCGGCGAGAACAGGGTAATATTGCCGCCTTTAATCAAGCGGGTGTACAGCAGGCGGTTGATTTGTACGCCGTAGTCCAGCTGACGGATACGGTTGTCTTCTACGCCGCGGTTGTTTTTCAATACCAACAGGCTTTCGGCTTCGATGTGCCACAATGGGTAGAACAAGGTTGCCGCGCCGCCGCGTACGCCGCCTTGCGAGCAGGATTTAACCGCTGCTTGGAACATTTTGAAGAATGGGATGCAGCCGGTGTGTTGTGCTTCACCGCCACGGATTTCGCTGCCCAAGCCGCGGATACGGCCGGCGTTGATGCCGATGCCCGCGCGTTGGGAAACGTATTTCACAATCGCGCTGGTGGTGGCGTTGATGGAGTCGAGACTGTCGTCGCATTCAATCAATACGCAGCTTGAGAATTGACGGGTAGGCGTACGCACGCCGCTCATGATAGGCGTAGGCAGCGATACTTTGAATGTGGAAACGGCGTCATAAAAGCGTTTGACGTAATCCAAACGGGTCTCTTTCGGATATTTGCTGAAGAGACACATGGCCACCAAAATGTATAAGAACTGAGGCGTTTCATAAATTTGGCGGGTAACGCGGTTTTGAACCAGATATTTGCCTTCCAGCTGTTTCACGGCAGCATAAGAGAAGGTCATGTCGCGGCTGTGGTCGATATAGGCATTCAGCTCGTCGAATTCTTCGCGGCTGTAATCTGCGATGATGTGGCGGTCGTATTTGCCTGCTTCGGTCAGTTTTTTAACGTGATCGTAGAGGTGGGGCGGTTCGAACTCGCCGTAAGCGATTTTGCGCAGATGGAAAATGGCGAGGCGGGCGGCCAGATATTGATAATCAGGCGTGTCTTGTGAGATCAGGTCGGCCGCGGCCTTGATGATGGTCTCATGGATGTCGTCGGTACGGATACCGTTGTAAAAACTGAATATGTGATTTGAGCTCGACTTGCGATACGGAGACGTTTTGTAAGCCTTCCGCCGCCCAAGTAACAACACGGTGGATTTTGTCTAAATCGATATCTTCCAAGCGTCCGTCGCGTTTGGTTACTTTAATATTCGTTGCTGCATTCATTATTCAGTCTTCCCATTAAAAAACACAAGATACGGTATTTGATTGCTTTGAACGGCACAATATAATGTATTTTTCTTTGTTTAACTAGACTTGACAATGCGCTTTTTTCAGGGGTTGATTAAAGAGGGGAATGGCTCAGGCTAGGTTTTATGTGGGTTTGTGGCGGTCAGGCATTATTTTGTGTTTGCATCACATTTGTTTAAAATTTGTCTAGAGGCTTATGAAATAAAGAGATTTATATTCAGGTTTCGTCTAAATGGAAGGTGTGTTAAATTTTGCAAAGGAAGTAGTATGATGTAGTAATTAACCACATTTTTGTCATGTGAAAAATGGGCGTTTTGCCGGTGCCTAGGCGAAACATATAATGGAAAAACTATTTAGGAGAAGAATCCATGTTGATGCTGAAAAATTTAGGTTCCGCACTGGCGGCGGTTACCGTATTGAGCTTGGGTGCTTATTCTGCCGAGGTGGCGGCCAAGCCGCATGGCCCTCAGGCGAGCAAACACCAGCCAGCGAAGAAAAACAAATTGCATCCTGCCTGCAAGCAATACCTTGAGCGCCGTGCCACTTGGTATCGCTACAAAGGCAACAAAGGCCGAGCTGAGGGAAAACCGTAAAGCGGAAAAAAAGCGTTCCGCGGTTTGCCTTATGCCGAGCAAAAAATTCAATGCCAAGCCGCTTATCAGGCATTTGATGATTTTGATCACGGCAAATTCCGCCGCCGTTAATCCTCTGATTTGAATAAAGGCCGTCTGAATGTTTCAGACGGCCTTTGATATTTATTTCTCAACAATGATTTTGTTTTCGGCTTGAGGCTCGTATTGGGTGGATTCATCACCGTAATACAATACGCCCAGCTTGATGGGGATGCGGCCTTGCGATTTGCGGTGGGCATTGGAGTCGCGCAGGGAGTAGGCGCAACCGCAGTATTCTTGTTGGTAGAAATGTTCGCGTTTGCTGATTTCAATCATGCGTGCGCTGCCGCCGCCTTTGCGCCAGTTGAAATCCCAATAAACCAGGTCATCGTAGGGCTCGGCAGCGCGATGGCCGCAGCCGTTGATCTGTTTCATGTCTTTCCAGCGTGAAATGCCTAATGAGCTGGTGAACACGTGGAAGCCGTTTTCATGGGCATATTGTGCCGCTTTTTCAAAACGCATATCGAAACACATGGTGCAACGGATACCGCGTTCAGGTTCGAATTCCATGCCTTTGGCTTTGGCGAACCATTCTTTGCGGTCGTTTTCGTAGTCGTCGTCTTTGTCGATGAAGGGAATGCCGAATTTATCCGCAAAGCGCATGTTTTCTTCTTTACGCAACATATATTCTTTGTGCGGATGGATATTGGGGTTGTAAAAATAAATGGTGTAGTCGATGCCGCTGGCGAGCAGGGCTTCCATTACTTCGCCGCTGCACGGAGCGCAGCAGGAATGCAGCAGGACTTTTTTATGGCCACCGGGCGGAACGAGGATGGGGCGGTCGATATCGGTAACGATAGGCTTGGTTTTTTCGGTCATGGTTGTATTCTGTTTTTGATATTTTGTTTCAGACGGCCTTTATCTCTGAGGCCGTCTGAAGGGGTTGAAATCTATTTGTCTATTTTAACAGAGCAATACTTTATGGAACAGATTGTTTCTGTGTTTCTTTTTTTCGTTTAACGGTTTGAAATCTTTAGCGTCCGGCGGCGGTTCGGCAAAGATGGCATCGGGATTGTGGTGCGCTGCAAATTCTGTCAGCAGGTTGCGGTAGTCCAACGATTGCTTCATCAGTTCGGCAGCGGCGGTACGCAGGTTGTCCACGTCTTCCGGCGGCAGATAAAAAAACTGGTCGGAATGTTCAATACTTTTTTTCCCTCAACTCGGAAGGAGGGAGGTCTTTGAGGTTAAGGCTGACGAAGGAGAAACTGATGCCGTCAGTCTGTTTGTCTTTATTCCACTGATCGACGAAGGCGCGGAAACGGCGCAGGGATTCTTGCGAGTTTTGGTCGATGGGGATATTGACGATGGAGGAGACGACGTCGCGGAAACCGGGAACAGCCGCGGTTTTGTCCAAATTGCTGCTGACTTGGTTTTGCGCATTGACGTTGATGACGACGATATGGCGGATGTTGTTTTGCAGGATTTTTATTTGTCAGGATTTTTTTTCCGGGTACATTTCCGTCATATCCAAAAAGGCTGCGCATGCCCAGATTGTCGGTCAGACCGCCGTCTATCAGGTGGATGTAGGGTCGGTTTTTCCCGTCTGCGTATTTTTGGAAGCGCTCGTAAAACTCTTTTATGGTGCGGCTTTGTTGTCTGCCTGTTTCACTGTCGTCTACATCTTCGATTTTAATCGGCGGCGTGTAGTTGCAGCGACCGCCGTTGTTGTTTAGGGTAATCGGTGCAAAGACCATGGGGACGGAACTGGATGCGGCGACGGCGCGGGCGATGCGGAGGTTGCCCAGGTCGATACACATCGGATCAAAGTATTCCTGCGTGAAGTTGAAGCGTTCACCTATGCCCATATCGGTGGCGGAAATGATGGCAAACGGGCCTTTACCGTGTTTTTCCAAATCGCGGAAAGTGGTCTTGCCGAAAAGATAGTTTTCAAACTGCTCCTGCAACAAATCTCCGCGTCCGTATTCAGGCGAGGCCAGTCGGGGCAGGTTGGACATGGAAAAGGCTTGTTTGATGACTTGGCGTTGGAAGTTTTGGTGTAGGAAACGTTTGTAAAACAATGGGATGGTGTCTTCGCCTTTTAATGCGAAATAGGCGGCCAAAACCGATCCGCCGGATACGCCGACGACGACATCGACGTTGGCCAGCAAGGATTTTCTTTTGCCGCCGATGGTTACCTGCTGCTGGTTGAGCTGTTCCAAAACGCCGTAACCCAAGGCCGCCGCACGCGTTCCTCCGCCTGAAAACATGACGACAATTAAGGTATCGTCATCGTCTTCACGCTGGAGTTTGCTGGTTTCAAAGCGGTAGCCTTGCTTCAAATCGACTGCATCAATACCGGCAATGGGTTGGTATTTCACCAAGGAGCAGGCGGATAACAGGGCGAGAGAAAGTATGGAAAGCGTGGATTTGAGCGGGAATTTCGGCATAAAGTCAACAAAATCGGAAAATTATTGAAAACGGATTATAAAGGTTTTCAGGCGTTGTTTACAGAAGCAGGCCTTTCAGACGGCCTTTTGTGTCGATTTTCCGTTATAATCGACACAATCTGTATCTTTCCAAACCCTTATGGCGCAACCGAACCGCATCAACCACGAACCTGTCTTTCTGCTTGCTTCCGCCCCTTGGCGCGAGAGCAGCTTGTGGGTGGAGGCCTTCAGCCGCCGTTATGGGCGTGTGGCTTTATTGGCCAGAAGCGCACGCAAACGGCAGAGCGAGTTGCGCGGCGTGTTGGTGCCGTTTGTGCCGGTGAGTGCGTCTTGGTATGGTTCGCAAGAGTTGAAGACCTTACATCGCGCCGAATGGATAGGCGGTTGGCCGCAGCCGCAGGGCAGGGCTTTGTTCAGCGGATTGTATGTGAACGAGTTGATGCTGAAGTTGACCGTCCGCGAAGATCCGTTGCCCGAGCTTTACGATGTTTTGGCGGAAACCATGAAAACCATTTGCTGCGAGGCCAACCATATTGCCGCTTTGCGCCGTTTTGAATGGACGCTGCTGACACGCTTGGGCTTTGCCCCCGATTTGTTCCATGACGGCAACGGTAATGAAATCAACGGCGAAGAAACGTATTGGCTCACGCCGGAAGAGGCTGTGGTTCCCTTGGCCAAGGCCGACCGCTTTCACGCGCTCAATAAAGGCGTTGCCGTATTGGGCGCGACGTTAATCGATTTGAGGGAAGGCAGTTTCGTTCATCAGGAAAGTCTGGGGCAGGCTTTGAAAGTAACGCGGCTTTTGATTGACAACCTTCTGCCCGAGGGCATCAAGTCTCGGCAGGTTTTGCAACAGTTGCAGCAGTTTGGTTTGGGCAGTTGAATTTTTCAGACGGCCTGTGAATATGAGCAGGCTCAGGCCGTCTGAAACTTTAAAGAAAGGACATTATTATGTTGTTAGGCGTAAACATCGACCATATTGCCACCGTCCGCAATGCGCGCGGTACGATTTATCCCAGCCCTGTCGAAGCGGCGCTGATTGCGGAAACCCACGGCGCAGATTTGATTACCATGCACTTACGTGAAGACCGCCGCCATATTAAAGATGCGGACGTGTTTGCCGTTAAAAACGCCATCCGTACGCGCCTGAATTTGGAAATGGCGCTGACGGAAGAAATGCTGGAAAACGCGCTCAACGTGATGCCGGAAGATGTGTGCATCGTGCCTGAAAAACGCCAAGAAGTAACCACCGAAGGCGGTTTGGACGTATTGGCGCAACAGGATAAAGTGGCCGAGTTCACCAAATCCTGACCGACGCTGGCATCCGCGTGTCCTTGTTTATCGATGCCGACAACGCGCAAATCCAAGCCGCTTATGATGTCGGCGCACCCGTTATCGAGTTGCACACCGGTGCGTATGCCGATGCACACGGCCACGCCGAGCAGATGAAACAATTCGAGCGCATTCAAAACGGTGCGCATTACGCCAGCGATTTGGGCTTGGTCGTCAACGCCGGACACGGCCTGACCATTCACAACGTAACGCCGATTGCCCAAATTCTCGCCATCCGCGAGCTGAACATCGGCCATTCGCTGATTTCCCAAGCACTCTTCCTCGGCCTGCCTGAAGCGGTCCGCCAAATGAAGGAAGTCATGTTCAGAGCCAGAATGCTGCCTTAAGGGCATCAGCCATACCGGCTAAGGCAATTTGCTTTTGGCAGGTAGCCGCATTTTCAGACGGCCTGACTATTTAAACAAGGAACAGACCCATGATTTACGGAATAGGCACGGATATTGTTTCCCTCAAACGCATTATCCGCCTGAACAAAAAATTCGGACTGGCATTTGCGCAACGCATTCTCAGCCCGGAAGAGCTGTTGGAATTTCCGCAGGCAGGTAAACCGGTCAACTATCTTGCCAAACGCTTTGCCGCCAAGGAGGCTTTTGCCAAAGCCGTCGGGACGGGCATACGCGGCGTGGTGTCCTTCCGCAATATCGGTGTCGGGCATGACGCATTGGGCAAGCCTGAATTGTTTTTTGCACCGGCTTTGAGCAAATGGCTGGAAGAGCAGGGCATCCGCGGCTGTCATCTGAGCATGAGCGATGAAGAGGATACCGTCATGGCTTTTGTGATTGCGGAAAAATAAGGCCGGATTTAAGTATTCTGGAATAGAACATCCTTTTCAGACGGCCTGAAGGATTGGATATTTGTTAAAAGTCGGGCGTATGGGCCCGACATCGTTTTTTACGCATAAATCGGCAGGTGTCGCTGCCTGCTACGTATAAGAATAATCTCATGATGACTGAAGACACACGTCCCTTGGTGCAAGTGGTTGCCGGAATTTTGCTTGACCCAAACGGCCGCTACCTGCTCAGTTCCCGCCCGGAGGGCAAGCCGTATGCCGGCTATTGGGGAATTTGCCGGCGGCAAGGTGGAAGCCGGTGAAAGCGATTTTCAAGCCTTGCAACGCGAGTTTGAAGAAGAACTCGGTATCCGTATCCTTGCCGCTACGCCGTGGCTGACCAAAGTCCATTCCTACGAACACGCACATGTACGCCTGCATTTTTTATGGGTGGAAGCCGACCAATGGACGGGTGAAATCCAATCGAGGGAAGGGCAGAAATGGGCATGGCAAAAGGCAGGGGATTTTACCGTTGCGCCGATGCTGCCAGCCAATAGCGCATTGTTACGCTCCCTATCCATTCCGCGCCGGCTTCAAGGCCGTCTGAAAAAGCGGACTCAGCGGTCAAAAACAGCATGGGCGAATATCATGTTGTGCCGTATGGATTGGCTCATCAAACCGCATCTGCCGTATTGCTGGAATTTGCCGATTGGCAACAAGGCAAGCTGCAAGAAGCGTCCAGCGCGTGGCCAATCATTGAAAATGCCGAACAATGGCGGCAGGTGCAAAATGCGGATGCCGTTGTTTGGAAAGTGGCGAATGAAGCGGCTGCCGGGCGAGTTGCGGATATTTTTGGCGCAAGGCGTGGCGATGCCACTGATTGTAGCAGCTCCGGAAAGTCTGGTTTCCATTTATCGCGAACAGTGGCAGAGCATGGGTGCGCATGCCGTTTTGACCGATAATGACATTGAGGCCGTCTGAAATGAGTAAAAATCAAAAGCTTTTGATTGCCGCTGTTTTACTGATTGTGTTTGCGGCGGCCAAACTGCTGCTCTTGGATTGGTGGCAGCAACAGCAATCAAAAACGAAAGTAGTCGAATGTAATTTAACACAGGGCTGCGTTCTGCCTGACGGTTCAAAAAGTGCGTGCAACATCCATCAATACGCACGAGCCGTTTGATATCGTGATAGAGAATGTTCCGCAAAAATACGGGCGCGGTCAGCATCAGTTTCAGTATGAAAAACATGGACATGGGTTTTAACCGCTATAATCTGGCGCAACAATCGCCGCAAAGCTGGCAGGCTTTGCAAATCCGCTTGCCATTTTGTGTCGAGGGCCGCCATGATTACACTGCCGATATTACCGTCGGCAAACAGACTTTTCAGACGGCATTTAGCGCGAAGTAGCCATCCGATAGGGCCGTCTGAACGGCCATAGGCTAAAAAAATCTAATTTTTTTGATAACGTATTTAAAAATTCCTTATAAATGAATCAATTATAAATTATTTTTTGATGGATTGTTTACAATCATTCTGACTATAAACCAAAAATACAAAACGGACAGAAGCCAGGCTACATCAGGGTTTGATGTGGCAGGGACTGTCCGTTTTTTTATGTTTGTTGCTAAAGAATCATTTATTAGCAACTGAATTTTTTTATAAATTTTTTGAAAAAAGTGTTTGACAAGACCGGTTTTATTTTTTAAATTTGTTTCCATAAATAAAAAAACTACATCGCACTACAAAGGAACATCATCATGAATCTGTATCAAACCACTCTCTCTTGTTATAGATTTTCTCCCCTCTCCGCCGATCCCGTCGTCGTCTGCTTATTGCCAGTCGCGGCGGTCTGAAGGCTCTCAACCCGAATCCAGTTTCCGCATTCCCACAAACACTTCGGGTTTTAAAAACTTCTTTCCCCTGTTGCATTCATATACTGATTAATAATATTTAAAAAACAAATACCTCCGCTTCAGCCTTATTGTATTTATTGGTTTTGATAACTATTTGTATTTATTGATTTTAAATTTTCAGATGGTTGATAATTGAAATTTTACAGTCCGTCTGAAAACAGTTTTCAGAATAATTGTTTATTTTTAAACGGTTCGTTTCAGGTTGTGAAAAAACCGAGCCGTCCGATTAATACTGATGAAAAAAGTCTATAAAGGAGAAATATGATGAGTCAACACTCTGCCGGAGCACGTTTCCGTCAAGCCGTGAAAGAATCGAATCCTCTTGCCGTAGTCGGTTGCGTCAATGCTTACTTTGCACGATTGGCCACCCAAAGCGGTTTCAAGGCGATTTATCTGTCCGGTGGCGGCGTGGCAGCCTGCTCTTGCGGTATCCCTGATTTGGGCATCACCACAATGGAAGATGTACTGATTGATGCGCGGCGGATTACGGACAATGTGGATACGCCTTTGCTGGTGGACATCGATGTGGGTTGGGGAGGAGCGTTCAATATCGCTCGTACGATTCGCAACTTTGAACGCGCCGGTGTTGCAGCGGTTCACATCGAAGATCAGGTAGCACAAAAACGCTGCGGCCACCGTCCGAACAAAGCCATTGTTTCTAAAGATGAAATGGTCGACCGTATCAAAGCTGCCGTCGATGCGCGCGTTGATGAGAACTTCGTGATTATGGCGCGTACCGATGCACTGGCGGTAGAAGGTTTGGATGCCGCTATCGAACGCGCTCAGGCTTGTGTCGAAGCCGGTGCAGACATGATTTTCCCTGAGGCCATGACCGATTTGAACATGTACCGCCAATTTGCAGATGCAGTGAAAGTACCTGTATTGGCGAACATTACCGAATTTGGTGCAACGCCGCTTTATACCCAAAGCGAGCTGGCTGCAAACGGCGTATCGCTGGTGCTGTATCCGCTGTCATCGTTCCGTGCAGCAAGCAAAGCCGCTCTGAATGTTTATGAAGCGATTATGCGCGACGGCACGCAGGCGGCGGTGGTTGACAGTATGCAAACCCGTGCCGAGCTGTACGAGCATCTGAACTATCATGCCTTCGAGCAAAAACTGGATAAATTGTTTCAAAAATAAGTAACCGCTTTCAGACGGCCTTTCAACAAATCCGCATTGGCCGTCTGAAAAAATAAAACCCATAAAAATACAAAGGAGAAATACCATGACTGCAACTACGCAAACCCCGACTTTCAAACCTAAAAAATCCGTTGCGCTTTCCGGCGTTGCGGCCGGTAATACCGAATTGTGTACCGTTGGCCGTACCGGTAACGATTTGAGCTATCGCGGTTACGACATCTTGGACTTGGCACAAATGCGAGTTTGAAGAAGTCGCCCACCTGCTGATTCACGGCCATCTGCCCAACAATTTTGAGCTGGCCGCTTATAAAACCAAGCTCAAATCCATGCGCGGCCTGCCTATCCGTGTGATCAAAGTGTTGGAAAGCCTGCCTGCACATACCCATCCGATGGACGTGATGCGTACCGGCGTATCCATGCTGGGCTGTGTTCACCCTGAACGTGAAAGCCATCCGGAAAGTGAAGCGCGCGACATCGCCGACAAACTGATCGCCAGCCTCGGCAGCATCTTGTTGTATTGGTATCAATATTCGCACAACGGCAAACGCATTGACGTTGAAAGCGACGAAGACACCATCGGCGGCCATTTCCTGCACCTGTTGCACGGCAAACGCCCGAGCGAATCACATATCAAAGCCATGCACGTTTCACTGATTCTGTATGCGGAGCATGAGTTCAACGCGTCAACCTTCACCGCCCGCGTGATTGCCGGTACAGGCTCTGATATGTATTCCTGCATCACCGGCGCCATCGGCGCATTGAAAGGTCCGAAACACGGCGGCGCAAACGAAGTGGCTTACGATATTCAAAAACGCTACCGCAATGCCGACGAAGCTGAAGCTGACATCCGCGAACGCATCGGCCGTAAAGAAATCGTGATCGGTTTCGGTCATCCGGTGTACACCATTTCCGACCCTCGCAACGTTGTCATTAAAGAAGTGGCACGCGGTTTGAGCAAAGAAACCGGCGATATGCGCCTCTTTGACATTGCCGAATGTTTGGAAAGCGTGATGTGGGAAGAGAAAAAAATGTTCCCGAATCTGGACTGGTTCTCCGCCGTTTCCTACCAAATTGGGCGTACCGACCGCTATGTTCACACCGCTGTTCGTAATTTCCCGTACAACCGGTTGGAGTGCACACGTTCTCGAGCAACGCAAAGACGGCAAAATCATCCGTCCGAGCGCAAACTACACAGGCCCTGAAGATTTGGCATTCGTGGAGATTGAAAACCGCTAATACGCGTCACAGCAGGGTGGGCCGCCAGCCCGCCCCATCTCGAAATGCCGTTTGAAAACAATGAATAAATTAAGTTTTCGTTTTTCGACGGCCTAGTGCAGTATGCGAGAGAGAGAGCCGGCCGTTTGGAAAACATGCTGCTCTGCTGTCGTCATTCCCATACAGGCAGAAATTCAAAAGTTGAAATGTCCTGCTGTAAAGAGTGTCGAAAGATTTAAGTTTGGATTTCCGTCTATACGGGAATGATGGTAGCGGAGCGGCAATTTTTTTTCATACCGCAAATAGATTTCAAATCATAAGCAATAAAACAGATTTATGGTTTCAGACGGCCTTAAGGTCCGAACCAACAGGCCGTCTGAAACCCCAAAACCAAAAAAAGAATAGATTTAGGAGAACCGACATGACTGCCAACCAACGCTACCGCAAAGCTTTGCCCGGTACGGATTTGGAATATTACGACGCGCGTCAGGCGTGTGAAGACATCAAACCAGGCTCTTACGACAAGCTGCCTTACACAAGCCGCATCTTGGCTGAGAACTTGGTCAACCGCGCAGACAAAGTCGACCTGCCTACGCTGCAAAGCTGGCTGGGCCAGCTGATTGATGGAAAACAGGAAATCGACTTCCCTTGGTATCCGGCTCGCGTGGTGTGTCACGATATTCTGGGTCAGACAGCGTTGGTGGATTTGGCAGGCCTGCGCGATGCGATTGCCGAAAAAGGCGGCGATCCTGCCAAAGTGAATCCTGTGGTGCAAACCCAGCTCATCGTCGACCACTCTTTGGCCGTTGAATGCGGCGGCTACGACCCCGATGCCTTCCGCAAAAACCGCGAAATCGAAGATCGGCGTAACGAAGACCGTTTCCACTTTATCAACTGGACAAAAACCGCTTTTGAAAATGTGGACGTGATTCCTGCTGGCAACGGCATTATGCACCAAATCAACTTGGAAAAAATGTCTCCGGTTATTCAAGTCAAAAACGGCGTGGCATTCCCCGACACCTGCGTCGGTACTGACTCACATACGCCGCACGTCGATTCATTGGGCGTGATTTCCGTAGGCGTGGGCGGTTTGGAAGCCGAAACCGTGATGTTGGGGCGCGCGTCCATGATGCGTCTGCCCGATATTGTCGGCGTTGAGCTGACCGGCAAACGCCAGCCGGGCATTACTGCCACCGACATCGTGTTGGCACTAACCGAATTCTTGCGTAAAGAGCGCGTGGTTGGTGCATTTGTCGAATTCTTCGGTGAAGGTGCAAGAAGCCTGTCCATCGGCGACCGTGCCACCATTTCCAATATGACGCCGGAGTTCGGCGCGACTGCCGCGATGTTCGCTATTGATGAGCAAACCATTGATTATTTGAAACTGACCGGCCGTGACGACGCGCAAGTGAAATTGGTGGAAACCTATGCAAAAAAACCGCAGGCTTGTGGGCAGATGCCTTGAAAACCGCCGTTTATCCGCGCGTGTTGAAGTTTGATTTGAGCAGCGTAACGCGCAATATGGCAGGCCCAAGTAATCCGCATGCCCGTTTTGCGACCGCCGATTTGGCCAGCAAAGGCTTGGCTAAACCTTATGAAGAGCCTTCAGACGGCCTCATGCCTGACGGAGCAGTGATTATTGCCGCGATTACTTCGTGTACCAATACTTCCAATCCGCGCAACGTTGTCGCCGCCGCGCTGTTGGCACGCAATGCCAACCGTCTCGGCTTGAAACGCAAACCTTGGGTGAAATCTTCGTTTGCCCCGGGTTCAAAAGTAGCCGAAATCTATTTGAAAGAAGCAGGCCTGCTGCCTGAAATGGAAAAACTCGGCTTCGGTATCGTTGCCTTCGCCTGCACCACCTGTAACGGCATGAGCGGCGCGCTGGATCCGAAAATCCAGAAAGAAATCATCGACCGCGATTTGTACGCCACTGCCGTATTGTCGGGCAACCGCAACTTCGACGGCCGCATCCACCCGTATGCGAAACAGGCTTTCCTCGCTTCGCCTCCGTTGGTCGTTGCCTACGCGCTGGCAGGTAGCATCCGTTTCGATATTGAAAACGACGTACTCGGCGTTGCAGACGGCCGCGAAATCCGCCTGAAAGACATTTGGCCGACCGACGAAGAAATCGATGCCGTCGTTGCCGAATATGTGAAACCGCAGCAGTTCCGCGACGTGTATGTACCGATGTTCGACACCGGCAAAGCGCAAAAAGCCCCAAGCCCGCTGTACGACTGGCGTCCAATGTCCACCTACATCCGCCGCCCGCCTTACTGGGAAGGCGCGCTGGCGGGCGAGCGCACATTAAGAGGTATGCGACCGCTGGCGATTTTGCCCGACAACATCACCACCGACCACATTTCGCCTTCCAACGCGATTTTGGCGGCGAGTGCGGCGGGCGAATATCTGGCGAAAATGGGTTTGCCCGAAGAAGACTTCAATTCCTACGCCACCCACCGCGGCGACCACCTCACCGCCCAACGCGCCACCTTCGCCAATCCCAAATTGTTTAACGAGATGGTGAAAAACGAAGATGGCAGCGTACGCCAAGGTTCGCTCGCCCGCGTTGAACCCGAAGGCCAAACCATGCGCATGTGGGAAGCCATCGAAACCTATATGAACCGCAAACAGCCGCTCATCATCATCGCCGGCGCGGACTACGGTCAAGGCTCCAGCCGCGACTGGGCTGCAAAAGGCGTACGCCTCGCCGGTGTGGAAGCGATTGTTGCCGAAGGCTTCGAGCGTATCCACCGCACCAACTTGATCGGTATGGGCGTGTTGCCGCTGCAGTTCAAACCGGGTACCAACCGCCACACCCTGCAACTGGACGGTACGGAAACCTACGACGTTGTCGGCGAACGCACACCGCGCTGCGACCTGACCCTTGTGATTCACCGTAAAAACGGCGAAACCGTCAAAGTTCCGGTTACCTGCCGCCTCGATACCGCAGAAGAAGTATTGGTATATGAAGCCGGTGGCGTGTTGCAACGTTTCGCACAAGACTTTTTAGAAGGTGCGTCAATATAAAGGCAGACGGCCTTTTGATGAGAAGGCCGTCTGAAATCAGTTATTTTTTATGTGCAGACATTTGTAAATCATCGATGTATAAATATAAGCGGTCTTGATAATCACGTATGTCGATTTTTAATTTTTTCTCCTTGGCTAAGCTTAATTTTGTAAACAAGGTTTCTTTAGTTGTTCTAGGGAAGGATTTCTTTCATCAGCATGAATTTCATAATTAAATTTTTTTGAAATTTCAGTTGTAATTGAAAGATGGATATCAGAATATTTGGGATCATCTGGGCGTTGGAGTAGTTCAATACTGAAATCATGAACAAAGTGCTTTGCCATATTAAGGCCTTTCTAAGTAAAAGATTTATTGAAAAATATTCTTGCCAGTTATTTGGCAATGGCCCGCAGGTTGGGTTGCGCTTAATTTTTTCAAGAGGCAACAGTGTTATCCAACCTAAATGAATGTTTGAAAAAAAGAAAATAAGGAGAACTCGAAATGCCGCAAATTAAAAATTCCAGCCGTTTACTACCGCGGCGGTACATCTAAAAGGCATTTTCTTCAAACGCACCGATCTGCCGCCTGCTGCGCAGGAAGCAGGCGAGGCACGCGACAAAAATCCTCTTGCGCGTACTCGGCAGCCCAGACCCTTACGGCAAACAGATTGACGGTTTGGGCAACGCCAGTTCGTCCACCAGTAAAGCCGTGATTTTGGACAAATCCGAACGCGCCGATCACGATGTCGATTACTTGTTTGGACAAGTTTCCATCGACAAACCTTTTGTCGATTGGAGCGGCAACTGCGGCAATCTGACCGCCGCCGTGGGCGCATTTGCCATCGAACAAGGCTTGGTAGATAAGTCCAAAAATCCCTTCAGACGGCCTGTGTACCGTCAAAATCTGGCAGAAAAACATCGGCAAAACCATTATTGCCCATGTACCGATGCAAAACGGCTCAGTTTTGGAAACAGGTGATTTTGAGTTGGACGGCGTAACGTTCCCGGCAGCCGAAGTACAAATCGAATTTCTTGATCCAGCCGACGGCGAAGGCAGTATGTTCCCAACCGGCAATTTAGTCGATGAAATTGATGTACCGAATATAGGCCGTCTGAAAGCCACGCTTATCAATGCCGGCATTCCAACCATTTTCTTGAATGCCGCAGATTTGGGCTATACAGGCAAAGAGTTGCAAGACGACATCAACAACGATGCTGCGGCTCTGGAAAAATTTGAAACCATCCGCGCATATGGCGCGCTGAAAATGGACTTGATCAGCGATGTATCCGAAGCCGCCACCCGCGCCCATACTCCGAAAGTCGCTTTTTGTCGCCCCCTGCGGCCGATTACACCGCTTCAAGCGGCAAAACCGTCAAAGCGGCCGACATCGACTTGTTGGTACGCGCGCTGAGTATGGGCAAATTGCACCACGCCATGATGGGTACCGCTTCGGTCGCCATCGCTACCGCCGCCGCCGTGCCCGGTACGCTGGTCAACCTCGCAGCCGGAGGCGGAGCGCGTAAAGAAGTCCGCTTCGGTCATCCGTCAGGTACGTTGCGTGTCGGTGCCGCCGCCGAATGTCAGGACGGACAATGGACGGCCACTAAAGCGGTCATGAGCCGTAGCGCACGCGTGATTATGGAAGGACAAGTCCGAGTGCCGGAAGATTGCTTTTAAGTTTTCAGACGGCCACGCTATGAAACAAGGCCGTCTGAAAACCAAATAAGCAGATTTTAGTCAGGTAGCGATACTTGCAATGGAGATTAGGGTTGGGCATGAAGCCTGACTAAACACCAAACCAAAGGCAATCCGGAAAGCGTTCGCTTTTCAGACGGCCTGAAACCAAAAAAACAATCAAAAATTCAAAGGAGAAACACCATGTCCAACCAACTCATTCTTGTTCTGAACTGCGGCAGCTCTTCACTTAAAGGTGCCGTTATCGACCGTAAAAGCGGTAAAGTTCTCCTAAGCTGTCTCGGCGAACGTTTGGGTACGCCCGAAGCAATCATTACGTTCAGCAAAGACGGTAAAAAATGCCAAGCTCCCTTGGCAGGGCGCAACTGCCACGCCGGTGCGGTGGGTATGCTGTTGAAAGAGCTTGAAAAACACGGCTTGCACGACCGCATCAAAGCCATCGGCCACCGCATTGCCCACGGCGGCGAAAAATACAATGAATCTGTTTTGATCGACCAAGCAGTAATGGACGAACTCAAAGCCTGCATTCCGCTCGCTCCGCTGCACAACCCTGCCAATATCAACGGTATTTTGGCTGCGCAAGAACATTTCCCCGGTCTGCCCAATGTCGGCGTGATGGATACTTCGTTCCACCAAACCATGCCGGAGCGTGCCTACACTTATGCCGTTCCACGCGAATTGCGTAAAAAATACGCTTTCCGCCGCTACGGTTTCCACGGTACCAGTATGCGTTACGTTGCCCCTGAAGCCGCACGCATCTTGGGCAAACCGTTGGAAGACATCCGCATGATTATTGCCCACTTAGGCAACGGCGCATCCATTACCGCCATTAAAAACGGCAAATCCGTTGACACCAGTATGGGCTTCACGCCGATCGAAGGTTTGGTAATGGGTACACGTTGCGGCGACATCGATCCGGGCGTATACAGCTATCTGACTTCCCATGCCGGTTTGGATGTTGCCCAAGTTGATGAAATGTTGAACAAAAAATCAGGTTTGCTCGGTATTTCCGAACTTTCCAACGACTGCCGTTCTTTGGAAATCGCGGCGGACGAAGGTCATGAAGGTGCGCGTTTGGCCCTGGAAGTCATGACCTACCGCCTTGCCAAATACATTGCTTCTATGGCTGTGGCTTGCGGCGGCGTTGACGCGCTCGTGTTTACCGGCGGTATCGGCGAAAACTCGCGTAACATCCGTGCCAAAACCGTTTCCTATCTTGATTTCTTGGGTCTGCACATCGACACCAAAGCCAATATGGAAAAACGCTACGGCAATTCAGGCATTATCAGCCCGACCGATTCCTCTCCGGCTGTTTTGGTTGTGCCAACCAATGAAGAGCTGATGATTGCCCACGATACGGCGCAGTTGGCCGGCTTTATGGAAGAAGTAGGCTAGGGCGAAGATTTTCCTAGGCCATAAACAATAAAAAGTGCGGATTCATCATCCGCACTTTTTAATTACATCTCAATCAAGCCACTTGGGTTTGATGTTCGTCACCGTTGCGCTCACGAACTGAGCCCAAGCGGTAAACGGTTTCACCTTGTTCGCTCAAGAAAGCTTGTACTGCATCAGCATCTTCTTTAGCAATAATAACGACCATGCCGATACCGCAGTTGAACGTACGGTACATTTCTTGGGTTTCCACATTGCCTGCTTTTTGCAGCCATTGGAACAATTTAGGCAATTCCCACGCTTTGGCATCGATTTGTGCAACGGTATTTTCAGGCAAAACGCGAGGTACGTTTTCGGTAATGCCGCCGCCGGTAATGTGGGCCATGCCTTTAATGGTGAATTTTTCCAAAGCGGCAAGGATAGGTTTCACATATAGACGGGTAGGGGCGATGATGGCTTCACGCAAAGTTTTGCCGTTGTCGAATTCCGCGTCCAAATCGGGATTGTCGCGCTCGATGATTTTGCGTACCAAAGAGTAGCCGTTGGAGTGTGCGCCGTTGGAAGCCAAGCCCAAAACAACGTCTCCGGCCTGAATGCTGCGGCCGTTAATCACGCGTTCTTTTTCAACCACGCCGACGGCAAAACCGGCCAAGTCGTATTCGCCTTCGGGATACATGCCCGGCATTTCGGCAGTTTCACCGCCAATCAAAGCGCAACCGGATTCTTCGCAGCCTTGGGCAATACCTTTAATCACATCAGTCGCGCGGGCAACATCCAGCTTGCCGCAAGCGAAATAGTCCAAGAAGAACAAAGGTTCTGCACCTTGAACCAAAATGTCGTTGACGCTCATGGCAACCAAATCGATGCCGACGGTATCGTGTTTGTCCCAGTCGAATGCCAGTTTCAGCTTGGTGCCGACGCCGTCCGTACCGGAAACCAATACCGGATTTTTGTATTTTTTGCCGATTTCGACCAAAGCGCCGAAACCGCCCAAATCACCCAACACTTCAGGGCGCATAGTACGTTTGGCAAAAGGTTTGATGTTTTCGACCAGTTGATCGCCTGCGTCGATATCCACGCCTGCGTCACGATAGCTCAAAGAAGTGCTCATTGGATTTCCTTATTCGGGTATGGGTAGATTGTCGGAGCGTATTTTATCTTAAATTGGAGGATTCAGGCTGAATTTTTTGGCGTTATTGTTAACAATTTTATTTTGCCTTGATTGGTGCCGCACTTTCAGACGGCCTTTGTGAATCTGTTATACTGCTTATTTATTTTGAAAACCTTAAACATCAATTGGGAAATACCTTTTTATGTATCAAAAGAAAGAACGTGGCGCAAAACCGTGGGTAATTATGGCTTGCGTTATCGCAGCCTTTATTTGGCTTTTATATGCCTTGGGCGATGTTTTGACGCCGTTTATTGTAGCCGCCGTTTTAGCCTATGTTTGAATCCCTTGGTCGAATGGCTACAACTGAGGCGTATCCGCCGCGCACCGGCCTCTATGATTATTATGGCGCTTGCTTTGCTGATATTACTGGCGTTGATGCTGATTATCGTGCCTATGTTGTTGAACCAGTTTAACAATCTGGCCGAACGCCTGCCGCAAATCGTGGGCTTTGTTCAAAACAAATTGCTGCCGTGGCTCAACAGCGTCAGCGGGAATTATATTCAAATCGATCAAGAATCAATCATCGCATGGTTGCAGTCGCATACGGATGAGTTGAGCAATACGCTCAAAGCATGGATTCCTACCTTGATGCGTCAAAGCGGCAACGTGATCAGCGGCGTCAGCAATTTGGTATTGCTGCCTTTGCTGCTGTATTACTTCTTGTTGGATTGGAAACGCTGGTCTTCCGGAATCAGCAAATTGGTTCCACGCCGTTTTATCGAGACCTACACGCGTATCAGCAGCAATATGGACGAAGTTTTAGGTGAGTTTCTGCGCGGCCAGCTGATGGTTATGATGATTATGGGCTTGGTCTATGGCTTGGGCTTGATGTTGGTCGGTTTGGATTCTGGCTTTGCCATCGGTATGATTGCCGGTATTTTGGTATTTATTCCGTATTTGGGCGCATTTACCGGCCTTTTGCTGGCGACAATCGCCGCACTTTTGCAATATGGCTCATGGCAGGGTTTGTTGATGGTTTGGGCTGTATTCGGTGTCGGACAATTCTTGGAAAGCTTTTTCATTACGCCTAAAATCGTCGGCGACCGCATCGGTTTGTCTCCGTTCTGGGTGATTTCTCGTTGATGGCTTTCGGACAACTGATGGGTTTTGTCGGTATGCTTGCCGGTCTGCCGCTTGCCGCCGTAACATTGGTTTTATTGCGTGAAGGCGCATCTGCTTATTTCGGCAGCCATTTCTACAAACATAAATAAATAATGATATTAAGGCCGTCTGAAATCCAAGTTTCAGACGGCCATTGATAACAAAGGAAGTTTATATGTTAGCCATTATCGGCGGCAGCGGCTTGACCAAACTGCCGGAGCTCGAAATTACCGAACGGAAAATCGTCCGCACCCCTTACGGCTTAACCAGCAGCCCTATTTTATTCGGCAGGTTGGGGCGCTTGGACATTGTTTTCCTTGCCCGACACGGCTTCAGCCATACCATCGCGCCGCATGAAATCAACTACCGCGCCAATATCTGGGCGTTGCACTCTTTAGGCGTTGAAAACATCATTGCCATTTCCTCAGTCGTCGGCATCAATCCTGATTTTGAAAACGGCAGCCTGGTGCTGCCGGACGATTTGATCGACTATACCTATGGCCGTAAAGATACCTTTTTTGAAGGCCAAGAATGCCCGGTCGTCCATACCGATTTTTTCAACCCTTATAGCCATGAGTTGCGGCAAGAATTATTGAACATCACAAAAGAACACAATGTGCCGATTTACGACGCCGCCGTTTATGGCTGCCTGCAAGGCCCGCGCCGCCCGACCCATGCCGAAATCGCCCGTTATCGCCGCGACGGCGTAGATGTACTCGGGATGACCGGTATGCCAGAAGCCGTTTTGGCCAGGGAGTTGAAAATGGCCTATGCCCACTTTTGCAGCGTCAGCAGCATTGATTGTTTTGATAATGGAAAAGGGAATGAAGGCTGTAACGAACAGGTTTCTATGACAATGACCAAAATCCGACAGTTATTGAATGGTTTGTAATTGATAATGCCGTCTGAAATGAGGTTTTCAGACGGCATTGTTTATTTAAGAAGCCGTTTCGCGCGCCCAGTAGGGCAGAGAGGCTTTTTGTTTGCGGAACGAGGCAAGTTGCATGCCCCGACATTTTTCAAAAATCAATTCAACCCCGCTTTGCAAGTGTAAAATTAAATTGGTATGCGTTTCCGTTTTAATAAAATCGATATTGCGTTGCACCAAACGTTGAATGACGGCATACACATCAAGGCAGCCATTTGCGAAAAACCACGGATTCAACTTTACCCAACGGCCACCGCTTAAGGCCGCATCAGGCTGAAATCAGCACGAATCTGAGTCAGTCGATTGTCGGAGAAATGCAGCTCGATATCGCCATAAAGCCAAATATTCCAGCCTTTTTGTACCAACAAGCCTTTAGGGACGCAATCAGGCGCAGGAAACATCTGCAAAATAGACTCTGCCGATTGTCCGATTTCCAAATAATCAAACCGGCCGGTATACAAAAAATCATAAATATCAACGGCAATAGGAAAGTGGTAGCGCATGGCAACAACCATAGAAAAAGCAATTAACCAAGCTATCTTAAACTTAAAAATATAATGAAATCAATTCCTATTATTATTTAATTAATATAAGAAAGGCCGTCTGAAATTCCAGACGGCCTTGTATCTTTGGTTTAAACCGATATTGGTTTATTCAGCCTTTAAATCAGCCACACATTGCTTATCGCGTGCCTCAAAGGCTTCCGCGCCACCCAAGAGTTTGAGTTGCTCCTCAGGACTGATTTTGCCGAAGGTTCGGATTTGCTCGTCAGAGAGTTTGCTTAAAGGCTGATCCCACATGCAGACACAATAGTCTTGAGCCAATTTCTCGTTTTGCGCATCCAAACCTTTTGCCTTCAAATCAGCTTGCCATTTTTCAGCGAAAGGAATGTTTTTCACGCAAGACTCCACCACATTTTGTTTCATCTGCGGCTTGTTCATGGCGCATTGCGAGAGCAGGGCAGTCAGCGCCAGCAAAGACAAAATTACCCATGCCCAAATACGGATGGTACGGATTTTTGCCTTGGCTTTCTTTCTGGCCGCCAGTTGTTCTTCAGACGGCCTGTCTGTTTGTTGCTCAGTCATGCAGGCTTTCCATACGGATCATGGTGATCGGAGCATCCACGCAGCTCAGTGCCTCAATCGCTGCGATAGCGCGTTTGACATTACGTTCCACAGTTGTGTGAGTCAAAATCACGATTTCGGCAGTACTTGATCAATCACACCTTTTTGAATCAAAGCCTCGATAGAAACATTTTCTTTGGCCAAGAGGGCGGCAATTTGACCCAAAGTACCCGGCTCATCAGTTGCTTGAACGCGCAGATAGTAGCCGCTGGTGATTTCATCCATAGGCAGAATATTTTGCGCTTGAACTTGTGAAGGTTGGAATGCCAAGTGAGGAACACGGTGGTCAGTTTCCGCTTCAAGCAGGCGGGCAATATCAATAATATCGGCAACCACGGCAGAAGCAGTCGGCAATGCACCGGCGCCGGCACCATAATACAAAGTCTCACCAACCATATCGGCATTGACACGGACAGCATTCATCACGCCGTTCACATTAGCCAACAGACGGCTTTCAGGAATCAGAGTAGGGTGTACGCGCAACTCGATGCCTTTGTCGGTTTTACGGGTAATCCCCAACAATTTAATACGATAGCCAAGCTCTTCAGCATATTTGATGTCGCGGCTGTCGAGTTTGCTGATACCTTCCAAATAGCAGGCAGAAAAGTTCATCGGCGTACCAAATGCCAATGCACTCATAATCGTAATTTTATGGCCGGCATCATGACCTTCGATATCAAAAGTAGGATCGGCTTCAGCATAGCCCAAAGCCTGAGCTTCTTTCAATACGTCTGCAAACGCACTGCCTTTTTCGCGCATTTCAGTCAGAATGAAGTTGCTGGTGCCATTAATGATACCGGCGATACTGCGGATTTGGTTCGCAGCCAAGCCTTCACGTAAAGCCTTGATAATGGGGATACCGCCGGCAACAGCAGCTTCAAACTGCACCATGACATTTTTTTCTTCCGCCAAAGGGAAAATTTCATTGCCGTATTCGGCCAGCAGTTTTTTATTGGCAGTAACAATATGTTTGCCGTTTTCAATCGCCTTCAATACCGCATCTTTGGCAATACCGGTACCGCCAAATAATTCAACAACAACATCAACATCTTGATGTTGAACCAGCTCAAACGGATCTTTGATAAAAGCAGCATTCGGGCAAATTTGTTTGGCTTTTTCTTCGCTCAAATCGCAAACAGCAGAAATACGGACTTCGCGTCCCAAACGGCGGCTGATTTCCGCAGCATTGTCCTGCAATACAGTAGCCGTACCGCCACCGACTGTACCCAAACCTAAAAGACCGATATTTACTGGCTTCATTGTGTCTCCTTTTGAGCCGATACTTTAAAATAATCACGAAAAACCAAGGCTTGTTATAATCGCTTGCAATCGTCAATTCAGAGCAAAGCATCAATGCACAAGGTCAAACATTGAATCCTACCTGATATTGCTTGATTTTGCACCTTTTTTTGCAAGTTTCCAGAGGCCGTCTGAAAAATTGTTCCGCCATAAAAACAGGAATTACCATGAAAATTACAGAAAACCATATCGCCGAAGCCACATCATTTTTTTCATCCTCTCAAGGCATATTGCAAATTGGTGAACAAACATACTCAAAACCCATTTGCTGGCAAGATGGCAAAATTAGCATCATTCCTCAAGCGACCATCGGAGAATTAAACGAACAAATTTTTGTATCTGCAATTGAAGCAGCAGAAAACCGTCCTGAAGTCATCATTATCGGTACCGGAGCGAAACAACAATTCATGCATCCCAAAATTGCCGCAGCCTTATCAACTTACGGAGTCGGCCTCGAATGCATGAACACAGCCTCAGCTTGCCGAACTTTAGTTTTACTGCAAGGCGAAGGCCGAAGTACATGGGCTTGGTTGTGGCCATAATTTGTGAAAAAGGCTTTTACATCATAACAGTTTAAGTTCGCATAATTTATATTATGTTAAATTAATAATACTTGTGTTTTAGCCTATTAATCCCGTTTCTCTTGTTTGTACAATCACTTATAGAATCTAAAAATAAATAAGCTATCTTAAGCGGAGAGCTTCGGGAACTTGTTCCAATGTAAACACGCGTTCAATTAAGATTTTCACATTTTTCAGTAGTCGCAATTGATATTGTTTCAACTCAGCTATCCTCTTTTTTCTCATTACCCTTTTCTTTCCATATCCAAATAAAGTAAGATTCAGTCAACGGATATCAATCTTCATATCACCATCCAATCTCCGGAGTAAAGCCCCCATGGCCGTCAATAAAATCGCCCGTAAAAGCAGCAAGTTCCGCGTTGTCTTTACCGTCCCCGATTTCTGTTGGCCGCCTCCGCCCGCTCCCCCTTCCGTTCCACCCATCCCTTTCCCGCTCTTTGCCGACCTCGGCGGTGCCAAAACCGTCGCCAAAGACGTACGCCTCAACCGCAAGCCTGCTTTTGTCTTTAAGCCAGTAAGACGGATAAAACTTATGGCGATGAAATCGCCCTTCCGGGCCGTAAAGGGGTAAAGAGCCGCACTGCCACCAAGCCTGCCTGGCCGATGCGCCATTCTTCCTCGGTTAAAATCCGCAAACGTTATATCGTGCGTACCGGCGATATGTTCCATATGAACGGCAAGTTCAGCAAAAGACTCCCCCCCTAAAACCTGTCTGTCCTGTAAGGGTGCGGTAGGTGCCGGCCGTCCGGTCAATCCGATACACGGGTTGAAGTTCCTGACAAATGAAACCGACTTTGCCTTTGAAGGCATTCTGCCGCTGGTATGGAGCCGCAGCTATTATTCCGACCAAGACGGTACCGGCTGGCTTGGCGAGGGTTGGAGCGTACCGGGCTGCCAACGCATCATCCGCGATGCGGCCGGATTGGCCTATATCGACGATCAGGGCCGTTTGTTCCCTTTACCGGAAGTGGATGAAGATGATGAAGAGCCGGTATTGTTCGAGAGCGAACAGATTTGGTTCAGCAAAAATCCGGACGGCCATTACGTCATTGCTTCGCTGGACGGTTCGATAGCGCTGCGTTTTGCACCTTTGGTGGTGGCGGAGGACGGTTCGGACGAAGATGCCACCCTCTTCCCACTGGTGGCGGTGGAAGACACCAACGGCAACCATCAGCGTTTCGTCTATCATCCGCTGACCGGTCTGCCGCAATACATTATTGACGGCAACGGCCGGGTATTCTCGCTGAACTTCGGCAATGTGGCCGATGAACAGTCACCCAAATGCGGCTGCTGTCGGTGTCGCTGCTGGAGGGTTTGCCCGCCTTCGGTGAAACGGCCCGGATCGGCAATCCGCTGGTCCGCTATGAATACAACGGCAGCGGTGACTTAATCCGCGTCATCGGTCGCGACGGCAACGTCAAACGCAGCTTCGGCTATAAACAATCTGATGGTGTCGCATACGGATGCGGCCGGATTGGTATCGGAATACGAATACGACCATTACACCCCGACCGGCAAAGTCATCCGCAACCGGACTTCTTTGGGCGAGGAATGGCGCTTTACCTATCACGAAGGTTACACCGAGGTAACAGACATACTGGGCCGTACCGAGCAATATCATTACGATTACAACAACGAGCTGACCAAACGGGTGTTTGCCGACGGCAGCACCAACCTGATGGAACGCGACGGTTTGGGCCGTCTGCTCAGCCACACCGATGCAATGGGACGCGTTACCCGTTATCAGTACAGCAACGAAGGCCAGGTAGAAAGTATTACTCGTCCGGACGGCGTTATCCTGCATTTCGACTATGACGACAACTACCGTCTGATCCGCAAAAGCGATGCCGAAAGCCGTTACCACGGCTATACCTATGACGAAGCGGGCAACCTGCTGACCCATACCGACCCGCTGAAACACATCACCCGTTTCGAATATGCCGGCAACGGTCTGTTGCTGTCGGTAACCGATCCGAACGGCAGCAGTACCGCATACCACTATAACAAAAACCATCAGCCCGACCGAATTACCGACTGTTCGGGTTACGAAACCAAACTCTCTTATACCCCCGAAGGACAGCTGGCGCGTATTACCGATGCGCTGGGACAGCACACCGAATACCACTACGATGCCGATCAAAACCTTACCCTCGCCCTCTATCCCGACGGTAGCAAAGAGACCTTCGGCTACGATGGCGCAGGTCGTCTGACCACCCATACCGATGCCGAAGGCCACACCACCGCCTACGAATACGGCCAGGACGGTCTGCCGACCCGACGCACCAATGCGCTGGGTCATACCTTCGGCTACCATTACGACCAAGCCCGCCGCTTAGTCGGCCTCACCAATGAAAACGGTGCGCGCTACCGTTTTGCCTACGACGTCCTCGACCGATTGATTGCCGAAAGCGGTTTCGATCATAAGCTCACCGGCTACCGCTACAACGCCGGCAACGAACTGATTGAACAGCGCGAATTCGGCGACGACGCTACCCTAGCCGCCAAACTGATGGCGCAGCTGGGCGGACAACCCGTCCCCAAAAAAGACGCCACCCCGCTTTCAGACGGCCTCGACGGCCAACCCCGCTGCGGATTACCGAGTTCAAACGCGATATATTGGGCCGCTTAATCCATACCCTCGCCCGCAACAACGACAAGGTTCAGGAAACCGTTTACCAATACGACTTGGACGGCAACCTCGTCCGCGCCGCCAACCGCCACAGCATCACCTGCTTCGACTACAACGGCAACGGCCAAATCATCGGCCAGCACCAATGGAAAGTACCGACTAAGGAAGAGAACGCCCGAAACGGTTTGCCCGAAACCGACTGGCGCGATGCGCAGTACGACATGCTGTACCTGCCCGTTACCGAAAGCATCCGCTACCACTACGACTTCAACGGCAACCGTACCGCCACCGTCCTGCCCGACGGCAGACAAATCAACTACCTGTATTACGGCAGCGGCCACCTGCACCAAATCAGCCTCGACGACGAAGTCATCTCCGACATCGAACGCGATCGGCTGCACCGCGAAATCTACCGGACTCAGGGTAAACTCGCCAGCCGTTACGAACTCGATCCCTTAGGCCGTCTGAAACGGCAAATTGCCGCACTCAACGAGCTGACGCAGACCGAAACAGCTAAAAATGCAGTAACATCGGTCTATGCCGTCAAACGCAGCTACGGCTACGACCGTACCGGCAACCTGACCCACAGCACCGACCAACGGACGGGAACGACCCATTTCGAATACGACAAACTGGGCCGGATTACCAAAGCCGGAAACGAACTGTTCGCCTTCGACCCTGCGCACAATATCCTTTCAGACGGCCTCAATCCCATCACCGACAACCGCCTGAAAACCTACAACGGCAGCAGCTATTACTACGACCACTTCGGCAACCTCATCCACCGCGAACTGGCCGACGGCGAAGTACAGAACTATTTCTACGACCTGCATGACCAACTGGTTAAAGCGGAAATCTTCAAAAAAGACGGCACGAAAGAGACTTGGGCCTACACCTACGACGCCTTGGGCAGGAGGATAGGCAAAGGCCGTCTGAAACGAAGAAGTTTCAGACGGCCTCGAAGAGGAAACCCGCTTCGTTTGGGACGGCAGCCACCTCTTGCAGGAAATCCAACCGGACGGCAGGTATACCTATATCTACACCGATCCCGACAGCTACGAACCCTTGGCACAGGTACGCAATTGGACCAACGAAGACAGCGAAAGCAAACAGGAAATCCACTACTTCCACTGCGACCAAATCGGCATCCCGAGAGAGATGACCGATAGCGACGGCAACCTGGTTTGGTTTGGCAACTACACCGGTTGGGGCTGTCTGAAAGAGGAAACCAAGGTAACGTATAACGCATACCAACCCTTCCGTTTACAGAATCAGTATTGCGATGAAGAAACAGGGTTGCATTACAACTTCTTCAGGTATTACGAGCCTGATGCGGGGCGGTTTGTGAATCAGGATAGGATTGGGTTGCTGGGTGGAGAGAATCTTTATCGGTTTGCAAAAAATACACAAGTATGGGTTGATTTACTAGGTTTATCTCCTACTCCTGGTGCATGCAATACCCCATGTTCTAGAGAAGACATTATTGAGTACACTAAACTTGAGGTAGGAAAACGTGAAAATGATATTAAAAGTATTGCCTCTGATGCGAGAGTTGGAATAAGAGGTAGTACCGCTTCAGGGAAAAGTAGTTATAAGGGTACGAACTGGAGTCCATCTTCAGATATTGATGCTTTTATTGCTACTGATATGCTAACAAAAGGAGCAATGGGAAAAGATTTGCCTAGTGAATTGAAGAATATAGAATCAGACATAAACAAGGCATTAAAAGAAAAAAATGCCCTAATAATGGAAAAAGGAAATGACTTATTTTCATTTAAGGTTCAAAAATCACGATTCCCTGAAAAATGCTCAGCGGTTTGCTGAGAAAAATCATACTTATATTTTTAAGGAGGAAATATAATGAAGTTACCTTATAAACCGCAAGATATTAGAAATTTTTTTTGCTTATTCATATGAGTTTATTGATTGTCTTGATTTTATGAGAAATCCTGATGAGATAATTGAAAAATTATATAGAGTATGAAAAAAATTTATTATTGAAAGAATAAAAAAATATTGGAATATCAGATAATTTTTATTTTGAATTATCTGATACTGACTCCTACGCTATACAAGCAATGTGGATACCACCTTTTGCTATTGTTGGTATTCTAGTAAATGGATTAATTCAGTTTGAAAATAAACAGGGAATTCATTTTTCAATTAATGAACAGGAACAGTGTGATTTAGATATTCAAACTGATAAACGCTGGACAATGGGTCTTGTACTGTTTCATGTAAAAAATATTAAAAGCGGAGAGTCTTTAATATTGTCTCCATTTCAATTATCTATTCCTGATTATGGACTTGAATGAAGTAGCATAGAAGCCATCGCAAGGTTCTCTGAAAATTTTCAGACGACCTTTCCCTAAACGTCATCCGCTACCACTACGACTTCAACGGCAACCGCACCGCCACCGTCCTGCCCGACGGCAGACAGATCAACTACCTGTATTACGGCAGCGGCCACCTGCACCAAATCAGCCTTGACGACGAAGTCATCACCGACATCGAACGCGACAAACTGCACCGCGAAATCTACCGCACACAGGGTAAGCTCGCCAGCCGTTACGAACTTGACCCCTTAGGTCGTCTGAAAAGGCAAATCGCCACCCTCAACGACCTGACGGAAGGCGGCAAAGGCAAAACCAAAGTAGCGGCGGGTTATGGCCAAACCGCCGTCAAACGCAGCTACGGCTACGACCGCACCAGCAACCTGACCCACAGCACCGACCAGCGGACTGGGACGACCCGGTTCGAGTACGACAAACTGGGCAGGATTACCCAAGCGGGCAGCGAACGGTTCGCCTTCGACCCCGCGCACAATATCCTTTCAGACGACCTCAATGCCGTCCCCGACAACCGCCTGAAAACCTACAACGGCACGACCTATTACTACGACGACCTCGGCAACCTGATCCACCGAGAACTGGCCGACGGCGAAGTACAGAACTACTTCTACGACCTGCATGACCAACTGGTTAAAGCGGAAATCTTCAAAAAAGACGGCAGCAAAGAAACTTGGCTCTACACCTACGACGCCTTGGGCAGAAGGATAGGCAAAGGCCGTCTGAAAAACGAAGAAGCTTCAGACGGCCTCGAAGGGGAAACCGGATTCGTCTGGGACGGCAGCCACCTCTTGCAGGAAGTCCACCCGGACGGCAGATATACCTATCTCTACACCGACCCGGATTCCTACGAACCCTTGGCACAGGTCCGCAACCACACCAATGCCGAAGGCGAAAGCAAACAGGAAATCCACTACTTCCACTGCGACCAAATCGGCATCCCGAGAGAGATGACCGATAAAGACGGCAACCTGGTTTGGTTTGGCAACTACACCGGTTGGGGCCGTCTGAAAGAGGAAACCAAGGTAACGTATAACGCATACCAACCCTTCCGATTGCAAAACCAGTACGCTGACCGTGAGACAGGGCTGCATTACAACTTCTTCAGGTACTATGAGCCTGATGCGGGTCGATTTATCAATCAGGACCCGATTAGGTTGTGGGGCGGGGATAATTTTTATTGGTTTGCACCAAATTCTAGTGCTTGGATTGATGTTTTAGGTTTAGCAAGTATTTTTGAGAAACTTAAAATTACAACTTCTGATGGATTTTTGTTTAAAGGATTTACTGTTAAGGCACCATTTAACATACCTGTACAGAGATTTGGAGATTTGCATCTTAATTCAAGTCGTGGAGATTTTTGGGGGCTACGTATAGGAACTAACAAATTCATAAAAAATTAAAAGAAAGGGAAAGTGTTAGAAATGCCTAAGTTAAAAATTTTGAATGAAACTCCTTTAGACTTTCAAGAAAAATTTTTGTTTGACAAATGGGAAGTCAGCTACCTTGATTTGATGGAAGTAAATCAAGGTTCTCCCTTAGTTGGGAGTCTATCCATTAACGGTCAAGTTATTATTAAAGAACAGGGGTTTGGAGGGCCTTTGTTGTATTTCAATAGAAAAATATATATTCCAGTTTTCATTAGACGATTTTGCGTTGTTGGATTTAGGCTTGCAACATTAAATTTAGATGATTTATCAATTAAGTATATTGGGGGTATTGAAGACTTGGTTTATCTGAAAGAGATAAAAGGTAATAGAATTTATTTCTATACAGATATATATAAAAGCACAGAAAGAATTTAACTTTATATTAACAAATATATCTCAAGAATATGCTGTAAACTGAAGCGTGCCGAGATAAATAAGACGATTTTTTGAGAAAAATGAAGTGCTGTTTTATTTCATAATGTGAAAGCTATTTTCAAATCCTGCCGATCTTAAGGCAGGATTTTTAATTAAGCGATGGCGTCGTCGCTATCCGATAGGGTTGATGGGTGGGATAATCTTTATCAATTGCACCTAATACCCAAGTATGGGTCGATTGGTTAGGTTTAGCTGGAGTTGATATGAATTTATTCCCAAGTAATGAAGACATACACTCTTACGCTCAAAAAGTTGCCAATAAACCGAATACTTTCCAAGTAGGAGGGCATGGTAATCCTTCATTGATGGTAGATGGGGCTACAGGTGAAAGATTAGATGCTAAAAAATTAGCAGCGAGAATTACCTAACTATAAATCAGGTATGACAGTTGAGATTTTATTCTGTAATACAGGAAAAGGAGCAAACCCTCTTGGACAACAACTTGCTAATGAATTAAATACTACAGTTAAAGCACCAAATGAATATCTTTGGTTTTCAAGTAACGGGAAATTAACACCGATGGGAATGAAGGCTGATCGCTCGCAAGATACAAGCAAACCAGGTACCATGAGAAGCTTTACTCCTCAAAGTAAAAAAAATAAGTAAGGAACATGCTAACTATGAAAATACTGAAAAATTTCTTAATTTTATTTTTGTCATTAACCCCTTTAATATCATGTAAACAACATCCGGAAAGAAATGAGAAAATGACCAACTTTATATCAACAGGTAGTACTTATTGGATTTCAGATGAAGAAATTCAAATTCTCGAAAAGAACGCCACTAATGGAGATAAAAACTCAGCATTCAAATTATATCAATACCATATGTTTGTATCTTTAGATCAAGATTTGGAATTTAAATGGCTAGAGATAGCGGCAAAAAATGGACATCCAATTGCCCAATCTAATTTAGCTGATTTATTTTTCACACAAGGCAATAAAGAAAAAGCTATATTTTGGGCTAAAAAAGCATATAGAAATGGTGCCAAACTACCAGATGAATTAAAAATACTAATAAATATCAATTAATTAATAAGTTTGAGTAGATTATCATTACAAACTTCTGGTGTAAATTCACGATTAAATAACTGCAGAAGAAAGCTACCAACAAACCCACTACTTCCACTGTGACCAAAGCGGTAGTAGCGTAGTTGATGCAGGAATATGGGTAATTCGAAAGTACAAGCAAATTCAAAATCACAAGCGGCAGAAATACAATGTGAATATGAGATAGCAAAGATTTCTTGTGATACTCCACCACCTGGAGAAAATAAATGTGCAACTTTACATAAGCAAATTGGACATACAAAAAAATGTATTAAGTTTTATGAAAATGGGATAAAAAATGGTTACCTTGCAGACATGCTCAAAAAATACAAGAACGTAAAAAACAGATTAAACAATCTAAAAAAGAGCATAAAGAAAATTACGTCACAAGCAATAATAAAATCAAGATATTAAACAACTAAAGGTATTATTAATGAAAAAAGAATTATTATGTATTTTAAAAAAATATGAAACACATCCTGATTTTTTGGGTGACACTATTGAAGATATAAATCAAGTAGGAGGCATGGATGATACAGTTTTACATATTGCTGCCAGAAATAATTCTTTAAATGATGCTCTTGTATTTCTTCAAAATGGGGGATTGATCGATCTTAAAGGGGACTTAGGATATACCCCCCTACATTATGCATGCATGTTTGGAAATATAGAAATGGTGAAATTACTCCTTGATAATGGATCTGATAAAAATATACAAAATGAATTTGGAGAAAATGCCGTTAGAATTACAATTAACTCATCCAACGAAAATAAAGAGAAGATAGTAAAACTATTAAATAATTTTAAAAAGCGTAAATAAACAATAGATTATAAATCAATCTTGGTGGGCCGTAGCCTATATGAAACCTATAATCTCTACGTAGAGTGTATGCAGTACGCACGCACTTTGAAATATTTCTTTCCATAACAATCTAAGCCAAAACCGCCTACGAATACGGCGCTGCCTGTTTCCTAGAAATTAATCCCTGCTGTTTAGCTTTCGAAATCATCCCTCCTACATAATTTGATATATGTCTTTTATTCTATCTTAAAAGGCAGTAGTATGATATGCTCCTCTCCTTTTGTGCTCACATTTTTGATGAAATAAGATGAAAGTTATCTGTAAGTTGATTTTTAGACGACCACCTCTATGTTAACTTACTTGCCAATTTGAGTGAGGTAACAGAGTTCGTTTAACAGCATTCCTCAATAAATAGATATAAATCATTTATTAAATTTTCTAAAGTATTAAACTCCTTACTTTCTAAACAAATTATCTTTTCTGTCTCATAATCAATCCACTCCTTCACCCTACTCAAATCATTCCAAATGGTAAGCTCTCCAATCTTATTAGGTAAAGAACATATTAAAGTAATAGAAATCATCTCACTATTAAAATAATTCTTTTGTACCTCAAAACGAGAATAATCTAATTTTAAAGCTTCCAAATTATCAATAACTATTTGCAGCATTTTGTTTCTTAAATCCCTATATTTAACCTCTATGTATCTATTCCTTTGTTAATACACACCAAATTTCCACCCCAGTAGATTTAAACCCTTCAAATCCAAAGAGCCACCGCCGCCTCTCATTCCTTCTCCTGCTCTACCACCTCTTGAATTTTCACTTCTACCTCCATTTTTACTACTACTCTGATCATTCCACATTTTTGGATATTTGTAGTATTTGGCATTTGAGGAATAGGTTTTCCTTTTTTTGCAGCTAATCTACCCTCAAGAGCATTCGGACCAACTATCTTTCCCTAACCTTCTTGAGTCTTCACAATAGAAGAAGGAACATCAAAAGTTACATAAACACTTCCTTTAGGAGCCTGTTTACTAAAAGCATTTATATTCGCAGGAGTTGAAATATGAGTAGTTCCTGAATTACTTTGAATGACTTTCCCTGTTGAAAGCATTTGATCATATTCTGCTGTACTCATCCATCTTCCAACAGTTTCCAATCCCATTGGATTACTCCAAATCTGTGTATCAGGTACAAATAAATACGAACTCTCCCCACCCAACAACCCAATCGGGTCTTGATTCACAAACCGTCCGGCCTCTGGCTCGTAATAGCGCATCAGGTTGTAATGCAGTCCGGTCTCTTCATCGAAGTATTGGTTTTGCAATCTGAACGGCTGATGCGCGTTCTTGTAAACCCTCTCGTCTTTTTTCAGACGACCCCAGGCAGTGTATTCGCCGTACCATAAGAGATTACCGTGGATGTCGGTCATCTTGCGCGGGATGCCGATTTAGTCGTTGTGGAAATAGGCGAGGTATTGCTCTTTGTCTTGGTTGTTGTGGAAGACTTGCACCAGGGGTTCGTAGCTGTCTTGGTCGGTGTAGATATAGGTGTAGCTGCCTTTGTAGGTGTACTCCTGCAATAGGCGGCTGCCGTCCCAGACGAAATGGGTGCGTTTGGGGTCGGTACTCGTCCAGGCGAGTTTGTCTTGGCGTTCTTTGGAAAGGCGTCGTCCGAACGGGTCGTAGGCGTAGGTCCAGATCTCGGTGTTGCCGGCTGGCTTTTTGATTTCGCCGTCGGGCAGCTGGCAGTAGATCAGGGTACCTAAGTAATGGTAGCAGTTGAGGATATTACCATTGCCAAGATTATATCCTTTGCCCTTCTCCCTGGGGATGGAGGAAGGATTGCATTGGCAAGATCATATGACTATCCTCTACTCTATTCCGCTATCCCATAATTCAGTGGTAGAGTTATAGTAAAATTAAACTGACAAATTTCTATTAAAACTTATTGATTTTATACTAAAATTTGGAGTACTATACGGAATCTTTTAAAATTAACTAATAGTCAACAAACAGGAACAAAAAACGGCTATTGTTAGGTATAGGGAAAACTACATAATTTATATTATGTTAAATTCATAATAGTGATATTTAATCCTAACTTGCAACTCTAATTTGTATTTTTTAATTTTTTATTTCTAGTCTCTACCAAAGAATATATTTGCTGCTTTCTTATAATTCAAAAAAGCCGTTTGAACTTCATCCTTCAAACGGCTTTTAATCTATACGTTAGACTATTTTCGCTTTTCCATTGCCATGCGCGACATTTCAATACGGTTTTGCGCGGCAGAAACGGTATTACCCAATCTGACGCAAATTTCAATTTGGCTTCGTTAAATGCAACCAACTTGCCGCGTTGCATAGCCTGATAGCCGTATTCAGCAACGGATTGGGCAGATTTGGCGTTTTTCCACGCATCAACATCCTGTAAATCGCCTGCCTGCACAAATCCTGTAGCAACAGCTCCTGGGCAAAGCACGGTTACGGTGATGCCGAACTCGCGCACTTCCTCGGCAATAGCTTGGCTGAATGACGTTACATAGGCTTTGCTAGCGTAATACACTGCTTGTAAAGGACCGGGTAGAAACGATGCAGTAGAAGATACGTTGAGAATTTTTCCCGAGCGGCGTTCTATCATGCCTTGAAGATAGAGATGGGTCAGCTCCGTCAGGCTGGTGATATTAAGCTGAATCATCTGCATGTCTTTTGTCAAATCACGTTCAAAAAAGCATCCATGACCGCCAATGCCTGCGTTGTTTATCAAAATATCAACTGTAATGCCCAAACGTTCGGTTTCGGCAAAAATTTCCGTTCCGGCATTCGGCTGCGCCAAGTCCTTCGCAATGACGGCGACTTTAACACCGTATTGATTATGTAATTCATCTGCCAAGGCGTTTAATTTGTCTGCACTTCGCGCCACCAACACCAAATCATCGCCTTGTTTAGCGTGGATTTTTGCCAATTCTAAACCAATACCGTTTGATGCGCCTGTAATCAATGCTGTTTGAGCCATGTTTCTTTTCCTGTTGTGTTAAAAATCAATGGAAGGTATTATCCGGTAAAATAAACTGAATAAAAAGGCAATAACGGGCATATTTATGGCAAAAATCGGAAATTATGTTGAAATTACACAAATCATTCGGACAGAGTTGGAAATTTGTCTATTCAGTGAATTTTGGCAAAGCCAGCATCCTGATGACGAACAAGCGCGCACCCAGTTAGGCAGCCAACACCGCTTTGACCAATATATTTGGCTATGGGTAACCGAGGGCGAATGTCGGCATCTTTTGGATTTTGAACGGATAGTGCAAAAGACAGGAGAATGGCTGCTGATACGTCCCAATCAGGTACACCATTTTTTATCTATGCAGGGCTGGGATGGCTGGGGATTGTCCTTTCCTGGCGAACTTCTGCCCGCTCATCTGACCCAAGAATGGCAAAACCTTCCCTATCGCCAAGTGGTCGATGCATCACACGCAGAATTGCTGCTGCCTGCCTTGACCCAACTCAAACGTTGCCGCTATGCCGACTGGCAAAACATCAATGCCCAATCCTTGATTCAAGCTCAATTACAGGCTTTTCTCACGCTGTTGATTACGCTCTACGCGCAAAACATGCAGCCTGAAGATAAACAAAACCTGCGTTGGCAACAATTCAACCGATTGTTGGAACAGCATTTTTCTACGCAACACCAAGTCAGTTTTTATGCAGTTCAACTGGCGTGCAGCGAAAAAACACTGGGGACGCTCTGTCTTGCACAAAGCGGACTGTCTGCCAAAACCGTCATCTCTGACCGCCTGCTGTTGGAAGCCAAACGTTTGTTGATTCATACTCCGCAATCCGTCAAACAAATCGCCTTGCAACTGGGTTTTGAAGAAGCAACACACTTCAATAAATTTTTTAAGAAACAACAACACATCACACCAAAAGTATTTCGGGAAAACTATTTGGCAACCTATGGTACAACTTAAATGAAAATTTGATAAAAAAGGCCGTCTTAAATGATCGTTTCAGACGGCCTTTTTTATGACAAAGAGCGGTCAAATTTCAAAGCATTTTTAATTTGCCCGCCTGTTTTATCTAAACTCAGCGGTTTTCTCCAACAAAAACTCAATCACCGCCTGCACTTTTTTCGCTCGTTGGCTATGTTGCAAATAATAAAGATAAATCGGTGGATATTGTCGCCAATGTTTTTGCAGCACGGGGATGAAATCTGCTTGGTCTGGTTGTTGTTGCATATTATGGGTAAAAATTCTACCTATTCCCAAACCTTGGCGGGTGGCATCTAGTAACACTTCCGGATCGTTACAAAACAACGGCGTATCCATTTCTATGGCGATATCTTGACCATTTTGTGTGATAACCATAGGCTCGATTTTGTTGGATGAGATAAAACGATAGCCAATAAGTTTATGAGCTGACAAATCTCTAGGCGTTTGGGGTATGCCATGTTGTTTTGCATAGCTTTGGCTGATGTACAAGCCTTCTTTCACTTCATTTAACAACTTACGGGCAACCATCCCTTCATCCAATTGATTGCCAAAGCGAATACCCAAATCGATGCCATCCTCAATCAGGTGCGAAAGTCCATCATTAAGTGAAATTTCCAATTGAATTTGTGGATAGCGTTGATGAAATTCTCTCAAATGTGGTCGCAATAGTAATTGATACATCACTCGCGCCATGGTAATCCGCACGGTGCCGCTCACTTGCTCACCAAAATTCTGCACTTCTTCAAATGCTTGGTGCAACGTTGCCATAGCTTGCTCGGTACGCTCCAGTAGCTGCCTACCTGCATCTGTCAATTGAATATTACGCGTTGTGCGGTGGAACAGCGGCACACCGATTTTCTGTTCCAGCAGTTTCAAAGACTGGCTCGCCGAAGGCACCGCAATTTCCAATTTGCGTGCTGCCGCTGAAATACTGCCTTCTTGGGCGATGGTTTGGAAAACGTTAAGCTGTCCGTAGAATGAATTATCAATCATTAGATTTTACCTAAAAGTCATTTAGAGATTATGCGTCTAATCATAACAATTATTCTGCGTATAATACACCCCATCAGCAAGCGGTAAGGTTTCTTACCAATTTTACAAAACCGTTATTCCATTATTTATAAAGAGGTAAAACAACATGAAAAACGTATTAATTGTTTCAGGTCATCCGGAGTTGGACACATCTATTGCCAACCAAACGATTTGAGCGAAGTGGCACAAGCTTTGCCTGAAGCTGAAATCCGCCGTTTGGATACGCTGTATCCCAATTATCAATTTGATATCGAAGCAGAACAATCTGCAATTTTAAAAGCCGATGTGATTGTGTTCCAATTTCCATTTTCTTGGTATTCCGTGCCAGGCTTGATGAAATTGTGGATTGATAAAGTATTCGTTCACGGTTTTGCGCACGGCTCGACTGCAAAAATCGGCGGTAAAAAATTGATTATTTCATTCACGACTGGCGCACCGGAAGCAGTGTATAAAAAAGACGGTTTCTTCAAACACACCGTTGAAGATTATCTGCCGCAGTTTGAAACCTTTGCGACTTTATGTGGTTTAGATTATCAAACGCCTATTTACACTTGTGGCATCAGTTATGTCGGTCGTGATGAAGCCGCGATCAAAGCCCAACAGGAACAAGCCCGTGAACATGCAGCGCGTTTAATTGCTCAAATTAAAGCCATTGCAGCCTAATTGTTAACCCTTTTAATTTATTCTCAAGGAGAAATTATGTACATCATCGACATTACTGTAAACGAAGACATTACCCCCGAACAACATGAGGAACTATTTCCAAAACATGCCGCATGGTTTGCCAAATACCATCAAGCCGGTAATTTTCTGATTATTGGTCCATTTACTGAACGTGAACGTGCCGGTGTGATTATCGCGCAAACGCAAGATCGCGCTGAGTTAGAAAATATTTTGGCGGAAGACTCGTACAATCCAAACTTGGCGACTTATGTGATTAGTGAATTTACACCGAAAATGGTGGCTACAAATATTGAGCAATTCAAAGCCTAAGCGAAAAAGATGAAAAAATTAACCGCACTTTTAGGAGTTATCATGGCATTAAACACACAAGCTGCCCCCTTGATGAATTTGTTTGAATTGGGTGTAGCTGAAGGCAAAACGGTGAAATACGACCAAGTTGTCAAACACAATATCAGCACTTCTATTGCGAATGAAAAAGGGACTCTGGCGATGTATTCCGTGAAACTACAAGCCAATCCAGAAATAGCCTATATGCTGGAAATCTATGCCGATAATGCAGCGTATCAAATCCACCGTGATTCATCGCAATATCAGGCGTTTGCCAAAGTATCCCCCGAGATTTTGACTGACCACAAGAAACGTACGGCATTGGTACCACAATTTTTAGGTGATAGAAAGATAAAACAGACTGCGACAACACAGACCCGTTTGGTGAATGTGACCGTCAAGCCAGAACACAACATTTAATTCAGCAAGATTATTCAAGCAGAAATGGCACAATCACTAAAAGTGGAAGATGGCGTATTGGCAATGTATGCCGCGACTAAACAGGATTCACCAAATGATTGGATCTTTTTTGAAATTTATGCTGATGAAGCCGCCTATCAGGCTCATCGCGAAACCCCACATTTTAAAGACTATTTGAAACAAACCGACAAGATGATTGCCGATAAACATTACACCGCTATTCAGACGGCCTATTTAGGCAATCAAGGTCAATTACACTTTATCCGTTAATTAAGGAGGATATTATGCAAAACATAGAAAACAAAGTTGTCATCATCACTGGCGCATCTAGCGGACTGGGTGCTGAAACCGCTCGCCATTTGGTACAAGCTGGGGCAAAAGTCATCTTGGGGGCGCGCCGTCTAGATCGTTTGCATTCCCTTGCCGATGAGTTAAGCATTTCCCACGATCATTGTGTACAAATGGATGTCACCAAATTAGACGAGGTGCAAACCTTGGCGCAGCGAGCATTAGATCTATACGGGCGTATTGATGTATTGCTCAACAACGCCGGCGTCATGCCACTTTCCTTGTTGGAAGAATTGAAAGTGGATGAATGGAATCAAATGATCGATATCAATATCAAGGGCGTCTTACATGGCATTGCAGCTGTTTTACCGACCATGAAAACACAAAAGAGTGGTCAGATCATCAATGTTTCTTCCGTAGCCGGACACGTTTGGGGTCCATTATGTGCTGTTTATTCTGCGACCAAAACTGCGGTACGCGCCATTTCTGAAAGCCTGCGCAAGGAAGTTAAACCTTACAATTTGCGCACTACTATTCTCTGTCCGGGTGCAGTTGAAAGCGAATTAAAACATGGTAGCAGCTCTGAAATGGCTAGTGGCGCAATGGAAAACTTCTATGCTCACAATGAGATTCCTGCATCTAGCTTTGCCCGAACAGTCCTGTTCGCAATCAGTCAACCTGAAGAAGTGGACATAAATGAAATCATCTTCCGCCCTACTCGCCAGGAAGTTTGATAACTGTTTAAAATAAAAAAAGGTGAGCTAAAATGCTCACCTTCTAAACTCATATTGTGTAATTATCCGAATACTTTTTCCAAGTGTGCTTGGTAGTCTGCTAAGTATTGTTCTACTTGTGGATTCTTGATCACATCGTTACATAAGAATGTCGGCAGACGGGTCAAGCCGATGAACTCGTTGAGTTTGTGGAAGTGCATATACAACGTATCTACGCCTTTTCCTTCGAAGAAGTCGCTTTCGCGGGTAAACGCTTCAATCGGCGCATTCCAAGTAAGTGAAAGCATGTGTTTTTTGCCTTGTAACAAACCGCCTGTGCCGTAGCCTTCGGTTGGATTGACACGATGACGACCATCACTTTGATAGAGCTTGCCGTGTCCAGTGGTGAATACTTCGTCTATGTATTTTCACTGTCCAAGGTTCGTGCATCCACCAGCCCGGCATCTGCCAAATCACGGCATCCATCCATAAGAATTTTTCGATTTCTGCTTCAACATCATAGCCGGCATCAATCACGGTTTCTTTTACATTGTGTCCAAGTGCGGTCAAAACTTCTTTCGCTTTTTTGTGAAGCGTATGATTCAACTTGCCATGCGAATGTCCGAAATCTTTACCGCCGTCTAATAATAAAATATTCATTTCACTCTCCTAAACCAGGCAATTCTAACAAAAGGAGGCTGCTATTATGCCGTTTTAGCCTTTATTTTGAAAGTATGGCCGTCTGCACATCTTAAGCCACGCAACGTAAAATCAGAATATCCCGTGAATTTTTTTCGGTCAACTGTTTTACGAGGATTTGTTCGTAGATAATTTGG